>WBZP01000048.1_pt1 | contig 159593 bp, 131 predicted proteins | sample 5204301 | NCBI WGS metagenome assembly WBZP01 (sample SAMN12412401, study PRJNA552823) | activated sludge metagenome | isolation source: activated sludge from nitrification reactor of wastewater treatment plant... | place: USA: Pennsylvania | collected 2017 | reverse complement strand
CCTGCCGGCGGCAGCTCCCTCCAAAACGATGACTTTTACCACCAAGGAACAATGTCAAACCAACTACAAAGTCATCGTTTTCTCCGGAGCCCATATTAACTGCTGACACAGTTTATGTAACACTACCTTCACTAATTAACCCCCGGACGTTCGCTTCGCTCAGTCGGGGCCTTCGGCAACTTTCCAATTCTCTTATGGGGGGGATTTGCCAATTTGCCAACTTGCCAATTTGCCAACTTGCCAATTTGCCAACTTGCCAATTCACCAATTTCCTCACTCCTCCATCTCCCCCAACAGCCCTTCCACTTCTTTCTCGGTGCTGCGCAGCTTTTCACGGCAGAGGCGGATGAGTTCACCGGCGCGCTTTACGTGTTTGGCAAGGGTGTCAACGCTGGTGTCGCCACGTTCGAGTTCTTCGAGGATATTTTCAAGTTCCGCTTTCGCTTTTTCGTAGTTGAATTTTTCAGCCATGGTGTGTTTCGTTAATGGTGGCGTCGGCACTTCCTGTGTGGAAAACAGTGCGGACCGAATCGCCGGGTTTTAATTGCGCCGCATCCGTCACGATGGTTCCGTTGTGCAGCGTATAACTGTATCCGCGCTTTAAGACTTCCGCGGGATCTAACATGCGTAATTGTTTTTCAGCGAGCCGGAGCTGTTCTTCGTGTAGGACCAGCAACGCCGGGGCTTTGCGTAACAGCTGTTCACTGAACTGGTCGTGTTCGCTGTGCGCCAGGTTGAAGAACTGCCGCGTTTCTCTGCGTAGTTGTTGTATCGCCTGTTGTAAGTCGTTTTGTTCGCGTAACAGTACACTTTGCAGCAGATGCCGTAAGGCAAACGATTGCTGATCGGTGCGGCGTTGTTCGTCGCTGATGCCTTGTCGCACTTCCCGCTGCAAGGTTGTTACCGCAGATTGTAAAAACTCTTTCTGCAAGGCGATAGTCTCCACACTCAGTTCGCGGATCTGCTCCCAGAGGGATTCCATTTCTCCTTCGTAGGCGGTCTGGTGTTCAATCAGGAAATTGGCGACATCCGTCGGCGTCATCCTGTCCGTATGCGCCACTTCGTCGGCGACACTCTTGTTGGCCTGGTGTCCGATACCGGTAATCACCGGCAGGGGAAGCGTGGCAATCGCTTCTGCGAGGAAGTAATTATTAAAACACTCCAGACTCGAAGCACCACCACCACCACGTACAATCGCCACCGCATCGAATTGTTTGGTGAGCGTATCGGCCTTGATGCGCTGCAGTTTGGCTACGATATCTCCCGCGGCGAGATCGCCCTGTAACAACGATGTATAAAGAGTTACATGAAACGTATAGCCGTAAGCGTTAGTGTTCAGTCGGGTGATGAAATCTTCGTAACCCTTGCTGTCTTCCGCCGAGATCACCGCGATGCGTTGCAAGGATGCGGGAAGATCCAGTTGTTTGTTGCGGTCGTAGATGCCGGCCTTGCGCAGCTTCTCGATGGTTTGCCGGCGTTCCATCTCCAGTTGGCCAAGGGTGTACGCTGGATCAATATCCTGCACGAGCAGACTCAACCCATACCGTTCGTGGTATTGTACTTCCACCTGAATCAGCACCTGCATCTGTTCGCGCAGTGGACTCCCGGTGCTTCGGAAAAAGCGGTTGGAAATCCGTTCGAAGTTAAAGGCCCAGATGATGCCTCTGAATTCTGCTTTCGGTGTGCTGCCGAGCTCGTCCTTTTCGGCTAATTGCAGGTAACAATGCCCGCGACTCACCTTCAGTCCGATGATCTCCGCACTTACCCAATAGCGTTCACCGCTGAAATGCATCGAAAACACCCCCGCCACAATCGCCGACAACTCCGACAGCCTCAAAACGCCCGTTTCGTCACTCATACTGCAAAGCTAACGAATGAATGAATCCCATCCCCGGCCTGAAGACCGTGTCTGGGAATTCGAATCGTATTGATCCCATCCCGGCCTGAAGACCGGGTCTGGGAATTCGAATTGTATTTTTTCCCCATCCCCCCATCAATCCCATCCCCATTATCATCCCCTCATCAATCCCATCCCCATTATCATCCCCTCATCAATCCCATCCCCATTATCATCACATCAATCACATCCCTTTCTATCAGTCCCCCTTCCACGGTTCATTTACCGTTTACCACACCTCATTTCAACCCAACCACACTTCGCTGAACTATAATTGGGCAACCCGGCATCCCGGGCAATATTTGCAGCATGAAAACCGCCATCACCACGAAAATCATGCGCTATCTCTTGTTTGTCGCCTTGCCTTTTTTGTTCTGCCTGGCCGGCACCGGTAAAAAAGTACAGCCGGTAACCACCATCGTTTGCCGTGAGGAGAGTTTCATCAACAAGGCCATTACCTATACAAAGTCGGGCGATGTATTGTCGTTTGTACAAACCGGTGATTCCTGTGTATATGAATATGCTGGCGACAGTATACTGCTGCGTCGATACTTTTCAGAAGATGACAGTAAAGTGGTGCAGGTGTACCATACGGATGGTTTCGGCAGGATCCGTACCGAACAGGTATATGATCACGATTCGTTGCTGCTGAGCCGTTCGCGATTTATGTATAGTGCAGATGGATTTTTATCTGCTGTTGAATCGGTCAACCAGCGCAGCGGTGCAACTTTCCGTTTTCTGTTTACCTATGCTGATGGAGATCTGGTGATGATGGAAGTTTATCTCAATGATGAACACCTCCGGACATTTCACTATAAATACGATGCTGATAGAAAAAATACCCTGGCTTTGTCGCAGGAAGTCCCGGGATATCCAGTGTTCGTTGCGAAGAATGAACACTCTCCCTTTGGAAAAGCGTCCGCACATCTGCTGACTGAAAAAGTGGTTGTAGAAGCGAATCAGGACACCACCGGGCACCAGGTATTTGACAACACGACCACTACCGACGGACGCCTCGTTAGTCAGACCATGAAAGACCTCCGCTACGGCACCATGCTCCACCTCGATTATATGTATTAATCAATCAAAACGAAATAACTCTAAGCACCCCTTCAACCATAAACTTCAACCTTCAACCTTCAACCAATAAACCTTAAACTTTAAACCTTAAACTTTAAACCTTAAACCTCCCATGACTCTCACCGCTCAATCCGCCCGCGATATCTCCCGACAGTTATTCTTCGACAATGGAGGAAAGCTCCACTATATCCACCTCGATGGATTCGGCAGTCAGTATACCGCATCTCCTTCGGATGAAAAGCAATGGAAGCGTGAACTGATCGACCTCTATCGGTTGCGCCTTACCGAAGAAACCAACGCGATCGTACTGGCTGGCCTGGCCGAAACCTTACGCTACCATGGCGCTACCGGAATGAAGGAAATGCTGGTACAGCGTTATGTGACTGGTCCGGTTGAGGTGAAGATCGCTACGGCTTATGCCTGCTGGAAAGGTCTCGATGAGGAAGTGGGAGCTATGCTGCTCACCGACCTCTGGAAAGGAGCGGATATGCATAACCGTAAGGAGATTCGTTCACATCTGAACTTCATGCGCAGCAGCCGGTCGGTGCAGGAATATGTTGTACAGTGCCTTTCCGGTACTGATCAGGAGGCGTTTGATGAAGCTGTAGATCTTTTGCAGATCTGGAAGGCATTGAATCCATCATCCTTTAAGGGAGCGGCCCGACTGAGTCAGCTGAAATCCGTGAGCCGCGATGATGCGCATTTTTCGTCCATTCTTGCTGAAACCATTAAAGCCATCCGCAAAGGATAAGGAGGAACTGATATGAAATGGAGTATTCATCCCGCATTGTTTGTAAACGGACTGATTGCACTTTGGTTTTTTTATCATTCGGTCTTACATGGTATCGCTTATTTAATGAACCGCATGAACGCGCAAAGTGATTCGCCGGCTGATTTTCTGCGAAATCTGTTTCCTGCTGTTGTTATAACGGGTCTGAGTGCTGCGGCCATGTGGATGCTGAAGAATCCGGTATTGGAAAAAGCATCCATTGTTGTGGCCTGGTCGCCATTGTTATTGGTATTCGTTTATTTCTGCTGGATGATTGTACTGTTAGGTTCCAGTGGAGGAAGATGGAATTAAAATATAAAAACTGATCGTATGCTCTTCATCTCAAAATTGGCGTATTATGCCACGTTTACACTGGCCTCTCTATTTTCACTGTATTTATTGCTGAGTCCTGTAAATAATCTCATGTATCATCCTTTCGTTAAACGATCGGAGAATATCATTTTTGTTATTGGTGCTGCTGTTGCAATAACCGGTCTTATTTTCGCACGAAACACGGCCCGAAATGGAGAGCAGTATCTGCTTGGCGTAGGAATGCTGCTGGGAAGTTGTGTTTTATCGTTTATCATTATCATGATCGGATTACTATTTTTCAATGGTCCGCTCAAATGGAACTGAGATGGAATCGCTGATACGCCCGGTGTATTATGCACTATTCTTTTTCACCGGCGTGCTCAATGTTTTTTATCTCTGGTCGGGGATCATCTCTCTTTCGGAAGAAACCGGTACTATTCTGGTTAAACGATTGATGGGACTCAGTGCAGTTTTTGTCTTCTACCTTTTATATCAGGCCTACCTTTGCGGAGAAGTACAGGGAAATTTATTCAAAGGAATCGGATGGATCCTCTGCTGCTGGTGCTGCTGGCTTACTGCTGTAGTATTAGGTTTTCTGATCATCCGGCTACGCGGATAAAAATCAGGCTTCCTTCGTGGCTGCAATCATCACGCCGGCCAGATGGCCGTAACAGGCTTTCCAGGCTTCTTCCAGTTCTTCGTTCCATTCATCACGCAAAGCCTGTTGTAAAGTCCATAGCAGAGCAGATCCCACTTCGTCGTAGTGCTTTGGAGTAGTGCCATATCCTACATGACGTTTTGCCAGTGAAACAATCTCCGCTTCGATGGTATCCAGTTTATGTAATCGTAAAATAATCATGGAAAGCATATCGACCAGCTTCTTCGCCTGTTCAGAGCGTTCAGCATGGAACATCGATTTTACCGAGGGATCGTCGATAAAAAGTTTACGGTAAAAGACATCTCCCAATAAAACCGGATCTACATTCATCAGCAGACTCCAGCTTTTCTTGACCAGTGTGATTTGTTTTTCGGTAGGCATTGTATCAGCGGTTTAACCATTTTTTAAAGGCAGGCGCTTTTTCGCGACTGATGTCAATCACAAACTGATAATTCGGTTCTTTCAACCGGATGGTCAGCTTCTGATTTTCCATGGGTTTTACACTCGCAATGGAATCAATATGTACGATGTATTGACGGTTGGCCCGATAGAAAATCTTGGGATCGATGACTTCTTCCACTTCTTCCAGCGTCTGGAAATCGAAGGCGTAATAATCGCCCTTGAATGTCTGAATATAGTTGAGCACATCTCTGCGGAAACAGGCGATGTCATCAATATTTACCGGTAACCATTGATTTCGGTAGTTGACAATGAACTTCTCCTTGTATGTTGAAGAAGCAGTACCATTCTTGATTTCACCCGCCAGTTTGGGAATATCCGTGGGATACGGCTGTTTGCTTGCAACAATGGCTCTTGCTTTATTTATCGCTTTGGCCAGTTCCTCTTCGTCGATGGGTTTCAGGAGATAATCGACACCGTTTACTTTGAACGCACGCATCGCGTATTCATCATAAGCCGTTGTGAAGATAACCGGACAACTCAGTTTGTAATAATCAAAAATTTCAAAGCTAATGCCGTCGCTGAGTTGGATATCCATGAAGACCAGGTCGGGTTCTTCATTGGCCATGAACCAGCTCTTTGCTGTTTTCAGACTCGGCAACATTTCGATAATCTGGATATCGGGAGCCACAGCAGCAATTTTACTTTTCAGCTCTTTGGCGATCAGTTGTTCGTCTTCTATGATAAGCGCTTTCATAATCAGATCAGCGGTATTTTTATAGTATAACGTTCGTCGGTTTCTTCAATAAGGATGGGTTTGTCGCAGAGAAAACGATACAGAGCCTTCAATTGTGCAATTCCTTTCTTATTCGACGATTCCACTACATTTTTGCGTTGGACATTGTTTGTGATCACGAGATAATCATCTTCCGTGGTGATATCCACAATCAGCGGGGATTCAGTATCGATGATATTGTGCTTGATGGCATTCTCAAGCATATTCTGTATCGTCACCGGAACAATGGCGCGCTGGCCCATCTCTTCGTTTGTATCAATATTCACGGCAAAGCCTTCTCCGAAACGTGTTTTCTGCAAGTGAATATAGGATCTGGCAAAATTGATTTCGTTCAGCAACGGGACGGTTTCATTGTCGCTGCTTTTTAATATGTAACGATAGATCTTGCTCATCTGATCTACAAACTGCCGTGCCAGCTTCTGATCATTGTTGATCAACACGCCCAGCGACGTGAGTGAATTAAAAAGGAAATGCGGATTCAGCTGCTGCTTCAGGTTTTCATACTGTACAACTGACTTTTCCTTTTCAAGCAATTGTGCACGGTTATTCAATTCAGCAATCTCCCGCTCACGGTTCGACCGGTAACGGAAGATGGAGAAGAACACCAATGCTACTAAAATTGCAGCAAGCGTTTTAAACCACCATTGTTTATAGATGGGGAGGACAACTTCTATTTCGATCGTTTGTTCCGGAACATTCCATTTGTTGCGATCGGTAGAGGCTTTGAAGCGGAATGTATATTCTCCGCCCGGCACATTGGTATATTGAACTTCGGGATATTGAGTGTACACCCAGTCGTTGTCGAATCCTTCCAGTTTATAGGCATACCAGGTTTGGTCGGCATTGATGTAATTGGGTGCAGACAGATGTAGTGTAAAGAAGTTCTCGTGTTCCGATAAGGTGAGAGTGGTATTTGCACCTTTTTCCGGACTGAGCAAATTGGTTTTGCCTAAAACAGAGTAAGACGTCACATAACAGTTAAGCGCATTATTCTCTTCCTGATATTGCAGCGGATCGAAAGTTACAAATCCTTCCTTTGTTGCCATGTAGGCAATCCCATCTGACGTAAGCGTTCCTTCATGTTCCATGAAGCCAGAGCTGATGAGTCCATCGTTCTCATCGAAAATATGCATGGTTTTCAGGTCGGGTTCTATCAATACCAGTCCGACCGAAGTACCAATCCACGCTCTGTCCTTTTTATCAATGATGATCGAGTTGCAGTTGGAGCTTGGCATTCCGTTTTCGACCATGAAGTTGGTAAACGTAAATGTTGTTGGATTCAGACAACTGACACCATTGTAGGCAGAGACCCAGATCTGACCTTTGCTGTCTTCTTTAATATCGATAATCTTATTACCGGCTACTGTATTTTTCTTTCCGGCATTGTCATCCCATTGCTTCGTCATACCGGTTGCCGGATCATACACTGCGAGTCCGTTCAGATCGAATCCGATCCATAATCTCCCTTTGCTGTCTTCAAAAACTTTGCGGATTCCCCAGCCGGAATAGGCTTTCAATACCGCATGTTCAGAGACGGAATGAGCTTTCGTTTCGCCCGGGAGAAGGTATCTGAGTCCTACATCGGATCTTCCTCCAAACCATATGGTGCCATTTCGCGTTACCATCACATGGTAATAGGATTTATAGGGAAAGCCGTCTTCTTCTTTTAGTAAGGTGAATTTTTCAGTGGCCGGATCCATCGTGATCAGTCCGGCGCCGGAAGTAAACCAGAGCTGATCTTTTGCATCTACCGCAATCATCCGCGATGAATTAAAAGGCAGGGAGGAGGGTGCTCCGTATTCTTTTATCCATGTTTTCGTATGGCCTGATTTTTTATCAAGCATAGCAATGCCATCCATCGTGCTGAACCAGAGGTTGCCTTTATGGTCTTCTGTTGCCGTTCTGGCGTAGGCGCCAAGTTCATTTTTGTTGTGCGGATGATGACTCGAGAATATATTTTTCTTCGGGTGGAAATAATCAACGCCGGTAAAGGAGACCATCCACATCAGCCCTTCATTACTCAGGAACATGGAACCTGACATCCGGTAACCCAGATTGATCGGAATATGATTGTTATATCCGTAGAATTCGAAGTTGTTGTTCTTCGGGTCGTACTTATACATACCGGATGGTGTCGTGCTGATCCAGAAATTTCCATCGGCATCGCTGAACATATCATTTGCCGTTAGCAGCGGACGACCTTCTTTTGCAGTTAGCAGCGTATCAAAAAATTGTGGGTTGGATCCATCCGGATTGATACGAACCAGTTTATGATATTCGTAATCGCTGAGCCAGAGATGTCCGGTAGCATCCACGCGGATTCTGTTAATCTCGCCCTGGATCATCGGTGTTTGAATAACACTGTACTCACGTTTCTTCACATCATAGCACCAGATTTCTTTTTCAGCACTCAGATAGTATTTTTCATTGTCGAAAATATAATCTGCCAGATACTGTTCGTTGACCGTTGAATCGGTTACATTATGTGTTCCATCCGTCATGGGTTCCATCTGTTCCGTTTTCGGATTATAGCAGAGGATAGCATCGCTGGTAAAAAGATAGAGCTTATGATTTGACGATGCTGCAATGTCAAATACAAACAGACCTTGCGCAGCTTTGGCCGGATGAAAGGTTTCTGTTTTATCGTCGAACCAGGCGAGTCCGTTATTATAACCGATCCACATGATGCCCGATGAATCTCTGCAAAGAACAGTTGGTGTTCCGCTCAGAGAAGATGTCGAATCGCCGCTGACATGATAAAAGCGTTTGATTTCTCTGCCGTTGTAACGGTGGACCGCACTCAGTGTGGTGATCCAGATATTACCATATTTATCCTGGCCCACGCTTGTTGCGACCATGTCGTTGAGTCCATCCTTAGGCGTGATGCGGTGGATGTTCAGCGGGACAGGCTGGGAGAATATCCGGCCGGTTATGAGCGTCAGAAGGATCAGGTACAGGAAGCGGCGCATACAGACCCGAAAAATAGCGCATAATTAGTCAGGCGCACTGATTTTTTAAAACGAAGTGTGGTAAAACGAAAATGAAGCGTGGTAAGGTGTTGGAGGCGGACTACTTCCAGCCCATCAGCAGAAAACAAATGGCCGCCATCAGGGCAATCATCAACACGTCGAGCAGTCGGTCTGAGATGGTAGTGCGCTTGTCCATGGTGGCAAATTTGAGATAAACAGCCCGGAGCATTAGCCCCGGGCTGTCGGATTGGATTAATAGGTTTTAACGATTTTGTAGCTGGATTTACGCTGATTTTCTTTGTCGAAGGCGATCAGGAAATAGGTCCCGGGAGCGAAGCTGGTGAAGTCGATGGTGTCTTCGTTGCCCTTGCCGGTTATTTCTGTGATCACTTTTCCGGAAGCATCTACGACCATGTAATTCAGAACTGCGGTTTCGTTTTCAGCGCGAACATGTACGAAATCAGCTGTCGGGTTCGGGTAGATGTTGAGAGCGATTTCCGGTAGGGGAGTTTCAGTTGCTGCAGCCGGTACTTCGTTGTTTTCTACTCGGGCCAGTACTAATGTGCCATGCTGAAATCCCTGTTGCAAAGTAATTCCGGGTTTTGAGAGCGTTTTCGTAGCGGCCTCGCCGGTAGTACTACGTAATGTGATACTGCCTGCTGTTTGTGTTTTTCCGGCGCTGCCGATGACCGAACGCGAAATGGATTGTGCGTTAATGGTGGTAGCAGACATCAGAAGTATACAGATGATATATTTTGTCATGATCCGTGAATCTTTGCGATTAGTTTTCAAAAATCAGATGGGCATCGAAGAAGGAATCATTTCCATTTACAGAAGAAGATGAACCTGACCCGTTGTCTTGTTCTACTTCAATCCAGATAGATTCTCCTGCGATCAATTGCAAATCGGTACTGATCTTGGTGGTAACTGCATATTCACCATTCTGACAGTAGTGATGGCTCTCTGCCAATGTAACCACATTGTTGAAGCGCAATGAACGAACGTAGATGTTTGCATAAACATAATCTTCACTCGGCAAATAACCGGTTACTACCTGTGCATCGATATGATATACTCCTGATTTTGGCACGGTAAACTGACTGGCTGTTGGCCAGATACTACCTACCAGAAGAGCATAGTTATTCGCCAGATCATAGGCTTCTGTAGCAAAATGGACTTTTGTAGGTGTATACTTGGGCAGAGAGGGTTGTAAACCGGCGATGCCTACAGCTCTGAACGCAACACGGTTATTTTTCCATGTCGCATTTCCATTGGCATCGCTGGTAAGAACTGCGCCGGCACTTGGAGTGGTATTTCCGCCTGCAATTTTTACATTTCCGTTTACATCAAGTGCAGTTCCGGTATTTGCAACAGCTTTAACAGCTGTTCCGTTGTTAACATAACCATAAACTCCTGTTCCTCCGGCTGCTGAATTGCTACCATAAACACCGATACCTACATTGTGATTTGATTCACCATATACACCATATCCCCCTGTACCAGTTGCTGCTCCTTTCAATCCTGCTTTACCTGTGCCTGAAGTAGTACCGAATACAGCATGGTACATAGGCGATGTTCCTCTGATCGCATAACCAAGGCCGTTGATATTGCTTGCATCTATTGTTGGCTGTGCATTGGTACCGTCTGCTTTGATCGCACTGTTGTTAGTACTGGAAGCGATGAGTCCTACACCATTGGTGCTGTTTGCAGATACACCTGTTCCATTGTTGCTTGTACCGTTAATCGCTGTTCCAGCAGTAGCAGTACCTTTAATACCTGTTCCGGAATTAATGGCTTCGCCCCATACTCCTGTACCACTCTGTGAAGTACGGCCATGGACACCTGCACCGTTGGCATTATAGTTATATCCGAATACTCCGGCATACGTCGCAGAATTTGCAGAGCCGTAAACACCTTGCTTGGTTTCGCTGTTTCCGAATACACCAATAGCGCCGTACGATTCTCCCATGATGGCATGTGCAGCTGCATCAACATGTTTGTTGTTTACATAAAACATGGGAGTAAGTGATGAGTCTGTTTCGGAGAAGGGGAGATTGAGTGATCCGCCACCGCCTGCAGGAAGTGTAGCCGGAACCCAGGCGGTACCGTTGAATTGCAGAACCTGATTTGTACTTGCACCCGTTGTTGCAATCTGTGACGGAGGAATTACAGCGTTGGGTGTTAATCCTTCAGCCGATTTTGCCTGCTGTGCATAGGGAACACTGACCAGTTGTTGTGTGCCCATATTGGTGAAGCTGGAACCACCTGCCGGATCAATTTCTGTTTGCAGATATTTTGTTCCGTTGTTCCAGTCAATCGCCGACCATGAACCAATTACGGTTCCGCCGGCGCTGCCCATGGTGATATTGAATAATCCTGTTGCGTCGGTAGTAACATTTCGTGCTTCTGAATATACTACGGTTCCGTTGGCAGAACCGGTGCGGATTTTCAGTCGTACACGAATATTTTGATTGGCCATTGCAGTACCATTGGCATTCGTTGCTACAGCCTGGTAGTTGATCTGGTTCGGGGCCTGCGCCATCATTTCAGTGAGGCTGATGAGCATCACCACAAGAAGTAATTGGAGTTTTTTAAACATTGGGATTAGATTTTTTTCAGATTTGATGGTGCAAACTTGCAGCAACATCATTCCGATTTAAAATTTAATCCCGCGAAGTGTGGTTGGGTTGAAATGAAGTGTGGCAAAATGAAAATGATCCGTGGGAGGGGGACTGATGAACGGGATGGGATTGATGGGGTGATGAGGGGGACTGATAAAGGGGATGTGATTGATGGGATGATGGAGGGGATGTGATTGATGGGATGATGGAGGGGATGTGATTGATTGTCCCGCTGCAAGCAGCGGGATGATAAAGAGGGCAAGAACAATTCGAATTCCCAGCCCTGGTCTTCAGGCCGGGGCTGGGTAAAATATCAAATAGGCCTGCGGTTTAAACCGCAAGCTTTTGTATTATCCTTTCCAGCTAAATTTTATCACCTTCACGATATCTTCCAGCTCAATGGAAAGAAGATAGGTGCCTGCAGCGAGTCCTGATGATTTAATTTGTAAAATATTATTTCCTTCCTGAATGCTGCCTTTAAATACTTCAGCGACGAGATGTCCGTTGATATCGATTAACCGAACAACGCCGCTTCGTGTTTTTGTGCTCGAAATCAGGCAAACCGGAATTCCATCTTGCTGTAAAATTTTAACCTCATCTGATTTTACATTTTCACCAAGACCTGTACTGGCAATGGTAACGGTGTCTTGTTTGTTAGATAGCGAGGCCGAACAGCTATTAGGTCCGCCGGACACGCTCAGTGCGCATATATATGTTCCCGGATTGGCATAGGTCACCACCGGATTCTGCTGACTGGAAGTTAGCGGCGTTCCTCCATTGAAAAACCACGACCAGGCCGTAGGATTGGAAGGACTCGATCCGAAATACGATACCTGATTACCATTGATGAGATGGGTAATGAATACAGGACAAACCTGTGCACGAAGTGCATTGCTTCCTGCCAGAAGAATGACAAAGATGAAGAGACCTTTTTTCATGATACTGAATTTTGGATAAAAATAAGAAGATTCCGTTTTCGGTAGGATAAGATATTGCAAGGTTCCATAGCCTCATGGACGAGTTATATGAAATCCCCGGCGTGTTGATGAACCTTATTTCAACATTACCAGATATTTCTCCCTGTTCTCAAAGATAATCCAACCCAATATTCCCCAGATCACCAGTACCATAGGAATACCAGTTGGAGCCACGGTGAAATGAGTGAAGAACACTCCGGTCATCACTGGAATAATCAACAGTGCTCCAAGTGCTCTGGTTCTTGGAAGGATAATGAGTAGTCCTCCGATGATTTCAATGGTGCCAATCAACGGCATGAGCCAGGCTATTTCCATGAAGGCGGCGCTGTCCTTCATTAATTCCGCAGGAAGATCTTTCGGGACCGGCATGTAATGAAAGTGTTTATCCAACCCTCCATTAATCAGCAGGAGACCAAACAGCGTGCAAAGCACATAATAGATCTTTTGTTTTATTCAGTTGACAATGTATTGATCAGGTTATTATTGTTTCGTTTGAAAATTCACCATCCAGTTAATACCGTATTTATCGGTGAAGCTTCCAAAATACGCACCCCAGAACATGTCCTGCATAGGCATACTTACTACACCACCGGCGGATAATTCGATGAACAATCTGTCGGCTTCTGCTTTTGAGTCAGGCTCGAGATTGATGTGCATGTTATTGCCTTGTGTAACGGTGAAACCCATTTCCTTCGGTGCATCGGTGCCCATGAGGATGTGTCCACCGGGAAGTGGCAGTTCAACGTGAATCACCATCTTCTTCAACGACTCCGACATTGGCGGCTGATTGGGATCTGCGGGGAGTTCACCAAAACGGTGAATCCCGTCTACGAATTCTGTTTTGAAAGCAGCGCGGTAAAACAAAAACGCTTCTTCTGTATTCCCAGGAAAATTAACATACGTTGAAACTCTTGCTTTGTTGTTCGGTTTGCTGCGCTGACGCAGATAAAATTGTGTGGAGATATAATGATCGAGGTTTTCGAGTCCTGCAGTGAAGCCTTCTTTGAAGCCCATCTGAATGATCATCTCCAGATCTTCAAATGACTTAAACTGCAAAACGATATTCACCAGCGTTGAATCCCCCTGATCGTTGAAGGTGCTTCCCCAGTGAACGATGGGTTTTGATGTATTGGCATTTCCGTGTTCGTCGCAGAAAGAATCGTGTCCGCCGAAATAGGTCATCGGTTCAATTTTTTCATAGATGAAGTAACACCAGTGTTTGTCTCCGGTCGGACCCAGCATATGGTACAGCCATTTACCACCAACACGGAAATCCTGCGATTTGGTGATCGCCTGATACGGTTTCGGTGCCCACCATTGGTCGAGGAGTTCAGCTTCGGTCCATGCAGCCCATACGAGATCGAGGGGTGCATTAAAAGAGCGATCAACTGTGATTTGATTTTTTTCCTTATCTACAAGGAAGTTAAAGAGAATAGCCTTGTTCATTTGCGTTTGGATTTTAGTTTTTCAAGTACGGTATCCAGCTGATCGAAGCGTTTCGTCAGCATCTGTTTAAATTGTTCGAGCCACTTTTCTACCTCTTTCATTTTATCGGTATTGAGATGGTAATAGATTTCGCGGCCTTGCTGATCCGGCATTACGATTTCGCATTCGGTAAGTACCTGCAGATGCTTTGATATAGCCTGACGACTACTGTCGAAGTGTTCGGCCATGGCGTTGGGTGTAAGTGAGCCGGCTGCCAGCAGCAGGATAATCGCCCGCCGGGTCGGATCGGCCAGGGCACTGAAGACGTCTCTTCTTGTTTCCATAATATGCGCAACAATGTGGTTGCAAATATAAGTGCAATTAAGTGGTTGCGCAATGGAAAACTAATTCAGGACAAATAATAGTCTGGATATCAGTCTTATTTTGTTGTTTTTTGATTTCAATAAGAGGTTCCAGATCCAGAAAATTGCTCCAACTTGATATATCACATAAGTTGAGGATGTATTCTTATTTTGGTATTACCCATGCACTATTCTGAGACTATAAGCTGGCGGTTGAATCTGCTTATTTTATAAAGCAATTTTATATGAGTTAATCAGTTATTTTTACATCTATGCCAGAATTCCACATTTACACACCGCTCTTTAATCAAGTAATAGCCGAAGCTAAAACTCACGATATTTTTTCAAATATTGCAAAGCACTATGGAAATGGAGGGGGTATAATAGGAATTGAAGCACAATTAGTAGAAAACTACGTGTACGATAGTATTTACGTTATTCTGGAAAATCTGCCGACAGAGCAGCTTAATGAGTTTTCTGAATCAATTTTTGGAAGTGAAGAGGAGACGGGATTTGAAGCTACGCTGGATGATCTTACCGGTAGGCTTACCGGTTTATTTAGCAGTTGGATGGACGAGAATTATGATTTATATGGAAATAATAGAAACGATGAGGACGAAGATGGGAGTGAGGAGTGGGAGTTAAATGCTGCTGACCGGGAAGCAATAGATTTCGCCATTGATGCGGCGTATTCGTTGTTAAAGAAACCTGACATTACCCCGTATCAGATTCAAGGATTAGCACGGGCCATTTATGCGTTGCAGCAATTACCACGGTTTGAACAGGATATTGATGTCTCTTTTGGATTGAATAAGAGAGGCGGCGACGGTAGTTTTTCGGAGAGCTATAGTTTCGACTTTTACATCAATCAGGATCATTTTAAAATTAGCGAACACCCGGCTGTTTCGGATTCATCAGGTACCGATCACAGTGCAAGTATTATTCATTTCGTCGGACCTCTTTTTGAAAGAGAGGTTAATGACCTGGGTTATTTTCGAAATAAATTTTACAGCTTTCTTAATTCGTCCGATGTTTGGGTTGAAGACGATAGCGATCCGGACGTAAATCTGGATGAGGATTGAGTATATCGAAAAGCTCCACTTCACGGAAGAATATTTTCCGCATGCAGTTTTTGAATCAAACCATGAAAATAACGTATCTTTAGGCTTCCAATAAAGACATATTACCGTTAATATGAGTGCATTGTGCCCATCTACGGTTTTTAAACGATTATGATTACAGGAGAATTAAAATCTCAAATTGATAAGGTCTGGGAGGCCTTTTGGACAGGAGGACTGTCAAACCCCATCACCGTCATCGAGCAGATGACTTACCTGCTTTTCATCCGCCGACTGGATGAGTTGCAAACCCAGAAAGAACAGAAGGCGAATCTGCTGAAGAAGCCGATAGAGGATCCAATCTATAAGAAGACCGAAGAGGAACTCCGCTGGAGCCGGTTCAAGAATATGGATCCGGAAGTGATGTATCGTCAGTTTACGAAGCAGGATGGCGTTTTCGATTTCCTGAAAAACGTAGGCGCGCGCAATTCGGCATTTACTCGTTTCATGAAAGGCGCTACATTCATGATACCAACACCTCGTCTGCTGGCGCAGGTGGTGGAGATGATCTCCAACATCGATATGAACGACCGCGATACGAAGGGTGATGTGTACGAGTATCTACTGAGCAAGATTGCCTCAGCCGGACAGAACGGACAGTTCCGCACGCCTCGTCATATCATCCGTATGATGGTGGACATGGTGGAACCGAAAATCGACGATATCATCTGTGATCCCTCCTCCGGGACCTGCGGCTTCCTTACTGTAGCGGGAGAATATATTCGTGAGCATTACGAGAAAGAACTCTTCAAAGACAAAATCAAAGACCATTTCCAGAATCACATGTTCGTGGGTATGGAGTTTGACCCGACAATGATCCGCATCGGAGCGATGAACCTGATTCTGCATGGTATCGAAAATCCGCAGTTGAAAGATGTGGATTCCCTGAGTGAAGCAAACTCCTCTTTCACCGAAAAGGTTTCATTGGTGTTGGCGAATCCTCCTTTCAAAGGCAGCCTCGACCGTGAATCGGTGGATGGAAAAATTCTGAGTATCGTTGATAGCAAGAAAACGGAGTTGCTCTTCCTTGGACTCATCCTGAAAGGATTGAAACTGGGTGGACGTGCTGCAGTAATTATTCCGGACGGCGTGCTATTTGGCTCATCAAAGGCCCATCAGCAAATCCGAAAGGAAATCATCGACAACCAAAAACTGGAAGCGGTGGTGTCGATGCCCAGTGGTGTGTTCAAGCCCTACGCCGGAGTGAGTACGGCCGTCTTGTTTTTCACCAAAACGAATAGCGGCGGAACCGACAAGGTATGGTTCTATGATATGGAAGCCGATGGATTTTCCCTCGATGACAAACGCCAGCCCATTGAAGCCAATGACATCCCGGATATAGTAAAGCGTTATCGCTCCTTAAACGGGTCATTGAGCGGAGTCGAAACCAAACGTAAGCGCACTGACAAGAGTTTCATGGTGCCGGTGAAGGAAATCCGTGACAACAAGTACGACCTAAGTATCAACCGGTATAAGGAAGTGGTGTATGAGGAGAAAACCTACGAGAAACCGGAAGTCATCATCAGCCAGATTGAAGCACTCGATAAGGAGCGTGCTGATCTTTTGAAACAACTTAAAAAGATGTTGATATGAAGTGGGTGTCTGCAAAATTCAAGGACGTGTTTTTTATTCACGGAGGAAATCCCTCTCCAAAGGAAGGTGAGTTCGATGAAGAAGGTATTCCTTTTGTGAAGATGAAAGACCTTGGTGCTTATCATCACACTACAGATCTTTCTGAAACAGAGAATAAAGTCAGTATTAAGACAATCAAGAGTAAAAGGCTAAAAATAATTCCCAAGGGGTCTCTTCTAATTCCAAGAAGCGGTTCTGTTGCACAAAATCATAGGGCTTTACTATCTCAAGACAGTGTAATAGTAAGTCACATATGTGCTTTAGAGGTGAAAGATAAAACACGATTGTTCAATCTGTTTGCATATTATTATTTAACCACCATTGATATGGTGAAGATTACAAAGAAAACGACAGGATTAGATGCAATTACATTCGAAGATCTAGCAGAACTTGAGATCCCCCTCCCTCCCCTCGCCACCCAACAGCGCATAGCCGAAATCCTTGATGCCGCTGATGCCCTCCGCAAAAAAGACCAGGAGCTGCTGAAGAAATACGATGAACTGGCGCAGGCTATTTTCATTGATATGTTCGGTGATCCGGTGAAGAATGAGAAGGGGTGGGAAATTGATGTAGCCAATAATCACATGGACGTACTTTCTGGCTATGCATTTAAAAGTGAACAATATTCTAAGGACAAGAATAATATAAGTCTATGTGGCGGATTAATAATTATGCCTTGGGGCATAGAATGGGACAAGGCAAATAGATGGAGTATTGAATCTTCAAAAGGATTAGAGAAGTTCTTTTTGAAAGAAGATGATATTGTAATGGCTATGGATCGTCCTTGGATCTCTACCGGATTTAAAATCGCAATGATTAAGAAGGAGGATGTACCTTCATTACTAGTTCAACGAACAGCAAGAATTAGAGCAAAAGACATCAATCAATTTTTTCTTTATTTCTTATTTAAGCATTCAAGTTTCGAGAAACATGTGTCGTTAACGGAAACAACTGTTCCACATATATCCCCAAACGATATTAGAAGTTTTGAAATCATTGTTCCTCCAATAAAACTACAAAATCAATATGCTGAAAATATAAAAGGTATTGAAGCCCAAAAACAAGTAATTAAAATGCAAATTAATTTTTCAGGAGCTCTATTCAATTCTTGTATCCAAAAAGCCTTCTCCGGCGAACTCGTCTCATGAGCAAATTTTCATCCATACCACCCGATACATCCAATGTCAAAAATTAAAAGCGAAAAACGAAAAGTGAAAAGGTTAAAGTGAGATGATATGAACGCTATTGATCCCGGATATAACAAATGGATAACTGCCCTGAAGGAGAAGGTGCGCTCTTCACAGTTGAAAGCAGCCGTATCCGTAAACCGGGAGTTAATTCGTTTGTATTGGGATTTAGGGCAAATGATTACCGAAAAACAAACGGCCTGGGGCACTAAGTTTTTGGCGCAATTGTCTAAAGACCTTACCCAAGAGTTCCCGGAAATGAAGGGCTTTTCAGAACGGAATCTGAAATATTGCCGGCAGTTTTATCAGTTTTATGCAAGTTCATTTGGGCAACAAGCTGTTTCCCCAATACAAGAAGCTGAAAATAATAAGGATGAGCAAAAATTAACCGATGCTCAAATTGGGCAACAAGCTGTTGCCCAAATTCCCTGGGGGCATAATGTGCTGATTATCAGTAAATCGAAAAGTGTGCAGGAGGCCGAATTTTATGTAAGTCAGTCCCTGCAAAATGGCTGGAGTCGCAGCGTATTAGAGCTACAGATAAAGGTAGGTTTATTTGAGCGCTCAGGTAAAGCCATTACCAATTTCAGCCAAACCCTGCCAGCGCCACAATCGGAGCTGGCGCAGCAAACGTTGAAAGATCCTTATACATTCGATTTTCTCAGCATGGCGCAACCGTATCGTGAACGGGATATCGAAAACCAACTTGTCAGCCAGATCACCCGATTCATGTTGGAGTTAGGCAAAGGATTCGCTTTTGTAGGTCAGCAATATCATCTCGAAGTAGCTGGCAATGATTATTACATCGACTTATTATTCTACCATACACGCTTGAAATGTTACGTGGTGATTGAATTGAAAAACACCCGTTTTATTCCGGAATATGCAGGCAAATTGAATTTCTATTTATCGGCAGTAGATAGCCTGCTGAAAGATGAAAATGACCAGCCCACCATCGGCATCATTCTTTGTCGCGAAAAGAACAGCATCGAAGCGGAATTCTCTTTGCGTGATTTAAACAAACCCATTGGCATCAGCGAATTCAATTTAACGGAAATTATACCGGAAGAATTGAAGAGCAGTCTGCCTACCATTGAAGAAATTGAACAAGAATTTTCGAAGCATGAGTAATTTTAATTTCATACCACCTGATAAATTCAAATTAGCTGAAACAGCGCTGGAGGCGGAGCGATATGTAAGCACCGCCCCATTGTATGCCTGCATGCTTTGCCGGAAGAGTCTGGAGGAATGGGTACGATGGATGTATGAGCATGATCCGGATTTAACTCTGCCTTATGACACTTCGCTGAGTTCACTGATGCACGAACAGGGCTTCAAGCAGGTGGTGGCTCCTATCCAGTTTAATCAAATCAACCTTATCCGCAAACTGGGCAATGCTGCCGTTCATACCAATGCGCGCATTAAGCCGCAGGAAGCACTCTATGCTGTCAAACTCCTGCACGGCTTCATCGGTTGGGTGGTTCAGATTTACTCAGAGGAGAAAATAAACGTTCCTGCCTTCAGCGAAGACCTGATACCGAAGGAACAGCACAAGGACAAAAGCAAGGAGGAACTCCTGAAACTGGAGGAAGAATACCACCGGCAGCAGGGCGAGCTGAAGAAATTACAGGAGGAATTGGCGGCCATCAAAGCCATCAAGGAACAGAATGCCACATTCGTACCGCCCCCTGTTGATCCCAACGAAGACCTTACCAGAAAGATTTACATCGACACATTACTCCGGGAAGCCGGCTGGGATCCGTATGGAGTGAATGTGCCGGAGTACCCGGTTAAAAACTGCATGCCCCAGGCCAACGGTTCCAATGGAGATGGTTATGTGGATTATGTATTGTGGGGCGATGACGGTAAGCCGTTAGCGGTAGTAGAAGCAAAAAGAACCAAACGTGATCCGCGAGTAGGCCAACATCAGGCCAAATGCTATGCGGATTGTCTGGAGAAAGAATTCGGTCAAAGGCCCGTCATCTTCTATTCAAATGGCTTCAATACATGGCTCTGGGACGATGTGAATTATCCTCCCAGGGAAGTTTATGGTTTCTACACAAAGGATGAGTTACAGTTGATGATTCAGCGTCGCACCATGCGAAAGCCATTGGCAGATCAACCCATCAACGATGATATCACCAACCGCTACTATCAGCATGAGGCCATCCGTAAAGTGGCTGAAGCATTGGAGAAGAAGAACCGGGAAGCTTTGCTGGTGATGGCAACAGGTACCGGAAAAACGAGGGTCTCTGCATCCATCATTGATTTCCTGTCGAAGACCAACTGGGTAAAACGTGTGCTGTTCCTAGCCGATCGGAATGCACTGGTGCATCAGGCCAAGACCAATCTAAACGATTATCTGCCACACTTACCGGCAGTTGATTTAACCAAAGAGAAAGAAGACGAGAGCAGCCGGATTGTATTCTCCACCTATCAAACTATGATCAACCAGATTGATGGGGAGATGGACGGCAACCGCAGAATGTACGGAGTGGGACATTTCGACCTGATCATCTTTGATGAAATACATCGCAGCGTCTATAACAGATACAAACACATCTTCAACTATTTCGACGGAATACGATTGGGTTTAACAGCAACACCCAAGAGTGAAGCCGATCGCGACACCTATGGTCTTTTCAATCTTGAGCCACATAACCCGACGTATGCTTACGAATTAGAGCAGGCCGTAAACGACAGGTTCCTTGTACCGCCACGGGCCATGAGTGTACCGGTCAAATTCCAGCGCAAGGGAATCAAATATGCAGAACTGCCAGAAGAAGAGAAACTGAAATACGAAGAAGAATTCGCTGATCCCCTCACCGGAGAATTTCCGGAAGAGATTGATTCCAGCGCTTTAAACAAATGGCTCTTCAATACCGATACGGTTGATAAGGTCATCGGTCACCTCATGACAAACGGTATCAAAGTTGAAGGAGGAGATAAACTCGCCAAGACAATTGTATTTGCCCGATCTCATAAACACGCACTGTTCATTAAAGATCGTTTCGATAAGCAATACCCTCACTACCGTGGCGAATTTCTTCAGTTAATCGATTATCAGGTAGAATACAAATACGACGTACTCAAGAAATTCAAGTTGAAAAACAGCATGCCGCAGATAGCGGTATCTGTTGACATGCTCGACACCGGAATAGATGTTCCGGAGGTATGCAATCTGGTATTCTTCAAACCGGTTCGCAGCAGTGCAAAGTTCTGGCAGATGGTTGGCCGGGGAACACGACTCTGCCCTGATTTGTTTGGCTTTAAAGAAGACAAAGTAGAGTTTGTGATATTCGATCTCTGTGAAAATCTGGAGTTCTTCTCAGCGAACCCAAAGGGATTTGATGGAACGAGTCAGAAATCACTTAGTCAGCGTTTATTTGAACTGCGTTTGCGGCTGGCCTTCGCTCTCCTGAATCAGGAAGAAAAAGAGCTGAAGGACTACGGAAAATCCATCCTTGATTTCCTGATCAGGCAGACGCAGGAATTAAACATGGAGTCCTTTGTAGTACGTCAACACTGGCAGGTAGTCGAAAAATACCGTGATCCTGCTGCCTGGAATGCACTCACCGACCTGGACATCAAAGAACTGTTTGACCATATTGCTCCACTGATGACCGAAGCCGGAGAAGATGAGTTCGCCAAGCGCTTCGATGTATTGTTGCTCGACCTTCAACTGAGTGTATTGAACGGAGAACGTAAGCAGGAAACTATCATCGAAAAAGTAATTGGAATCAGTGGCCGGCTTAGCAAGAAAACCAGCATCCCGGCTGTGGCCAAAAAGCTGGACACCATCAAGCTTGCTTTGGACAAAGAATTCTGGGCACAGGGTTCCATTCCCGGCATCGAACGCATCCGTGTTGAACTGCGGGAGATTGTCAGGTTCCTTGACAAAGAACAACAACCCATTTATTTTACAGCATTCACCGACGAATTTGATGGCCAGGTAGAAGAACATAAATTGGTTTACAATATCAATAATCTGGAGGCCTATAAGCGAAAAGTAGAACAATACCTTAAAGAGCAACAAAATCACATCACGATTTCCAAGCTACGGACCAATAAGCCGATTACCAGAGGGGAGTTACAAGAACTCGAACGAATGCTGTTTGAGCAAGGTACCATTGGAACCAAAGAAGACTTCATGAAAGCCTATGGAGAGCAGCCGTTAGGGAAGTTTATACGCAGTATTCTTGGGCTGGACATCAACGCTGCTAAAGTTGCATTTGCGGACGTATTGAGTACCCAAAACCTGAACTCCCGGCAGATCCGGTTTATTGACCTGATCATCAACTTCCTTTCCGTGAAAGGCACCATTGATCCTGCCATGTTATTTGAGTCACCCTTTACGGATGTAAGCTCCGCAGGCATATCGGGATTGTTTGATGATGAAATAGCGACACAAATCATAACGCTGATAATAGAAATAAATCAGAATGCTGATGCCGCATAAGATCATATTAACAAGTTTTGACAATAAGGTATTCTAGTAACATTTTAAATGCAAAATCCATCTATAAAACAATACTATAAATCCAATTATGAATAAATTAATCCTACTCTGCCTAGTATCAGTTATCTCAATCAAAACATATGGTCAATTATCAGTCACTAAAGAAAGCGGAGGTTCGGTGATAACAAAGTTGGGAATGGGCGTAAAAGTAAATGATGGCTCAACATTGAGCAGGGAATTTTTCACAGTAAATGCAAAGGACTGTCCTGTTCAGATTCAAAGCGCCGGAATCAGGATAAACTATTCAACCCGATTTTCTTTTGTACCAGTTGGTAAAATTGTTTTGGCAGAGCCAATTACTGCATACGAAATCCATCATGTATTGTATAATGTATTTGGCGAACATATTAAAACCCTAAGGAATACTGTTGTAACTGACATTAGCTCCGGAATGGAATTCAATCAATTTGCAAGTTGGTATGCAAGTGAAAATGAAGTGTCAGAATATTTAATTTGTGTATCCTATGTGGCTACTGTTCGTACTGCAACGGGTGTTATTTGGCGTTACAATTTTAAAGACATTCAAATGGAACTCAATAAACTCAAATTGAAGTTTGAGGAAGGAGATTTACCCAATGAAGTAAAAAATAATGGAGAGTAGTGTTAAAGTTGCATTCTTCATAAAACTGATGATTGCTATAGTGCTCATATAATGATTCCTACCCCATGCACATCCCACTGAATGAGTTCGAGCAACATATTGATGATACCATCCTGAAAAGAGGCTTGTCTTATTTCAAGAATAGTAGGGTGGAAGAACCGGACGAGATTACGACAGGCGTGTATGAATTTAAGGTTCACGGAACAGAAACATATACGGTAATTCTCCATGTTAAAAATGATGTGCTGACAGATCATACCTGTAATTGTCCGTATGATCTGGGTGCTGTTTGTAAGCATGTTGCTGCGGCACTTTTCTATTGGCAACAGGAAGTTCTGGATATTCAGCCAAATCCAGGCAAAGCTGGAACTTCTAAGCCGAAGAAAGAGCCCAAAAAACGCAAAACGGTTTATGAACAAGTGGAGGAAATACTTTTGAAGTTAACGCCGGAAGAGATGCGGAAGTTTTTACATGAATACACCGGGCGTGATGCACAATTCAGGAAAGCGTTTCTATTGAACTTTCGTTCGGAAACTGCCGGTGAATCCAAAAAAAGTTATACTTCACATGTGAAAGCCATCCTTCGGGCTGCAAAAGGGAAATATAATTTCATCCCCTGGAATAGAACCGCTGATGTTTGGCGCGAAGTAAATATATTATTGGGGAATGCGCAGCGCCAGCTGGAAAAGCAGAATTATAAGTCCGCCTTTTTTATTGCAACGGCTGTATTGGAAGAAATGAACGAAGCATTACAGTTCGCTGACGACAGTAATGGTGATATTGGAAGCTGTATAGATCTGGCGCTGGGTTTGATGCAAGTTATTATCAAAAGCCAAATTCCTGAGGAGATCAGAAAGATGATTTTTGATTATTGTTTAACAACCTATGAGAGTGATAAATTCGAGGGCTGGGACTGGCACCTGGCTATGTTGGAAATGGCAGTTGCCGTACATAAGACCAGAGCCGAAGCGAAATCGTTAGAGAAAATTATGGATTTTCCTCAAAAGACTGATTATGACACACGACGAATTCAACATATTAAACTTGTACTTATACAACGCACAGGCACAAAGAAAGAAGTCGAGGGATTTATAAATCAGAATATTTCGAATCCGGAGTTTCGTCATGCAGCCATCTCACAAGCAATAACTGAAAAGGATTACCCCGAAGCTATCCGGCTCGCAAATGATGGAATTAACACCGACAAGAAATCAAGACCCGGATTGGTAAATGATTGGTTGAATTGGCTGCTGCAAGTAGCTTTGATACAAAATCAAAAGGATAAAGTTATCGAGTATGCCCGTAAACTATACCTCGATCATTTCAACCCACAGCAGGATTATTACTCCATTTTAAAGGATGTAGTTGATAAAAAACAGTGGAAATCATTTGTTGAACAATTGATTTCAGAAATTAATCAAAATAGTCGCTGGATCGATCACGAAAAAATTGCCAGAATATATATTACTGAACAATGGTGGGAGCGGCTGCTGGAACTGCTGCAAAGCGACCCGACATTACACCGTCTAGAGCTTTACGGTGACTATTTGACGGCACATTATGCTGATGAAGTAGTTGCACTTTATGAGCATTGTATTATCGACTATCTGCGTGAAAATACCGGACGTAATTTTTATAAAAATGCCTGTCGTTATCTGAGACGCATGAAAAAAATGGGAGCCGGAAAACGTGTGGATGAAATCATCGTTCAATTGAAAAAGGAGCATCCGGCACGCTATGCACTATTTGAGGAATTAGATAAAGTGTAAGAATGTTTCATTTAAATGATTGTTTAGGTTCATATAAAAAGGTGCAATCTAATTATTATAGATTGTCCTGTAGCTACCCCTTAATCTGTAAATTATACAAACCGGAAAACACTTGCCAATTGTTTCAATTTATTTACTTTAGTACGATGGCACGTATAACCTGTATTTTACTCCTGGCGTTTTCTTTTTCTTCATTCGCCCAGACCAACCTCGACACTTTATCTTTCAGCACTTCTATGGCACAGGATTCTGCATTGAATAAACCTGTATTGATTGGTGAAGCTCACGAAGTAAAAGGCACCTATGAGGCGGAAGCATTTATGATTGAGGAATTGGTGAAGCGCGGTAATACACACCTTGTGCTCGAATCAGGGGTCTCGGAGATCGCTATTTTATCAGAGTATCTGAAAACCGGTAATGAAGATGTGCTGCAGTTTACGCGTGCAAGGGGCCAAAACTACCGCAAGTTTATTCAACGCCTCCGGGAGATTTATCTGCTTCATCCGGAAATGACTTTGCAGGGCGTGGATTTCGAACGCCCGGTTTGTCTGGAATATGTGTTTAACAAATGTTTCACCGGAATTACTGACCCGGCGCTGATGCCTGCCATCAACAGATTAAGAGAGATTAAAGCCAATACATCACCGAAGGAAGTGAAGGAAATTCTCCTTGAAGTAAGAGCGCAGTATCAACAATGCGAATCCGGTTTTGAGACTGCATTAAAGGAAAATGCAAGCAACCTGAAGCAGATTGTTTTCAACCCGGTCTTCATGAAGGATTTTATGTTCACGTCAAAAACGCGTGATGAGAATATTGTAAAAAACCTCGCTGCAATCTCCTCGGCGGATCTAAACAAATCTATTATCATTTTCGGCAGCAATCACTTTACCAATAAATCGCTCTTCTGGACCGGCTTTGCAAATCTTATCGGCGATAGCACCGATTGCCGGTTGTTTTTATTTGCTTATAAGGACTGCACCAACTTTCTGAAAAAGGGGAAATACAGCTCTGATCAGCCACTCGCTACTTATGTCGCCAATGAATCATCTTTGGCTCCAAAAGTTGATTTTATAGCAGCATACAACAAGGAAATCTCCCTCACCAAACCCGACGGAAAATTTGTAGTAGTGAGATTGGTGGGACAGTGAGTTCGGTAGCTGACTCGCTATGAATCTTTAGAATGAAATCTTTACGTCGGTAGCATTTTTAAATAATTGAATATTTTAAACTCTTCAGCTTAGAATAAAGCATAAACAACATTTATAACACTAACAACACTCCGCCGAACGGCGGATAACATTTATAACAACCGGATCAAACCCTGGACTTGATCCGGTAAAACAATTAAACATTTTAACCGCCTCCGGCGAACCTAACTCCTCTTCCTGTAACTAATCACCGCCCATACATTCAGTACCACGGCGAAAATGCCCATGATGCCGAGATGCCGGCTGATGTCGCTGAAGGTGCTTCCTTTTAATACGACCATACGCATCACTTCAATGAAATAGGTGACCGGATTGAACCAGGTTACAACCTGTGCCCAGTACGGCATGCTGTCGATGCTGGTGTAGAGTCCGCCCATGAGGATGAAGATCATCATAAGGAAGAAGGCCATGAGCATACTCTGCTGTTGTGTTTGCGCGATGTTGGAGATGAGCAAGCCAAGTCCCAATACCGCCAGGAGGAACACCGCCGCGAATAGATAGAGTAAACCAATATTACCAACAGGCACAATTCCGTAGATGATGCGCGCTACCAGCAGCCCTAAGGTGAGTACCACCATGCCCAGTACCCAGAAGGGAATGAGTTTGCCAAGTACGAATTCCGGTTTGCGGATAGGCGTTACGTTGAGTTGTTCGATGGTGCCGACTTCCTTTTCCTTTACAATGTTCAGCGCTGTGAGAAATGCGCCCACCATCGTGAGCAATACCACCAGAATACCGGGAACCATGAAAAGTTTGTAGTTCATGTGTACGTTGTACCAGTTGAGTCCTGCAATTTCTACTCTCGGCATTTCGTCAAAACGAGGGAACTGTATCCATTGTGTCCGCACATCCTGATTGTAGTTGCGCAGGATGGTGTTGAGATAAGCTGCTCCTAAATTCGCGCGTACCCCATTGATCGCGTTAACGGCTACTGCCACCTGTGCTTCGTTTTCCCGCACGAGGGTACGTTCAAATCCATTGGGAATCTCCAGCACGAGATCTACACGGTCGTGTTCTACATCCTGCAACGCATCGCTGTATCTATCGTAGTAACCGGCGAGGATAAACGTACCTGAACTGCTTACTTTACGAATCATCTCCCGTGAGTAGCTGCTATGGTCGTGGTCAATGATGCCGATGTTGACGTTTCGGATATCGTAGTCGGCGACTTGTGGCAACACGATGAGCTGTACTACCGGCATCATGAAGATCATGCGCAGGATGGCCGGGTTCCGGAAGATCTGCCGGAATTCTTTCTGCAGTAAAAATTTCAGACTTCGCATATCAGGCAGTGGCTAAACGAATTTTGTATTTTTTTACACTCAGCATCAGGAAGAATCCGGTCATGCCGGTGAGGATGAGCGCCTCTTTCCAGATCACATGCAAACCGACACCTTTTATCATGACCGCTTTTACAATAAAGAAGTACCATTTTGCAGGAACGATATTGGACATCACCCGTAAAGGAATGGGCATGTTTTCAATCGGAAACATAAAGCCGCTGAGCATAAGGGTAGGGAGGAAGAGTCCCATCAGCGAAATGAGCATCGCTACTTGCTGACTCGCAGTGATGGAGCTGATGAACATGCCAAAACTCAAACAGGTTAAGGTGAAGAGCAGACTCAGCGAAACGAGCAATACCAGACTTCCTGCGATAGGCAGACCGAGCATGAAGACACTCAGCAATAAAATACTGGCAATGTTTACAGCTGATAAAAAGAAGTAGGGAACACTCTTCGCAAAGATAACCAGCAAGGGCGGTAATGGTGAAACAAGTAATACTTCCATCGTTCCGGTTTCTTTCTCTTTTACGATTGCAATGGATGTCATCATCGTGCAAACCAACATCAACACCATCGCCATCACCCCCGGTACAAAGTTGTAAGCTCCCTTCAATTGAGGATTATAAAGCATCCGTACTTCCGGTGTTATGGTGTACGGAAGTTTCTTTCCCTGATTCAGATCCGATTGAAAGTCGCCGGTGATGGCTTGTACATAGTTTGTAAGTGTAGTGCCGGTATTGGGGTCGCTCGCGTCGGCAATGACCTGTACGGTCGCTTTGTTCTTGTGTCTGATATCATTCGCGAAATTTTCGGGAATAACTACCACGAGTTTCACTTTTCCCCGTTTGAAAGCCGCGTCGGCTTCGTTCGCACTGGTGAGATTTTCTTCAATGTCGAAGTACTGACTCGCTTCGATGCGTTGCAGTAAACGGGCAGAGGCTTCATCGTGCGACATATCAACCACTGCTATGCGGGAGTTCTTGATTTCGTTGGTAAGCGCGAAACCGAAGATGATAATCTGCATGATGGGCATGCCGAACAGAATGAACAGCGTTTTTTTATCACGCCAGATGTGATACCATTCTTTCCGTACAAAGGCTATGAATTGTTCTTTCATGGGGTCGTTTAATCGGCCTGACGTTGAGCGCCACGTGCGAGAGTCAGGAATACATCGTTCATGTGATGGGTGTCGAACTGTTTACGAAGATTGGCAGGAGTATCCAGCGCAGCGATTTTTCCGTCAACCATAATCGAAACACGGTTGCAATATTCTGCTTCGTCCATGTAATGGGTGGTTACGAAGATGGTTGTACCCTGCGCAGCCGAGGCATACATCATCTCCCAGAATTCGCGACGGGTCAACGGATCTACTCCGCCGGTGGGTTCGTCGAGGAATACGATAGCCGGATCATGGATAATCGCAATGGAGAATGCCAGTTTCTGCTTCCAGCCTAAGGGTAACGACTTGACTAATTTATCTTTCTCCGCATGCAACTGTAATTCGTGTAATAGCTTTTCACTGCGCTCTTTTATCGATTTGTCGCTGAGTCCGTAGATGCCGGCATAGAAACGGATGTTTTCAAATACGGTGAGATCATCGTATAGTGAAAACTTCTGACTCATGTAGCCGATGTTTTTCTTAATATGTTCCGGCTGTGTGTTGACATCAAATCCAGCTACTGTACCTTCGCCGGAAGTGGGTTTGCTGAGTCCGCAAAGCATGCGCATAGCTGTCGTTTTACCAGCCCCGTTGGCCCCAAGGAATCCAAAGATTTCTCCCTTGCTCACTTCAAAGCTGATGGCATCTACCGCCGTGAATTCACCGAAACGTTTCGTGAGCTGATGAGCTGTTATTGCAAAATTGTTGTTCATGCGTTGTGTTGTGTCATGGAGTAAATAAAACAGTCTTCGATATCGGCAGGAACGGAAAGTATTTCATGATCGGGTTTAAGATCTAATTTATTCCGGGCGTCTTCAATAGTCACTTTCTCTTGCTTCATGACTACGTGATGATATTCACCAAAAGGATAGGCCAGTAATACTTCTTCTCTTGCTTTTAACTGATGTAACAATGTATACATGTCTTCTCCTTTCACGGCAAACAAGGGTTGTCGGTATTTTGCTGTGATATTCGACGGTGTATCAACTTCCATAAATGTCCCATCCTGCATTAGTGCAACGCGGTCGCAGCGGGATGCTTCGTCCATATATGGCGTACTCACCAGAATGGTAATTCCCTGTTGTTTAAGCCGGTCTAACATTTCCCAAAATTCTTTTCGGGAAACAGCATCTACGCCGGTTGTAGGTTCATCGAGAAAAAGTACGCTTGGCTTATGTATAAGTGCACAGCAGAGGGCCAGCTTTTGCTTCATACCTCCGCTCAGTTTTCCTGCGGGACGATCAGCAAATGGTGCCAGTTGATCGTAGATATCTTTGATAAGATGGTAATTCGCCTCCACTGTGGTCTTAAAAATAGTAGCAAAGAACTCCAGGTTTTCCCGAACACTCAAATCCTGATACAAGGAGAATTTTCCAGGCATGTATCCAACCCGCTGTCGGATTTCTTTATAGTCGTTTACTACATCAAACCCATCTACAGTTGCCGTTCCTTCATCCGCAAGAATCAAGGTCGTCAGCAATCGAATCAGTGTAGTTTTGCCGGCGCCATCGGGACCAATGAGTCCGAAGAGTTCACCCTTGCCGATACTGAAAGTAACCGGTTTGAGCGCCTCCACGGTTTCTTTTCCGTTGACGTACGATTTACGTAACTGCGTAGCTGTTATAGCGGCCGGCATGATCAGAATTTTACTTCGCCATACATGCCCACTTTTACCGAACCATCGTTCTTAACCCGGATCTTAGCAGCATACACCAAATGTGCACGTTCGTCCTTGGTCTGGATGGTTTTGGGAGTGAATTCTGCTTTGTCGCTGATCCAGGTGAGTGTGCCGGGCATCTCTTTGTAATCGTCTTTACCGTTATCGATAAATACTTTCACAGTTTGGCCGATTTTTACTTTCGAAAATTGATCACCGGAAATGTAAGCGCGAAGATCCAGTGTAGAGAGATCAGCAATTTTATAGAGCGCTTTTCCTGGAGCAGTGATTTCGCCGGCTTCAGCATACGATGTGAGTACGGTTCCGCCTACCGGATTCATCACTTTCGTACGGTTGAGCTGATCGTCGATCTGTGCTTTTCGTTTGCTCAACGGTGCCTGTTCACTTAGTACAGAACGGTTTTGTGTGCCGATGGTGGCTTTCTGCTGGTCCAGCTGACGTTGGGTTAAGGCGAGTTGTTCCTTCGCCACTTTCAGCTGCGTTTCAATATCGTCGAGCTGCTTGCCGGTTGCCGCATCTTCTTTTACCAGATTGGAAATACGGTTACGCTCACGTTCGAAGGACTGTACCTGTGTCTTCTGTATTTCGATTTGTTGCTCGAGCGTACGGATGTAAGGTGTGAGATCGCTTGTTTTCTCACCAAGCGCCTGGATGCTGGCCGCTACCTGTTCGGATTGCAGTTGCAGGTTGGTGGGATCAATTACTACTGCCACCTGATTCTTTTCCAGTTTGGTGCCTTCTTCGGCGGTAAATTCCAGAATTTTTCCGGCTGTTTCAGCAGATACAATCACCTCATTCGCTTCGAAAGTACCGGAGGCATCGAAGTCGCCGTTCCCGTTTTTACAGGAGATGATCAGCAGCGAAACAAGCGACAGCAGGAGGAAGGAAATATTTTTCATTTTCATTTGTATGACGGTTTATTAATAGAGAGATAGTCGTTCAGATCAAGTTGGGTTTGGAGAAGTTGCAACAGATGCAGAAGCTGTAGCTGTCGTGCCTGGTCGGCTGCATTTACTTCGCGGAGATAGTCGGAGGAGGTGATCACGCCATTATCGAGCTGTGCTTTCGCTGATTGTTTGATCTCGTCGCGTAAGGAGACCAGCTGCGTGTCGTCTTTGAGCAGTGTATTGTATTTAGAGATGTCATTTCGGTACTGCTCCACCGTTACATTCGCGCCTAATAAAAAGAGTTCTCGTTGAACATTGATGCTGCTGCGGGTAACGGCATTGATCTGTCGTTCGGCATGTAGAGAGTACAGCGCACCGAGGTTCCAGTTGAGTCGGGCGCCGGCAATGTAAAACCAGGAAAAATCATTGTCGAGCATGTTTAATCCCGGACGACCATAACCACCCTGCGCAAACAGGCTCAGCTTCGGCAGGCTTTTCACACCGATCTGCTTTCGCTGTGCGAGCGATAATTGTTCCTGTTCATCGTACAAGTGGAGTTCTATCCGGGAAACAGCATTGTTTGCAGTAGAAAGTCCCGGATCTGCAATAGGTTTTTCAAAGTGTGTGGAAGATGGAAATTCGATACCTGTAAACAATGAAAGTGATTTTAACAGGGTGAGTCGTGTTTGTTCCAGTTCTGTATTCCGCTGACGGTTTTTAATTTCTTCTGCCTGCAGTACGGCCAGCTGTGAGCGGAAAGCTGTTCCGTTTTTTAACGCCGCTTCCATCTTTTTAATTCCGGCGCTCAGATCAGAAGCAACAATTTCCGTTTGCTTAATCTGTTCATCCATCATCAATACTCCCAGAAAAAGCTGTCGCACTTTCTCGCGCATTTTTTGCATCTCCACTTCAATTTTCATCTGCTCTACGTTGGCATTGGCACGCGCTACATTTTTCTGTGCACTGATATTCCCGCCGTCGTAAAGAATCTGATTTACATCGGCTGTGGCCTTGTATTGATCCTTGTCGGGGCTTTCGATGTTAAAGCCGGGAAGATTGATTTTAATCGGCAGTTCCGTTACATCCGATTGATAGGTGGCTTGCCCGTTGATGCTGAGCTGGGGCAGGAAGGCGCGGTTCAGTGCGGCGAGACTAAAGTCTTTACTTTGATTCACCAGATCACGTTGTTTCGTGAGAGGATAATGTGTGTTTGCGGCATTCAGCACCTGTTCAAGTGTAGTATTGTCCTGAGCAAACATTGCTACAGGTAATAACATCAACAAGGTGAAACTCCTTAATCGTTTAATTGCTTTCATGGATAAGCAGAGAAGATTTGATAAACTGTTGAATTGACTGGACACGTTCTTTCAGCATTGTGATATAGGTATCCTCGTCGGTTAATAACATGCGACTCATTAACGGTGCTGCCACAAATGGAAAAACCGTCATGCTCATCACATTCATCCAGATAAATCGCGGATCCATCTTACGGATTTTTCCTTCTTCCATCTCTGTCATTAACTGACTCATGAATGAAGCGAAGGGTGGTGGTCCGGGCATCTTGCTGAGGAAGCTCGCGAAGAAACGATCCGGATCACGATGAATTTCATGCACAACGAAGATGGGCAGATCAGGTTTTTGCAGTAGCAGTTCCACATGCGCAGCAACATAATTGCAGAGGTTCTCAACTGCTGAAGCATCTCCCGAAAAAATGGCGTGAACTTTTGGTACAAACGATGCAAACGCATCATCAAACACCAGATTGAACAACGACTCTTTGTTCTTGTAGTAGTAATGTAATAATGCTTTATTGATGCCGGCTTCATCGGCGATATCCTGCATCCGGGCACCATTATATCCATCACGAATGAACACCTTCCGTGCGGCTTCCAGAATTATCTCCTGTGTTTTCTGATCCTGTTCTTTAACCACCTGATTTAACCAATTGGTTAACAAAAGTACATATTAGGTTGTTAGAAGCAAGTAAAATCTACTAAGGCAAACATAATATATTAATAATCAGCATATAAAAATTAACCATCTGGTTAAAATCTGGAGATTTTCAACTTGATTTTAACGGCCAGTTAAGTTGAATCAGTGGGTTAAATACTGGATCCTGCCAGAGGAACCGGGAGGTCGGCTTTTTTAGGACAAAGCATGTTCTTTGAGGGTTGTAACAAACGCTTTTCCCATTGGATCAATCGATCTTAAACAGTTGCATTCGTATGTAAATGTTTATTTACAGGGTACTGTGATATTGTGTTTAGTTGGAAGAAGTAGTGTATAATACCCGGGACTTTCATCCAAAAAAAAACCATCCCCCGGGATGGTTTTATAAGGGAGTCGGTTTTATTAATGTTTTTGAAAGGCATTCACGAATGAATAGGCACTTCCGGATTTTTTCCAAATAACCGTTGCCACTTCCAGATGGGATTTGTTCCAACCTGTGGGAACTTTATAGGAAAAGGTATGTTCAAAGGTTGAATCTGCTGCGGGAGCGCAGGTAATTAACTCTCCCCAGGTCGTTGCATGTGCACTTCCCCGAAGAACGAAATGATGACTAGGTGTTCCTGTTTGACCATTTTGATAATTTAAAACACTGTCTTCAATCAGGTAAGCTCCTACATAGTAAGAAGCGGCAGGCATATCCTGGAAGAATTTCACCCGAGTCTTTACGTTGATGGTATCCCCACTCCAGGAAGTTTCATATCCTGAGTTTACCAATACCGGGTTATTGACATGACGGACAATTGTAGCAACTACCGAATCGAGAGTTCGAGTGCTGTAGATCCCGCCAGTCCCCGAAAATTGTGTTTTCTGAATTCCGTTTGCACAGAAATCAGGCCAGCCGGAAGTTGGAGAAAAAGCACTTTTAAAATTTGCAGCGGTTGTATTATATAAATCCGATGTACTGCTCGCATATGTACCCATAGCTACTGCATTTGAATCAAGCAAATCAATAATGCCTTCATTCAACGTCCAGCCCCATTGACCACAGGGACCGCACCAGGTAGCCGTAAGTTTATTGTAGAGTCCCATATTTTTCTCTGCAACAGGAATCACCGGAGTAACGTTGCCGCCGTTATTATTATCGGAGGTTGTTTCTTCGTCTTTTTTGCACGACACAAATGCAATTGCTGCAATGGCCATTAATGCCAGAACTTTTTTCATGGATTAGGTTTTAAATTTGATGATTAAAGATAGAAAAAAATTTCAATCCTATACTGTTCTTTAATAAAAAAGCCCATTCCGATGCCGGAATGGGCTTTTCAGGGAGGATTCTGTTGTTATTTTCTCACAAAAGGCAGTACTTTTTGAGTATGGGCTCCGGTAAGTTCGAGCAGATACGAACCGGAAGAGAGAGTTGACAGATTGTATTCGTACTGGTAACCGCCGTTTAAACCGTTTTCATTGACAAGAACACGCCCTGTCAGATCCATGATCCGCACATTCAATGCGGTTTCACTGACCCGGGAAAGATCAAGCATTATGCTGTTCTCTGCCGGATTCGGATATAAGTTCACCTCAGTGGCATTCACTTCCTGTATGCCTGAAGTTGTAGTGCTCTGAATATTGATATCATCCAGGTAAAGGTTGTTTTCGAAATCGGCGATGTTCCTGAATTTTACAATGACATTCGCATTATTAATATAACCTGCAAGATCAATAGTGTCGTTTCTCCATTGGGCCAGTGTAGGTACGAAAGAGAGACCTGTGAAGGAAGGTGTTCCGGTGGTGACAAGTGCGGTGGAGTATTTTTTGTAAACACTGGTATAGGTGTCGCCGCAGTCGGTGGATATAAGTACTTCGAGTGTGTCGGAGTAGTTCGGGCTGGTAGTGGGATTGGTATATAAGCGGTAGGCAAGCCAGAAGGTTAACTTCGGGGTGGTTTGTCCTGTTAAATCAATACCCGGTAATTGAATTTCATCCAACAATCCATGTGCATCATAATCATAGTTGTTAATAAAGGCAGAAAAGGTACCGCTGTGTTTCGCAGTACTGGTTTGTTCCCAGGTGAATGATGCATCCGGATTGATGAGTGTTCCTCCTGCCGGCGGTACTCCTGATTCAAACCCTTCGGAATAAGGCAGCGGGAGTCCGGAACTGACGATCGTGAAGCTGGCTATCGCTGAGTCATTGACGGTATTCAGATCATTACTTCCGTTGGGCTGAGAAGTGAATACGGTGAAGGTATGCGCACCAGCTGTAGTGGTTACAGCAGGCAGCGTTACTGTAGCAGAGGAAAGGCTCGGTAATCCGCCTGACCACGCATATACAGCCGGTGTATTCGCATCAACATAATAATTGATATCGACGTTGAAAAGGGTATCGAGTCCCATGTTTTTCAGATTCACTTCCGGAGTAAAACTGTTATTGCATAAGGTGCCGTTCGGAGTAGTGATGGAGGCCAGCATGGCGTCGTTTGTTTGCAGCACTGGAGCACCACAGGCCAGTGAACTTTGCAGTGAATTGTAGGGTGGATTATTAATGATAGCCAACATTCTTGTAACCTGACCTTGTGTGAAAAGATTCATGCAGCCATCGTCTGTATAATCCATGTAGTTCATGTACATCACGCCGGGTGAAGCGGTGGCGCAGGCATCAGTATGTGGATAGGATGGGCATCCATAATTTTCAGCTCCCTGATTGGGCGTGTCTGCCACCTGATCGGAGCCAGTACAGGCGCTGCCGTCATCTCCCCATATATGAAAGAGATTGAAACAATGACCGATTTCATGGGTAGCTGTTCTTCCTCCATCAAATGGAGAAGCAGCGGTGCCGATCGTACCGAAGCAATCATAACCGATAACAACTCCATAGGTATTGGAAATAGATGTTGTTGGGAATTCAGCATATCCGAGAAGTCCACCGCTCAAGGCTCCAACCCATATATTGAAGTATTGAGATGGATCCCAGGCATCAAGTCCCCCCGTTGAATAGGCTTTGATGTTGTCGTTAAGACTGAAAGAGTTTACGGTCGTTTGTCGGCGCTCAATACCGTTGGTGGGATTACCCAATGGGTCAACCTGAGCCATGCAAAAGGTAACACCGGCGTTTCCAGCTATACTTTTCCAGGGGGCCGGGGTGTTGGCAGTATCTGCATTCTGACGATTAAAATCCTGATTGAGCACTTCTATTTGAGATAATACCTGTGCATCCGAAATATTCTGTTGCGCCGTTTTGTAAACAACATGCACTACCACCGGAATGGTAATGGCAGTAGTGGCAGACCTTTGGGCTGTGCGGTTGTTGTTAATCCATTCGGTCAGCCGTTGATTGTAAGCTTCACGTTGAAGGTGTCGTTTTGGGTTTTTTTGTTCGAGGTACTGTTCATGTTCCATTACAGCACATCGGTGACTCTGGCTAAAGGACAGGCTACTCAGGAGAATACCTGTAATAACAGGAATCAGTTTTTTCAGTGAGAAGTTCATATAGATTTTGGTAATTTTCGGGGCGTGAAAGTACGCTTTTTACCTTCTCAATAAACCAAATGACGGTCAACAGGGATAATCTGCCTCTGAACATTCAAATCAGCACTAAATTCAGTTGAATCCACGATGGATAAATCAGATAACCATTTCATTGATATAACAGTACCTGTAACCGCTGAAACTCCGGTCTGGCCTGGTGACCCGTCAGCTGAACTGAAAACCTTGCTGTCGATGGAGAAGGGCGATAGCTGCCATCTCTCCCGGCTTTCATTCGGATTGCATACCGGAACACATGTAGATGCACCTTTTCATTTTATTCAGGGAGGGAAGGATGTTTCGTCGCTTGATTTATGGAAGATGCAGGGTGAGGTTTTGGTGGTGGATGCAACAGAGGAGGAAAGAATCACAAGTGTGTTTTTGGAAAAACTGCAATTGGCATCACCCAAACGCATACTCTTTAAAACCTTCTCCGGAGTTTTACCACGTAATATTTCAGTTCTGCAGCAACCGTATAACGCCCTTGATCGTTCGGCAGCAGAATGGCTCACAGAACAGGGGGTTGTACTTTGCGGTATCGATGGAATGACCATTGCCATAGAAGAAGAACTTTCTGCCGTGCATCGTATCCTGCTCGAAAAAGAAATAGTGATTGTGGAGAATCTGTTGCTGGAACAGCTATCGGCCGGCATATACGAAATACTTGTTATGCCCATGTTGATCCCCGGTGCAGAGGCAGCTCCTGCGAGAGTGCTGATAAAAAAAATCCCGGTCGGTTGAACGGGATTTGATCAGGTGGGCAATACTGGATTCGAACCAGTGACCCCTACCTTGTCGAGGTAGTGCTCTAAACCAGCTGAGCTAATTGCCCTGTGAATCTTAAACTGTTCATTCTGTCAGTTGGCGAAGATAGAAATTTTAACATCTTCATATTGCAGAACTGGGGATTGTTATAATTGTTAGGCTGCGCTGTTAAAAATGTTAAGCTGTGCTGTTATAACTGTTAGGCTACGCCGTCAAAAATGTTGGGCTTCGCTGTTATAGATGTTAAGCTGCGCAGTTAAAATGTTAAGCTTCGCAGTTATGAATGTTAGACTGCGCGGTTAATAGGGGTGTAAGTGTTATTGGGCTGATGAAATATACAGTGCAGAGAATCTTTCTGTTGTTAACGAAGCTAATTGTTTTTTAAGGAACTCTTTCTCAACACCTGATTTAAGATATTTCTCCCGAACCCTTGCTGATTTCCATTCCGCAAAACTCTCACAATGGATAATTTTCCAGGGTCTTAAGCCTTTAGTATATCTGTTTTTCCCTGGATTATGTTCTTTCGGTCTATTCGCTTCGTCATATGCAATTCCAACATATAATTCACCATTCTGTTCGCTCTTAAGAACATACAATTTCACTTCCCTCATTTACAACTTCACATTTTTGTGGTCTCAGCGGGAATCGAACCCACATCTAAAGTTTAGGAAACTTCTATTCTATCCGTTGAACTATGAGACCAATAATTTAAGAACTAATCATAGGCTTCATCAAAGAAAGCCTGTCGTTGTTGTGCGGTCTCACCAGGAATCCCTGCAGGGAACCTGGATCTAAAGTTTAGGAAACTTCCCTGCCTACGGCAGGCAAGTATTCTATCCCTGCCTGCCGGCAGGCAGGCGTTGAACTATGAGACCAATAATTTAAGAACTACCCTTGCCCCTCTTTCCTCCTTGCCCCTCTTCAACTCCTTGTAAGATCGGTTCATGCCGGTCGCGACCGGCCACTACCATTGCCCCTCCAAACCTCCATATCTTCGGAGCGCAAGCACTCTGCAGCTCTGTAGCCCTGAGGCCCTGAGGCTTCGCTCAGTGCGCAAGCGCTTCGTAACTCAGTAACTTCGCAACTCTTGCCCCTCTTTCCCCCTTGCCCCTCTTTCCCCCTTGCCCCTCTTTAACTCCTTGTAAGATCGGTTCATGCCGGTCGCGACCGGCCACTACCATTGCCCCTCCAAACCTCCATATCTTCGGAGCGCAAGCACTCTGCAGCTCTGTAGCCTTGAGGCCCTGAGGCCCTGAGGCCCTGAGGCTTCGCTCAGTGCGCAAGCGCTTCGTAACTCAGTAACTTCGCAACTCTTGCCCCTCTTTCCCCCTTGCCCCTCTTTAACTCCTTGTAAGATCGGTTCATGCCGGTCGCGACCAGCCACTACCATTGCCCCTCCAAACCTCCATATCTTCGGAGCGCAAGCACTCTGCAGCTCTGTAGCCCTGTAGCTCTGAGGCTCTGAGGCCCTGAGGCCCTGAGGCTCTGAGGCCCTGAGGCTCTGAGGCTTCGCTCAGTGCGCAAGCGCTTCGCAACTCTTCCACTCTTTCCCGCAAAAATACGATTTACACAGAAAAGAGCTTTCCAGCCGGGAAACCCCAGAACCGGATCTGCGTAGAAAGACGGATGTTGAACTGTCTGATTATTGACGATGATCCTGCAGCCAGTACGCTCCTTAAACATTATGTAGAGAGTACTGATGGCCTGCAATTGGTGGAGGTATTGTCGGATGGTATTTCAGCATCGAATTTTCTAAGAAAGAACGAAATTCCGCTGGATGTGATTTTTATGGATGTGGAAATGCCGGGTATGACAGGTATTGAAATTCTCGAGAGTAGTAAAAACCTGCCTCCGGTGGTGCTGGTGACTTCAAAGGAGAAATATGCCGCCAAAGCATTCGAGTTCCGTGTGGCGCATTATCTTGTGAAACCCGTTGATTATACGCGTTTCCTTTCAGCTATTGATCGGGTACAGGAGCTGAAAAATCCAATACATGCTGAACCGGCTGCCGCTGATCTCGATTTCATTTTCGTGAAAGAAAATGGCGTTTTACATAAAGTTCCTTACAAAGATCTTTCGTACGTAGAAGCCCTGGGTGATTACATGAAAGTGCATACAAAGAACCGCACTTTTACCACCTATACAACAATGAAAAATCTGGAAGAAAAGCTTTGTTCAAATCCCACCTTTGTCCGGGTGCACAGATCGTATATTATCAATATCAGCTTTCTGGAAAATATTGATAATGAGGCGGCAACAATTGGTGGCCATGTAATACCAATTGGAAATAAGTACCGGCCGGCTCTTCAGCAACGCCTGAACATCCTTTGATTTTCAACGGGTAGAATCCTGTTTTTATCGCCATTTACGACCTTTTAAACGAAAAAAAAGACAAAATCTTTACATCCCGGGGGACATTTGCATTGTCCGTTAGCAGTTCATTTCGGACAAATGCTTACAAAAGGGGTTCCGGATGATGCGGAACATCCGGGCCCCCGGTTAAGCAGCAAACCTTTATTAAAAAAGTAGTCTCAGATTTATATTCAACCATTTGATAGTATGTATGGAATTGTAAATAAAGCAATCGAAGATCTCGTAGTAATGAACTATGGAGAAGAGAAGTGGCAACAGGTACGTGAGGTGAGTGGTGTGGAGGTGGAGTTCTTCATCAGCAATGAGCCTTATGATGATGCAATCACGTATAAACTGGCTTCTGCAGTGTCAGAAGTGATGAATCTGCCTCTCGGAAAAGTAATGGAATCTTTTGGTGAGTGGTGGGTGATGAAAACAAGTAAAGAAAAATATGGTGGATTGATGCAGGCCGGTGGACGCAATCTCCTTGAGTTTCTGCGAAATCTCCCGGTGTTTCATAACCGTGTAATGTTAATCTATCCGAAGCTGACTCCTCCCGAGTTCAGAGTGTCGGATGAAACGGAGAACAGTATTCTGGTGCATTATTATTCGCGCAGGGAAGGCTTGCAGGATTTTGTGCGTGGGTTAATGACGGGTCTCGGTAAAATGTACGAAACGCCTGTCACCGTGGAACTGATTCACAGTCGCAGTGAAGGCAACGATCATGAAATATTCAAAGTGAGTTGGTGATTATATGGTAGTGAAAGATGCATTGACCCTGACGGAGGAACAACAGAACCGGTTGTTTCCTTTTTTCATTCATATGAATGCTGCAGGTGTCATTCTTCGTGCCGGTGTTAGTCTGCAAAAGCTCGTAGCCATCGATACGCCCATCGTGTTTTCACAGGTGTTCAGCATCAAACGCCCTTTTTGTGGAGAAGTCGGTTCTGAAACATTTCGTAATTTATCGGATCAGCTGGTCGTGCTGGAGGCGGCCAGTGATCCATCTGTATTATTACGCGGACAATTTGAATTCGATAAATCGTCCGGTGATGTTTTTTTCTTCGGATCGCCCTGGTATTATTCGATGGACCAGGTAGTGGAGAGCGGATTGTCGATCAATGATTTTGCGAAGCATGATGCGGTGATTGATTTATTGCACGTGCTGAAAACGCTGGAGATAAATGCGGAGGAAATGAAGGAACTGGTGTTCCGCATGAAAAAGGAAAAAGATAAAGCACGACGTTCAGAACAATCGTACCGGTTGATGATCGAAAATGCGTCTGATATCATCTATCGTGTAAATGGCTCCGGCCGCTTTACGCACGTTAATCCCGTTGCCGAACGGATCACGGGCTACTCAGAAGAAGAGTTGTTGTCGATGACGTTTGATCAGCTGATTCATGAGCGATACCGCGAACGTACCGTAAAGTTTTATACGGAGCAGGTAGTAAATGAAATTCCTGCTACTTATTTTGAGTTTCCCATCATTACGAAGGATGGCCGTGAACGGTGGATCGGTCAGAGTGTACAGTTTCCAAAGGAGGAAAATCCAACGCACGAATTGTTTGCGCTGGCCATTGATATTACCGAGAAGAAAGAGTACGAGAAAAAGATCAAACGCCAGGAAGAAAAATACAGGAATATCATCGAGAACATGAATCTTGGTTTGCTGGAAGTGGATCGTAATGATGTTGTTCAATATGCAAATCAGAGTTTCTATTCGTTGTCTGGTTGTACGCCGGCAGATCTGATTGGAAAAAAAGCGGCAGAAGTATTACTGGATGAAGAAGCAAGGAAAATAATTGAAGAAAAAAATGTAGTTCGTGAGAATGGTGGGTCCGATATCTATGAACTCGCGGTCCGTAATCGTAAGGGTGAACGACGCTGGTGGATGGTGAGTGGTGCTCCCCGGTTTAACGATAATGGTGAACAGGTGGGTTCGGTAGGAATTCATCTGGATGTTACTGAACGAAAATTATTGGAACTCGAATTAAAGGAAGCACGACGGAAAGCGGAAGAGTCGTCGAAAGCAAAGGAAACGTTTCTTGCTACGATGAGCCATGAGATCCGTACACCTTTGAATGCAATCATCGGTATCACAAATCTTCTCAAACAACGTGAACAGGACAATGAGCAATCTGAACAACTGGACATTCTCAGTTTTTCTGCAAATCATCTGCTTTCGCTGATTACTGATGTGCTTGATTTCTCTAAAATAGACGCAGGGAAAATTGAGTTTTCAATGAACGAGTTTAAACCACTGTCGCTGATTCGTACAATCCTGCATACGTTTCGGCCGAAATGTGAAGAGAAGGGCGTTGTACTTGGTATAGAAACCACAACAGATATTCCAGAGTTGTTGGTGGGTGATGAATTACGTTTTTCGCAGGTCATGAATAATCTGTTGAGTAATGCGGTGAAGTTTACTCATTCCGGTAAAATAACCGTAACCCTGGCGGCTGAACGAATCAACAATCAACGCTCACGATTGAAAATCGAGGTGACCGATACAGGTATCGGTATTAAGAAGGAAAAACTAGATCGTATCTTTGATGATTTTGTACAGGCGGATAATAGTATTGTACGCGAATTTGGTGGTACCGGACTTGGCCTCAGTATTACCCGTAAGCTGATCCGTTTGCAAGGTGGTGATATTCGTGTGGTGAGCCGTGCCGGTAAGGGCTCTTGTTTTAGTTTCTTCATCGACTTCGATTTGGCCGATAAAAATATCTCGCTCCGCAAATACACAGTGGTGCATGAAACTGATCAGGTGTTTGATCCGGCGCTGAAAATTTTACTGGTGGAGGATAACAGCGCGAATCAAAAAGTGGCTATGTCGTATTTCCGCCACTGGGGATTGCAGGCGGATGTGGCCGGTAACGGAGCTGAGGCCATAAAGATGTTGAAGGAGTATCCTTACGATCTGGTGTTAACCGATCTCTTTATGCCGGTAATGGATGGTTTTGAAACGATTAATAAAATCCGAACCGTGCTCAAACGAAAAGCGTTGCCGGTAATCGCACTCACTGCATCCGCAGAACTTAAACTGATTGACAAGGCTCTTAAAGCCGGCGCCAACAAATGCATTACAAAGCCGTTCAATCCTGCTGAATTGAAACAGACGATCATCGATTATACCGATCTTCCGTTGCAGGAAGGTGGACGTGATTCCGGGAAGTCGCCAATGAAAGTAGTGAAGGAGTCTGTTGAAAAGCGTAATCCCGCTTTTCAGCATATCAATCTCCAGCGCATTGAACAGGCTTCGCTTGGCAAACCGGCATTTGTAAAGGAGATGCTGGGTATTTGCCGCCAGGAAATTCCGGTTTCTTTGCGTCAGGCGTCGGTACATCTTGAACAGGGTCAGCTGGAGTTGTTCTCCCGCGTGATCCATAAATTGAAAAATAATCTGCTGATGGTTGGCCTCGACGACTGGAGTCACCATCTGCAGTTCATGGAACAGAACAGCCGCGAAGGTACACAACTGCAAATGGTAAAACTTTTCTTTGAAGAGTTGGAGAGTACGGGGCGCGATGTTGTCCGTGAACTGGAACTGGCCATGGAGGGCTATGCCGGATGAAAATATTTTTTCTAACTGGTCTTCAGCGCGATATGTGGCTGTATAAGCTCAAAATTTGGATCAGCGTGAAATAATATCGTAATATTGCGATATAATATTTCACCGGATGGGATTGTCTAAAACCGACGAATTTACTGTAAAAGATAACCGCATCGCTGCGTATGCTAAAGCATTGGCACATCCGGCGCGTGTGGCTATTTTGCAGTTGCTGGTAAAAAAGCAAGCCTGCATCTGCGGTGATATTGTGGAGGAGTTGCCACTTTCTCAGTCTACTGTATCCCAGCATCTCAAGGAACTGAAATCTGCCGGACTCATCAAAGGCGAAATCGAAGGGACCAGTATCTGTTACTGTATAAACGAGGAAGAGTGGGAGCGCGCCAAACAGGAACTCGTTCGTCTCTTTGATGGATATGCCATCAGTAAAAATAAGTGTTGCTAAAAAAATTTAATTTAAACTATCGTAAAAATACGATATAAAAAATTCAGCCATGCAAACAAACGAAGAATTAAAGGAAATCGTACGCCGTAAATACAGTGAAATCGCTTTGCAGGACAAAACAGATAACGCTGCTTCCTGTTGCGGAGCTACTTCTTCTTGTTGTGGTGATCAGGTGTATAACATCATGTCGGAGGATTATACGCAACTGGAAGGTTATAACCCCGATGCAGATCTGGCATTGGGTTGCGGACTTCCCACCGAATTTGCCGGAATTAAAAAGGGTGACGTGGTGATCGATCTGGGCAGCGGTGCAGGGAACGATTGTTTCATTGCCCATCATGAAACAGGTCCTGAAGGAAAAGTAATCGGTATCGATTTTACCGATGCGATGATTGATAAGGCCAGGACGAATGCAGAGAAACTTGGTTTCAACAATGTGGAGTTCCGCCAGGGTGATATCGAAAAGATGCCGGTGGGCGGAAATGTGGCCGATGTGATCGTGAGCAATTGTGTGTTGAATCTGGTGCCGGACAAAGAGAAAGTTTTTTCGGAGATGTTTCGTGTGTTGAAGAAAGGCGGACATTTTTCCGTGTCAGATATAGTGCTCGTTGGCCATCTTCCCGATAAATGGAAGGCCACCGCTGAATTATACGCCGGATGTGTTTCCGGAGCCATTCAGAAAAACGATTACATTGGATATGCAGAGAAAGCTGGATTTAAAAACCTGAAGGTGCAGAAGGAGAAAATCATTAACGTGCCGGATGAAATTCTGAAAGAATATCTGAGTCCGGAGGAAATTACGGCATACCGTAATTCCGGCGTGGGCATCTTCAGTATCACGTTGTACGGAGAAAAACCTGCTGCCTGTTGCGATCCGGGATGTTGTAATTAATCTGCTAACGAACTAACGGTATGGCTACCCGCCTTAAATTCCTCGACCGATATCTTACCCTCTGGATATTTCTGGCAATGGCAGTGGGGGTATTGCTGGGAAATCTCTTCCCCGGTATTCCCGCTGCCATCAACGGACTCTCTTCCGGAAGCACCAATATTCCTTTGGCCATCGGACTCATTCTGATGATGTATCCTCCGCTGGCGAAAGTGGATTATAGTTTATTACCGCAGGCCTTCTCACAGCGTAAACTGATGTCCACTTCGCTCTTGCTGAACTGGGTAATCGGTCCATTGCTGATGTTTGTGCTCGCTATCATCTTTCTCCGCGATCAGCCTGCGTATTTCTCGGGCGTCATTCTGATCGGGATTGCCCGCTGTATCGCCATGGTGATCGTGTGGAACGATCTCGCCGGAGGTAATCGCGAACTCGGCGCCTTGCTGGTGGCATTGAACAGTGTTTTCCAGCTGATCACGTACAGTCTTTATGCCTGGTTATTTCTCTCCGTATTTCCGCCGTTGTTTGGTCTTCGCAGTATGGACATTGCGGTGCCGATGAACGAAGTGGCGATGAGTGTACTGATCTATCTCGGTATTCCGTTCTTCGCCGGCTATCTCAGCCGTAATTGGCTGGTGAAAAGTAAGGGCATCGAATGGTACAACCGGAAGTTCATTCCTAAGATTTCTCCAATCACATTAATAGCGCTGTTATTTACAATTGTACTGATGTTTAGCCTGAAAGGAGAGATGGTGATGCAGTTGCCTGGAGATGTGCTGACGATCGCCATCCCGCTAACGGTGTATTTCGTGCTGATGTTCTTCAGTAGCTTCTTCATCGTTCGTCGTCTAAACGTAACGTATGACCGAAATGTAGCGGTTGCCTTTACAGCTACAGGAAACAACTTCGAATTGGCTATCGCGGTGGCTATCGCCGTATTCGGATTAGAATCACCCCAAGCCTTCGCCGGAGTGATTGGCCCGCTGGTGGAGGTGCCGGTATTGATCTTACTTGTGAAAGCAGCGCAGTATCTCAAATCAAAATATTACAATCGATGAATATTTTAGTGTTATGTACCGGCAACAGCTGCCGCAGCCAGATGATGCACGGATTCCTGAAACAGATGCTGGGAGCCCGGGCAATGGTGTACAGTGCCGGAATCGAAACGCATGGTGTAAATCCACGGGCAGTAAAAGTGATGGCGGAGGCCGGAATCGATATTTCCGGTCATACCTCCAACCATGTGGATGAATACCGCAACATTCCGTTCGACTATGTCATCACGGTTTGTGATCACGCCAGTGAAAATTGTCCCTGGTTCCCTTCCAACGCCAAACGGTTACATCATAACTTTTTTGATCCGGCCAAGTCGCCTGGAGATGATGAGACGGTCATGCCTTTGTTTCGGAAAACCAGGGAGGAAATCCGCAAGTGGAGTGAAGCCTTCGTGAAAACACTGTAAAAGGCGATAGCAGTCAGGCATTTACAGCTGATCTTCGTGTAACAAAAGGTACAGAAACTCAACCTCCTTATCTTTACCTTTGCAAAATGCACACTATGAAAAAGGTAATCTTCAGTTTAAGTCTGGTCTTCACTTTCCTCTTTGCAGCATGTCAGCAACCTGGCGGAGGTAAGTTGGTGAATGAAACCGTCGCTCTGGATAAGTTTGATCACTTATTGAGTGAAAAGTCAAACGCTATCATACTCGATGTTCGTACACCTCAGGAATTCGTGGGTGGCCATATCTCCGGTGCTGTAAACCTTGATATCTATGACAATGGATTCAAAGATGCTCTGGGTAAGCTCGATAAATCACGTCCGGTACTGGTGTATTGTAAATCCGGTGGTCGCAGCGAAAGCGCAATGAAGATGATGGGTCAGATGGGTTTCAATGAAGTATATAATCTGCAGGGTGGCATGCTGGCCTGGAGTAATGCAGGAAAACCGGTAGATAACGGTGGTGCAGCTCCGAAAGCCGCTGGTATGACCGAAGCTGATTATCTTAAAAAAGTAGCTGAACATCCTTTGACCATTGTTGATTTCAACGCCGTATGGTGTGGCCCTTGCAAAAAGATGATGCCGATTATTGAAAAAATTGTTGCTGATCAGGGAGGAAAATTAACGCTCCTCAAAGTGGATGCTGATGAAAATCCGGAGCTGATGCGCGCCAAAAAGATCGACGGTATTCCTTACTTCGAGCTTTACAAAGACGGAAAACTCATCTGGTCGCAAATGGGGATGACGGACGAAGCCACCATTGTTGCGCAATTGAAATAAGAAAACAGGTTATAAATGAAATCGCCCGGTCAATGGATCGGGCGTTTTCATTTATTGTGATTCCAGCGCTTTAATGTCAGTTTCAAGCTGAACCAGATACTTCATGAATGAGAGTTTCATAATCACCCGGGTAATGATAAAGCACAGCGGAACCAGAAATGCAATCGCCATAACAAATCCAATAATGACAAAGGGTTTCCCCATGAACTCTTCAACCGGTAATCCGCTTTTCCTCAGTCCTCCTGCAATGAAGCCGGTGGCAATCGCAACAGGATAAAAAACAACGCCCGAGTATTCGCTGATATAGATCCAGCGTCGAACAGCAGCGGCTGTATTTTGTAGCGTTTCCAGTAAGGAAAAGGTACTGTGCTGGTATTGGCTGATATTGTTTCGCAGACTGAACGTGATCTTTAGTCCCCATGCGTGTCCGGCAATAAGGATAAAAAATCCTGCCAATACGATAGGATGGTGAAACTTTACCAGGGCAAAGAGGTAAACAAAACTTGCCAGTACCGCAAATGTGAGATTAATATCCAGCGCTTTTCTGATTTTTTCTATCGGTTGTTGCAGGCGTTGTTGCTCCGGTATGCGGACTTCTGCCGGTTGCGCTGAACCTTTGCTGCTGTTCCAGATGTCTTCGAGTTCCATCAGCTTAATTTTGCTTTTAATTCGTTTTTAATTCGGTGAATTTTTACACCGGTGTTGTTTGCCGTTAGTCCGGTGATCTCTGCGATTTCCTGATGGCTGTATCCTTCCAGATGCAGCGAGATGATGGCACGATCGGTTTCCGGTAGTGTACGTATGGCAGCATACAAGGCCTGTAACTGCATCCGCTTTTCATGGTCTTCATCCGACATCATTTCCGGCAATGCATCCCCCTCTCTGTAATCGATGCGTTGTTGTTTTCGCTTGACGGTGAAGATGGTGTTGAGTCCTACACGATAGAGCCAGGTGCTGAATTTCGACCCACCCCTGAAGCGGTCAATCCCTTTCCATGCATGATAGATAATGTCCTGACAGAGGTCTTTCATTTCATCGCGGTCGGCAGCGTATAACATCGCCAGCCTGCGGATCATCGCCTGGTGTTCCTTAATCGCAGCTATGAATTCCTGTTCCTTCAAGAATTAAATGAATCGGGTGATGACACCGGTTAATGTAAGACCACAGAGTAATAATAACCACACTTTCTGCCAGATCGGGCGCTCTTTCCACTTTACTTCATGGTTGATCGGATCGAAGGCAAGAGATATACCCAATGAGCCGATGGCTGATGATGTTTCTTCAAATAGCGTGAATTGCATCAGGGCCATTAGGATAAACCCAATGTGCAGGATGCGGTTGACTTGTGTAAATTTTCCGGTAGTTTCCATTTGTTATTTATGACATAGGATACCGGAAGGGAAAAAGTATTACAGGATTTCTCCGTGAGTTTTATAAATAGTTGATATTTAGACTAAAAAACTGATGTTTTAACCCATTTGCTTCGATAGATCTCTCCTTTTAACGTAGTCCATTCGATAAAATAAATGCCTGATTCACGAATGGCATCAACGGATATACATGAACCGGGAATCATATTACCGGAATCGATCCGCCGGCCGTTGAGATCATACATCACATAGGTGCCGGCCGCAACAGCAGGGTTGATGCATAGCCGGTCAGTTGCGGGATTGGGATAAAGCGTATAGGCGTACCCGTTAGGTGTTTCGTTGAGTCCGGTCAGACTGATTTGCGCCTTAATGGGAACGCTGACATTGGCGAGCAATCCTGTTCCCTGTGCGATATAGTTCAGCGTACCGGTAAAGAATCCCGGAGGAGCCATGGCCAGTTCAATTTCAACACGCGCCGCTTCTCCGGGTTGAATGGTAGTATTAGCTCCGGTATTGTTGAGGAAGCTGAGAGCAGTATTCGGGTTGAGCGTTAAACCTGAGATCGTCAATGGAGCATTGCCATCGTTGGCGATCCAGTAATTATATTGTGCAGCTCCCGGAGCCAGTACAAGACCAAAGTTGATCGTGTCATCCGGCGTATCCGTCGATGCAGCTATGTTGCCCACAGAGGTGTTGCTGATCGATGTGATCCGGTCGATGAACTGTGGATAATCAATGAACGGATTTCGGTTGTTTTGTAATGAATAGATATTGTTGCAGCGTGTTTGTTCAACTGTGTTCGGTGGAAACTGATCGTGCCATTGCCGCAGAATGCCTTCCTGATTCGTCAGAAAATTACTGTAGTTCTGGTAGCGGATCACAAAATAGAACATGGCCCGTGCAACTTGACCTTTGTGAACATCTCTCGGCTCAAAGGTTGTAGTGTTACTTTTGCTGCCTCCTTGAGTCCAGGAAGGATTTGTTACAATACCAAATGGCTTACTGCCACGGATGCCATTTGCCGAATCATCTGTCGGGAACAGATGAAACAAATCTGACTTCATCGGCTCCTGGCTGTTGAAGAAGTTCTGAGGGAATGTATGTTCGGTATTAATTGCAAAATTATTCTGGCAATCGGTCCGGTCTATATAGCCAACTGCCTGTCGCCCGGTATAAACACATTCAATCGTATTTCCTGCTGCTCCTCCGCCATTCACTTTGAGGTTGTCGTACGACATAAACATAGAATCTCTGGCTACATTATACCCGGCGCTGAAATAGTTTCTTCCCAATAGATCATGCAGCGTATCCTTCAGTACTTCTTCCGCCAGATTCTGAGTATGGTCGTAATAAGACTTGCTGTAATGTCCCTGGCCAAGTAAATCGACCCGCAAGGCACCGCAATGACAATCGCTGAGGATGAAGAGTTCGCTGTTGTGGTAGATGTTATGCAGCGGACTGAACTTTACCCAGATGTTTTGTGAACCCCCGGCAGGAACCGTGAAAACCCCACCGCTCGTACTGAATGCCGGTGATCCGTAAAAGGTATAAAAGCGGTAACCCGTAACCGTTATATCGAAGGCAGTGCTGTTGCTGATGGTCACCTGCTGGCTATCCGGGGAAATCTCGGTAACGGTGCCGAAGTTAAGCTGTGCCGGGGATACGGTAAACTGCTGAGCCTGTAAGAGGGTAGTCGTGAGGACCAGCAGGGTAAGGAGCATTTTCTTCATCGGCACAAAGGTAGGGAATCCGCCCCTCCCGGACATCACTTTTCATTGCGTATCTTTGATAAAAACCTCCTGAAAATGAATGCTGCCCGCTATCTCTTCGTGCTTCTGCTCTTTGTACTGTCTTCCTGTACTGCGCAGGACGAGCTGGTGTATAAGGTGGTTAACCCCACTGTGTCATCCTCTTCTCCGGCACCCATGCTGGTACTGCTGCATGGCTGGGGCAGCGATGAAAACGATCTCAGCGGACTCTCAAACGCCCTTCCACCAAATTTTATCATCGTATCGGTGCGTGCGCCGTTTACCCGTCCGGAAGGGGGGTATGCCTGGTATCAGTTACAATTCGGCAACGGGAAATTTACCGAAGCCATCGGACAGGCGGCAGAAAGTGCGAAGAAGCTGAATACACTTTTGCCCAAACTGGTGAAAGAGTTACATGCAGATCCGAAACGTGTTTTCCTCGGAGGATTCAGTCAGGGGGCGATCATGTCATTGCGTGTCGGTTTGCAATCACCGTTTCCTGTTTGTGGTATTGTATGTCTCAGCGGACGTTTTCCTCCCGACCTCGACTTGAGTAAAATGCCGGCTACGCAGAAAACAAGGATTCCTGTGTTTTCAGCCCATGGAACGGAGGATAAAGTTATCTCCATCACCGATGGCCGAACTATCGTGCAGAAATTAAAAATAGCAGGAATAAATGTTACTTCCTTCGAATACCCGATGGGACATCAGATCAGCAAGGAGGAGATGACAGCACTGAAATCATGGCTGGAGCAATTCGGGATATGATGCAAGTCTATTAGCCGCAGATGAAGGCAAATCCGCCGTACGGCGGATCAGTGGCGATACAATGGTGCTACCTTCCGTCTTTGTGCAAAGGCGCTGAATTTAGATTCGCATCCTGAATAATTCAGAAAGTTAACGACTCTAAATCTTTTCTAAGAATCGGCAGGTAATGAGTGATGATCGTCCAGACTATCTGCGGATCGATTCCCATGTAATCATGAACAATTCTATTTCTGAATCCACGGATACGTGCCCAATCAATATCCGGGAATTTGTCTTTGAATTCTTCCGGAAGTCTTGATGCTGCTTCTCCAATAATTTCAAAATTTCGGATTACCGCATCAAAAGTCTTCTCGTCCTGCAGGAAATCCGGAAGCGAAAGACCGGAGGTATAACGTTGTATTTTGGAAATACTATCGAGTATATCTTTTATCAGTAAATCGGGTTTCCGCTTAGACATATTGTACTTCCTGCTCAACAATTTTTTTGTAATGGCCTTTTAATCCATTGATCGAAACCAGATCTATTTTTCTTTTAATATTAAACTCCAGAAAATTTGCAAGGTCAATAAATTCAACACCTACCGGTTCTCTAAAATCAACGAGAATGTCAATATCGCTTTCATCATTAAAATCTCCACGAACCAATGACCCAAAAAGCCCAATCGTTTTAACTTTGAAGCGATCGGCTAACAGGGACTTGTTTTTTAACAAGAAGTGTTTTATTTCTTCGAGGGATTGCATTGCAACAAATATACAATAGATCGCATGATATTTCGCGCATTATTTTACGTTCATCAGTGGCTAAGCAATCGTACTCCCTTCCGTTGTTGCACGTCCCGGCTGGACAAACACAAGTTTCCCATCCGTATCTTCCGCCATCAGAATCATACCGTTCGATTCAATGCCACGAATTTTTCTCGGCGCCAGATTCGCCAGCAAGGTGACCTGTTGTCCGATGATTTCTTCCGGTTTAAAATGCAAGGCAATACCTGAAACAACGGTGCGGGTATCGATACCGGTGTTGAGTGTGAGCTTGAGCAGCTTATCGGCTTTCTCTACTTTCTCTGCTGCAACAATCGTAGCAACACGCAGATCCATCTTCGAGAAATCGTCGTAGGTAGTGATTTCCTTCATCGGCTTTGTAGTGTTTGTTGTGGCTTCTGCAGCAGGCGCCGTTTGTGCAGCCTTGGTGGCTTCGAGTTTCTGTAACTGGGCAGCGATGGCGTCGTCTTCAATTTTATCGAATAACAGCGACGCCTCACCGAGAACATGTCCCGCTTCAATTTGGGTATGATGAAACGCATCTTCCCAGGTTCGCTCCGGTATGTTCAGCATCTTCCGCAGTTTTGCAGCCGTAAAGGGCAGGAAAGGTTCGCAGAGATATGCCAGCGCAGCAGTTACTTCGAGGGCTACGTTGAGTACGGTCTCTACATATTGTGGATTCGTTTTCTGATGTTTCCACGGCTCTGTATCGGCGAGGTATTTATTTCCCGCACGGGCAAGATCCATCAGGTGTCCCAGTGCTTCACGGAAACGGTATTTCTCCAGACTCTCTTTCACCAGACCGGGTGCTGCTGCTACCGCTTCGAGACAAATCTTTTCATTTTCCAATAATTCTCCTCTGGCGGGAACTTTGCCTTCGTAGTATTTTGACGTCAGCACGAGTGTACGGTTCACGAAATTTCCAAGGATGGCCACCAACTCATTGTTGTTGCGGTCCTGGTAATCTTTCCACGTGAAATCATTATCCTTGGTTTCCGGAGCTGTTGCACAGAGTGCATAACGAAGCACATCCTGCTTACCCGGGAAATCGTGCAGGTATTCATGCAGCCATACCGCCCAGTTGCGGGAGGTGGAAATCTTATCGCCTTCTAGGTTGAGAAATTCGTTGGCAGGCACATTATCGGGCAATACATAATCTCCATGTGCTTTCAGCATCGCGGGAAAAATAATACAATGGAAAACGATATTGTCCTTGCCGATAAAGTGAATCAGTTTGGTGTCTTTGTCTTTCCAGTATTGCTCCCAATTAGCAGTGAGTGCTTTCGTTGCAGAGATATAACCGATCGGCGCGTCGAACCAAACGTAAAGCACTTTCCCTTTGTTATCGGGCAGCGGAACGGGTACGCCCCAGTCGAGGTCGCGGGTAACTGCACGTGGCTGTAAACCCTGATCGAGCCAGCTCTTGCATTGGCCGTACACGTTTTTCTTCCAGCTATCCTCCTTGGTATTCATCCACGCCTGCAACCATTCCTGCTGCATTTTATCGAGGGGGAGATACCAATGCTTTGTTTTTTTCAGGATGGGTGCTTTACCACTCAACTGCGAGTGAGGATTGATCAGCTCGCGCGGACTCAGCGAAGTACCACACTTCTCACATTGATCACCGTAGGCATTCGGGTTGCCGCATTTCGGACAGGTACCTGTGATATAGCGGTCGGCGAGAAACATGCCGGCTTCCTCATCGAAATACTGCTCGGATTCCTCCTCGGTAAAAACACCTTTTTCGTAGAGGGTTTTGAAGAAATCAGAGGCTGTTTCGTGATGGACTTTATCAGAGGTACGGTGGTAGATATCGAAGGAGATACCGAAATCCGAAAACGCATCACGCATGATAGTATGATACTTATCAACGATCTGTTGAGGAGTGACCCCTTCCTTACGCGCACGCAGGGTAATCGGCACGCCATGTTCATCCGAACCGCAGATAAACTTCACATCGCGGCCCATCAACCGCTGATAACGCACAAAAATGTCGGCCGGGAGATAGCAACCGGCAATATGTCCTATATGTAAGGGACCATTGGCGTAAGGCAGGGCAGCGGTAATGAGGTAGCGCATAATCGATTAATGAGGCGCAAAGATACGAAATCCCATCCCACAAACATGGGATTTTCATCATCCATATTGCAGGAATCACCTCAATCCCGTAAATTGCCTGCTATCTAATCAACAACACTATGAAAAAACTAAACTTACTCTTCATTTTCGTTTTTACCGCTGTTATGTCTTATGGGCAAAGCAGCACGATTCCCTATCAGGCAGTTGCCCGTGATGCTTCCGGAGCTCTGATTCAGAATGAAACTGTGAACGTACAATTCAATATCCGGAACAATTCACCAATTGGAGCAATACTTTATATTGAAGCACATACCGTCACTACGAATGAATACGGACTCATCAATGTTAACATTGGTGCAGGCACTCCTGTGATTGGAACATTCAGCGCTATTCCATGGAATTCGGGTTCGGAAAAATACATGGAAATTTATCTCGGACATAATGGTCCTTATGTTCTTATGGGAACGGTACCGTTCAGCAGCGTACCGTTGGCTTTTCATGCTGCTACAGCTGCAAGCGTCAGCGGATCTGCCAGTGGTGATGTTTCAGGTCCGTATGTAAACCTGCAGCTTGGCAATGGTGTTGTTGGAAATTTGGAATTGGCAGATAACAGTGTAACCACGAGTAAAGTTTCAGATTTTACGGTTAGTACCTCTAAGTTAAGTGATCTGGCAGTTACAGCACCTAAAATGGCGGATAATGCGGTGACTACTGTTAAAATAGCCGATAATAGTGTGAATGGCGGTAAAATTGCGATGGGATCGGATAGTCCCGGTGATCTGATGTACTATAACGGTACCGACTATGTGCGTTTACCGGCCGGAACCTCCGGCCAGGTATTAACTATGTCGGGTGGTACGCCTTCCTGGCAAACAATGACGGGACAATTAATTGCCTCCAATACTGTTTCCGCAGCGTCTATTGCTCCTACGGCTACGTCGGCATTTATTAGTGGTACTGTGACCGTCAATATCACTTCCACCAGTCAGAAGGTATATATTGTTTCCACCTGTGCATTGGGTGCCAGTGCTACTGCTGCTACCGGATTAAATATTTATCCCGGTTACAAACTTTCTTCTTCGCCGACTGTAACACAAAGCGGTGGAGGGATGTTCGGCCTGACTTGTCCGGTAAACACCAGATTAACGTATACCGTATCTTCGGTTATCACCAACTTGATACCCGGGTCATATCAGTTTGGTATGGTTGGACTCAGCGCTACCCCTGCCAACTGGAACAACAACGAATGGAGTTATACCACCGTAATGGTTTACAACTAAGATGATGAGTCGAAAACTCTTTCTCATGTTGTGTTGTATTCCCATTTGGAGTATAGCACAAACCGTTAGCCCTGCCGGAACAAACGGCGGCGGCGGATTCCTGTCAGCATCGAACGGCTCATTATCGTACACGCTCGGACAAAGTTTTCAGCAAACGCTGGTAAACGGTGGTAAAGTAATGACTCAAGGGCTGCAACAACCGGAAATTAATATTAAATTGGTGTCGGTTCCGGCTAATGTCTGCAATGGCGATACAGTTTTAATTCCGTACCAGGCACTCGGGTTTATTGATCCGGCCAATTCATTTGAACTGCGTTTGTCAGATGCTGCCGGGTCCTTTGCGAGTCCTTCCACATTGGCCAGTTACACAGGTACAGCTTCCGGTTCATTTGGTGCTATTATTCCGTTTAATATCACGCCTTCATCAAACTACAGAATGCAGATAAAATCTACCAGTTCTTCACATAACAGTAATGTGGCTGGTCCGGTAGGAGTGAACATCTGCAGTTTGCGCATTAACCTGCGCGCGTACATCGAAGGTTTATATCTCGGCACCGGAAATCAGAACAATACCCTCTATCAAAACGGACTCAGTACTGACCCGAACGATGCAGATGCCATTCAGGTGGAGTTGCACGAATCAGGTGCACCGTTTGGCATGGTATACAGTTTGAATACCATTTTGAAAAGCGATGGAAATGCCGATATAATTTTCCCTGGCAGCGTGTACGGCAACAGTTATTATGTAGTCGTCAAACACCGCAACAGCATCGAAACATGGAGCAAATTACCGGTGATGTTTTCATCGCCGGAGGTTAGTTACGATTTCGCATATTGATCACCTCTTTCCCATAGCCTTGGGTTTTAACCCACGGCTATGGGAAACGAACTATTGAAATATCCAGCCCGGGGAACCTGGATAAATTTCCCGCACCTTGCGATATCATAAACGGATACAAACGTTTAACATACGGATAATAATATTTTCGATTTTCATCTTTGCCGCATGTTAAAAATGAAATTTATACGTGAAGACATCACGTATAGGGTTATTAGTTGTTGCTATAAAATTCACGCTTCAATCGGTGGCGGGCATTTAGAAAGCAGCTATCAGAAAGCACTGGAGATTTCTCTGAAGAATGAAGGATTGAATTTTATTTCACAGTATAAATCAAAATTGTTTTACGAAGGTGAGCATGTCGGCACAAGCATTATCGATTTTCTGATTGAAAAAGATGTAGTGCTGGAAATCAAGAAGAGCGCCCGTTTCTCCCGATTGGATATCCAACAGGTAGAACGGTATTTGGATCAGAATAACTTCCCGGTAGCCTTACTGGTAAATTTTGGTTCTGACAAGGTAAATGTCAGGCGAATCCAAAATCCCTCAATTATCCCACGTACTTAATCCATCCCATCATCCCATCACCCCATCATCCCATCACCCCATCATCCCATCATCCCATCATCCCATCACCCCATCACCCCATCACCCCATCATCCCATCATCCCATCACCCCATCATCCCATCATCCCGCTGCTTGCAGCGGGACCATCAATCCCATCCCCCATCACTCTGGGTTTTGCGTAGCAAAATCCAGAGTGATGATCATCACCATCACGGATATCACCACATCCGGCAGCAACGTCCGCAGGACACCGCTGCCGGATGTATCAATCAACTTCCCTACCTTCGCTACTATGAAAACCATCGGTATCTGCGCCCCTGCGCGTAAGGTTTCTCCCGAAGAACTCGCGCCCGGTATCGCCCTCCTCGAAAAAAACGGCTTTAAGGTGAAATTGTCTGATCACCTCTATGGTGCGTATCATCAGTTTTCAGGGACAGACGCTGAACGTGCAGCGGATGTTCAGCAGTTGCTGGAGGATCCCGATGTGGATGCTATCATTTCGGCACGTGGCGGATATGGCTGTGTCCGGATTGTGGACCTGATCGACTTTACTCCCCTGTTAAAGAAATCAAAGCTCTTTATTGGTTTCAGCGATCTTACCGTGTTTCATCAGCATCTGTTCGATTATTTTCTGGCACCTACCCTGCATGCTCAAATGGTTTTCGGATTGAATGAAGAACGCAGTACTCCGGAAGCACTCAGCCAGTTTATCGCTGTGCTGAAAGGGGAGATGCCGAAGTATAACGTTCACGCACATCCGTTAAATCGCTCCGGTGAAACCAGCGGTGTACTTGTGGGTGGAAATCTGAGTGTGCTCTATTCTATTTCAGGAAGTAAATCGGAACTGAACCTGATGGGAAAAATTCTCTTCCTCGAAGACCTGGATGAGTATCTGTATCATATCGACCGGATGATGATGCAGTTGAAACGTGCAAGAAAACTGGAAAACCTGCGGGGGCTCGTAGTTGGCGGAATGACTGATATGAAGGATAATGCAGTGCCCTTTGGTAAAACGGCCGAAGAGATTATTCGCGATGCTGTGGAAGAGTATGATTATCCGGTGATGTTTAACTTCCCCGCCGGACATATCCGCGATAATCACCCGCTGCTCTTTGGAGCTGAACATAACTTTGCCGTTGGTGATGTGTTGCGCCTGGAGCCCTTCGAACCGTTGATATTATAATTGCCGGAATCTGATTTTTGGCGGCATTTGAAATAAGACATTTTTATCCATGACCGATTTAAACAATATTGGCCCTCGCGGTGAAGCGATTGCCGTTCGCTACCTTGAAAGCAAGGGCTTTCAGATTCTTGAACGTAATTATCGCTTTAAACGGGCAGAGGTGGATATTATCGCAAGCAATGACCAGTTTCTGGTGATTGTGGAGGTGAAAAGCCGCACTTCGCTGTGGTACGGAGCCCCGGAAGCCGCCATCAATGCGCAGAAAATCGAACAGCTTTGCATCGCCGCCGGTCATTATCAGGAACTACATGATATCCGGAAGGAAATCCGCTTTGATGTGATCACTGTTCATTTCCCCAAGGGCAAAACAGCCCGAATCCGGCATATTCCGGATGCTTTTCATGGATAATTCGGCTTTTTTGCGTGATAATGAGGTAGTTCTGTCGGGCGAGTCGCTTTTTTAACGACCTTTGTACCAAGAATTTCTGAATGAAAAAACGAACAAGTACCGGCAGGGCGGGAGCCCGTTCCGGAAAAACAGATCGCCCGGGTGCCGACCGTAGAGGTCCGCGAGCAAAATCCGGTGGCGACAGCCGTAGTGAGCGCGGCTCTTCTCGTCCCAAATCTTCGGGTTGGGATGATTTCGACGCGGACAGCCGTCCGGCCCGTCGTACAAAAACGGATGATGAACCCCGTTCACGCGGTGGACGCACTTCTTCTGACCGACCCCGTCGTGATGATGCAGGTCCTCGTCGCGAACGCCCTTCTTCTGATCGCTCTGCACGCAGTGGCGCCGGAAGTCGTGGAGGCTGGGACGATAAACCGCGTCGCAGCAGTGACCGTGAAGAGCGTCCATCTACCCGCCGTTCCTATGGCGACCGTGACGATAAACCACGCCGCAGCAGTGATCGCGGAGAAGGATTCCGCAGCAGAGAACGCAGTGATGATCGTGAAGAGCGTCCTGCCCGTCGTTCCTATGGCGACCGAGACGATAAACCACGTCGCAGTACAGAACGCGGAGAAGGTTTCCGCAGCAGAGAGCGCAGTGATGACCGCGAAGAGCGTCCTGCCCGCCGTTCCTATGGCGACCGTGACGATAAACCCCGTCGCAGTACAGAACGCGGAGAAGGTTTCCGCAGCAGAGAGCGCAGTGATGACCGCGAAGAGCGTCCTGCCCGCCGTTCCTATGGCGACCGTGACGATAAACCACGTCGCAGCAGTGATCGCGGAGAAGGATTCCGCAGCAGAGAACGCAGTGATGACCGCGAAGAGCGCCCTGCCCGTCGTTCCTTTGGCGACCGTGACGATAAACCCCGTCGCATCAGTGATCGCGGAGAAGGATTCCGCAGCAGAGAACGCAGTGATGACCGCGAAGAGCGTCCTGCCCGTCGTTCCTATGGCGACCGTGATGATAAACCCCGTCGCAGCAGTGACCGTGGAGAAGGATTCCGCAGCAGAGAGCGCAGTGATGACCGTGAAGAGCGTCCATCAACCCGCCGTTCTTCGGACAGGCCCGACCGTGAGTCGAGGGGTGATAAGCCTTTCGGAGCTGGACGGAGCCGTCGCCCTTCTGCAGAAGATCGCCATGAACATTTTGAACGTAAATATGCAAGTCGTGCCGGTGAAAAGAAATCGTCACGTCCACGCAAAGCGGCTGATGGCCCTGACCTGAGTGGCGAAGTTCGTCTGAACAGATTTATTGCGATGGCCGGACTTGGTTCCCGTCGCGAAGCCGATGACCTCATTACCGCCGGACTCATCATGGTAAACGGAAAACTCGTTACTGAACTCGGTTCAAAGGTGAAGCCGGGCGATGATGTGCGTTATAACGGTGAGCGTATCCGAAATGAACAGCATGTATATCTTTTGCTCAACAAACCCAAAGATTATATCACTACCGTTGATGATCCTAACGAGCGGAAAACCGTGATGGAACTCGTAGCCGGTGCATGTCCGGAACGTATCTATCCTGTTGGCCGCCTTGACCGCAATACCACCGGATTGCTTTTATTCACCAACGACGGAGATCTGGCCCGTTATCTGACCCATCCCAGCTCGCGTGTGAAAAAAATCTATTCTGTGGAACTCGACAAAAATCTCAAAGTTTCCGACTCCCGGCAGCTTATCGAAGGGGTGGAACTGGAAGATGGAATTGCGCGGGTTGATGACATCGCTTACGACGGAGACGGATCGAACAAAAAACTGGTAGGTGTTGAATTGCACTCCGGTAAGAACCGTGTTGTAAGACGTTTGTTTGAAGCCCTCGGGTATGAAGTGAAGAAGCTTGATCGTGTTGGTTTTGCAGGACTTACAAAGAAAGATCTGCCACGTGGTCGCTGGAGAATGCTGGATGAAAAAGAGATTGGGTTTCTGAAAATGACCGGGACTTCCAGGAAGTCAAAAGTGGAAGCAGACTAAGCCCGGCGATTAAAAAATCATATCAGTTATAGAACGGAATCATGGTTTCATGGTTCCGTTTTTTATTTCCCGGTACGAACGAAATGCTTTTACGGTTTAGTGACCTTGAAAAAATATTTTATGGAAAAACATGCACTGTTCTCTCTACATTTGCCCGCGAACAAAAACCCTTCGTGGAAATCACTCCACTCTTTCAATCTTATTCATCTCATGAAGAAAAAAATGTTATTGGCAGCCTTGCTGCATTGTTGCCTGTTTACCGTTAACGCCCAGTTACCGCAATTATGGTTACGTTCCTTTCAGGGGCAGGGCAAATGTTCAGATCGTATTGCATCCATCCTTATAGACAACAACGGCGATATCATAGCCGGAGGTTATGCCGGTGCTCACCATGGATCTGCAGATGCATTCATTATGAAACGTAATGTGCAGGGTGATACCTTATGGACGTATTATTATGATGCCGGCGGATATAAAGAAGATTTTGTTGTGGACATGGCCGTGGATGCGAATAACAATATCTACTTCACCGGCAATTCGGAGTCGGCTACTGCGTATGTATCTCAATGCATGACCGGTAAGCTGAATTCATCCGGTGTGCAGCAATGGGTATCCCGCTATGCTCTTACCGGCGCCAGTGAATCCTTTGGAACCGGCATCGCGGTAGATGCTAACGGTAATGTATATACGTGCGGATATACTGATCCGTTTCCCGGCAGCAACGACTGGTTCGTCATTAAATACAATGGTTCCGGAGTGCAGCAATGGATTGATTTATACGATGGTGCTGCAACTTCTACAGATGAAGCGTATGACATCGCCATCGCTCCCAACGGAAATCCAACGGCCTGTGGCATCTCCTACTCTACAGCAGGAGGAGGAGGCTGCAATGGCTATGTACGTCAATTGAATCCACAGGGAACCGTTGTCTGGACCGATACCTATACAAACCCTGCCAATGCCAGCGGTATTGATGAATTATGGGGCATGCGTTTTATCGCCGGCGGAGATTTACTCGTTGGTGGCAGCACTGCAAATCCGGGAGGAAGCAGCAACCGTGATATGTTTGCCTTGCGTTATAACCCGGCCGGTGTACGCCAATGGGTTTCAATTTACACCGATGCCAATACCCCCAATGCCGATGAATACATCAGAGCGGTTGCTGTAGATGATTCGGGTAATGTTTATATCGCAGGAACATATTATGCAAATGGTGTCATTACACGCATTAATGCAACCGGTACGGGTGGCTGGAGAAAGTTGTTCAGAGGTCCTCTCAGCAATGGTTCGGAAGGGTTTTTGGGTGTAGCTGTCGATAATAACGGTGGTGTATATGCGACCGGAAGAAATGTGTATCCCGGAGAAAATGCATACGGCAATGGCGGCAAACCCAATCAGATAATTGTAAAGTATAATGCGGCAACGGGCGATTCGCTCTGGATGTATGCAGGCCAGGATACCAGTACAGCATCAATGGGTATCGCCATTACAGCTAAAGGTGATAAAGTATATGCCGGGGGATTCAGCAATGATACTTCTTATGTGAACGAGAATTTCTATACTCAGGTTATCGATACAGCGGGAAACCCGGTGATTGAAATGGAATTTAATGGTCGCGGAGATGCGATCACACATGGACAGGTGGTGAGGACAGATGCGCTCGGAAATGTATACTGTGCCGCAACAGTTGATCGCTTATATGCAAATGGATATGATGTGGCTGTGATTAAATATGATCCGAGTGGAACATTGCTTTGGGAACGTTATTATTCTACTCCAGGTTGGAGAAACGATTCCCTTACTCATATGGAATTGAATCCTTCCGGCAATCTGGTATTGTCTGTATTAACCGACTCTGCTTTGCTGAAGAACAATTATCGTTTATCCCTCGTTACGCTTGACCAGAACGGCACATTTCTCGACACCGTATGGTATAACACTGTTCCCGGTTATAATACACTCTCTAAACAAATGCTGATGCGTAACGACGGAAGTATAGTTGTTGCTGCAGAATCAAATGTGCAGGGCGGACTGGTGATCTATTTTGATCCGACAGGCAATGTAACCTGGTCTGCGAAAATTGATTCTACACAATTTGCTTCCACAAAGGTTAATGCGGTTGCGAACTTCCCGAATGGTGATATCGGCATTGCCGGTTATGTGCAGGTTAGTTCGGGTAATACCGGAAAAGGCGTAGTGCAACGATTCTCACCGGCTGGTGCGCGACTCTGGTCAACCGACATTGACTCAACGAATGTTCCGGATGAAATAAAGTACATCACCGTGAATAGTGCCGGTACAGTTGCTGCCGTTGGTTACAGTGGATTTGCTTCCACCTGCGTTTCAATTCTATGTTCATTTGATGGAACTACCGGATCGCAAAACTGGCGGCAGGTGTATAATCCCACAAATTCAGCTGCCGAGTACGGAGTAAAGGTGCAGTTTACACCTGCGGGAAATATTGCCTGGATTGTTCGTGGCTGGAGTGGATTTGTTGCACGTTATTATACTGCACAATATACTGCGACAGGTACCTTTCAGTGGGCAGTTAATTATTCCAACACTGCAAGTGACCGTGAGCCTGTTGACATGCTGGTTGAACCGAATAACCGTGTTGTGACAGCAGGCTGGCGTATTGATGCTACCTCTAGTAATTTCAACTATGTGCTGGTAGGATATAATGCCTCCGGCGTGCAGCAGTTCGAAAACACCTATGCCAATGCCAACAATGGTACTTCAAATCCAGATATCCTGCGCAGTCTCTCGCGTGATCAGCAGGGGAACTTTGTAGTGACCGGTGCCAGCGCCTGGGATTTCTATAACGAGTTTTTGTATAAGATGGTGACGATAAAGTTCGGTGGCAGTGCGGTAGGTTTGGAAGAGTCGTCTCCAGCCAATGCAGATAACGTTTATGCCTATCCGAATCCTTCGGCTGACGGGGTGTTCAGCATCATGGATGCCGCGAACGGAACCGCTATTGTTTCCGGATCGGTTATCGACCTTCAGGGCAGAGAAGTGTTGCGCTATGTACCGTCGGCTGAACAGATCCGTTTGGGGGATGTACCACCGGGATTATACATTTTCCGCTATGTGAGGGATAATGGCTATACCGGATGTATTCGTCTGATCAGGAAGTAAGCAGCTACTTTAATTCGTGGCACTGTTGCCGCTGAGTTCTTTGATGAGCCAGGTAGCAATCAGGACTTCCAGAAAACTTAAAGGTACCGCATAAGGCAGGATCTGCATAGGCAGTACACCCAGATTTCCGATAACCAGCCACATAAAAATAAAACCGGAGAACCATGCAAGCAATGTTGTCTGGAAGAGAGAATATTTTTTTGAAAGAATGAAAATAAATATACTGAGACAAAGCGACCAGATACCCCATACCGCGCCGTTGGTCGGTTCAGCAGGAAAACGAAGTCCCATTTTGTTATAATGCTCTGTCCATTCCGTCAGCAACCAGAATTGATTACGTGCAAATTCTGAAATGCTGATCCATGCTGTAGCTGCCAGTACCGGCCATATCGTTTTCTTCATAGGGGAGTTATTAATTCCATATTATTCTCGGGCCGGGGATTAAACCTCAGGTTGGGAATAATATGGATCAATGATTAGTCTCCTATCCCTTCAAAAACGGTCGGGAATTATTTGTCCTGGATGGTTTCGCGCAAAATTTGCAGTATAACATCTTCAGTAACAGCACCATTACTTGTTAATGGGTTGATTTTGCTGATGAGATAGAATCGCTGATCAAGGTTTTCTTCGTTGCTTTTTTCAGGATGGAGTCCCAGCGTTTTGACCTTTTCTTCGGCCGATTTATCTCCCTGAAAATAATTGTTCAGCTCGGCACATTGGTAACATGCTCCGGTTTTGTTAATGAGCGCGCAGCGGTGATTGTATTTTTCCTGCAGATCTTTTCGTCCGTCAAACAGCAGATGCTTCACCACACCTTCGGTGATGTGCATGATCTCGGCTATTTCAGATCGTTTAAACGCATACATCTCTTTCAATACAATGGCGATCTGTTGTTCAAGGGAAAGATTCTTGGAAAGGCATGTAAAACAATAATTGATATGTTCGGCTAGCTCGAATCGCTGTTCCGGTTGACGCTGAAAAGCACTCACCATGCGATCGGCGTATTCTTTATTCGCAATGGCCGCCTGTTTACAGAGATCCTGTACATCTGCCGCCCAACGGTTTTTTACACGTTGATTATCTCGAGCAAGGTTCGTAGCAATACTGAAGACCCAGGTTTTAAAGGAAGATAAACCTTTGAATGAATGGAATGAGTTTTTCACCTCAATAAACGTATCATGCAGCAGATCCCTGGCATCTTCCCGGTTTGCGGTGAGCCGGTACAGATAGGATTCAAGGCTCCCGGCTAATTGGGTGAATTCGGATTCAGGGTTGATCTGCATAATTTTAGTTTATCTGATTACCTGCAAGAGATGATACGACGAAAATAGCGTCTCTGATGAAATAAACGCCTTCTGTAATCGGGAAGCACTGAATAGATCTACTGAAAATGGGTTAAAAGCAGATAGTAGATTTATTCAAATGGAGACTTCTGTATGCCCGCTCACATATTCTATATGACATTCGTCTGCTTTAATAACGAAAGGTTCATTTACCACGACCGAGTCATTGATCAGTCCTCTGAAAATAAACGTGTCGGATGAGTTTTTCAGTGATTGCTGATAATTATCGTTCAGTACGATGTAAATACTGTCGCCGGGTAACTCGTTTTTAGCATAACGGATGGTATCACCATTAGAAGTACGTAACGTATAAAAATCATCCAGAACATTCCCATGGACGGTTATAGTTATATAACGGAATTCCATGGTGCAGGGTGTGGAGGATTCGTTTTTGCAGGAATAGAAAATAATATTTATAAACCACAGATAGAACAGATATTTCATGGAGCAGACTTAATGATTAAATGTAATGAATTGTGCTCATCAGAAATACGCCTGATACGGACAAGACATGTAGCAAATATACACAACGAAAGATGGATATATTATTTAGCCAGAATTTAAGATATCTTACTCTTGTATGTTTATTGTGTTTAAGTAATTCAATCCCATGTCTGGGAATTTTATCCCAAAGATTATAGGTCGGGAGATTTATTAATTGGAATTATGAAAAATTGTATCTAACTTTCAGCGAAAATCGTAGTATCTATGAAAACAGTTCATTATTTAGCATTGCTCTTGATTCATTTCTCATTGAGTTCATTGCAATGTAGTGAAAACGAAACTGAAAATGCACCTGCTAATTCAACAAGGTTTCATTGCAGAATAAATGAAGGAAGTGGATTCTCCACCTATTCTACACAAGGTCCGGTGTTCAACGAAAATGTCACGAACGTCCTGGAAATGGAGGCTGATTTAATTGATAACCGTTATTTGTTTTTTCATTTTATAAATACACCAGGCCCCTGTGATATTTATAATGCAACAAACAATGCTGTTTACCGGGATTCTAATCTGATCACTTATGTTGCCCAATCCGGCACACTCGTTGTAACTGAATATAAAGTGGCTGATAAAATTCTGAAGGGAACATTTGATAATTGTGTTTTTAAATCAACGACCGGAGACTCTGTAATTATAGAGGATGGCGTTTTTAATATTGATATGTAAATGTAATTTTGGAGAAGTGATACATTCAATTATTGAACGCCGGTGTTAAGACTGAATATAGTAGAAATATTGGGGAATACGAGAGTGTTTCCAGTACCGGAAAAGATAAAATAGTTAAGTAATGAAATTATCTTAGTTGTACATTTATACAATATAGAACATATCAACATCCCCTTTGTTTTTGGCGTACATTTTACCTCTGTATTCACATGCAATTTCATTTTTAATAATATTATAAGTACTACCACTTAAATTAATTCTCCCGGCGTCACAATTCTGTTCCATTCGAGCTGCAATATTTACAGTGTCACCCCAAATGTCATAAGCGAATTTCTTTACTCCAACAATACCTGCAACCACTGATCCAGAGTTTATACCAATTCTTACATCTTGCAGTTTATATTCTTTGTTTTCAAACGAATATCTGTTTTTCATAAATGAAAGAATTTCCTTCGCAGCATTAACAACGTTAAATGCATGACGTTCGTTAATTTGGGGTAATCCACTCACTGCGAGATATGCATCTCCGGTAGTTTTTATTTTTTCCAACTCATATTTCTCAATTATTTTATCAAATGTTGAAAAGCATAAGTTAATCTGAGTTACCAATTCAGCTGGTGATAAATGCTCACTTAATGAAGTGAAGTTAACAAAATCAATAAACATAACTGTAACATTATCGAATAATTTCGCTTCGCTTTCACCCTTGCTTTTTAACTCTTCAGCTACTGATTCCGGTAGAATATTGAGTAATAATTCTTCACTGCGCTGCTTCTCTTTGAAAATTATTTCATTTTGTTTTTTCCTGATCTTGAGGGCATTTAAAATGTAAAGGGAAAATATAAGCAATAGTATCAGAAAGAAAATGAAGAAGTATAAAATATAGTTGCGTTTATTTATTGCTTCTTGATGTAGGTACCTTTCTCGATCACTATTTAGTTTTGTTAGTTTTAATTCATTTGTTCTGTTTTCAGCAATAACCTTCTCTTTTTGAGCTTCCGATTTTATTAGTTCATTAGATTTTAGAAGTAAGAGCTTTTCACTCTGCACTTTTTCCTTGTCTAATTTTTCAATTCGAGAGGTTAAAATCAAATTCGCGATTTTTAAATCATACTCTTCTTGTTGGTTTGTAATGAGCTTTTTAATTACATTTTGCTCCCAATCATAATTGGATTTGGTATATGCATTATCTTCAACTATTGCTCCAGGTCTATCTCTATGTGGATTATCACTTTTTTTAGATATAATGGATCTTTCCTCATCGATTCTATATAATAGGAAATCGGCACTGTCAGATACTGCGAATTTTTCAATAGGCTTATATAGGCATATCCGATAGTCATTAACAAATGGATTTGAATACTCACTACCTACCACTTTAAATAACACTACTTTTATATTATAATCAAAAGGCCAGGCAATAGAATATATGTTTGCCTTAACACTGTCCGGAATATTCACAGTGTATAAACTGACATTGCGGCTATAGTACCCCGGTTTCGAAAAAATCAATTTATAATACTTGCCATATTGTAGTGTACTTAATACAAATATGCCCATAGAGTCAGAAAAGCAGGTTTCAACTAATTTCTCACCTCCATCATAAGCTTCTATTTTAACATTTTGCAAGTCATTGAAATTAGTTTCAAAATTAAACGGTGTCGGCTTAATTGAGAGCGCTTTGGTTAGCGAAATACTACCAACGCGACCAATTATTTCAGATAATTTTAATTTATTGGGAAGCTTAGATTGTCCTATTGAAATCCCACAAGTAAGGAGAATAATGTAAGTAGTAAAAAAAGTTATTTTACACTTAGTTTTATTTGTTTTAATTGAGGCAAACATCCTTCTATACGGTTTTTGGATCAACTTTATAAATTTGAATGTTTCTTACCATGTGGTCTTGAACAATTGCCCCATTACAGGTAAAAATTAAGTCATTGCAAAACCGTACATGCAAGCCAGTACACCTTATTTACTCCTGATTTTCTTGCTTCTTCAAGAATGTCGGAGAGCTTCATGATTTTTCCATTGGGCAGATCTATAGCTTTTTTACCTGACCCCTTAGAACCTACCTCATAAATACCTGAACGGAAATCATTTGTTCCGTATGCATTGTGGTCGAATACCTGATTACCGCTTTTTTTAATTGATTTGATCCGATTGGTGATTACCGGATCATTTTCATTACCCAGGATTAGTGCATCAAGTTCAGGGTTACCGCCCCAAAAAATCTGATTTTGTATTGTGAACGTCACCAGTTCAACTCCCGGCGGTATTGTTGCCATATTGTATGGCACCTTTTGTGATGTTGCAACGTTTCCGGTTGCCGATGATCCGCCATGTGCGGAAACGACCCATGATTTCATATGATTTCTTTTTATATGTCCGAAATTTAAAAAAAATATTTATACTTGTTGTAAATGTCGATCCTTTTCTGAAAGGACAGGATTTCGTATTTTTGGGAAATGTCAATTGAAAACAATAAGTTGATAGAAGAAATCCAAAGCGTTTTGGATGAGGTTCCATTGGATTTAAGGGCCGAAGTATTGGTCAATGACCTCATCGTCCGCGGCATTTCAGTGAACGACTTATTTGTAAAGCCTGTTGGCCTTTTCCGTAGGCGTTTTGATAAGGATATTCATTCTGTTGAGCAGGTGGATTTAAAGGACGGGCAAAGTGCTCAGATATTACGCTTGAACAGGGAGGGTCTGTACGATGGTCTGCCGGAAAATTTATTTCATTACCCTCCAAGTAATAAGCCCAATGCATTCAAAGAGGTTTCACGGATGGTAGAAGAGGTCAAGTTACGTGCGCTTGAGGAAGAAAATTCCCGCAATTTCTTTTTTGCATTTGAAGCGGAATTTTTTCACCAGCGCCTTACCAATGAGTGGCAGGAGCGAAGATTGTTTGATACGATAACATTCAGTATGGACGATGAGGAGATGTTATCGTATTTGAATTTGCCTGCACAATTAAGTAAAAGACAAAAGGGCATTCTGTTTTACCTCTATCCGATCATTTATAGAATTCGGGCGGACTTAAAATTAATGTCTGCAGCCTATTCAGTGATCTTGCGTGATGATATTGAAGTGGAGCAAGATCTTTGTCAGGCTCCAAATCCTGAGCATAGTACGCTTTTGCATTCAGGACTGGGTAATTTCCATCTTTCAACTACCTTTACTTTAGGTAGGTCTTCGTCTGAGTTATTTGAGTGTTTTCGATTTTTTGTTAAGCTGGAAGATACCAGCAGAATAATTTTATATGTACCGGAGGGGCGGAATCGTAAAATACTTGAAGACCTTCACCGCTATTTCGTCCCATTGCATGTGGAATCAGATCTCGTTATCCAGGTACCATCACATGACTGGCTGATGAAAAAAGAAAACCCCAACGAAAGCAGGTTGGGGTTTGGTATGGTGTTGTAATCTGTACGGATCAATCTACTCCGACGGGTTTCGGTATTGGAGATTGTCCCATTCCCAGAATCTGGTTTGATAATTGAGATGTATAATTCTGAAGTTTTTGGTACTTGTCAGTTAACTTGGTAAAGTCCTTCTCAGCTTTCATTTTATCTGATTTCCACAATAGGAGTTTGTACAAGGCATCTACAGAATTCAGATACGACATTGACAATGGGTTTCCAAGTATGGCAGAATCTTTTTCAAAACTGATCCTGAGATCATTTTTATTTCTCTGAATCCGGTCAATGGCATCACGTAAAGAATTTACATCCAGTGAATCAGATTTGAGAATAAGTGTATTTAATTCATTACGTTGATTTATATACTGATCCGGTGCTGAAATTGTAGCTAGCAACTGTTTGTTTTTCTCTACCAAAATTTCATTTTGCTTAGCTGGCACACCGCAAACAAAATAAATGGCATAAATAAGTAAGCCTGTTGTCACCAGATACATGATGAGATATTGAACAAAGGCCTTTCTTCTGTCTTCGATATTTAATGGTTTCATAATTTTAAATTATTCAGATTAAGAATTTGAATCATCAGTAAGGAAGCTGAACCCGCGTTTCTTGGGCTTTTCTTCGGGTTTTGGTGTCTGTTCTTCATCAACAACGCGTTCGCGTACAAACGAGCCTTCACCTTTCCGTTTGCCAATGAAGTCAAGCTGACTAAGTTTTGCAAACAATGCATGGAACATTGTGATCATACGTTCTGCGGGTAGCAGTGTGGCAGAAATATCAAGGTGGTTGTATTCACTTTTGATAACATCCATCAGGATGCTTTCAAACTGAGCAACATTTCCTTCACTCCATTCACTCATATATCCGATCAGTTCTTCTTTATCACGGTCAACAAGACAATCAAGGCTCGTTTTCATGATGTATGCAAAGCGAATAAAGTACTCCATCATGAAAACAGGACTTTGACCTGCTAATACCCACCGGTAGCGCCCCATTTCATTGGCCGTAAAGAAAACGATCTTTTCCGCCATATAATTGAAATTGGACGTCAGCGAACCGCTTTGGCTCTTGGTTTTGATTTTCTGTATCACCTGAAGAAGTGATTTGCTGATTTCCCCAAGCATATTTCCCATGTTGTAATAATACTCCTGCAACAAAGGGACGTTCATACAAGTAGTAGAGGGTGGGATATATTGGTTATCTACTGATAGGCGATTGCCGTTTGCAACAATACGTCCAACCGGCAGAAGATAATCGGGAATAGTATCATTGATAATCTGATCTTCCGGTAAAATCTGGAGAGAATAAGAAGGAACAGTAAAAGGAATTCTTCCGGGAACTTCATCACGGGCAGGTTGGCCTGTAGGTGTTTGAGTATAGGGATCAACACCTATCACAACATAAAAGCGTTTGGCTTTATGATCCGTAGCATCAAAACTTGCCTTCAACTCCGAACCTCCAACATTTAAAGACTTTGAAAGCGAAGGTGTAATCTCGATTCGGGCTCCTGCTCTTGTCAATGCTCTGCATTTTAAGACATGAGCACTGATGAGTTTTGTCTGGTCAACGGCTAATTTTATGTCAATTGCTTTTTCATTTTCATTTTCGGGACTTAAAATTCCGAAATTATAGTCATTCAATACTGCGCCGGCAGCATCGCGGGCCCGATCAACCAGTGAAAGTTCAAGTTGCTTGAAGTGGTCTTCATTGATCTTCATCCCATCCACCCAGTTTACAGGGAGATATTTTAATTCAGGCAACATATAGCACTATTTTTAATTAGAATTATTGAACTGATACTGCTTACTCAACAATATAACGTTTAGGGGCAATGATGTAATTTTCCTTTATACCATTCTGACTTACTGTAAGATGGGGGTCAATGATTACCGTTTTCCATTTTTTGCCGGTTTTCACGTAAAAGAGCCATCCGTATGATTTACCAGCCGCATCCTGATACTCGATAGGCTGTTCCCGGTGCTTATCATTATATTCATTCAGATATCCATAGAAAAGATCGCAAAAGGTCATGTTTACCGGGGCTTTGAACTTGAAATTTGAAACGCTGTTGTCATTAAACCGTTTGGGAAACTCGAAACTCAGGATCAGACTATTTGAAAAGTCGATCATATCAAAATCGGGCAATTTCTGATCTTCTGTATAAAACCAGAGTTTGTACTTTTTCTGCGGTATATGTATCGCCATTTCAAATGTCATAGCTACCATAAAAGGAAGCGGGAAGATAATCCAGGCAGGAGCAAATAGGAGGAGTTCGTCCAAAGTTATACGATCACTGCCAATGTTTACAAGGAATTTGCCAATTAATAGAAACAATGAAGCGCCAACAATAGCTGTCAGGATTGAGAAACCGATTTGTTTTACAAGCACCATGTTTTCTGACCATCCCAGCTTGTAACGAATGTACCACGCATGGGCGATACCCAGTCCGGCCAGAAAAATCTGAAACAAAATAAAGTTGTATTGAGCATTTGTATATTCTCCGAAGAACCGCAAACTGAGCAATGATGTAATCAATGCCGCTATCAGCAGATAAAAGATGAATTTTTTCATCGGCGACTGGGCTACACCAATGAGCATACCGGCATTTGGTTTTGGCGCGGATGGGATGGATGGTTTATTGAACATATAATGACAAAACAGAGAGGCTAATATAGCGTTTTTTTAAATACCCGGCTTGGATAATAATTACGGTTGGTTATATTTGTCGTAAATCTTAATAAATCCAAGAATTCATCCTTCTACCTTTAGTTTATGTTATTCAGATATCTAATTATAATTGTCTTCGTCCTTGGAATACTCCCGGACACCATTTCAGCACAGACTCCGGTTGTAGCATGTTTAGACGATATTAATGATGTTTTCCCGGGCAATAAGAAAGCTCAGGAGGCATTGGATGAAGCATGTAAGCAGACAAAACTACATACCGTAGCAGGGTATAGCAGTGCAGTTCAGATTCTAAAAGGTATAATGGATACTCTCCCCAAGGAGAGTGTTTCATTAATGACCTGGAAAATTGATCTGGAAGATGCCATCAATCAGGCGGATGTGACCCCTGAACCGGCAAAGAATGAAGAAAAGATGGGTGGGTGTTGCCTTCCTGATTTCCATTGTGAGTATATTACATTACGTGTTTGTGATGAAAAGAAGGGCACCTGGCAGGAAGGCGTCAGTTGCGATGCAATACCCTGCACTCAACCTGCACCAAAGACTGAACCTGAACCTGCTCCCCAGCCTGAGCCGAAGCCGGCTACGGTTCCCATTGAGCCACCTGTTGTAATTAAAACAGGGGCCTGTGTGCTTCCTGATGGATCATGTATGTTTCTGGCTGAAAACGTTTGTTCCACCCAACATGGAGTTTTTAAAGGGGATGGAGTCAAATGCGAAGAAAAAAAGCCTGAAGCTCCTGTAGAACCAACAGAAACCAGCAAGGAGGCTCCAACCCAAACAATACCTGCTCCTCCCGCACCAGATCCTGCAGAACCGCAACCTATGTGGGCCTGCTGCCCGGATAATCCGGATGAAGAATGCAGCAATACAACCGAAGCCAACTGTAAAAACGGACGATGGTTATTTGGGGTGAAGTGTGAAAGCACAAATTGTAAAGGATTGCCTGGTGAAACAACAGAAGAGAAGTCAACAGAAACAGAGCTTTCCGGCACTGAAATGGAGCGCCTGAGAAAGAAAGGTGAGAATAAGGTTGAACAACTTAAAAGTTTTATTGACATAATCAGCAATAAGTCAACATCCACTACCGAAGCAACTCAGGCAATTGAATTAGCGGTCGGGCTATTCGATAGCGAAGAAAGAACCGTTACTGTGTCCAGCCTGACTACCGGTACTGTGAAGAACCGTAAAGTCAGAGTGTATTTTAACAGGTTGATGCAATTGCCTTACACAGAAGTAAAAGTAGAATGGGCAAACTTCCAATACACTTCTAAATTTAAGAAAGGTAATGATGGCAAATATTATGGTTATGTAACTTTCGAGCAAAGATTTACCGGGTTTGTTGATGGAGTGCCGGTATATCAGGATAAAGTCGAACGAAATCTTATGATTGTCCTCTCAAAATACCAGAAAATTGTGAACGGAAATTCAGTGGATGAGTGGGATGTGTTTTTGGGTGACATGGCTATTTCAGAACGCAAATAATTCTTATTTCTGTGCGTTATTTCCTTTCGACCATATTTATAATGGTCTGTTGTTTCGGCTCTTATGCTCAAACAACAGAGGAAGATTTTACAGATTGGGTAGCCTTTAAGGTAAAAAGTATTGACGATTTTTTTGAGCGGTTTAACGGGGAACAGAACACAGAACTCTCAGCTTATATTGCAGCCAACTATCCTGAAAAGTCGCTCTCTCGACAACAGTGGATCATCACTCTATTCAACAGGGAAGATCCGGGATTTATGACTGATTCCGGTAAAGTATCTTTTATCAGACAGGTAACGGATTCATTAAAGCCTCAGCTCCTCGATTATAAGGATAATTACTGGTATGCCTGGGTAGATGGACATGTTTTATATAAGGGTCGCCGGCAGCCGGTAACCATGGTTTTGAAAGTGAAGAAATCTCAGGGCGGAGCTTACAGCTGGTCAGTTGTATCTGCCCATGCATCTTTCCTCTCTAACTCTACCTCTCTGTTTATGAAGGCGGATTCTTTGAGTGCTGATAGTACGCAAAAGTACTTTCTGAGCCCTGTAAGCCATGGAATTGACTTTATTACACTTGATAAGTTCTTTAAAAGCCGTACCAAGGTGCGCAATTACCTTCTCCAGCAAAAAAATACTCCTGAAACCGAAAAGCTGATTGGCATGATTTCACGTGGAGAGCTTCAATTCGTGCAGGTGCGCAAAATCCGGTATTATTTATTGCAAATAAAGGGTTGGATTGTAGAAATTGATTATTTTAACCGTCCCGGAAGAAATACAGGCTGGCTAATCAACCGGCTATTGCCTGTAAGCCCGGATGGCAAAAGGTCATTTATGGTGAACAACCTATATATTCCAATGAACAAATGAAGCAGTTTAACTGGAAGATTATTTTTCTGATATGCCATTTCTCCATAAAGATGGCGGGTCAATCGATTTCCAGTTCCCCGGTTCAAATAACCAGCCGTGATACTGCGAGAATGAACAATAATACTGAGACGTTAATTAAAGTTGACTATCAGGCATTGCTCAACAGTATAGTTTCAAAAAAGTTTGATGAGGACGAAATATTTTCGGACATCATTAAACCAAAAGTATTTTCAAACGAGCAACGGTTATTCTATAATAAGGATGTTCGGGTAGAGTGTGATTATGTTCCCGGAAATGATACTCTTCCTGTACCGGATGAGCAGAAAGTGGAAGAATATCTAACTGCATTTTCGTTAAACTATAAACACACAGATGAGAACACCATATTTTTTGATAATATAAATATATCGCCATTAAAATACTCCCCGGACTCAAATTCCATTGGCTATTATTGCGAAGTGAGTTTCGATTGTTTTTATAAAGGAGAATATCGAAAGGGAAATGGCGCATATCCACGATTCAGAAGGACGGCAGTTGTAGTTCTTAAAAAGGAGAATGAAAAGTGGAAGCCCTATATTCAAGCTATAACATTTTATCGCTCTGCTGCAGACGCCAGTTTAAATATAGTTACAGATATTATTCCGGTAGCCTATACTATATCCGAAATTATTGATCAAGATAAGAATGATAAAGAAAACATTATAAGAGGTAAAATAGTGTCACGTGATGAGGATCTGGAAGAGGCAGAGAATTTTTTCGTTCAAAAAAAACTTGCGCTGGCCCGTCAAAAATTTTTAATGGCGAAAGTGCATGATCTTGAGTTATTAAATGCCGGGAAATATGATACAAAATTAAGGGAGATAAAGGCCAGAATCAAAGCGGTAGATAAGGCACTTCAGGATTCGACGGATCAGGTAAAAAGCGTAGAGGAACTACGAAGGGAAGCAAAGCTGGAATTTGACAGATACCGTTTTGTAGAGTCGAACAAACGTTGCAACATTTTATCAGATAAGTATGCATACTCCGATTCAGTGATAGATTCAATAAGAAAGAAATTAGTATTTATTGTTGGTCGTTTGAATGCACTTGAGTTGGTCGCACAAAAAGCGCTTCAATCGCGCGATAAGCAAAGCATGAGGGCTTATAATGAAGAGATTACAAGGGTTACTGCCAATTCCGGTGACAACATGAAAGAATTGATGGCGGAAGGGTTTTACCAAAAAGCAATTTATACCTTGAAGTTTGATAATTCTGAGAAGGAAGAAGCATTGGGGTATTTGAAAAAAGCGCTTGAGTTTTCCAATAATATGCATCCAGGCGCCATTGAAGAGAAGGCACGTCTGGAAGTTGACATGAAAAAAATTCCGGAAGCTATCATCGATTATACTTCACTAACCATCAGTAGTCTGGTAACCAATCAGGAAAAGGCCGGGTACTTCCGTTTATTGGGAGATTTGTTTAAAAATCAGGGTGATAATGATAAAGCGCTGAGCAATTATACGGAGTCTGTGAATAAGCAAAATCTATCCGGTAAACTGAACAGCCAGCCTTTTATCAGTAAAGCGGCACTCGAATACGAAATGAGCAGATTAACAGATTGTATACAGACCTGTGATTCAGGATTGAAGCGCCTTTCTGAAACTCCCGATTTATATTTCATAAAAGGGCGCGCTTTGAATAAATTGAATCGTCAGGAAGATGCGGGAGCCTGTTTCAGAAAAGCCATAAAAATCGGATTGAAAGCAGATCAGAAGGAGATTATCAGTCAGATTTCGAATGGCCATTTACAGCAAGGGAAAGAACAATTGAAATTAAAGAAGAAGCCGGAAGCCATTGAGTGCTTTGAAAGAGCCGTAAATATTGATAGTAGCAGGCAGGCATTATTTGAAAGGGCACAGGTGAAATTTGGACTAAGCAGATGGGATGATGTTATAGCGGATATTGATGCTCTACTTCATCTCGACAATAAATTCAAAGGAGCACATTTTCTGAAGGCGAAGGCTTATGCTCAAAAGGGATCGATGAAAGATGCGATAGAGGAAGCTACAGCCGAACTTAAACTCGATAGCCTCGATATTCCGGCCCGCATTCTTCGGGCAACTTGCCTCAGAACGGAAGGAGACTTTCGGTCTGCCGCCCCCGATTATCAGATAACCTACACTGCTCAACCGTCGGATTCGATTTGGGGATATCTGATTTTTTGCTATTTCAAGAATGGCGATTACCGAAAGGCCATAAATTGTTCAGAGGAAAAATACAAAGCAGTTGAAATGAATTTTATGGCCTGTTTTTATACCGGCAGAAGTTATTTTATACTTGGACAAAATAAAACTGCCTTGCAGCACTTTAAGGCTGCAGCAAAACTGCAGCCGGAACAACCGGAGTTGCTATGGTATATGGCAAATGCATATGAAAAATCGAACGAACTGGATGATGCGCTTGAATTGTATTTACGGTTAAAGACTGAAGAATGGAAGGATACTGCATCGTATAGAGCCGCAATGATTTGTATGCAGCGCAAGGACGATGGAGATTATAAGCTGGCGGCAACCAAACTCGAGAACTATGTGCGAATGAAGGGGGAACATGTTGATTGCGAGGCTATTGGTTGGTTGGTGGTTGCCTTGATACGGTCCAACCAAGTAGATAAAGTTAATACCTGGATTGATGAAGGAAGGAAAAATTGTGATCGGGATGCAGTTAATTTATATTCAAATGCTTGTTTTCAGGCCTACAACAATAATAGACAAGAGGCATTGAGCTTATTGAAGGAAGCCTTCAAATTGAAATCACAATTAAAATTGGAAGCAGAAAGTGAATCGTGTTTTAGGATTTTCAAACGAGATGACCAATTTCATAAACTGATCGAAACACAATAAAAAAGCAAATAAAACATCTATATATTGATTTTTATTTATATTTGATAATTAGTATTGTGTAATTAAATAAGATAATAAAAATATGGTACATTTTAGTTTCAAATTATTTAAGACGGGCCTATTATTCAGTATTCTGCTTTTGGTGCAAGAATTGCCAGGTCAAAATATTAAATGGGCACTTACCTCTAACAGCACAGCACTTGTTACAGGAGTAACAAATGTGACTCCAAATGCTCAAACGCAAGGAACCAATATTTCAACAGTGAAATATACAACAAACGGAGTAAGTGCAACTGGTTATAATGGAACCCCTGGTTCTACTTGCCAGCCTAACGCTGAGGATTCGCTGAGTTTCTCTTTTTCAGTTAACACTGGGGTTAAAGTTATATCATCAGTGGCGTTTACCCATCGACGAGTTTCAGGTACTTCTTCAAATTGTTGCTGGCAACTCTTTGTGAAAGTGGGTACTGGTACACTACAAACAATCAATGCAAATACTGCTACTAACTCAGGTAGTAACACAGCAATTTTTGATATTACAACGAATCCTGCAATTTTTCCGATTTCCGTTAATTCCGGAACTACTGTTTACTTTACACTCAGGGGCGATGCCAGTAATTCGACAGATAGCCTGGCTGTAAAAGATTTTACATTGAATTTTTGTAATATTAACTTTACAGCGACACCAACACAACCTTTATGTTTCGGAGACTTTGGATCGGTGGCATTAAATGCAAGTGGAGGTACTACACCCTATACTTTTGGAGGAGATGCTACAAGTAATTTAGCTCCCGGTACGTATAATTATACAGTTGTTGATAATGTTGGATGTACGGGTACTGCTTCAACTACTATCAACCCAGCACCTTCTCAGCTAGGACTTACAGATTCAACTACACAACCCTTGTGTTTTGGACAAAAAGGTTCTGTAACTTTAACAGCAAATGGAGGAACAGGCACCAAACAATATAGTAAGGATGGAGGAAGTACATTTCAGTCTTCTCCCACCTTCAATAATCTATCCGCCGGCAATTATCCATTTGTCGTAAAAGACGCCAACAATTGCACGTTTACATTAATACCAAATATAATTATCAACTCAGCTCCATCTGCAATAAGCGCGAATGCAACGGTCACTTCAAATTATAATGGCGCTCAAATTCGATGTGTTAATTCCACAGATGGGGAAATTACTGTTAATAATGCATCTGGAGGAGCTGGATCGTATTCGTATAGCCTAAATGGTGGCACCTTTCAATCATCTAATATTTTTACAAATCTCGGTTCTGGCAGCTATGATATAATAGTCAAAGATGCCAACGGTTGTCAGGATACAATCACCCCTCCGGTTGTAATTACTCCTCCTGCCCCCATTAATATTACGAGTAGTGTTGATTCGGTAAAATGCAATGGAGATAATACCGGATCCATAACATTAACATCAGTAAGTGGAGGTACTCACGGAGTACCGCCTTACACATTCTTTTGGAGTAACTCTGCTACGACTCAAAATATTTCATCATTAACAGCAGGTAGTTATACGGTTACAGTTTCAGATGGTAATGGTTGTACAAAAAATTCAACCTTTACTGTTTTAGAGCCATTAAAGCTAAGGTTTTCAACCCCGAATATAAATATTACAAATGTCGAATGTGAAGGAGATTCTACTGGCGGAATTTCGAATTCTACTATAGGAGGGACACCTGGATATACATACCTCTGGGATACTGGCGAAACAACTGAGGATATTACCGGACTTTTGGCAGGATTACATACGGTTACAATAACCGATTCAAATGGATGTACATTTGACACTACTTTCAATGTTGGAATTACAAATTTCAAATCACAAACTCCTACAGCCTTAACTGCATCAGATACAGTAATTTGTAGCGGAGAAAGTGTGACTTTTGATGTAACAGGCAATCTTGGAACGCTTGGAGCATTCAAATGGTATGAAAATAGTTGTGGCTCCGGAACAGCTATTGGCTCCGGTCATACACTAATTCTTCAGCTTGATAATACAACTACAAGCCCGATTGTAAAAACATTATTTGTTAGAGCTGAAGATTCAATTCCTTGCGCGTTTAATACCAGCTGCAGAAGCATTAGTATTACAGTAAATCCTGTTCCTAAACTTACCAGTGTAGATTCCCTTATAATTTGTAGTGGAGAACCATTGGGATATCAGATACAATCAGATATACCGTCAGATATGACTTTTGGGTGGACTCCCACAACTGTTCCGGCCGGAATAAGTGACACCAGCTCTCAAGTGGCTGCCACAAATGAAATATTGAATGACGCGTTGGTGAATAATTCGTTTACAATTCCCCGGACAGTGATTTATACATTGGACTTGGTTTATACAAAGAACGGGATACAATGTGCTATTGATACTCCGCTTGTGGTGAAAGTGAATCCCAAGCCCGATACTCCTTTATTTAGCGAACAGTTAACGCCGGTGAGCACACCGTTTAGTGGTAGTACGATTTGTGGTGGCACAAGTGCTTATAGTTTGCAAGTTAATAATCCAACAAATGGAGTAACTTATATTTGGGCTTCGAGCAGTTCAAATACGGTTTACGGAGATACGACTGCACTTGAAACAGTAGTATCCTTCCTGCCAGGTACAGATTTTATTGATACTTTATACTTGATAGCAACGAATGCGATTCAGGTTGGTAGTTGTAAAGCAACATCAGTTGGACTAGCATTGTCTGTTAGTTCCGGGGATGCCATTATAGAAAGAAGAATCGTTCCCAAGGAGCCCGGTCATCTGCTTGTATATCTTGACAATTCATCGGATCTGCGTTACCATTGGGGCTATGATTCCATTGAAGTGGTGAACGGAAATACAAAACGTCTGGTTCGCCCACAATTTTTTAATGGACAAGATGGGCAGGATACACAAGTTTATCAAATGTTTGTTCCAGCCGCGAGATTTATTCAACCTGCTAACGGACAGGATCCGGAACAACTTGATACCGTTCACTACGCTTATTGGGTTCAGGTGATAAAATTATCGCCAACGGATACCTGCTATACGCGTGTTTACTATAACGGACCATATTGTACTTTCTGTGGTAACCGGCCGGTAGAGGAACCGGTCAGCGAAACGGTAATGGCAAGCCTCTGGCCAAACCCTTCGGCCGGTAGCTTTAATGTTTCCGTATCTGGAAATATTTATGGAAAAATAGACTCAAAAGTTATTAATGCTGTTGGCCAAACGGTCCTTCAGAGAACATTGCTGAAGGAGAACCCTAAACAGGAATTTTCCTTTTCAGAGGAAGAAATACCTCCTGGCTTATACCAGTTACAGCTTTTAGGTAACAGAGGTGAAAAGGTAAGTGTAAAATTTGTCGTACTTTCTAAATAACTGAACTTATGAAGAGCAAAACATTTATCTCAACAACCAATTATATGAAGTCTTCTGGAGTTTTCTTTATCCGGTTTATTATGGCGCTAAGCCTTCTGGTATTTATATCCGGAACTGTCAGTGCACAACAGAAATACACGAATGAAGAAAAGGCAACTATTGCCAGAAATGTTGACTCACTCATCGTGATTTATATGAAGAACAGTTCTCTTACTTCCGGTGGAGAAAGTAAATACAATGACGAAGTGGCATCTGAGCTGATGGCACTTTTCAGTCAGGATGCACGAATTTTTGATGATGTATTGCCACGGTATAGTGATGATGGAAATGGTTCCCCCTACAAATTGGAATCAAAGTCACGAAGTGATTATTTCCGGAACCTCTACAAAGAAGTGCCAACCGGAATCCGGATCCGGAATAAACGTATTCGGGTGAGCTATGAAGAACTGGATAAGGGGAATGTGCATGTATTCCTCAACCGGTTAATAGAGGCGACTACCAAGACGGAAGGTTATGCAGTTTCTAATAATGACACTATCCAGCTGTTGCTGAAGGTGCAATCTGATCTTGCTCTGAAAATTGCTGCAGTATTACAAGTCGGTAGTACTGCATTTTCAGTGACCAATGACGCTGATCTGGATGGGCTGGTGGATGCAAGAGATGATTGCCCCGCTGAAAAGGGATCAAGGACGTTAAAGGGATGTCCTGATAAAGATGGTGACGGTATTGCCAATAAGGATGATAATTGTCCTGACCAGGCTGGTGAGGCAAAATTCAATGGATGCCCGGATGGTTGGTACTCTTACCCGCTTGTACTTTCAGCTTCTGCAGGTTATATCATGGCGCTAAACCGCATCGAAGCCCCTGAGGCCAATACACTATCGCGCCCATTTGATGATCTGGATCCGGATCAATCAATGCAGGATGCCCAAATTACTAATCCTGGTTTTACAGGTGGCATTGCGTTCAATGCACATATTGCATATTATTTTGGAAGAAAGGCAAGTAACATGAACAAAGGTGTTTCAATTGGATTGAGTTTGTATTCTTATGAAGCCGATTATTCAATGAGTAATGCGGTTATCCATTTTAAAGATTTCGACGGAATTGACTTCTATCGCCGCATCCTTACTATACGTGAAGCCAATGAAAAGGTAAGATTCAATACCGTCAATATCCCGCTGATGTTCAGATATCGCTTCAAGCCATCAAAGAAACTGGGAATGGAGTTTAGTGCAGGCGCTTCTTATATGTTGTTCTTCAACCGGTTTAGTAATGACAAAGTAACCTACGATGCTGAAGGTGCTTATGCCTACAAGGGTGGAACCGGTGTTTCTCAGTTCGATTATTTTCAGGTATTTGATCCTATTAAAAATGATTACCTGATGTTGCGTGCCGAAGACATTAATCCGGATGATTTTGGTTATAACGGCAGCGCTGCCGCGGCCTATAATCTCTTATCCGGCGCCGACAGAAGGTATGACTTCGGCCTCAATCGCGAATTATCCGACAATGGTGATTTCGCCGGCATTGAAACACGATATGGTTATGCTTTGAATGGTGGGTTAGATTTTACCTATAACATTTTTTACAAAGTGCTGTTCAAAGCTGGCGCCAGCGTGATTGTGGGTAGAAATAATTCAAAAGTTTCAGATAAGGAATATACCTTCATTACCACCGATAAAGAAACAGGGGAGGCAACGTACCATTCTGTTTTCGATAGTAACAAGGCTTCAACATATATCGCTTTCGGCGTGAACGTTGGAATTATCGTTGGATTGTTTAATAATTAAGAACCATGGACAACAAAGTATATATATCATTCGGGAGTGTTACCCTCATTGCTATGTTTCTCATTATTTACAAACTGGCATATGCCTGCTGCAGTATTCCTGTAATTACTTCCTCTGCAGAAGATGCCTTTCAGGGATTAGAGGTTATGTTCTCAAATGCAGGAGATAACCGAGAATTGAGCTGGAATTTCGGTGATGGTAGCCCGGAAGTTACCGGACATGAAGTAGGACATGTATTTAGCCGAACAGGAGAAATGCAGGTCACAGCAGTTTACAATGGACAGTGCGAAGCACAGCTTCTTGTTAACATCCGTCCGGTAGAACAATCTGGCCCCAAAGAAGTTGAACCTTTGGTGAATTTCACTCAGGAGGTGAAAGTGAAAGAGTCTGTCGTATTATCAGATATGACTCCCGGAGCAACCAAATGGGAATGGATGGTTGTGGGTGGTGAATCAGAACAAACAGGAACAGGCCGTGAATTTAAAACAGCATTTAATAATCCCGGAACCTATACTATTTCTTTGCGTGTTGACGGTGATAAAATTACCGGTACACGCGATCTTTCAGTGACCGTTCTTCCCAAGACCGGTTCCAAACCAAACACTCAAACTGTTGTTATAACGCCCCCTCTCAATCCAAGGCCTCCGCGAGGAGGTAAAGCTGTGGAATTGAATACAGCAGAGTTTATTCAGATTTGCAGCGACTATAATGCTGCTGATGTGATTAAGAAACGTGCACAGCGTGACAGGTATAGAGATCTTGTTCAACAACATTTTGGGAAGATGGGGACACGTATCACATTTGAAGGGGCTTCTGATCTGGAAGTATCAGCTCCTGATTTTGCAACTCTTTCTAGAATTCTGTATCAGTATAATGTAAAGGATGTTAAACTTGTTCCCGGGCTACCGGATAAAAACGGATTCCGTCAGTATAAAACTATGGTTGTTACTTTAGAGGAAATCAGCAAATGAAAGCAATAAATTTTATTTTAATCGCAACAGTAATTCTGACATCGCCATTGATGGCTCAGAATTCCGAAGAGTTGACAACAGTAAATACGCTCACAATCTATTATCTTGATAATTCTCAAACCTCTGTTTATCCCAAAATAAACACCGAAATTGCACAAAGTCTTCGTGAACGGGTTTCTGCCTCTGTTGATGATAAACAGGATTTTTTCCTTGCTTTTCTTTCCAATGGTCAAATGGGTAAATTCTCGAGCAATGAGAAAGAGTTTCTGGATCGCGAACTCCCGGAATTTCTGGATCGCAAAACAAGAGGATCAAACTATGATTCAGATAAGCAGCTATTCCGTGAGTTTTTTATGAGTCAATTTCCGGTAAAAGTAAAACAGACGGTTGAATTAAATTTTTATCTTTCTGCCTACGCCGTCTATAATTTGAAAAACAAAATTGGCGACTACCCTTCGCCTATTTCATTGGTTTCTGAAGTTCCCATTTATCTGAACAATGATGAAATTAATATCAAGGTCAATTATTTTATAACCCGGCCGCCGGATGCCACCATGGATAAAGATTTTAATGTAGGTAGCATTACAAATTTGCTGGAATTTTATTTGAACCAGATTTCTAAACATCCAGTTAGACCCAAAGTTCAATTCTTGTAACAATCCGTATAATTTAGTTGAATTAAAATTGCTATGAAATCAAAGGTGATGAGTAAGTGTTTATATTGGATTCCTATGCTGGTGGTTGTTTGTTCAACCATTGGGAATTCACAGGATAAGGCGTTAAAGGATTTATATGCGGTACGAACGCCAAAATATTGTCTGCGACCTAATGGAGATGTAATGGGTAAAGTTGCCGATAATCTTCGTGATCCGGATAAGAATTCAGGCACATGGGTTGTTTATGCCGATAGAGATGAAGATTCGGTATATACGGATAAAAACCTTACTATGTTTAAATCTACCGTTGATTTTCTGGCAGCTTTTTATGTTATAGAGGAAACCGAAAATGCAGTACGGTTGATTTCTTATCAGAATAAGGATATCCGGATCAAAGTGAAGGATAAAGTAAAGTTTGATCCACAGGAAGCAACGGAAGTGGGTTGGATGCCCAAAAGGAAATTATTGTTGTGGCAGACTTCCTTGCTTGATAACACCACCGGATTTCTGCGTAAAGCTGTTCCGGTTCAAAAACTGACAGCCGGGCAAACAGATTCTAAAGTCGCTGCTGATCGCCTTAGAGTAGGAAAAGGAGTATGTGACTTTTACAAATCGCCTTATATATCAAATTATGATCCTACCAGTGATGTAAATTTCTTCAAGTATCTTTTCATTTTTAAAGAAGAGGGAAACAGATTGCTGCTTGGGAAAATTAATGAAGTATCTGTCGGAAATATTCAGACGTATATATATGGTTGGGTTCCCAAACCGCAGGTGCATCAATGGAATAATGCAGTTTGCCTTCGTGTGAATTATGAAGACAGAGCCGTTAAAGAACGCATTGCAAAAGGGGTGGATGTGAAGTTTTTCCAATCTAAAGAAGAAGCGGAAAAATTCGGCGATGGTGACTTGACCGTGAAAGGAGCTTCAATTGAATTCGCCAAGCAAGGGCAAACGCAATATGAAAGCTCTTATATTCTGGGCTTCCCGGTCATAAGTGAAGAGGATTTCGCTACCCGTGGTATTTTAAAAACGGGTTATATAACCAACCTGAAAGGCCCCGACGGGAAGAACATTTTTACTGTGCAGGATAAGGCTAAAATTGACAGCGTTATTGCGCAGGTAAAATCCAATATGGATAACGTTAATGTACTTTTTGTATTGGATGGGTCATTGCGGACTACATACTTTGATGATATTGCAACTGCCGTGAATAACCTGGTAGCTGTTGATAACGACGATTTTTCTTCTACAAAATATAACTGGGGAGCTGTCATTTACAATGATGAAAGCTGCCCGGATCAGAAAATACAACGTATTAACTGGGAAGACAAAAAGGCAAATTTTGTAAATACGGTACGTCGTTTTGTCGGGAATACACCTCCGGACTGTCGCTTTAACAGAGCGGCAGGTGCTCCGGTTATTTCAGCGCTCAAGGAAGCTTCAAAAATGTTCAGGGATAATAAGAGCAACAACATTATTATTTTGATGGGTACCAGCGGTGATCCGGATCAAAGTGTCAGTATGAGTACACTTGCAAAAAGTTTTGTTGCTAAAAATATAAGCCTTCGCGTTTTTCAGGTGAACAATCTTGGAGGAGCGGTTTATGATGATTTTTTTGACAGCAGTAGAGATCTAATGGTTTCTGCCGCTAATGAAGCAGATCAGAGCCTTTCAAAATTATCCAGTACATATGCATCACTACAAAAGGTTGATGTTAAACCAAGGGATAATTCTTTTGTGTTGACTCACACCAGCAATCCGGGAGAAATAACGTACTGTGCTGATGGGCAAAAGATCAGTGAAAGTAAACTGCGCGAATACATCTCCAATTATTTTGTCAGAAGCCAGAAGCGCCTTGAAACCATCAAATCCATTTTCGACGATGGAAGGTTCAAGGATACTGATTATACGGTTGACCAACGGAAAACCGTTCTGGCTGCTTTGTTAGGGGTTAATGCGCTTTCAGAAGACATGATTAAAGTGTTGAGCGGCCTTGATAATATCCAGCTCTTTATTGAAGCATATACCGTATTGCGGATGGATAGCAAATTGTCTAATCCTTTGTTAGTACGGGCCTTGTTTATGTCAAGTGAAGAGTTTAACCGTTTGAAAGATATTGTTGACCGCATCAATGACGCTGGGGAAGGAAATCAGCGGGAGGTCTTACGTAATGCTATCATGCAATTGTACCTGATGTATATCGGCGGAAATCTTAAGCCTAACCAATATTCGATGGCTGAGATAATGAAAATGGCTACCGGAGTCCCGAGTAACAATAAAGCGCTGAAATATACTCCTGATGATATCCTGGATGTTAAGAAGGTGCCTGATGCATGTATTCAGGCGTTAAGAGAAGGATTTAGTAAAATGCAGGCTAACCTCGATAAAGTGGAGAAGGACCCTTCTCAGGTTTATAAAAACGATAAGTACTACGAAGATGAGGTGTTTTATTGGGTTCCGGAGTCATTTATCAAACTGGAGGAAGACTGCGGCGTGCAGAAGGATACCGGAAAAGGTAAAAAGAAATAAAGATTTAGGCTGTTACCTCCCCTAAGTGTGGGATTTTGATGAGACCTGTCTTGTTTATTGATATATTTATTTCGGTTAAATAATCAATCCCTTGATGTTAAGTTCATGTCGTTAATCAGTGTAAGAGATTTAGTTTGCAGTTATAACCTCAATCCGGAAGATAAAGTACTTTATATCCGTAATTTGGATATTGAACGTGGTAAAATTGTTTTCCTGCTGGGGGCATCCGGTTCCGGTAAAAGTACGTTTCTGGAAACATTGGGACTAATGAACAATACCCTGAGCGGAGGCGATATCGTTCTTGACAGGGGCGACCGGAAGTTTTCCTTTGCAGAACTCTGGAAGGAGCCCGGTAGTTCCACGCTGACTAGTGTCAGACGGAAGAACCTGAGCTTCATTTTTCAGAACACTAACCTCATGGAGAATTTTACGGCATATGAAAATATTTGCCTCTCCAGAATGATAAAGGAAGGCAGTGATCAGCAAACGGCTATGGCTGGTGCAGAATTGCTTATGACGCAGGTAGGACTTCCTCCCGGTGAAGTGAGTACTTCTGCACTATCAGTAAATCTGAGTGGCGGACAACGTCAACGTGTTTCTTTTGCCCGTGCCCTGAATAATGATTTCAGTGTGCTGCTTTGCGATGAGCCTACCGGTAACCTCGATGAAACGAATGCTCGCGAATTAATTCGCATTATCCGTGAGAATATCCGAGGAGACAAAACAGCGATTGTTGTTTCACACGACGTAAATCTCGCCCTGCAGTTTGCGGATCAGATTATCGTTATTAGTAAGGATCCTTCAAAAGGATATGGAGAAATACTGCCTGAAAATATTTTTAATCGTGATTACTGGACTTCTTTGCCTGATCCTGAATTACAGGAATTCAGAAGCCGGATTGTCGCCTATTTTGCCAATACACGGGAGAAAACGGTTGCACATAAAAATGACCGACACCTCAAATGGCATAAAACGTATAAGACGCTCTTCCTTCGTAAAGAAAGCAGGATTCTCTTCGGGAAGAACAATATGAACCTTTTACTGGTAATGGCAATTACGATGCTTACACTGCTTGCCTCCGGTTTTGCTAATGGTTCATTAGAATACATTCGGAAAAAATACAACGATCCGTTCATCAATTGGCTTACCATCCGCCTCCCGGATTTTAAAAACTCAGGGAAGGATATTCAGGATTACAAAGGAGAACTGAATAAACAAGTAAAAGCAGGTCGTTTTTCCATCTTACAGATTACCTCTTATAAAGATTTCTGGTTGCCGTTTTTTGATAAAGAAGGCAGAAATTTTTACAATAAAGGAAGAACCATTGCCTGGGATGATCCATTATTGGGCGACCTGTGTGGAGAAGGCAACCTGATCAGTGGGCAGTCATTTGTCAAGTCAAATGATATTGCGCTGATCATTACCGAAAAGATGCTTAACCGCGTCACGACCTGGGGAAACAATGAATATATTTTCATGAACTACCACGAGGTGAATCCTCTTGCTCCGAATAAAGAGACTTTTCGTGTTCCGATTCCTGTACGTGCTGTTGTAAAAAGTATTCCGGGTAAACTGGATTTTCTGGTAACGGAGGATTTCTTCAGGGCATATAAGAATTTTGATCATTCGGTATTCAGTTTTGATGGTCAGCAACGCTGGCAGATCAACCTCCTCACCGGGTCGGACAAGGCACTTGCTGATAAATTGCAAAAGGAAGTTGAACAACTTGTGCAAAAGAATCCGGGCTGGGATACGCTGATGATTGATTGCAGTATAGATACCTGCGAGCAGGTAAATTCCCCCGGTCAATATAAACTCATTGTGCAGTTTGATCCCATGCCGGAAGATTATATTATTACTGAGAGGTTATTTCAGGAGATCAGTAAATTACCATCCTATAAATCTGACAAAGTATTACGGATTTTTTATTACGGGGTTCCTGAGCTTTCAACGGTATCTACGCTTGATAATTACCTGAGTATAAATCTGGCAGAAGGCGGACTTGATCAGGTGGATTCAATCGCCCGCTTTATTCTTGATGAGTTTAACGTCGGAAAGGGGTCTGAAGATCAAACAGGTCTTATCCAGATTGACTCCGGAATGATCAAAGAAAAAAAGAACTTCAATTATCTCGGGAAAATTACATTTTTTGTGGCTGCGATGCTCATCATCTTCGCGGTTATGGCCATATCACTCTTTGTTTCTAATCTGCTAAAATCCCACCTCAACCGTGTTAAGATGAACATTGGTACCTATAAAGCCTTCGGATTAAGTGATGGGGAGTCCACCCGTATTTATCTGCAGATTATGATGAGGTTTATCCTTTTTTCTATAACCGGGGCCTTCCTGTTAGCCTGTGGTATCGGCTATATCAGCGAATATTATATCAGTCATCAGCTGAAAATGGAGGAAAATATCGAATATTTTCGGATATTCGACTGGAATACACTTATCCTCATAACGCTCATTATCGGAATATCTCTTGCTGTATCCTATTATAATATTCATAAAATACTAAGTAAAACACCGGGCGATCTGATCTATAACCGGTAGCGTCTAATAATTGACTGTACTATGCAAAATCTGGTTTTAAACGAAGAAGTAAAAAAGACGATTGGAATTGCACAATCTCTTGCTAAAGAATTCAGTAATTCAACCTTCTCTGCGGCACACGTTTTACGTGGCGCTTTGAATAAGGAACTTTCTCTGCGAGGATATCTTGAAAGAGGGGGTAAGGATTTCTATTTTATGGAAGATTGGGCTGACGTACGTATTGAGAGCTACCCCAAGGGAAAGCCATCGGATTCCCCCGAAGGTGATGATAAAGTAAAAGCTGTTTTTGAGGAGGCTGAGAATCTGCGCATTAAAATGTCGAAGGATGAAATTGACCTGATTTGTCTGCTGGGTGCTTTGAGTACTCCCGGTATTGCTTTCAGTTACGATCAGCTTAAAACGTTCCCGGTGAATGTTGCGGAGGTGGTTAGTGAGAATATCGAAAAGGCAGCGATTTCGAATGTTATCGGAAGTGGAAGTTCAGGAACAGGAGGAAATAAAATTAAAACAGATGCACTGACAAAATACTGTATCGATAAAACGGCATTGGCCCGGGACGGAAAACTGGATGCCGTAGTGGGGCGTGATAAAGAGACCCGGATGGTGGCCGAAATTCTTGGCCGTCGGTCAAAGCCCAATGTCATCATTATCGGTGAACCTGGCGTAGGGAAAACAGCTTTGGTGAACGGTTTTGTGTTTAATATTCTTGAAGGAAAGGTGCCGGATAGCCTTAAAAATGCCATTGTTTTCGAACTTGATTCCGGGGCATTCATTGCCGGAGCTACCTACAAGGGAGAAGCTGAAGACCGCATTAAAAATATCATTCAGGCCATAGAACAATTTGAAAAGGCAGTTTTGTTTATCGACAACATTCATACTTTGTTTGATAAGAACGGTGCTACACCCGGATTGGCAAACGTATTTAAACCTGAATTGTCGAAAGGGAAAATTACCGTAATAGGAACCACTACCGCAGATCAATTCAGAAAACACATCGAGAGTGATGAATCGCTTATCCGTTTCTTTGAAACTGTAAAGGTGGAAGAGCCGGACGAGAAGACTGCCACACGTATGTTGAAAGTGGTGATTCCTTCGTATGAAAACCATCATAAAATCACACTAGCCGACCAGGTGATCGAAGAGTCTATCCGCCTGGCGAAACGATATCTCAAGGAAAGGTCATTGCCGGATAGCGCCATTGACCTTATTGACCGGACGATGTCGGCGATTAAAATGATGGCCGACACTACCCGCGATGAATTAATAACGCTGGAAGGGGAATTAAAGTCCATCCTTGACCAGAAAGACGGCATGGATAACGAACAGTTATTGTCCGAACTCCGATGGGTATATGCCTCCATGAAGAATAAAATCAGCTCGGTTTTGTTTGGTCAGATTGAATCGGATACTGATGTAGCGAAACTTGAGTCACCAGAGGAAACAATTTCCCATTTAAATGCCTTGCTCGAGAAGTTGAAAGAGTTATCTTCCAGAGAAAAGAATAATATCGAAAAAACAGATATTGCAGCAGTGGTTTCCCATAAAACCGGGATTCCAATGGGGAAATTACAAGCGCAGGAGAAAGAGAAGCTGCTGAATATGGAAGGCATCCTGAAAAAACGTGTTGTTGGACAGGATCACGCTATAAAAGCCATCTGCGAAGCCATACTTGAATCCAGATCGGGGCTAAACAAACCCGGGCAACCCATCGGTTCATTCTTCTTTCTGGGGCCTACCGGAACCGGTAAAACCGAACTGGCAAAATCGCTGGCTGAGTTTCTCTTTAATGATGAAACGGCCATGATTCGATTTGACATGTCGGAGTTTAAAGAGGAGCATTCGGCGGCCTTGTTATACGGCGCCCCTCCCGGATATGTAGGTTATGAAGAAGGAGGTATGCTGGTCAATAAAATCCGCCAGAAGCCGTATGCCGTTGTCCTTTTTGACGAAATTGAGAAAGCCCATCCTTCTGTTTTTGACCTCTTCCTGCAGATTCTGGATGAAGGTAAACTACACGACCGGCTTGGAAAGGAAGGCGATTTCTCGAATAGTGTCGTTTTATTCACATCCAACATTGGTTCAGACTTCATTGTTGACAGTTTCGGAAAAGGTGTCATCCCCAAATCGAATGATTTAATGGAGATCATGACCAAGTATTTCCGTCCCGAATTCCTGGCCCGTTTAACCGAGATTGTGCCTTTCTCACCGATTACGGAGAAGATCATTCTTGACATCTTCACCATTCAGTTGAAAGGACTGATCAAGCTGCTGGAGAGACAGGGAATCAGCCTGGAAATAGAGCATACGGCAAAGGAACATCTGGCCATGATGGGATATACTCCGAAATACGGTGCCCGTCCGCTTTCCGGGGTCATCAGAAACCAGCTACGCAGGCCTTTGTCCCGGTTAATTATCTCCGGGCAGATCGGAAAGGGTGATAGAGCCATCGTTAAAATTGATGATAAAAAAGAGCTGAAATGGGAATTTGAGAAAGAAACGGTCGCCTGACCCTCTTGATTGGTATTCCCTAAAAAATTATATTTGTCTAAACTATTAAAACCGCTTCATTATGTTTAACTACGGTATTGGAGGAACAGAAGTTCCAAAAGACGCCAGCGAAGGAATAGCAGATATCCCGCAAAACCGGACCCTGGTTATTGAAAAATTAACAGATTCACCACCCGTAAAGCCGCAGATGGTGTATGACCTGAAAACGGTAGACGAGGTATTTGCACATTTTAAGCCAACAGTAGATGTAGAATTTGAAAGAGAAGATGGTAGCAATACTGGTGAAGCCCTTCACTTCTCCAATCTTGGTGATTTTGGCACCCGGGGCATAACAACGCAGAGTAATTTTCTGCAGGACCTCAATCAGAAGCAAGAGCAATACCTGAAAATTGTAAAACAATTGAAGTCTAATAAGTCGTTAAAGAATGTCATTGAAAATCCTGATATGAAAGCGGCTTTTCTTGGTGCGTTGAATGCGCTTATTCAGGAAATTGATGATGCCAAATAATTTCTAATACTATTTCAATACTAATTTAAATCCACCAACCAAATGGAAGAATTACAGTCACAACAACCTCAGCAGGAAGAACGTCAACGAGAGCGGATGACTAATCCTGCTGAAGTCCTTGATAAAAGTTGCAATACCCTTGCAAAATTCGGCGGCTTCGATATGCTTGAAGCGGTTATCGAAGGCGTACAGAATATGAATCCCGAAAGGAAAGCCCGTAAAAAGATTTTTCTGACGGAAACAGATAAAAAGAAAGAGCGCGAGTCTATCCGCAAAGCCTTGAGTTTATGGGCGGAAATGCTCGAGAAAAACAGCGATGTTGCTTCAATGGTTGAAGAATCGCAGAAGAGTGCTGAACAATCAGCTTTGCTCCTTAAGAAGAATCTGGGGAAAGCAATTGATGCGACCCGTGATCTGGAAAGATCATATCGTTCCGTGGCCTTGTTCTACAAAAATACAGAGAAAGACAAGTTGAAAAACGTAACGATTCTGAATGCTGATCCGGAGCAATTGCGCGATCTTGATAATCCACGTTTTATTGATGCTGTCGGTGAAGAACTCAAAGCAAACTATGACCGTCTTGATCTTCGCGACAACTATGCTATGATGGTTTTGCCTGGCTATCTAGGCTCAAATAAGGTAGTGGAGAAATGGTCGAAGATGGCGTATGAGAACAAAGTTATGATGATTACAGATTTCCAGCATCTGGATAATCCGGACGACGTTATGGAGTTGTTTGAAGCTGCGAATCTGACCGGGGGCGATGTGTACCGTTCAAATGTGATGATGACCTGTAACTGGCTTGTTGGTCGTGGTAAATATCAGGAAGTTGGAGAGGAAGAAGATCTTCATGTTCCTCCGTCTTCGGCATTGGCAGGAAAGATCTATTCAACGTTGATGTCGCAGGTAACGGCCGGTCGTAAAAATGGCACATTGAACGAAGTGGATGGGGTGACCTTTGACCTCAAGAAGAGTGAAATTGCCAATCTCGAAAAAATGGGTCTGGTTCCACTCGTAAATGAGTATGGGAAAGTAATGGCCTTTTCTGCAAAAACGCTGTTCAATGGCGACAACCTCGGTTTACAGACCTATTCGGTGGTAAGGGTATTTGATTATATCACGAAAGTTTTGATCGACTTCCTGAATCGCCGGGCGTTTGAAAACTGGAATTCTAAATCAGAAAAAGATCTGCGTGCACAGGTTGTGAAATTCCTTGATTCAGTAACCGGACCAGAAAAGCTGATCGAAAACTTCAAGATCATGCGTTTCGAGCAGGATCCGATGCAGAAAGACAGGATTTTCCTTGACATCCACATGACACCATACTTCCCTGCGAAGAGTTTTATGATCAAAATGGATGGTCATAAAGGTGATGATCCGAATTCAGCAGAATGGAATGCGCAGTATGATAAAGCGTAATCAGTTGCTTCATTCTTAAATTCGGAATAGTATGTCGTTCAAATGCAAATTGAACTTTAGTGGCAAAGAGTTCAGTGTCGTATATTTCGATATATCCTTTGACAGGCCGGTAGATCATTTCAGACGACCTTCCGGCCTTGTCAAGGGGTGTAAAATAGCATTCACGATTGAAGCAACGGATAATAACGATTTCTTTTCCTGGTTCATTTCTCAATTCCAGACGAAGGACGGAACCTTTGTTTTTTTTCAAAGAGACAGTGAGCAAAAGATGAGAGATATAGAATTCAAAAGAGCCTACATAATTGCGTATAATGAAAACTTTTCTGCATACGGAGATAATCCATATGTTATAAATCTGGAAATTTCCTGTGATGAGGTACGAATTCTGAATTCTTCGATGGCCGCTTTCTGGCCGGAGGAATAAGAATCCGGTAGTGGTGAGGTTAAGCCACCAGATTTTCATGATATCCTGCTGTAGAGAAAAATAATGTCAAGTATGGCGGAGGGGTAGTTAAAACCACCCGTTCGGGTAGTTGATGGAGGGTGTGTCGGCCTGTACCTTTGTTTCATCAATAGAAGAAAAAAATAAACCATTAAATCTTAAAACCATGTCATTTAAAGCAAAATTCACAGTTGACGGTAAAGATTACCGCGTATTACACTGTTCTTATTCTCTCCAGCAGGATGTGGATAAAACCGGCCGTCCTTCATCAGAAGTTCGTGGTGGCACCATCCAGCTCGAGGTTGAATCTACAGCCGAAACAGCGCTTGCCGCCTGGATGATGGATCCCTTTAAACATAAAAGCGGAACCATTACCTTCTACAAAAGAGATAGCGAGCAGAAACTGAAAGAACTGTCGTTCAAGGACGGGTATGTAGTTTCTTACAATGAATCTTTCACCAATATGGGGGATAACCCGATGAGTGAGCACTTTGTAATCTCCTCGAAAGAAATCAAAATTGGTGATGCAGAGCATAAAAACGAATGGCCGGTATAATCCGTTAATCGTACTAGTCTGATTCAATAAATAATTAATTAATCATTTAACAACCTAAAAATCTTTAAAAATGTCATTCAAAGCCAAATTCACAGTGGACGGCAAAGATTTCCGTGTACTGCATTGCTCTTACGCACTTCAACAGGATGTTGATAAAACCGGCCGTCCTTCATCAGAAGTAAGGGGTGGAACCATTCAGCTCGAAGTAGAATCTACAGCCGATACTTCTCTTGCTGCCTGGATGATGGATGCCTTTAAAAATAAAGATGGCAACATTACTTTTTACAAGCGCGACAGCGAGCAGAAACTGAAAGAGATTACTTTTAAAAACGGGTATCTCGTTTCTTATACCGAGAGTTTTACCAATATGGGAGATAATCCGATGAGCGAGCACTTTGTAATTTCCGCAAAAGAAATCAAAATCGGTGATGCGGAGCATAAAAATGAATGGCCTGTATAAACGGGCTTGTTAAAACTCCACGACCCTGCCCGTAAGCAGGGTCGTATTTTCAGATTACCCCCAATTTATTCACGACCTAAAACCTTACCACCGTGGCACAAGTTGAAACCACCATTGAACTGGAAGGCGGAACATCCGTACGTCCTTTTAGTTCCCTCACAATCGTGCAGAAGTTTTTTCAGCATCACTTTTTTGAGCTGAGATGTCCGGCTACGGTCCTGGAAGATCCGAATGAACCGTTACTGAACGATACTTTGAGCGCAGTTGGAAAATCCATCAGTATTCGTTTCAGGAACCTGAATGTACAAAATGCTCAGGAACACGTATTCAAAGGAATTGTAACCAACGTTGCTATTGCTAAAAGTAATGGCGCTATGGGAGATATTATCCTCAGTGGATATAGCCCAACTATCCTTCTTGATGATACCGAAAACTGTACTTCTTTTATGGACCTTTCACTTTCTCAGATTGTCAATAAGGTGCTGGACCCCTATCCCAAGAACGACCTCAAAACAGAAATAAATCCCGCCTATACCTCTTCTGCAGGATACCGGGTTCAATATAATGAAAGTGCATTCAGATTTATCAAGCGCTTATGTGCCATGTTCGGTGAATGGTTTTTTTACGACGGAGAGAAACTAAAGATTGGAAAACCATCTTCCAGCGACACCACCGAATTGTATTTTGGCCGCGACCTTAGTTCCTTTCATCTGGCAATGAAAGTTCTGCCAAATTCATTCAAACATCTGCATTACAGAATGCAGGAGCATCAGGTTATTGAGGGTGCTTCAACAGCAAATGTGAGCGGACTTGATACATTCGGACGCCAGATGGGCGATATCTCTGATCGCATATTTTCACAGAAAAACCAACGGTTGCATATTGGATGGTCTAAGGCTGCCGCTGACCGGTTAGCACTCCTGAGAAAATCTCGTAACGCCGCTAAATATGTTTCTTTTATTGGCAGTAGCGACAATACTGGCGTTAAACTAGGAAATATTATTGATGTTACCGGCGTACGCGGCTCTATGAACAATAACCTTGATCGTTACGGGTCTTATTTATGCTATAGCCTAACACATCATATTGATGGCAGTGGTACCTATTCCAACTCATTTGAAGCGGTACAGAAAGAACTGGATATACTTGAGCCAAGCCCGGAGTTTCCATATTGTGAATCACAGCTCGCCACTGTTAAGGATGTTGATGATCCGGATAAACTCGGACGTGTCCGCGTACAGTTTATGTGGCAGAAAGGAGATGAGATGACTCCTTTCATTCGGGTGAATATGGGCCATGCAGGCCAGGACAGAGGGATGTTTTTCGTACCGGAGAAAGAAGAGCAAGTTATTGTAAATTTCAGAGAAGATAACCCTGATTATCCATTTGTAGCCGGTTCATTATATCATGGTAAGGCAAAGCCCTATGACAAAGCGGTATCTCCGAAAGATAATAACTTTAAATGCATTCGGACAAGAAGCGGAAATGAAATAATCTTTTGTGATGAAAGTGGAAAAGAGTACCTTGTAATCGCAAACAAGGATCAGAAAAACTTTATGAAACTTGATCTCGCCAACAATCAGATTACTATACATTCGGATGGCCATATTCAGATTGAAGGAGAGAGTATAACGATGAAGGCGAAGAAAGATATTTTGTTGGAAGCCGGTGAAAAGCTGACAGCAAAGTCCATGAAAGAGATGTCAATGACTACCAACGATGCTATGAAGCAGGAGTCATTGAAAGCATTTAAGATTTCTACGATGGATGAACTCACTACCAGCTCAATGAAGGATACAAAGGTGTCGGCGACCATGAATCTGAGCCTGAGTGGTACGATGAAGGCGGAAATGAAAGGACTCCAGGCATCTGTAGAAGGTACGGCACAAGCGACAGTGAAAGCAGCAATGGTAATGATAAATTAATGATATGGCGTTTCATCAGGCAATACATCAGGCTAAGCAAAATGGCGTTTCAGGATATAAACATCTGAAAGCAGGCCAATGGATAAATGCATCAGAAGTTGTGAATTTATTAATCATGGCAGCAGAAGTTAATCGCCATCCGGCTGTTAGAAGAAGAAGTAATTTTTTGATCGAAGAAATGGCTAAAAGTGAATGGTATGTTGTGGCTGGTCCGCATAAATCTGGTGATCAGACGATGCATATTACTGTGGACGTGTTAAAGAACAGATACCATTTACGACAAGATAGCAGGGGGGTAATATTTGAAATTACAGATGAGAGCCGTGAAAGAGAAGTAGCTCCTTGGGAGGCTCCGGGTAGTATAAGAAAATAGTTCGAATAAAAGTAACAATGCTTGTTAAATAAAAGTAAGTTGAAAATAGTTAAATTATTTAACTTTTGATTTCATGGCAGCAACCGACAACATCGATGCAATCATAGCTACACTTCGTCAACCCGGATTTGAGGGCTTCAAGGAGAAAGTATATATCCCAATGGGATGTTACGTTGTAGAAGGAAATAAACGGGTAGTTCTTGGCGAACTGAAAAAGGAGTTTGAGGCAACAAATAAAGCTGAAAAGGCCAAAGCGCCAAAGGTAAAGTGGCCTGGTATGGAGGCGGCTTGTACAATGGATCCATTGCGTGCATGGAAACCAATTGGCAAAAGCGGATTCACTGTTGGTGCCGGTTTTGATATTGCACAGCACAATGCATACGATCTCAATAAATTCTCTTTCAGCAAATCATTACTTGAAAAGGTATTGCCATTCAGCAATGGATATGCGGGCGAGGCTCCTAAAACAGCGGTAGCCTTTACCAAGGAAGAATTGGACGAGTTGGATAAGAAAGTAATAGCTGCAAAGCTGAGCACTCTGGCAGCGAAATTCGATGAGAAAGCAACAGCAAAGAAGTGGGATGCATTAACTGCGGAGCAACAAACGGTATTGTACAGTATGTATCACCACATGCAAAGCGCACTCTATCGACAAAAAGTATGGGATCTCGCTACAAGTGATGATTGGGAGGGTGTAGCAAAAGAGCTGGATGAGGCAAAGGGTGAGTTTACAAATCGTAGGAGAAATGAAGCACAATTGTTGAAAGGGATTAAATAACCTGTTATACCATAATCATGATAAACTATTCATTCATTTCAGCTGCCGGTAATAGCCCATCATCCATGATTTCGGATCTTGTTTCTTTATGGATCGATGATTATTGTAAAGGTGTTTCCAATCATGAAATTCTGGAAGTCAATATTGGCCATTGCTCTTATTTGTTTGATAATACCGCTGATCGTGTAATAGTTGCCTGGGGAATCAGTTATGGAAAATCATCAGAGGCAAGAGATAAATCCCGCATGGCCGGACATCCATTAGGAAATGGTAAAAACTATCACCGCGGTCATACTATACCGCATACCATGGGTGGAGGAACCGATATTAATCTGGTACCGCAGTTAGGTAAGGTAAATGTAGGCCCGTTCAGAGTACTGGAAAAGAAAGCAGTTGCTACTCCGAATTCACTATACTTCACCTATTGGAAGTATCCGAATAAGTCCACCCAAACTCCTTCCGGAGTGGATCAGGGATTTGCTGCTCCGGGTGGAAGGCTGGAAGTGAGTAGTTTCTTAAATTAACAAATGAAACGATAAGGAAAATAGTTGTGGGGTATATCGATCAGGTTATTACAATAGAACATATTCGCCGGACACTTTCTCATCCGGCCATCGGAAGAATTCATTTCCGGTTAGGACCAATCGTAATAAATCCTTCCGATTATCAAACCATATTAAACGCTATCCTTAATAACCATCTGCAGGTACATTATTCAGCCATGTCCGAACGACATGATGCTGAGTATTACGCTTCACGTGATACATTGGAATTCCCGATTCCTGATCAGGGTGGCTTTCTGAGAGAATACCGGCAGCGTTTTGATCTTGAACGGATGGATCATCCCCGTGAACTGGATCGAAACAGACGAGTAGCAACGGAAGTGGTGAATGGCCTCTTACGCGAACGAGCGGCCCGGTTTGCTGATGCCAGTATTGATCCGTACGCAGAGATGGTGATTGTGCATGAATGCACTCATGCCATCGTTGACTGGTTTAATTATTCGAGTCCCGAGCGACGCGTACAGATTCATAGCTGGGAAACCGAAGCAGTATCGTTTCTGGCAGAGTATATTTACATACTTGCAAAAACGAATGGGCAAGCCAATATAGGAGATATGCGTGATGCATTGGTTGCCCTTGCCACCTATATATCGATGGCCGGTTATTATAATATCGGTTCCAACCGGTTCCTTCAAAACGAATTTCAGCAAATACAGAATTCGTTACGCAGTTTGGGTTATAGTGACCTCGACCGTGAAGCGATCACCAATGGAATCGGTGCTCACAGTACTTCCCATACAACCTCGACACCATCACGTTAAAAATAGAATAGCTTAACCAACCAGCATTAAAAATGGGAAAACCAGCAGCAAGAATAGGGGACATGCATGTTTGTCCGATGGTGACTCCAGGTACACCTCCGATACCCCACGTGGGAGGGCCGGTAACAGGTCCTGGGTGCCCAACAGTATTGATCGGAGGAATGCCGGCTGCCGTAATGGGTGATATGTGTGTTTGTACCGGCCCCCCTGACACGATCGTTTTAGGTTCGGTAGGGGTTTTTATTGGTGGGAAGCCGGCAGCCAGAATGGGAGATATCTGTGCGCACGGGGGAACGATCGTTGCAGGATGTCCAACGGTGTTGATAGGGGAAGTAATGCCGGGAGCTCCTGTTGTAGTCCCCCCTCCAGTTATCCTTGCAAATGTCATGGCCTCGATGCCTCCTTCACAGCAGGTTCAGGTAAACCAGTTGATGGAAATGAAAGAAGCTGTAGCAGAAGGGAAGCCATTTGTACACGCTGCAGCATGTTGCCCTTCTTGTAATTCAAAGTAATATTATCCTGTTGAAATGCTGATTATTAGTAAAGAACAATTTAAGGTCTTCGACAACTATCTGCTGGACAAGTTCCTGATCAGATCTAAGGAGCAATTTCAAAATGTTAATGATAGCAAACTTAAAGCTGTTTTCAAGGAGGCAATTTCTTTTGGGATTGTTGATGATCTTCATATGACAGAATATGCGCGGTTATACTTTAATAATGAAGATGTTTTTGTTAAGAAACCGAATTGGATGATATATGTATTGTCGAATTCAAATTATGAGCCTGCAGATAAATTATTAAGGATCGGTTCAGAACTTAAAAACCTTTAGTATGCCTCCTACTACAAGCAGTAAGCCATCATGTTCATCTGAAAACAAGAAGGAGGAACAAGTAAAGAAGGCAGATGTTACAGTTAAATGCAAACACCGCAATTGCCCTGAAGGTAAAGAATTGACCGTTTTTGAGTTGGTACCCGAAGTTAATCAGGAGATTGCTGAAGAAGAATTAACAATATTATGGAAAGGCAATACTCCACCTGCTCCTCCTCAATTGAACTGGAGTGAAGGAAGTCCTGTTTCAGGGCCTCCGTATAAAATTCCTTTGAAATTCAAGGTTAAGGAATCAAAAGTTCTTTTCCCGGATCTCTATAATCAATTTACTTCTGGAAAGTCAAAATTTGAATTGACGAAGGATGCACTACAGGCTTTTAATACTCTTAAGTATAAAAAGAAAATCAGTGTTAAGGGGTTGCCATGGGGTACATTTGAGTCAATTGTTTATAATCCGGATCAATGGAAAATTTCAGTTGAACTTCCATTAAAGAATTCCCGTAAAATCAGTCGGGGTATTAAATTTGAAAAAGATGCAAGTGGTGCTTCAACTAAAACGAAAACATGGGAAAGTAACACCAGCAATTCTCAGGTAAAAGGGGAGCGATCAGTAGAAGAGAAGCAGGTGGGTATGAGGAAGCTTACCACTACTTCATCAAGTGTTGAAACTACTGCTGGAGGTAAAACAACTGAAATCAAGGGAAAGACAATTCAAAGTGACCTTATTCCTAGTAAGAATATTCAGGTTTCTGGAAGCTCAAAAACAAGTAAAGGTAGCCCGGAGCAATATATAACAATTGAAAAAAACGGAGCCAGGCTTGATGTTGGAGCATTAAAGTATGTCATCTATGTTGCCAAAGTTTTAAAATGGATTTCAGTATTAAGTGATGCTATATCCGATATCCCGAAAGCCGGAGCATACATTGAGTGGGAAGTCAGTGCGCTGGAAGGTACGATTTCTTTGTCGTATGGCTGGAAAGAATATACAGATCACCGTGCTTATTATGCGCATAAGGTGGAAGTTGATATTGTATTTATCAAAGCGAAGATTGAATTTGGTGTAGGAGTATCCGGATTCTCGTTTAAACTTCAGGCTTTTGTTGCAATCGATGGAGAAGTTAAGTTCAATGGTACACTGGAGAAAAACAAACCCGAGGATCTCTCCTCTGATAGTAATCCGTCAAAAATATCTAATGGTGGCGTCGCAAGTAAAGTAAATGAGTTTGTTTATAAAGCCGGTGCTCATGCCTCAGCTGAGTTATCCGGAAAAATTGTCGGTTCGATTGGAGTAAGAGCAGAAGCGTTGTATTGTGCTAAAATTGAAGCAAAACTCGAATCAGGTATAGAAGTAAAAGGGAATATCAGTTTTTTTAACGAGAAAGAGATCTTTATTATTGAGTCTGGAGTTGTTTTTACAGGAATCAAAGGTTCTATTGAAGTTTCAGTAGGACCAGCAGAAGCTATTTCAAATGAATCAAGCTCCGATCCGGAGAAGAAATCTTATTTGCAAAGAAAGAAGGAAGAGGCTGAATTAAAGATGAACACCGGTGTTAAATTCTCATCTACAAGTAAGCCGAAACAACCTAAAGAATGGGTTTTAATAGATCCCGTTACATTATATAGGTCCAAGTTTCCAGATGATCTGACAAAGTATGAGGAATCTGATGCGGTATCCGATGAGGATTGTAAAGGAGCAATAAAAGAAATGCTCAATGGTCGATATCAGGGAAGCGGTTGGCTTAGTTCTTATAAAATATCTGTCAAGGAATTTATGTCGATGGAAGAGTTTGAAGAGAAATCAGGTTTCACTAAATTTATTGAATATGGAATTCTTGGAAGAGACCCGCTTAAAGATGCAAATGATGATATGTTGGCAGATATAATGTTTAATGAAATTTCGAAGAATAAATTACTGGACTTGTCAAAGAAAAATGTTGAGTTGTTAATGTTGGACATTCGGCGGAGCCTGGAGAAAGAACTTATTGAATATAAAGAACATACTGGAAAGAAATATATCGAAATTGATGCCTATAAGGAATTTGTGAGGAATAAAATACCAAATCAATTACTACAGTATGTTGACCCGTCAAAGGAATGGCTGAGTAACTTTAACATCGCCTGATAATTATGATCTATCATTTAGAAGTTGATGCACGTTTCTGCAAGGTAATCGCCATGGTGAATGGGTTTCCTGCATTTGAACTGGATGGTAATATACCAACTATTTATTCGAAGCCCATTAATTCATGGCTAGTTGGGGAAAACCAAATTACATTTGCAATTATCCCCGGAAATCCATTTGATCAGTATGGAAAGGATTATCTGATACGCGGGGCTATCAAAATTTATGAAGCGGATGATATTACCGGGCCTGAAAAGGGAGAGAAAGTAACTGAATTTAATTTTGAAAAGATGCTTGCAGGCGAAATCCGGTTTTCAAATTCAAATTTCAACTTCACTGAATTGCTGGTTAAAAATCAGAGAGTTGATAATCCTGAGATAGTGAAAGATTATGCTGAAGGTCTGCGTAATAACCTGATGAACCGAAATACAGTATCGATACTTGATGAATTTACACCAAAACTAAAAGATTATGCGTTGTGCTATCAACTGCCTTTCATTGAAATGAAGGATCAGTTTAGAAAATATCTTGAAGGCACCTTTTATGTGAAAAGCCCATTGCTGAATTTTGAACGAGAAGAGATTTTTCTTCGATCATGGTGTGGTAATCGGATTATTGAAATTGGTATAGGTCCTGAGTGTGACCCATTATTAATTACCGAACCTGATGAAAATGGGAAAATATATTCAACTAAAGTATTTGTTGGACTGGTAAACGGTCAAATAAAAGTTGTCAGGTAAACTGATATATTTGGTTTAATACTGAGGAAAAATATAAAGTATATGTAAAAAACTTGATAACAGATATGAGTCTTACGAGTTTGCAATACATTATTTTGGATGGCGCTAGGCTGGATGAGAAATTAGATGAGGTCATCAAATTGAATTCTTCAGGGTATCCTTTGCTCAATGCTAAGAGCGAGAAGTATGTTCAGAACCTATCTGCCTTTCTTTTTATTTTTCAGGACGGGGATCAATTTTCAAACTTAGTTCTGAATCAAGGATGGGGACAATCTTGGGGTATTTATATTATTTCTACAAAATCACTTAATGACTTACAGCTTCACTTAAGTAAAAATATGTATGCATCTTTGGATTCTGGTGAGATTATGTATTTCCGCTTTTACGACCCACGCGTTCTGCGCATCTTCCTGCCTACCTGTGATAAGGTACAATTAGAGGAATTCTTTGGCCCGGTTGAGAAGTTTATTGCGGAGGATGAAGATCCAAATTATGCTTTGATTTATAGTTTAAACCCGGAGGGGTTGTTAAAGACTGAAAAAGTATTGGCTGGACAGTTATTTAATCAGTTGAATACACGGACTGATTCTGGTCCGGCATCCAATGAAATTTCTGCTGTTGAAGATATTAAAGAGACCCCTCCTCCCAAACGAAAATGGTATTTTCTGGATGAGTAATAAAGACTGTTATGAATTACCGTGTCACTATAAATTCTCCATTGGCAGTGCCGGATTTCATCCGGTATCTGGTAAATGACTTCGAAAACCCGGAGTTATGTACCGAAGGTGAGATTCCTGTTCACCGCTATTTTGCCGGTTCAATTGCACTTCATCGAACTAACGATGCCATAACAGATCCGTATACGGATGTTTTTGATTTTGGCAGTCGACAACTAATTCGTTCCTTTCATGCCTCAGAATGGCGTCCTAACCTGAATGCTGGCAGTTTGATTGCCCCATGGTTAAGGGTAGCATATGGAGAAGTTGGTGTTTCGGAGGTAAGAGGTGCCAGTCACAATGCCCGGATTTTGGAGTATCATGCTTCAGCTGGCCGCGCTAGAACAGATGAAATTCCCTGGTGTGCTTCTTTTGTAAACTGGTGTCTGTTGCAAGCTGGGATCACCGGTACCGGCAGTGCATGGTCGCTTAGCTTCCTGAATTGGGCCAATGGCCAAACGATCGCGGATCCCGTTTACGGATGTATCGCTGTGATTGATAATGGCAATCATCACGGTCACGTAGGATTTGTTGTAGGTACAGCCACCAGCAACTCGAGTCATTATGTGTTGCTGGGAGGTAACCAGAGTAATTCTGTACGTTTATCCCATGAACGACGAGCTATCAGCCGGTTTGTGTTGCCTGCGAATTATAGTCCGCCAATGTTTGACAATTTTTTGTTTGCACAGGAAACCACCGGCCCTGCGTTGAATTTCAGGAATACGAGGTAGGGAATCTATTAAAATAAACTTGTATTTATTAAAATAAACTTGTAAAATTGTTGTAGGATTTATTTCTTATTCGGGAAAATCAAAATAATAAATCAAAGATAGATTAACACTTAGGATAATTATAATGAGATGTAAAATTCATATGATTTGGGCTTGTATTGCAATAATTGTATCAGCTAATAATTTGCTTTTTGCACAATCAAATGTCCCGCAATCTAAATGGTGGGTCCCTAACGGAAATGTTTTTTCAATACTGACTGATACAAATAGTAATAGGGTCTATATTGGGGGAGTATTTACATATGTTGGTCCCAATACAAGATTCGGAACGCAGGTGAATACAATAACAGGAAAGCCGGATTATCAATTCCCGATTCCTGATAGTACAGTATATGCTGCTGTTTCTGATGGTTCGGGTGGATGGTTTATTGGAGGAGCATTCTCAAAAGTTAATGGCTCAAACCGATCATATTTAGCGCATGTCTTTCAAAATGGTATATTAGATACATGGTCTCCCATTATAAATGGAACTGTTCGATCTCTCTTTCTAAATAATAACAGACTTTATATAGGAGGTGATTTTACCCAAGTTAACTATCTTTCGCATCCTTATCTTGCTTCTATTGATATTTTTTCAGGTCAAGTTGACCCATGGAACCCTCAAATTTCTAATCGAGTAAATACAATTAGTGGCAATGGTTCGGTTTTATATGTAGGAGGTGATTTTACAATGGTTGGCCTATATCAGAGAGGTTTTATAGCAAGTTTTGATCTAAATACTGGAGGACTGAGTTCTTGGTCACCAAGTGCAGATGGCCCAATAAGGACGATAGTTGTTTCAGCTAATGAAATATATGTTGGTGGCGATTTTACTTTTATTGGAAATCAAAGTCGAAATTACATTGCTCAATTAGATGTTATTTCTGCATTGGCTACATCCTGGAATCCAAACCCTAATAATGCAGTAAACTCTATTCTTGTATTAGGTAATATTGTATATGCTGGAGGGATGTTCACCTATATCGGGGGCTCATCAAGAAATTATATTGCAGCTATAAATTCGAGTAACGGAATTGCAACTACCTGGAATCCTAATGCAGATAACCACATATATTGTATAGCTAGTGATGGTTCGAAAATATTTGTTGGTGGTTTATTTACCATGGTTGGTGGGCAATCAAGGAAGAATATAGCGTCATTGAATATTTCTAGTTCTACTGCCACGACATGGAATCCGGATCCTATATCTCAATATTTTGGATTTTCAAATTCAAAAACAATTACTTCAAGTATTAATGTTATTTCATTAAATGGAAGTTCAGGGTATATAGGAGGTAATTTTTTAGGAATTTGTGGAAAGAAATTACCCGGAACTGGGAATTTGGCTGCGCTTGATTTTAATTCTGGACAACTGATTACTTCGTTTAGTGCATATGCAAATTCATGGGTAGGAGATATTGTAAAGAATGGAACAAATATTTATATTGCAGGAGCATTCAATACAGTAAATGGGCAAATAAGAGGAAGAATAGCCCAATTGAATGCCACAACCGGGGCTCTCGGTTCTTTAATCTTTAGTAATGCTACAGCACCTGATGGATTTAAGGTAACATTAGAATCAAATACCCGGAATCTTTACTATATGTCTGATGCGGGTAGTTCATTTGTAAGATGTTATGATTTAACAGGGAATGGCCAACCTAATACAAATGGCGGATGGGGGAACGCAGTAATTTCTACTGGAATGGCAATGAAGCTATATAATTCTTCCTTGTATATAGGTTGCCAGTCCGTAGTTAATGCCAAAGCAATAGATACAACAACAGGGAATTTCACAAGTTGGAATCCTAATCCAAATTATGCAGTTTATTCATTGGATAATAGTAATGGACTTGTATTTTTAGGAGGTTATTTTACCTCTATTGGTGGTCAGACAAGAAATAGAATTGCATCTGTATATGCATCTTCGGGAGCACTTACAGTTTGGAATCCTTCGAGTGGTGGAATTGTAACAGAGATTTGTTCCAATGGGTCAAATGTATATGTAAGTGGCGGTTTTTCTATTATTGGGAATAGGGCACGGACATTTATTGCGAAGTTAAGCGCCCAATCAGATACAGCACTGGATTGGAATCCGAGTTTGAATGGAATTGCCAAGGATATTAAGGTTGTGAAGAACCTTGTATTTACTGGAGGTGAATTTTCAACTGTTGGTGGTGTTCCACAACCATTTTTTGCGGTATATGATACATCAAATACAATTTCCCAATTAAATTGCTACTTGAATACAAATAATTTTTGTGCAGGGCAAAATCATTTTGTCTCATATTCTGTGACTGGTCAAGTAAATAATGGAAATGTATTTAGTGTTCAATTGAGTAATTCAAGCGGTGATTTTTCCAGCCCAATTACAATCGGGAGTAGTATTTCATTATCAGGAGGCATAATAAGTTTTCAAATTCCGATTAATACTCCAACTGGATCTGGGTATAAAATTAGGGTTGTAAGTAGTAGTCCTGTTTTCGTTGGTTCAGATAATGGAATGAGTATTTCAATTAGTGCAGCCAATTTATATTTTCAAGATCAGGATAACGATGGCTTTGGTAATATTAATGTACCTGCTTATTTATGTAATTCTATTCAAGGATATGTATTAAACAATAGTGATTGTAATGATACAAATTACGCTATTCACCCAGGGGCGATAGAAATTTGTAATAATAATATCGATGAAGATTGTAACGGACAAGACAGTATTTGTAATCAACCGGTTCAACTTACTCTTCGATTATTTATGGAAGGATTATATATCGGGAATGGTGAAATGACATCCCCATTACTAAACAGTTCAGCTATATCTGACACGACTATTTGTGATAGTATATTGGTTGAAATACGTTCATCAGTTGCCCCTTTTAATTTATTAAATAGTTTTCCTACAGTAATAAATAAAAGCGGATTTGTATATATAAGTTTAAATCAACCGTCTTTTGGAAGTAACTTTTATATTGTTGTTCGGCATAGAAATTGTATTGAAACCTGGAGTAAAGTATCCATTGGGTTGACAGGAACTGTCAACTATAATTTTTCTCAATAATTCATGGATTTGAATACACTACAAGACTGGAAATATTTTTCTTGATTATATATTGTTACAATATAAAACCCTGCCGGATATTGGAAATCAATCCGGCATCGATTGTTATCGCAGATGGTTTCACCATTCTTTAATAATCTTCCCGTTTCATCATAAATTGAAAACTGTAGTATACCTGCATTGCAATTTAAATAAAGGATGTTATCACTTGATAACATCAGAACTCCGTTTGAATTAAAAGATGATTCGGTTATTTCCGGAACAGCAACAATTGATTGTCCATAATGTGCTGTAAAAGCATCTCCGCCTGCAGGGGCAATCAATAGAAAAGTATCTATCGGGTCAGGATCAAAGTCAACGTAATATTCATATACTCCAGTAAGCAGAAAATTGTTTTGACTGATGACTTCAATATCATGGGGTATATCGAAATCAGGTCCTCCAATTGCGAAAGCCCATCGGAACCCGCCCCCGGTAGCCAGTTTCAGAACAAATATATCTTCAAAGCCCGGCGATGAGAGAGAAAAAGTGTTTGCACCTGGATCAAAATCAGCAGAACCAGCAAAATGCCCTGTTGCATAAACGGCGCCATTTTGATCCACATCGATTCCATAGCCCCATTCATAGTCTGTGCCCCCAATGGATTTTGACCATTGATACAATCCGTTTGAATCAAGTTTTAATATAAATATATCCCAATTCCCTTGTGATGTCAGATAGTTTGTATTTACTCCCGGGTCAAAGTCAACAATATCTTTATAAACTCCAATCGTATAAATATTACCTGATGCATCTATAGCGATTGCTTCAGCTCCATCTGAATCAATGCCCCCCAATGAACGAACCCAATTTATTGCTGAAGATGAATCAAATTTCATAATGAAGATGTCATCTCCATTTGCGGTGAAACTATTAGAAGATCCAGACCAGTCGAAATCTACTGATCCTGAGAATCCTCCACCTGCGACAACATTTCCATTATTGTCCGCTGCCAATGCATTAGTATAATTGGGTCCTCCCTGTAAACTTCTGGCCCATCTGAATGATCCTGTGGAGTCAAATCGACAGAGATAGCTGAAGGAATTTGTTCCGGCAATAAGGGTGTCGCTTGGGTTGGGCGAAAAGTACATGATGGAAGAGAATGTTCCGGTAACATAAATTTGCCCGAATTGATTACAGGTAATTTCAGATACACTTTGATACCCTGAACCTCCAAATGCTCTGCCCCACAAATATTGGCCACTTGTATCCAGGCAGATCAGAAAACAGTCGTCAAAACCCGACGAAATCGCGTAGATAGAATCCGGCCCGGGATCCAGATCAAGGGAATCAGAAAAGACCCCGGCGAGGTATAATCTGCCATTTCCATCTCCACATACGGTTTTGATGGAATTGACACACCCCGTTTTCCCTGTAAACTGGCGGTACCAGATCAAGGTATTATTAATATCGTACTTCAAAAGAAGACCGTTCATGTGTCCATTGTTTGATACCCATTGGACACCGGTTCCCGGATCAACATCTGCTGAGTCGACAAACTCGGATGCCTGATAATAAATTGTAGATGTTTCTACCCATAATTCATTACCAGATGCGTAAGATGAAGTACTTAAGCCCGATGCCCAGTCGAAAGGAGGAGATTGCCCTTTCATATTATTATTTAAACAAATGATTAACCCAATTAAGGTGATAGTTGATTTAAATGATTGCATGTGTGAATGTACTTGATTTCGCTTATTCGATAACAAATGACATGGAAATATTTTGACGGGCAAGAATATGGAGTGGCTTCTGTCTGTCTGTTTATTGCCATTTTTTAATGGTAAAGAATTTTTCAGACTTCGGATAAATTCTCAAAATTCATGTGATTGATTTAATTGAATTATCTATAATACATAGAATAACAATGCGTTCTGAGGATAAAAGGATAAGGAACATTCTTTTTCTGCGGGTTAAATCAAAAGGAGTGAGGTATTCATTGTTTTCATATATTTAAAGATTAATTGTTCTATCTATGTACCCCAAAATCACTCCACGTAATAACGACTGGAACCGCCAGTATGATTTTTCAGATGAAAATGGAAACGGTTTTCTGATGGATATCAGAAACGGACTTGCATTTTTCGCATGGATATTTCCGGAACAAGAGGCCCGGTTTTATAAATGCGAGGAAGGTGTTTTCAAAAAGAGTTTTGATCTTGTAAATGGAGAAACCGTTTCATATGAAATGGATCCATATGATAATATATCTTTCAAGAGATATCCAATGGAAAAATAATAGTGATATTAGAGATAAAGTTAATCAACAAATTAAATTTGACTATGAAAAAAATTATTTACGCAATATTCCTGATCCTGGTACTTTTTACCCCATGTTTATTGGCACAGGGATTGAAGAATGCTGTTGTTTTATTTGACCAAGGGAATAGGTACATAACTTCTATGCGTACTGATGTGTTTCAAAACTCTTATTTTTCAATGACCAATGGTGCTAATGATACATCATTTGTGCAGAAAAGAGACTCTACCGGAACACTGTTGTGGGAATTGATATGGAACACACCCTTTAATGTGAATCGGGTAGTAGCAGACCATTTAGGTAATGTATATGTTAGTGGATATGCAGCTGGAACATTTGATATGGATCCTGGTCCAGGAATCAATACTTCTGTAATACCAAACGTTGTTGTTGTTATTTGTCTTGATGGAACAGGAGGGTTTCTATGGGGCCGTACAACTCAGGATATTTCCGGATTTTCCGGAGGATGTTCTTTAATTGATGTTGATGAACATCCTGATGGTGGTGTTGTGGTTTATGGTGATTGGCATGGTAGCGTGGATATTGATCCATCTCCTATTATATTTCAGCCACAGCAATTCCTTAGTTGGGGTAATCGTACTTTTTTACTTCGGTTAGATGCAAACGGAAATACAATTTCTCTCAATTCTGTTGAGACCGATTGTTGTAATCAGTATGAAGTGAAATGCGGGCCAAACGGGAACTATTCCGCTGGGTTTACTGCGAATGACACCCTGATTATTTTTAGCCAGGGTACATATTTGCATTATTCATACACTAACTCCAATCAGAATTATTGTGTCGTGGAATTTGACAAGTTTGGCGCACTGCTATGGAAGTCCGATCTATATAATGCAGGTTTTTCTATTCATCAGGTGATTAATTATGATGCGCACAATAATCTCTTTATAAGTGCGGAATCATCTGGTACCGATCTTGATCCTGGAACGGGAGTAGACACCAGTACCGCGTATGTAGGAGGAAATCTGTTCCTGATCAAGCTGGACACACTTAGAAATAGAGAGTGGATCAAAATGATTGCAACAGGTTTCTATTATAATATCGAATTAGGGATGGAGATAAATTTAAAAGGGGAAGTATTTATTTCCGGGACCGGCACAAACAACGGAATTAACAGGAATGGTGGTAATGTTACCCCCTTATATACCCCGTCTTCATCGCCGGTTTTAATTACACTCGAACCACCTACGATGAACTATACCTATCTTTTAAAACTGAATACTTGTGGCGAAAAAGAATGGGAACGATATTGGTCAGATATTGGAAGAGATCTAAACTCTAGTTTTAATTGTTTTTCACTTAACGAAACTGATGAAATATATTTTGGTGGATTTACCGATAATTTCTCTGATTTGGATCCTGATACTTCTGTATCTTTGTATGCTTCCTCATCTCCAGTAAACGAAAATATAGTTTGGTTACATCTTGGTAAGACTGAATACTGTAAACCATCAACTTATAATGGTACAACTACCCGTATTCCAGTCTATATTTCATCTGTGTTGCTTGATTCAATTCAGGATCTGAATGCCGGTTACTTTGGCGTTAATTCCTATAATGATATCACGAACACTTCAACTACTTTATATCCAGGCGAAACGTATCACCTACAGGTGATTGCCGGTCCTGACTCAACTCAAACAACCGCTGCATGGGTTGATTACAATCAGGATTTAACATTTGATTCTAATGAACTGTTAGGGAATTACACTTCAATAGAACCATATGATACAGCAGATATTTATTTTACCGTTCCAGCTGTTCAGCACTTTGGTAGTTTTAAATTGAGGATTAGGAGTGTATGTTGTGACGCTAATTTAGACCCTTGTTGCTATTATATCGCCGGGCAAACCAATGATTATACAGTTAGTATTAATGAGGGATTTCTTGACCTTTCAGCAAAACGTATCCGAGTTCCTGCCAATGCTATCTGCGCTGGTGCGTTACTTCCTGAAGTGAAATTCCAAAACACAGGAAATTTGCTTATCAGCACGTTCACCGCAGACTTAGAAATCAATAGAGTGATTGTTTCATCTATTACATCAAATCAACTTCTTTATGAACAGGATTCAGTGTTTATGCAATTCCCTTCTTACAATTTCAATCCAGGCATGTCATATGATCTGCGAATTATTGTAACAAGTGTAAATGGCACCACAGACAGCAACGGGGGTAATGATACACTTTTGAAGCACGTACATATATTTAGCGCTGCAACAGGTACGATTACCGGTGATACTTTATATTGTCCGGGAGTAGATGTTTACCTTACGGCAAATTACGCTAGTGCATTAGCATACGAATGGAATAATGGTTCATTGACCAATATATTTGAGATTATTCAGCCTGATCCTGGGTTATATTCAGCGATCGTCACGATTACCGATTCCAACGGATGTGTTTCCCGGGATAGCATTCAATTAATTGTGTTCAATGCCATTAATGGTACTATTGAAGGGGATACAACAGTATGTGACAATGATACCTTATCCCTTTACGCAAATTACCCACTTGGGTCAAGTTGGGTTTGGCAACCTGGTTCTGTTTCGAATGATACTATAATGTTAACCGCATTAACAGCGGGCCAAACGACATATAGTGTGACAGTCCTCGACAGTAATAATTGTATTTATCAGGATTCAGCACTTGTAAATATTTTGTCAATGGCTTCTTATAATATTCTTTCACCCTCCTCAGCATGTGAAAATGATACAGTACTCCTTCAATTACAAAGTGCTGCATCCACCGGGATTATTTGGTGTGACGGTTCAACGGATTCATTATTGATTCTACAGGCTATTCCCCCCGGTATAAATACTTGTTATACAATAACTGATATAAATGGATGTACAGTAACCGATAGTATTTATCTGCCGGTATTTTTAACTCCTCCTGTCCCGGTTATTCAGGTATCCTATCAAGGAACAAATAACTATCTGGTTGCTACTGTTGCTGGTATAAATAATATATATACATGGTATGAGAATGGAAACATTGTTCAGATCGGCTCTTCGGATACCTTATATAATCCTAACTTATCCTCAGCATACTTTGTAGTTGTAACCAATGTTGAAGGGTGTAGTAGTACATCCGGAAATTTGTTGTTTACAGGAACGGAAACAGCAACAATGGCCGGGCAATATTATACTGTTTATCCCAACCCTTTCAAGGATGAACTTATTTTAAATGCGGTTTCAGTAAATAAAATAAATTCAGCAATTGTACAATTGATTGATATGACTGGACGAACTGTTCTTCCGGTGAGCGAAGTGTCAGGATATGTTAACAGGATCGATACATCTTCTTTATCTGATGGGATGTATTTGTTGTTGATTTCCTGCAATGGAAACTCTTCTGTAGCCCGAATGGTTAAGGGAGCCCATTTGAGCAGGTAATTTAATCAGCTTTCGGTAACTACTTTTATCGGTAAAGCAATGGCAGATCTGCGTTCCAGTTTAACCCGCAATTCTTCGCAAACCTGTGCCCATTCTTCTTCGGAAAGCTGGTTGATTTTGTTTTTACGTATGCAAACCTCAATTACACGACGTAATCCCTCTGTTCGGTGTTGGATAATTTCCCAGTTTTTCCGAATGGTAACATCTGTAGCCATAATTCCCAATTCGTAGAGACTGGTGGTTCGGATATCTTCTTCCGTGACAATCCGGTCATGTGATAACAGGGATTTTTTATAGGCAGAAATTTTTTCATTCTCATCCAATGACTCACGTCCGCCAAAAGAAGAGGTAAGGAGAATTAGTGATTCTGATTTTGTTTCACCACTTGAATAATTCAGTAGGCGGGTTCCTGCTTTGATTTGATTACCTGTAAGCCCATTGGTAGTCCAGTATCGGATAAAAATATTGTCATCCTGCTGATGTGGCCGTACAAGTATAAAAGATGTCGGTTTGTTCTTTTGCCCTTTTTGATCCAGACGGTTTTCAATCATTGAAAGTGCTTGATTGATTTGTCGGATGTAACCATTGATGAAGTCATTTCCTAAGGAGCTGAATGCTGCACTTTCATCTCTAAGCAAATCAAGAATGTTCTCCAATAGTTCAACAGATTGACGTGCATCAAATCTTTCTATTCCGGCATTTCTTAGTGTAAAGTGTCCGGCATCGTTTCGGAAACCGCTGCTTAACGGGTTGGCTATAAAAGATTTTCCATCGGTTGTTTGAACACCATTTAAATCCAGAAAAAGATCATCCGTTGGGAGGGGAACAATATTCAGATTATTTTGTAAACGGTATGTCAGTTTATTCAGTTTCCGGTTTGTTACGGGAAATGAGTTTATTGATATATAGCAGTCAGAGATGGCTGACAACGGCATTGCAGTGGAAAATTGAATTTTAATCCACAAATAAGTTCCGGTTAATTTATCAAGCAGTTGTTGCGAAAAAGCCCTTTCAAATTCAATCGGATATTTTTGCCTCATTTGCTGCAGCCCTTCGCCTTGAATGACAGTGTTTCGAAGCGTAAAGAAATGTGGTTGATACACTTTGTTTACCTGCGATTCTATATTAAAACTCAGATCAAATTGCTCTGTTAGAACCGTGTTTTTAGGCTCATTGTTCCTTCGAATGAAGTTTAGTCCCTGCTGAAAAGCAAGTGGCTGATCCTGAATCGATATTTTCATGAAAGGAAGTATCTGCAAATACGAAGATTCTTCCGGATCGTTTTTCCAGTCAAAGAAAAAACACAAATCATCAAGTTGTTGTATCCGTGGATTAAGCTCAAGTGCTACCCAGGCAGTGTTATTTTCAAGTGGAGCAATATTTTGCCCATCCGAAATTACCTGCCGTGAAACCGGACTCTTATATTCCATCAGCAGATTATTACAGGCAACATATCTGACATCACCATCAAATACTTTAAAGAAGCCGGTAGGTGAAAAGAAAATCTCTTTGTTGACTTCCTTTTGTATACCATCAGGAACAGAGATCTTCTTATTTGTATAGAACTGTACATCTCTATCTACAATACTCTCCGCTTCAGCAGATCGCGCATGCGCTATCGCATGCGCCGGCTTAGGACCGGTCATTGCCTCAGGAGATAGAATTCGTGCTAGCCGGCTAAGTACTCTTGCTTGAGAGGACCGGATTTCAGTATTGATTTTATTCAATTCTACCGAACAAGCTTCAATGAGCATTGTAACGATAGGATCAAATGTGGATTCTATTTCTTCAGTTGCAGTACCCCAGATACGGGCTGCATTTTTAAGCATCCTGCTGCGAATGCGTTCTACGCTTAATTCTTCCTGCATATCATTTCCCTGAATCATTGTCTCTTGCTATTTTAGTCCAGCCAGACAGGACTTACATAAATTGATTCTTTAAAGAAGTAGGGTTCGTTTGTCTTACTGACAAATCCTTCTACTGAAATATCCAGCCTTCTTTTAATTCTCTTGATTTCATTGTTTTTCCCTTGAGTGAATTCCTCTTGAGATATTTCGATTTTCACGACAATTCTTTCAAGTCTTTTCTCGTTTTTATTTAGTACTTCCGCAATCGATTTGGCAGTTTTCTCTTTCCATAAATTCAGGTTGGGGACATTTTCAAAATCATTCTCCCATATGGCACTTCCGAATTCCAGATCATACCTGAATTCTTTTTGCCTCGTTACCAATACCATATGTATTCGCTGAGCCACTGACTGGTAAAGATTGCACTTAGGGACTTCCTGCCCCTTTGTAACCTGTTTGAAGTTAATAGGGATCGTGTAATAGTCTTTCATAATTAAACTAAACCGGTTTTAAACGCTTTCGCTACTGCTTCAGCTTTAGAATTGACATGAAGCTTTTCGTAGATATTTTTTATGTGAAATTTAACCGTGTCAATACTAATAAAACAGGCATCAGCAATCATTTTATAGCTGTTACCTTTTACCAGATGCTGTAATACTTCTGTTTCACGGTCTGATAAATCAATTTTATCTTTATGGCTTACCTGCCGAAGAGCAGAGAAATTCTCAATAACCTTTCTGGCAACAATAGGGCTCATTGGAGATCCACCGGCTCTGGCTTCGTTTATGGCCTCAATAAGGCGCGCTGGTGGCGTGTTTTTTAACAGATACCCGGAAGCTCCCGCACAGATTGCATCGAAAATTTTATCATTGTCTTCAATCACAGTTTGCATTAAAATGAGTTTAGCCGGGTAGTGCTCTTTGATCTGTGTAACAGCAGATATACCGTCAGTTCCTGGCATTTCGATGTCCATCAGAATAACATCCGGATTACATTGGTGTATTTTGCGAAGTACGTTATTGGCATCGGGATACGATCCTGTACATTTGAAATTTATAGTGTTATCGATCAGGTCGGTTAAAACCTGCCTTAACAACATATTGTCTTCGAAAATAGCTACCCTGATCATATCGGTGAAGTCAACTAATATACAAAAAAAGCTATTTAGAAGCTAAAACGGATAATTCAAAAATACTTCCGGCACCTGTAGTGGATGAAATCACCAATAAGGCATTGATTTCAAGGGCTCTAGCTTGAATATTCAAAAGTCCGTTACCGGATGGGGGAGCATCTTTATCGAACCCCTTGCCATTGTCAGCGATTCGGAATAGCATGTGTTGACCTTTACGGATCAGATCTATAGTTACTTCAGTCGCTTCACTGTGCTTGGCCGTATTGTTAACGATTTCCTTAAATATCATATAAATATTACGCCGCATGTTCATAGGCAGTTGAAGTTGAATTAGTGATTCGTCATCTCTGAAAGACAGGCGGATATTTCTCGCTTCAAAAAGCGTGGAGGAAAAACGTCGCATCCGGTAGATCAAACTCTCCATCGAGTCGTTTTTCGGGTTAACTACCCAAACGATATCGTTAATTGCATCAATCATGGAACGTGAAGTATCACCGATCAACTGATGGTACTTACGCGCTTTATCAAGCCCTGATTGCTGACCCATGTCGCTTATAAACGAAATACTGCTGAGCGCTGATCCCAGATCATCATGAAGATCCCTTGAAATGTTGTTTCTTATTTCCTGGGCAATCATGAATTGCTTCAGCTTTACTTTATGTTTTTCATAGAGATATAGTATGACTCCTCCTGCGATGAAAAGGAGGCATCCCAAAATGAACAAAGGATGTAAATAAAGAGGTTGCTCAACACGAAAAGAGAAAGTTGAAATTGTCTCTTGCCATTGAAAGCCGTCTGCACTTGCTCTTAAAAGGAGATTATATTTTCCGGCAGGAAGTTGATAAAACTCAAGGAAGTTTTGGGTTAACGGAGCTGACCAGTCAACCTGATAGCCTTCCAGCTTGTAGCGATAATAAATTAGATGTTCGGTTCTAAATTGTGGTACACCGAAATGAATGCGTATATTTCTTTCATCATATGAAAGACGTTGATGATCTTCCTCTGGGTCTCTGACCTTACCATTTATCTGCCATCCAAGGAAAACTGGCTTCAGGAGTAATGATCGCTTTTTCAGGTTTGCCGGATGGAATATAACAACGCCATTTGAAGTTGTTGAAATTATTTCTTTGGTATTTGAATTTATTCGCAAGGCATAGCCAAACGATTCTTCAATCAAACCATCCCCTGAATCGAAGAACTCAATACTATTAGTGTTAAATCTATATTGAATGAGCCCGGCATCCGTGGTAATCCAAATGTCATTTCCTGAAGAAATTATTCGTTTAATTTTTCCTGACCCGATAAGCCTGCTAACGCCTTGTATTTCGATTGCCTTCAGAGGGAGATGTTCCGGATCTAACCTAAAGATGTATTTCTCCGATGCCAGCCACAATTGCCCGGTATAGTCTGCTGTAATATCAATGAAACGCTCATGAAATCTTTCTGTAGTCAATTGAAGTGAAGTAAAGTCTCCATTTTCCTGATTCAGAAACGCAAGCTGTTTGCCATCATCATTTATAAAGTAGTCACCTTTGAGTAAACCTTCTGATGAAGTCGCGGCGACAAAGGATGTCAGAGGGAAAAAGTGTTTTGAATCGGCAGAATCTGCTCCTAGTGTTTCCCATTGATTGTGATAAATATCAAATTTGTAGATATTGTGGTGATTGAAAAATGATATGTAAGTATTCTTGAATGAATCTATAAATACTCCTTTAATGATTGCCGGGAAAGAAAATATTTCGGGTAGACGTTGTTTCGCTGATGCTGGGTATAGGTATCCGGTAGAATCATCGTAGAAAAAAAGCCCATTGGTAGCTGATAAAATCCATTCATGAGGATGGAACTCTACAGCACGGATTATGTGTTGTGGCATTGTATTGCCAATCATGTTCATGTAGGTGATATGCCCATCAGGTATGCATAGCTTTATAATGGGAGATTGTCCTGTGGAAAAAAGCAGGCATGTGCTGTCGCTGATCCAACTTACATCGGTATAAACAGGATGTATCAGTTGATGATTGTCAGCATTCCCTGTGAAGAAATAGTATTGAAATTGGGTGTTTATAGCCTGTGACAGACCAATACCAGCTGGTGTACCTACCCAAAGACAGTGATTTCGGTCTTCCATGCATGTAAATACTGTATTATCCGGAATTGTACCATCATCAAAAATGTTATTTCGAAAGAGGTATTTCCTTTGTGATTTAGCATCATATAGGAATAATCCGTTTTCTGCAGAGCAGAAGTAATACTGATTGTTTATACTGGAGCTGAAATTGGTTATTTCTTCAGAGGCATTTTTACTTAAAAAGATCGGAATAGATTGACCGGAAATCAGATTTTTCATAGTTGACTGACTGCCTGAAATACGATCAAAGCAAATAATTTCGCCTTTATTATCCCTTGATAGTAATAATCGTCTACCCATTGACTTATATACGACTCCGTCACTTACTATAATATTATTATCAAATGAAAAGCAGACGATTTTGTTTTCAGAAACCATGAATAGTTTACCGGAGGAGGATGATAAAGCCGTTTTCTGTATGGAATTATCGAAATCCTTATTTGAAGTAAAACGCAAAGGCGAGGATATGGAGGTCAATATATTCAATTGCTCATCTACACAGAAGATTTTGTCCAGAGTTATGCACCAAAAAGTATGTTTCCCTGCATTACCCGCAATATAAATATTCCCCTTAGGGCCAATATTTAGAGTGTGTGGGATTCCCCATTTATTTATTTTTATTAATCCTTCCGTACTCCCTGCCAAAACATTCCCATTATTTAATCCTAAGAATGAATTGATAGTCGATTTATTGGTCACCTGATGAAATTTGTTCCCATCGTTCCTCCAGGCACCGTTATCTGTGCCTACCCAAAGAAATCCATTGGTGTCTTCATAAAACGTGGTAATGAATTTATACCGAAGGTCTTTTTCATTTGGGAAAGTTCTGAATTTCAAAGATTGTCCTGATGTTTGGACGCCAGGTAGAAAAAGTAAAAGCAAGAAAAATAATACTCGGTACATAGTTGTTGTTTTCGATAATGCTGCATGAAAATAGCAGTTTATTTGATACAACAGTCTAATGAAACAAATTAATATTGCTTTCCCAAAGTTTGAGGATGGCCACTATTGGCGGCAAATCAGAACTATTTTAATGGGTTCCTGCGATTTTCATTAATTCCTGAAGTGTACCACTTCTGACCCGTGTTTTTACATTATTTTCGATCAATTCGTCTAAAACAACTGTCTGCTTTACTGTTTCCGGAACCGGATATTATCCATCATCAATATATAGTTAGGATAGCAGGAGATGGTGCTGTCGTCTTCAATTTTGAAATCAATACCTTTAAAACTGACCTGTTGCACGATCGGCAACAAAGTAACTTCAAACCGGTTGTTGGTGTTGTTCTCATCTTTTATCAGCGTAGGAATGTCCGGAAACATCAGGCAACTCACATAAATTTTGTCGCAGTGTTCCTTATCTATCTTTATAATTCCTTCGTTGTTCGCTTCAAAAACATCTTTCTGCTCACCATTCACAACGATACATTGCATGTAAGAAAGAATATCTTTGTTCGGAGCTTTACACGTAATAACAAACCCTTCTCCTTTTTTGTATTGCTTATCGATGACCACATCCTTGCCCGGCTCTTTGTCGCTCTTCAGTTTAATGGTATCTCCGGTAACGATGAATGTCCCATGCGCCGAACGGTCGGAAGCTCCGTAACTGTAATAGAAATCGAAAGTTCCATCAGTGAGAAATCGGAAACCAGAGACCAGCTCCTGACGATGAAAAAAATATTCGCCCTGAAAGGCATTTTGTGCAGAGGCATTATGCGTTGACATAAACAGAAATAGAATGATGAGATTGAACAGTCGGCTTGTTGTTTTAGGAATTTTCATGTTTAAAGGTAAAGAAATATTTACATTTCAAGTGTAAAGGGAAGTTCGTATTCTTTAACCACCGGTGCCTGTTTGCTACGTACTTTCAATTCCACTCTTGCCTTGAGACAGTTACCGTTCCTAACAAGATAAATTTTTACATAGGTATCTTCATGTACCATCCATGAGTGGTCTGCAATGAGATAGGTGTCTGTTTTTTCCTTGTACGCCTGATATGCCCAGCGTTCGGTATGCAGCGGTTCGAAATTGATGATGCCCCCGAACGGATAGTAAATTTGTAATCCGGGAACGCCGTTGTTTCCCATCTCTGTGTTGTGTTCAACATAGATTCGCAGTAATCCGTTATCTTCCAGATCACGCACTTCCCATTCGTCGACTTTAGTTTTGATATTTGCCATTTTTCTAATGTTTGTGTACGCCACCGGATCCATAAGTTTTGTTTCCGGATTGGCAGGACAAAGGTGTAATCCGTCTTTCCATTACTAAAAAATACTGCATCGAAGTGTATCTGGAAGTTAATGGAGTGTATCAAATCAAGAATAAAGCGTTCGTTTGGGAGCAACAGTTTCTTGTTTATTGCTCAGCATCCGGCTTATTGTGTTAAATTTGTGGTATGTGCGGCCGTTATACCCTCGTCGATAAAATTGAAGCTTATGAAAAGCGTTTCAATGCTGTGGTGCAGCAGTTCGCGGTGCATGTCACTTTGCCGAATTATCATGTCGTGCCCGGAGCTCTGGCGCCGGTGATTACAAACGAAAAACCGAATGAGATTCAGTTTTTCCGCTTCGGACTGACCCCTTCCTGGGCAAAGAAACCTATGTATCTCATCAATGCGCGAGCAGAGGGAGACCATAATCTGGATGACGATCCGCAGTACCGGGGCGCCAAGGGAATCATCTCCAAACCCGCGTTCCGTAAACCGATCCGATCACAACGTTGTCTGGTCATTGCCGATTTTTTCATTGAAGGACCAAAGAAAGAAAAACTCGATAAACCATATCTTGTTTATCTCAAGCGTCGTCCCTTCGCCATGGCCGGCATATGGGATCATTGGGCGAATCCGGAAACCGGCGAACTTTTCCATTCGTTTTCGATTATTACGACTACCCCCAATTCTTTATTGCAGAAAATCGGGCACCATCGTTCTCCGGTAATCCTGCACGAAAGCGACGAACGCCGCTGGTTAAATACCGACCAGCTTTCAGAAGTGACGCATCTGCTCGAACCTTACGATGGTGATGAAATGAACGCCTATCCGATCAGCAACCGTATAAAAAATCCACGTGTAAATGACCTCCAGCTCCTCGAGCCCATTGGTGAGTCCGTGGAGAAGGAAGTGGATTTTCGTTTAGTCCGTGAACTGAAACTGCAGGGGATGGGTTATACCAAACGCAATGAGCGCAATGAACAGGGATCGCTGGATCTCTGATTAATGCTTCACCCATTTAGTTTGTTCAACTCCGCCATCATGCCGAAGTACGATGATATACACTCCATCAGAGAGATCATGAATATCTGCCTCAACGGAGGATGTTGAATTATATCCATCAAACAAGTTTCTGATTTTTTTACCGGCGAGGTCATAGAGTGTCATTGTACTACGCCCACTGATTGTAGTTCGGGGTAACAAGATGATCTTATCTCTGCCGGGATTAGGATACACAAGAAGATTTTGTTTTTCGTTTATTTCTTCAACACTCACCAATGATGACCACATGGTATTAAGTGTGGTATTCGTCACAACCGGTGCGTTGTAGTCGAAGTAGATATAAGCGGTGTTCGAAATCGGAGTTCCGTCCGCGAGTCCATCTTTGGGTGAAATACTGTATTCAATGTAGCCATGACTTCCCGGTTCGTTGGTATTGCTATCGGGCAGGTTGATGTTGAAGAAGCGCCAGGTTAACACATTTTGATTGATGACCAGATCATAATTGTGACTGGCGCGATGTACTACCAGTGTGTTCAGGTCCAGATCGTCATCAATGGTGTCGGCAACAAACACATTGATAGCGGAGGCTGTACCGGTATTCTGAAAACGAATAAGGTAATTCAGTTCAGTATTGTGCAATACATCTCCTGTTGCACCAATACCTGCTGGTGTAACTGTTTTATCATTCGGATCGAAAGAGCCAACCACTGTCTGCGTTCGGGTGCTGCTATTATCAGTGAGGTCGTATTCGATGGTACCGGGTAGACCAGTAATGGTAACTGAATTATATAGAATGGTTCCCAGTGGTGTTGAGACGGGTATATTGAAATTTGCAGTGTAGTGACTTACTGCTCCGGGAGCGATGGAATCGGTTGTCCAGGTAATGGTATGCGAAGCGGTGTTAATGATTCCATTTACCGGATTAACGGTTGTAGGAATTAGTAATGGGTCGTAGGAACAAACCAAATCCCCTTTTCCTTTAAGGTATCCTGTATTGTAAATTCTTGAAGTAAGCTGGTAGTCAAAGCCTGGACGCGCTTCTGAAATACTGGTCATGTATAAATTAAAATCAACCGGAACCGGACTTCTGAAACCAAAGTTTCGATTATAAAAACTACCCCCTGAACCTGCGTTTACGATGATACTGTCGGGCGTAAATGTAGCACTGTCGATGGGCCAGTTGACGGGTCTGACCACAAAATTTCCAGGAGGTAATTCGAAACAATAGTTGCCGTTTATTCCGGAGAAACAATGATAAACAAGATTTGTAAGAGTATTGGTTGCGGTCATCATTACTCCAGGTAATTTACGGTCGGGGAATGCGTAAAGACTATCATTGTTATCATCGAGATATGTATTACCGCATAGGTTAACGGACAAGGCTGATAAACCGAAGTTATAACCGGAATGCATACTTCCGGAATTGAAATTTAGCTGATAATAATCTGCTTGCGGGTATGTCAATGTATAACCGAATGGTTTATCAAGATTGACCGTAACCGTATAATGCGGGACAATGATGCTGTAATATCCAGCCGTATCCGTAAAAACACTATAAGTAGCCAGTGTTGTTGCGATCATTGCTGAATAACAGCTGGAGCTGATATAGATTCTCTTCCCTGCCATAGCCGGTTCTCCGGGTTCACGAAGACCATTGTAATTTAAGTCTTCAAATACATAGCCGGAAATGGTATCCGGAATTATACCACAATCGTTCAAAGCTACAGCGTAATGGTTCATGTCACCTCCAACAATGGGTGCTGAGCCTTCTACAAGAATAAAATCATGTCCGGGTACTTCAGCCAATGGAATATGGGTGTAAGTTCCGTTAACCGGTGCATTCCCGGTTATATTATAATTTTCCATCACACTGCCACTTGTAAAGGGTACACCGCTGTACGTATAAAGCATCAATGAATCACAAATGGTATTATCCTGAAGGGTGGAAAATTCAACGTTCGATGCACCTGCTCCGATATTAATTGTTCTGGCGTAATAACCGTATACTGTTGTGCCGCTTGTGCTTGCAACAGTTACGTTCATAGTCACGGTCTTGGTTCCTGGATTTGCATAGGTATGACTGGGATTTAGTGACCCTGTTGATGTGTTCCCATCACCGAAGTCGAAATCAGCCGATGCATTTGCAAAGCTATAGGGCCCTCCTTTGAAGGTGCCGCTAAAGATGACATCGTTGCCGCTGACAGTTACATCAAATTCCGGATATACAGCATTGCCGGTTGCCTGAAAAATGTTGGTATACGTATCTATACAACTATCTCCTGTTGTTGGATTTGTTCCATACACCGTAAGCGTTAAGCGGTTAAATCCTGCTGCCAGGTCATCGTAACCCCATACAGGATTAACACTTAGCACAACTGGTAAATTATCATTAATGGTCAGCTCGTATTTATACCCGATCCATCCGGGTTGATAACCGGATGAATCAGCAAAATAACCACAGGTCGCTGTGCCACAGCCTATCTGGATTTTAGCAGCGAGACCGCAAGGTTGTCCTGATGACATCACCGGAGATACAAGCATCATAAGACAAAGTAGGCGCATGTAAGAGTAAAAGTATTTCATAGGTTTTGGTTTAGGTTGTAATAAAGGTATACAGATTTTTACAATATCAAAATGGGGGTGCATGTTTTTTGATTAACAGGAGTTGTTAATAGGCAAATGGACGATCTATATCGGTTGGAGAATAAAAAAAGGAGACCGGTTGGCCTCCTTTTTCTTAAAATATTTAGCAGATTTAGAAATCCCCTGCTTCTACATAGGTCACTTTTTCAGGAGTGATCCACTTCTTGAGGGCCGCGTTTACATCCGCTACTTTGAGTGTTCCGACTTTGTTTTCAAAGCTTTGATCCCAGCTGAAATCGCGGTTCCAGCGCATATAGTTCGAGAGACGCATCACCAGTTCACGGTCCTGCGATCGGCTTACGTTTCTGCTCTGAAGATAGCCTTTTACTGCATCCGCAAGTTCGGTTTCTGTGATACCATCTGTTGTGATTTTGCGTAATTCATCCTTATAGGCTTCGATGAGCTTGTCGAGGTTGGTTGGATTAAAGATGGCATACGATCCAAAGGCTCCGGCTTTGTCTTTTTGTCCGGCTTGAAGGAAGGATCCAACACCATAACTCAAACCATCTTTCTGGCGAATACGAACTGCCAGACGTGAGTTAAGGAATCCGCCACCGAGAATGTAATTACCAATGGTGATCGCTGCATAGTCTGCATCATTATCCTGCAACGGAATGTTAAAGCCGCACATCAACATCGCATTCTTCTTATCCGGAGTTTTGATTTTTTCTGTCTTAGCTGCTGCTTCGAAATGTTCTTCTTTCGCTTCTTCGTATTTAACAGGAGATGTCCAGCCTTTGAAGATGGGCGTCAATGCAGCCATTGTTTCTTCTTCATTGAAATCTCCAACGATGGCGATCGTAGCATTTTCTCCATTATAGAATTGCTTATAGAAATTCTTTATATCATCGATGGTTGCTGCTTTGATATCTGCAGTCATTTCATCAAACGAAGAAGAATACCGGAAATCTCCTTTCGGATAATTGTTGGTGAGTCGTTCAAATACATTTCCGGCGATCGCCTGAGGTTCGCTCTTCTGCGATTCAATACCCGCAAGCTCTTCTTCTTTTAATTTTTCGAATTCAGCCGCAGGGAAAACCGGTTTGCGTAGAACCTCTTCAATAAGGGCAAGCGTTGGTTTAAGATTATCTTTGGTGGTTTGTACACTCACCATCAGTGCCTGTCCGTTTTGGTAGAAATTTACACTTGACTTGAGCTTGTCGAACTCATCACCGATCTGCTGATAGTTGTGTTTCTCTGTACCACGTTCGAGCATAGATGCACAGAGATCTGCAATATCACCTTTGTTCATGAGCGTTGAAACAGATCCCATCGGCAGTGATATTGTCATGTTTACGGAATTACCGCGGGTAGTTTTCTTCAGGTAGCTATACTTAGCGCCTCCGTCAAGCGTTCCGGATTTCACACGACTCATGACATTAGCAACAGAAGGATCAAAAGCCTCTGCCTGTGCAAGTGCTGCCTTGCCTTTGTAATCTTTCAGCAGTGTACTGAGTTCTGGTGCTGCAGGAATTTCAGTACGTGAAGGTGCAGCATCCGGAATAAACAATCCCGTTGTGCGGTTAGAGGGCTTGAGATAGAAAGCTGCCACACGATTCACATCAGCTGCTGTTACTTTCTCTACCTGATCACGGTAATAGAACCATAATTTCCAGTCGCCTTTGGCAATGTATTCAGAAAGCGTTAAACCTACACGATCTGCAGAGTTATAGGTCATCTCGAAACTCTTCGCCATCTGATTCTTTGCACGTGCAACTTCTTCGTCGGTGATGGGCGCTTTAGAAAGATTATCCAGTGTACTCAGCATGGTTTTGTTGGCGTCATCAAGCGATTTGTCTTTGAGTACTTCGCATTGTGCGTACATAAAACCAGGGTCTTTCAATCCGAAACTGAATGCATAGGCACTGCTAGCCTTCTTCGTTTCTACAATGGCTTTGTATAAACGTCCGCCCGGTTCGTCACTCAGGATATTTCCAAGAATGGCTACTGCAGGATAATCCGGATGTGATCCGGCACAGATATGATATCCACAGGATGCTACCTGTACGTCTCCTGTGCGGCGCAATACCACACTACGTTCTCCGTCCTGTGTTGGCTCAACTGTATAAGTAGGTTGCAGTACACGTGTGGGACGTGGAATCACACCGAAGTATTTATTGACCAGCGCCAGTGTTTTGGCTTCATCGATTTTTCCTACAACGAGCAACACCGCATTGTCGGGCTGGTAAAATTTATGGTAGAACGCCTGCAGATTTTCGATGGGCACTTTCTCGATATCCTCTTTTGATCCGATGGTGGATTTCCCGTAGTTGTGCCAGAGGAAAGCCGTTGACATCACTCGCTCCATCAACACGCTGCCGGGATCATTTTCTCCTGATTCAAACTCATTTCGAACCACACTGAACTCCGACTCCAGATCTTTCTTTGCGATGTACGAATTGATCATCCGGTCAGATTCCATATCCAGTGCCCAGTTCAGGTTTTCATCGCTGGCTGCAAACGTTTCGAAGTAATTGGTGCGGTCGTACCAGGTAGATCCATTCGGACGACAGCCATGCGTGGTCAGCTCCTGCGGAATGTTCGGGTGCTTCGGCGTGCCTTTGAACACCATGTGCTCCAGTAAGTGCGCCATACCGGTTTCGCCGTAACCCTCGTGCCGCGAACCTACCATGTAAGTAACGTTAACAGTGATCGTCGATTTCGACTGATCAGGAAACATCAGGACGCGAAGCCCGTTCCCTAATTCGTACTCGGTGATGCCTTCTACGCTGGTGATTTTCTTTGGCTCAGGAGGCGTCGTTTGCCCGAATCCCTGAACACTGATCAACAGTGCAAGGCTTAAAATGGTTAATTGGATTTTTCTCATTGTGATTTGATGTGGAGAGCGAAGCTATCAAAAATTTGAATTTGTCCAACTGTATTTTGCATGAAATGACAGAGAGGAGCATCCCGCACTCCGTGCGGGAGTAGAAGAGGGGCATTCCGCACTTTGTGCGGAAGGGGCAAAAGGTACAAGAGGGGCATCCCGTTTGCTTCGCAAGACGGGAGGAGCAAGAGGAAAAGAGGGGCAAAAGATGGTAATTGCCCTTGTAACTCTGCATCTCTGCAACACTGTCCCTCTGTAACTTCTACATCACCACGCCATCACCGGCAGATGATCCGAAAGCCATAAATTGTTTTTCCGGCGATCTGCGAGGTGTTCGTAATGCGAAATGGAAATATTTTTCGTGAAAATGTAATCAATGCGTTTCGCGACAGGATCGGTGGTGTTGAACGCATTGAAAGTACCAGACGGACCCAGCTTCGTATCTCGCGAATTGTTGTAGGCGCACTGCAACTTTTCAGCGAATAATTGAACCGGAGCTTCCTGCGGAGTAGCGTTGAAATCGCCCATCACCACGAGTTGCTTATTCCATAGTTGCCGTTCATCGATCATCCGTAAAATCAACCGTGCCGAATTTTCTCTGGCCAGTACGCCGATATGATCCATATGGGTATTGATGACGCAGAGCGTGTCGCCATTTCGTAGGTCGCCGAACATCGCAAACGTGGCAATCCGTTCCATGGCCGCGTCCCAGCCAACACTCACGGTGTCGGGTGTATCAGAGAGCCAGTAGGTTTTCATCGATAACAACCGAAAGCGACTGGTATTGTAAAAGATCGCCGAATATTCCCCTTTTGTTTTTCCATCATCGCGGCCAACGCCTGTGTATGAATAATCCTCCAGTGCCGAATCAAGATACAACACCTGATCCTGCAATCCTTCCTGGATACCGAGGATATCGGGATGATAACGGTGAAGCATATCCGCAACTTCTCCTTTTCGATACTCCCAGCAGTTTTCCTGATCTCCCGGATTGTTGTACCGTAAATTGTAGGTCATGAAGGAGATTTGTGCCGGAAGAAGGAAGGGCATCAGCAGAAAAAAAAGCGGGAAGTAATGTTTCATACTGAACAAATGTAGAAAACAGTATTGTACGAATTGAAAAGCCTGCAAACTATTGTTGAATCTTATACCCGGAGACAGGAACGCAGATAAAGCGGATGATGCCGATCTGCCGTACGGCGGATCGCTGATTTGATCTGCCTGGACAGAAAAATTTCAAATGGTGCAGGTCGGTTTGATTTCTTAGGCTAAATATTTCGATTTTAAATTGATCCATTATGGATTCTTTCTCATCGAAAAGACATTTCGATCTAACCGTGGCGGATTTTCAGGATCAATATTATATGCGCTGCAAATCAGATACCAGGCTGCATGCCATCTTTCAGACGGGCTTTTACTTAGCCAGTATTCTTTATTATTCGAAGCTTCTTCGAAGGATTGAATCCGGAATGCTGATTTATCCAGTCGGTATTTCTTCTTTTCCATTGTTACAAATTTACGAAATTATTAAATGATATGCTGTATTAACAATGAACGACAGCTACGATGACGAAAACATGGGTTGCGAATGGTGGCTGCAAAATTCACGACGAATCATGCGAAACCGAATTATTCTTCTAACTGTTTTGTTGAATCGAATCGTCGACCCGCCTACGGCCGGGGTGCCGCCCCTACGGGGCTGGTCCCGCTGCCCGCAGCTAGACCACATTCTACATTCTGATCCCGCTGCATGCAGCGGGACTACATCCTTAATTCTGAATTAATCTCTCCCCGCTGTCGGTAATTTCTCCATATCGCTTACTGTAATGCTGCAGAAATCAAATTCGCTGTCCACGCGGCCGGTGATGCGGTAAATACCTTTCCCTCTGAAGGGGAATTGCTGAATCACTCTTGGAAAATGGGTGGTGTCGAAGAAATTTCCGTCTTCGTCGAGCCAGGTACCGAAGGCCATGTATTCGCCTTTGATGGTGCGCGTGGGCTTGGTGGTAACGAGGTAGCCGATGATGGAAATCTCCTTCCCGACATGCTCCGGAAGACGAGTAGCCTGATTTAACCGCGGAGAGCGCAGAGAGGGCGCAGAGGACGCGGGGTTTTCAAGTGGTAACCTTAATCGTTTGAAGGGACTCGATAATTCAAAGCCCAGGAGTTCGATTTCGTCGAGGGCGTCTTCTATTTCATGGTGAGTGAGGACGGGTAACTGCCAGGGTTCTTCGTCGGTGTGGAAGAGCTGCGGATGTACGTCGGTTTTCTTTTCGCCTTCGCCGAGATGGAGGTGGAGATCCCAAAGCAATTCTTTCTTGCTGCGCCCGGTGAACCGGAAGGCGCCGATGCGCACGAGTATCCGCAGTTGCTCGAGTTCAATGGGGACACGGTGCATGAAGTCGCTGAGGTCGCGGAAGGGGCCGTTGCGTTCGCGTTCTTCGAGGAGGGTGAAGACGGTCTGCTGCTGGAGGTTCTGGAGATGGATGAAGCCGAGATAGATCTCACGGCCTTGTATATCCGTCAAGTACTGACTCTCGTTGATGTGCGGCGCGTGAATAACAGCCCCCTGCATCCGGGCTTCGTGTACGTAAAACTCCGTCGCGTAAAATCCTCCGAAGTTGTTGATCACACCCACCATGAACTCGAGGGGATAGTAGGCCTTGAGGTAAAGACTCTGATAGCTTTCCACCGCGTAGCTGGCGCTGTGTCCCTTGCTGAAGGAGTAGCCGGCAAAACTTTCAATCTGCCGCCATACTTCGGCGGTGGTGGCTTCGGGATATCCTCTGGCGCGACAACTGTCGAAGAATTTATCTCTGATCTTCTGAAACTCTTCGCGGCTCCTGAATTTGCCGCTCATGCCTCTGCGCAGTACGTCGGCTTCACTGAGGTCGAGTCCGGCGAAGTGATGCGCGACTTTGATCACGTCTTCCTGATACACCATCACGCCGTAGGTTTCTTCCATCAGCTCCTTCATAACGGGATGGATATACGTAATTCGCGAGGGATCGTGGGTGCGGAGAATGTATTCGCGCATCATACCGCTGCGTGCTACGCCGGGACGTATGATCGAGCTGGCAGCCACGAGCTGGATGTAGGTGTCCACACGGAGTTTTTTCAGTAATCCGCGCATGGCAGGACTCTCCACATAGAAACAGCCGATGCAGCGTCCGTTGCGGATGAGGTCCTTGATGCGTTCGTCTTTTTTGAAGTCGGCGATGCGGTGGATGTCGATGTCGATGCCCTGATTTTTTTTGACGAGCTCTACGGTGTCCTTGATGTGCCCGAGTCCGCGCTGACTGAGAATATCATATTTGTAGAGCCCCACATCTTCCGCTTCGAGCATGCTGAACTGCGTCACCGGAAAACCTTTGGGCGGATGATTGAGCGCGGTGTAGCAGGTGATGGGCTTTTCGCTGATGAGCACACCGCCGGCATGAATGCTGAGGTGATGGGGGAAGTCGTGCAGGAGTACGCTGTAGCGGCGGATGAGTCCCGCGAGACCTTCGCCCACACTCTCGCCGTTCTTTGTCGATTGCAGTGCATCGATTTCATCTTTCGGCAACCCGAATACTTTGCCGAGTTCGCGCACCACAGCATTACTCTGATACGTGCTGTAGGTAGCCAGCAAGGCGGTATTTTCTTCGCCGTGGCGACGGAAGATGTAGGTGGTCAGTTCATCGCGATCCTTCCAGCTGAAGTCGAGGTCGAAGTCGGGCGGATTCTGCCGGTAGGGATTGATGAAGCGTTCGAAGTAAAGATCAAGATCGATGGGATCCACATCGGTGATGCGGAGACAATAGGCCACGATGCTGTTTGCGCCGCTGCCGCGTCCCACGTAGAAGAAACCTTTGAGCTGCGCGAAGCGGATGATATCCCAGTTGATGAGAAAATACGCCGAGAAGCCCAATTCGTTGATCATGCGCAGTTCCTTCTCTACCCGTTCGCGGATCTCCTCACTGAAATCGTCGCCGTAGCGATAGCGTACCCCTTTCCAGGTCTCGCGTTCGAGGAGACGCTGATCGATGAGGGCGCTGCCACTGAAGGTACGTTTGTTCTTCGACACGTGGAAGTCGAAGGCGATGGAACATTGGTCGAGGAGGGTTTCGGTGTTACGGATGAGCTGTGGGAAGTCCTCATAACGGCGACGCACCTCCGCTTCGGTGGTCATGATCTCGTCGGGACGGCAGTTCACCTCGGGTGGTACTTTGCTCAAGAGGGTATTATGTCCGATGGCGCAGAGCAGCCGGTGTACGTTGAAATCGGATTTATGACGTACGGTAACAGGCCAGAGGATCACACAGCGGTGGAGGAGATGTTTATAAGGAGAAAAGGGGAGCCGCGAGAGATCGGAAGGACGGATGCCGTAAAAAATGCTGTTGGCTTCAGGCTCCCGGCGGTTGGCTTCAGGCTTCAGGCCCGTTGCAAGCAACGGGCGGGCTGCAGGCTTCAGGCGGATGGCTTCGGGCTGGCTACCCCTGGTCACCGCCCCCGCAGGTAAAGCTTCTTCTGAAGAAGAGGAGTTGGGGGCGGATAATGCGACAGGAATGATAACCACAACATTTCTGAAACAGGGAATTTTTTCGGGGATGATGGCATCACGGTTGCCGGAGCTTTCGCCTTCGCGGGCGCCGGTACGGAGGCATTCACTGAGGAAACGGTTCAGCTCCTCGAAGCCCTCGTTATTTTTCGCGATACCGATAAATCTAACGTCGTCGCCTTGCCGAAATTCGATTCCCACCACCGGCTCCACCCCGTATTTCGGAGCCAGGCGGATAAAATCAAGAACACCCGAGGTATTGTTGATGTCGGTCAATACCAGCTTGCGCACACCCAGCCGCTGCGCCTCTTCGAGTAGTTTTTCGATAGAGAGCGTGCCGTAGTGAAAACTGAACCAGCTGTGGCAATTGAGAAACATACCTCATGTGGGCCGCGACTTACGACTTCTTCAGTTCTTTTACCTGGATCCAGAGAAGCATGATAACGCCGATGCCCATCAGGCAAAGAGGGGTGTAACGGAGACTGCGGAGAATGAGATCGATGATGTCCATATTGTTAAATTGTTAAACTGTTATCCAGGTTTCGGCCTTCAGCCGAAAGTTGTTGTTATAAATGTTATCCGCCGTTCGGCGGAGAGTTATGCTTCGCTGTTGTATACTATCGGACGACGGGTCGGTTCATACCGGTGGCGACCGGCCTTCGGCCTCAACTTGCCCCCTACGATCAACATCGCTGACAAGGAAGGAACGCGGATGAAGCCGATTGAGCGGATCCGCCGTACGGCGGATCGCGGATTTTATTTATCTACGCTTCGCATGGCCGGTCGCGACCGGCCACTACCAACTCTTGCCCCTCTTCCTCTCTTGCCCCTCTTCCATGATCGTATAACAATCAAACCCGATGACTGCAATATAGGCATAGAACTCACCCTGCAGAGTGAAAATTGCCTTGATTTTTCTAAGTGATTGGGAATGTAAAAGAAAAAAGTTTCCGGCTGATTGTAATACAATCATGCCCGGTAGGGTTATAGGTTCTGGAGGGTTAGGAGGACGGAAAGAATGCTGTAAAACAGGGCCGAAAACAGTACCTGAAGGTAATTTCAGGGAACAGACGGGTTAAACAGCCGGCATATTACAGGTATTTTTCGCGGATCACCTGTAGATGATGCAGGTTGTGTCCCACCGTCATAAATCCGAAACTGCGCGCCGTAAAACGATGTCCATTGGCTGTTCCGGCAAAGTCAAGCATCTCTTCGTTCATGCCTTCGTAGAGTCGAATCGTTGACTGACGTACTGCCAGGTATTCATCAAGTAAGGCAGATAACTGAAGAGAAGTTGAACGAATATTTGCGATGTAGGCATCTTCATCAAATCCTTCGAGCGGTGTTGGATCGAAGCGTGAAAACCGGAATGCCCGATAGGTATACATCCGTTCACAGTCGATAATATGGCGCAAAATCTCCACGATTGTCCACTTTCTTTCTGCGTAGGTAAAATGCGTTTTTGCTGTCGGGATTGAACTGAATAGCACCGATGTTTGATCTCTGGATTCTTGAAGTGCCTGCAGGAGATTATCTTCCTTCACCAGATCGAAGAAAGGATGGCAATAGGCGGGTGCTAGCTGATATACAGAAGGAGATGGCATGAGACAAAGATGCCGAATATTTGGTTAGTTGAGGTGGTTATACAGGTACCGGGATATTCTAAAGCCTTTAGCTGATATGTCTTGCACATATCAGGTTAATGCCGTAACTTTGGCAGTATGCCCCGGACTCTGCAAATGGGTTTTTGTGGTCATCTCAGATTCACATCCGATATCCCAATCCTCCGGGTTAACCATTCAACAGTTATTAATTAATAATGAAAAAGTTCATTCATGCTATTGCTGTAATGCTTACCATCGCTACGTTTTCGGCAAGTGCGCAGCGTAACCAATGGCAACCTGATTCAACCGCGTATCAGTATCTTAGTAAGGGTGATAATCCTCAGCAATTCCGCTCTGATCGTTTATCGTCAATTGAAGTAGATGCACAACGTTTCAAAAATAACCCGGGAAGTATCCGATGGATATTGCCGCCCAATTCCGGAACAGCGGTTTTAACGCTTGATCTGGGGGATATGGATCTGCGGGATTTCAATATCTATACGGTATGCAGTCGTAACAATACCTTAAACACACTTCCCTGTTTTATAAATACTGCCGGAGGAGGCCATTATCGTTTGTCGACTACGGTGAAGGAGAATAATGCGGGTTTTTACCTCCCAAGTACTGAATGGCATCAATTAGGGCAATTCCTTGCAGGTACTTTTACTGATCAGACAGATATTGATGAACTTGAGCATGTAACTTCGATCACATTCGAAGCTGCCAACTCTGCAGATACTACAATACTCTGGATTGATGAAATTAAAATGATTCGCCCACGAGGCCCCGTCTGCGTCATCAATTTTAACCGATACCGCGATCAGGCAGATACTTCCCTGACGCCTTATTTACTTCAGCATGGTATCAAAGCAAACATTGATTTTAACTATTACTTCGCAAGCAATCAGATAGAGGAAACCTATAACGCAGTACACTTTTTCTCAATTGGTCTTGACCGTATCGATACGTTGGTTCACCAATATGGATGGTCATGTACAAGTCATGGAACGTATTATGATCAGCTTCCTTTCCTCTCACCGCAAAACAGATATGAATTGTTTTCACTGGATTCATTCATCAACGCAGGGTTTGATGCCCGGTGGGTGTTTTGTATCCCCAAGGACAATGTTACACCGCAAATCCTGAAAGAAATATCCGACTACGGACAGTTCAGAGCTATCCGCCGTCAGGCACAGGATATTCAGAATCTGCCGGTTTCAAATCCATATGATTTCCATTATTTCAGACCAACTTCCGCTCTGGCCGGACCAAACCTCAATGGTACTCCGCTGTATCTCCCGGAAATGAAGGAGTATGTGGACAGCTGTGTAAAGCATCGCGGACTGATTGTATTGGATTTTGGGACTATTGTTGACACCCCTTCTACCCTCTATACGGATGTGGAAACTACTATGTTTTCAGATGCCGTAGGCTTGATCGAGTATGTGGATTCTCTCGGACTTCCGTTTCTTAACTTTCAGGATATTTGGGGTGACGACACTGCCTATGTTCCTTCTGTAACAGCCAGTGATGACTTGCTGGTATTAGACGGAACCGATGCTGAAGGTTTACAGGTGACAGGTAATGATATGCTTCCTCCCGGAGCAACCGCACAACTGACACTGTTGTCCTTACCCGCTTTTGGTACAGCTGTAGTAAGCGGTGACAGTATAATTTATGATGCCGGTACAACTTGCTTTGATACAGATACATTGACATATATTCTGAGTGATGGTGTTAATTCGGATACGGCTACTGTTAGAATCCGCCGAATGTCAAATTATTTTACAGGAACTAAAACCTATTATTGCAGTCCAAATCGTTTTGCCATCGAGTTGAATGTACAGGGTGGGCAGTCTCCATATAGTATCCTTTGGTCGGAAGGCAGTACTACTGATAGCCTTGAGTTAAATGGCGGCAATACCTACACTGTAACTATTACGGATCTGGACGGTTGTCAGCTGACTGATGTCATTACATTACCCAACCGTGTGAAACCGGCACCGTATGCATATAGTTCTGTGCAATGTGGACCCGGGGTGCCGACTTGTAATGTTGTATCTCCGGTTGATACGATAAAATGGTATGCGGATTCAACTGGCACAACGTTATTGCAAACCGGTGGTGCGTATTATACCGGGATTATCGACTCCACAACCACTCTTTATGTAAGTGTGGACTACGGAAATTGTGAAAGTGTTCTGATACCGGTTACTATTACCATTGAACAACCTGATGTAAGTATTAGTGTTGAGTCTGATACCGTGAATTGCCCGGGTTCTGTTTTCAATCTTGTTGCTGTAACTGATGAAGGCCTGCTCTACCAATGGAAGCGAAACGGTGTAAATGTTTCAAATGGGAATAACGCTAAGCTCTATACGAAAGTGCCAGGTGTTTATACGGTAGATGTAATTCGTCCTGCCGACTCCTGCGTTACAGTTTCACCACCATATACATTACTTAATCCGGATACAGCTACCATTTTTACAGACAGTATTTTCGAAGTATGTTACGGAGATAGTATCCGCCTGTTTACATATTATAGTTCTGACTTTACGTATGCCTGGTATAAAGACGGCACGCAGCTACTGAATGACTCAACCTTTGAGGTTTGGGTAAGTGATTCAGGAGACTTCGAGGTTCAGATAACCGGCCCAGATTCCTGTGTGCTGATTACATCGCCTGTTTGGGTTAGTCAAATCATCTGCAATGTTGGAGTTCAGGATGTGCAACCTGATGTGAATCTGCAGGCTTGGCCGATACCCGTGGGCGATGTTCTGAATATATCAACTACATCCAGGATTCCCGCCGGAAGCAGGATGTTAATCTATGATATGTCGGGACGCATTATCAGACAAGTTACGGCAGAACAGAATACCAAAGGATTAATGATGTTGGAAGTTAGTTCCCTTGCAAAGGGAATGTATGTTTTGCAATTGCAATCTAAAGAAGGAAATGGTCGCATACGGTTCCTGAAGGACTAGTATAAATAATAAAAAAGACCTCCGTTGCCAGATGAAGCGGAGGTCTTTTTTATTTTTAGTGATTTAACTTCAATGCCAACTGCGGTGATATAAAGCTAAAGTAACTGAGTATATATATAGCTTTTCAGTTTCTTAATCACGCCCTGCAAACCGTTGTTTCCCTTTCAAATGAAGTAAAATTTTCGCTATGTTTCGTTGTACACTTTCCGGCGATTTGAGATGAAACAGATAACGATTGATTTCTTTCTGCCGTGAAGGCGTGAATGTTGCAAAGGCTTCCCCGGCACCTTTCTCGCGTTGCAATGCTTTTTTTAATTCAGGATGCATCGGAACAGTGCGATCAGCAGTGTCTACTTGGATGGAGAGCTTTAGCTTTTCACCTACCCGCTTTGGTGAATCTTTAAGCATCGTAGTATTGATGTATAGCCGCCACTCTCCCCGAAAGCGTACCAATGTTTGTTTATAAGCTGCTCCGTTGAGTGTACCATGAACCGCGACAGGTCCTTTGTCCTTCCCGGCATCTTTTAATATCCCTGAAAGCACTTTCTCCGGCAGCGACACAAACGGATTAACACCAATGATCATGATCACAGCAGTGAATGTATATACGCGTGAAGAGCCGGTCATCTTAATTTTCTTCTTTCTTTGATGAGCGAAGAATCAGTCTTAATGAACTGTCGCGGGTGATGTAAGCCCAGGCCCAGTTGATAAAAATGATGAGTTTATTTCGCACAGAAAGGATGAGCATCAGATGGAGGAACATCCAGGTGAGCCATGCGAAGTACCCTTTGAATTTCATGAACGGAAGATCTACCACCGCTTTGTTTCGTCCTACCGTTGCCATCGATCCGAGGTCTTTGTATTCGTATTCCTGCATCGGTTTCCCTACTGCTGCGTTGTTGAGATTTTTCGCCAGTTGTTTCGCCTGATTGATGGCAACATTGGCAACCTGTGGATGCCCTTTTGGATAAAGCGGCGTTTCCATGTACGCAATATCGCCGATGGCATATACCTGTTCGAGGGTTTTAACCCGGGATACGCGATCCACCATGATGCGGTTAGAGGGTGTACGCAGTTCAGCCGGTAAACCGTCGATAAAATTACCGGTGACACCTGCCGCCCAGATGAGCGTCGCTGCTTCGATCTTTTCCCCGTTCGATAAAACGGCTTCGCATCCGTTATAGCTTTTAACGACCGTATTGGTAAGTAATGTTACTCCCATCTTGCGGAGATATTCGGCAGAGGCCGTGCGGGCTTTATCGCTCATCGCATTCAGTGTATTCGGACTCCCTTCCACCAGATAAATGCTAAATTGAGAAAAATCGACCCCGGGATAATCTTTCGGTAATGCCTCGTGTTTAATCTCTGAAAAAGCTCCGGCCAGTTCAACACCGGTTGGACCCGCTCCTACAATGATCAGGTTGAGGAGAGATTTTCTCTCAGCTTCAGTTGCCGTTAGTGCTTTCTCGAAAATGTGGAGGATATGATTGCGGATGGCAATGGCATCGTATGTTGTTTTAAGCGTATAGGCATTTTTTTCAATTTCACTGTTTCCGAAAAAATTCGTTTTACATCCGGTGGCAATTACCAGTTCATCGTACGGAAAATCACCGATGTCGGTACGCACCCGTTTTTCTTCAGGAAGAATCTTCTCCACCTCAGCGAGACGTATCTGAATGCCTTTTTCTCCTCTGAAAATATTGCGGAGTGGAAAAGAAATACTCGAGGGTTCAAGCTGTGAAGTAGCAACCTGATAAAACAAAGGCTGAAACTGGTGATGATTCAGCTTGTCGATCAATAAAACTTCGAGGTAGCTCCTGTTGATGTGACGCGCGAGCTGGATGCCGGCAAATCCTCCGCCGATGATGATGAGCTTTTTCATACTGTAAATATAGGTTACAGATTACAGATCCCTGAAGCAGAGCCTGCGGCACGCTTCAGGGGGTACGGAGTGATTGGGATCCGCCGTACGGCGGACGGATTCCCGCTGCAAGCAGCGTGACTGATTTACGGATTACAGATCCGTGAAGCAGAGCCTGCGGCACGCTTCACGGGTACGGAGTGTACGGATTACAGATGAATGGATTTTTTGGATTTACGGATAACGGATAACAGATATACCGATATAAAGCTAATTCTTAACTTTTATCTGACAACTGCCCTTCGTCCGATAGCTATCGGACTACGCTCCCCGATGCTGAGATCGGGGCAGGCAGGGGCCGTCAACCGTCAACTGACAACCGTCAACTGACAACTGTCAACTGACAACTGTCAACCGATAACTGACAACTGCAAACTGACAACTGAGATAGAAATTAATATTTAACTTTTCCCCACAAAGTACATATCAATCTCTCCCTTGTTCTTCGCTTCAATTTTACCGCGGTACTGACACATGAAGTTATTTTTTACCAACTCATACGTGCTTCCGCTGATATTGACTTTACCTGCTTCTCCACTGGACTCCATTCGGGAGGCTATGTTCACGGTGTCGCCCCAGATATCGTACGCGAATTTCTTGACTCCCACAATACCCGCTACCACCGGACCAGTATGAATACCGATGCGTGCTTCGAAACGCGCTAATCCCTTTCCAGTTCGTTGGAGTTGGTGTTGTTCCATAAACTCCTGAATTTCCAGTGCAGCTTTCACTGCCTTCTCTGCATGATCAGCTCTAGGAACAGGTAAACCACCGGCGCACATGTAAGAGTCACCGATAGTTTTAATTTTTTCGAGTCCGTTGCGGGTGATGATGTCGTCGAATGCTTTAAAGCAGACATCGATTTCCGCTACGAGTTCTCCCGGACTCATCTTCTCTGCAATCTGTGTAAAGCCCTTGAAATCGGTGAACATGACGGTGATTTCATCATAATGCCGGGCTTCAGCACTTCCTTTAGTTTTTAATTCTTCAGCTACCTCTCCCGGTAGGATGTTAAGCAACAACGACTCAGAAACCTTTTTTTCCTTAGCAGTGCGTTGTAATCCAAGGAATATGGCTGCTGCCAGCAGCAACATCAGAACAGTTCCACCAATAAATAGATTGCGTTGCGCTTCTTTTGTTTTAAGTTCCTGCGTTTGAACTTTCAAGGCAGATGACTGAAGTGCTTTTTCCTTACCAAGGACTTCTACTTTTGCTGATTGCAACTGTTTCTCCTTTTCAGAAAGGATCAATTGTTTCTCTTTTTCCTGACGTTCCGCTTTTTCTTTCAGGAAAGCAAGCCGTTGTAAATCTCTTTCTTTGTTGGTAAGCTCAATTTCCTGTTTTTGCTGAATATTGATCAGGGTTTGTTTCTCCAGTTTTTCGGTTGTCAGCTTTTGTTCATATTTTAGTTCTGTTTCTTTCTTGTCAAACGTGTATTGCATCTCCAGCTTTGTAATATTTTTTTTCACTTCCTGCCCTTGAATACTATCCCGTAATGAAATGAAGTTTTTATAAGCATCGTAGGCATTTTTAAAATCGTCCTGAAGCTCATATAGTCTGGATATTTCTTTCCAGCACTCTTTCTGTTTCAAAATATCATTGACTTCTTTGGATAGTTCAAGACTCCGGAGATAATGTTCAGACGCAAGCTGATTCCTGTTGTCCGGATTTATTCCCAATGATACCAGGTCCTTGTCAGATGCATCTCGAATCGTTGTCCCTAAATTCAATATAGGGAAAATCATCCCTTTTTTATTTTTCCTTTTTTCCTCATCAGCAATTACTTTATTGTAAAGCGTATATGCTTCCTGGTATTTGCCTGCCATCAACTTTATATTTCCAAGAATCACAAGGTTCAACCCTTTGTTTTTTTTCTTTAGTGAATCGCACAGGAAAATGGATCTTTCCAGATAGATACTGGCCAGACTGTCATTGCCCATGCTGTAATATGCACCACCAATATTTGCACAGGCACTTTCTACGCTGCTCATGAATTGAAATTGTTCAGCTAAATTCAGACCTTTATTAAAGTACTCAAGAGCTTTTCCGGTTTCAGAAAGTGTACCATAAGTTCTGCCCAGGTCACTGTAAATTCCTATTAACAGATCAGGATTATTCGACCTGGCTAGAATATCCAGTGCTTTAAAGAAATATGTTAAGGCATTTGGGAAATCTGACATGTTGAAATAGACATTTCCGGTTTCACGATAAATAACGCCAGCTTCTTTTTCTTTCTTATCATCCAGATAACTCAATGCTTTCGAAAGATCATCCAGAGCAGCGTTGTATTTATTCTGCTTGTTACGAGCCAATCCACTTACGTAATAACAGTTTGCCAGATTCTTTTTATCCATTGTTTTTTGCAAAATCTCAAGCGCAGAGTCCAATGATTCAAACCCTTTATCTTCCTGAGAATTGGCGAACTGATTGAAAGCTTTCAGTACATATCCTTCTGCTTGATATTCTGCTTTATTTAAATCCATGGCGAGTTGAAGGGCTTCATCAGCTGTTGAAATCCCTTTTGCCGGATCCTTTTTTTTGTAATTAAAAGCCAATTGCAAAAGGAGGTTAAGTTTAACGGTATCACGCAATTGATATTTTTCATTCTCTGAAATGATACTGTCAAGTTTTGTTTCTGATCGGAACAATTGCGCGTTTAAAGTAAAGGAGCAGCTGATCAGGAAAAAAATCACTAGAATCTTTCTGTTCATATTTACAAAGGTGGGGTTAGTTTCAGGCAGCGGTTGTTGGTCTCTATACGTTTCAGGATAATGATCAGATGACTAAATTGATAGTCATTAAGTAATGAGGCTCTTTTGCTTGAGTAAATATAAGTATAACCTGAAAAAGAGCAATTGACTTTTCTCATTCCTGTCTGTGGAAATCATCACTCTCCTTCGCTGTCTGTTTCTGCAGTTCTGATTGAATTCCATGGATAACCGTTGGCAGCTGTTTCAGAGGAGGAAGGAACGGTTGGCTGTGCTTGTTAGCCGTTCCCCACAAAATACATATCAATCTCCCCTTTATTCTTCGCTTCAATTTTACCGCGGTACTGACACATGAATTTATCTTTCACACTGGCATACGTGCTGCCGCTGATGTTGACTTTACCTGCTTCGCCGCTGGATTCCATACGGGAGGCAATGTTCACGGTATCGCCCCAGATGTCGTACGCGAATTTCTTGACTCCCACAATACCCGCAACCACCGGACCGGTATGAATACCAATACGGGCTTCGAATCGTGCTTTGCCTTGTCCTGCCCTTTCGCGTTGATGCTGTTCCATGAACTCTTGAATCTCGAGCGCGGCGATCACCACTTTTGCTGCATGATCAGCCGTAGGGACCGGTAAACCGCCGGCGCACATATACGAATCTCCAATGGTTTTGATTTTTTCGAGTCCGTTGCGGGTGATGATAGCGTCGAATGCTTTGAAGCAGATGTCAATTTCCGCTACGAGCTCTCCGGGACTCATCTTCTCCGCAATCTGTGTAAAGCCCTTGAAATCGGTGAACATAACAGTGATCTCATCAAACTGTTTTGCATCAGCACTTCCTTTCGCTTTAAGCTCTTCTGCAACTTCACCCGGTAAAATATTGAGGAGAAGTTCTTCGCTGCGCTGCTTTTCTTTCGCAATTTTATTTCGCTGACGATAAACGACCACTCCGAATATCAATGCGCCAATCAGTCCGGCGATAATAGAATTGCGGATGTTTCGCTGACGAATATCTTTCTTTTCCTGCTCCGCTCTGGTTTCAGCATCCTTCTTGTCAAAGTCATATTGCATGGAGGATTGCAGCATTTGCTCTTTTACATCTGCATTCAGAATGGAGTCAGCCATTGTTTTAAACAGCCGATGATACTTTAGCGCCGATGCATAGTTCCCATCCAGCTCTTCCAGTTCCGATAACATCCTGTATCCTTCTTCCTGCTGTTGCAGATCATCCACTTCTTTAGCCAATGTTATACTGCTGTCGATATAACATCTTGCAATGGCCAGAGCCTGCGATTTTTTATCTCCCAAAATAGCCGCAAGGTCTTCTTGTTTGCCATCATTTACCATGTTCATGATAGAATATCCTTTAATGGCTAAAGAACTAACCCAGACGGTCATGTCCTGTTCCTCACGTGCTATTTCCAACGCTCTGACTGCAAATTCATATGCTTTTGTATAATTATTCATTTCGGAATAAATCGCACTGGCAGAAACGATGGCGTTGGGAAGCATTTCTATATAATTATGATCCTCGCAGATTTTCAATGCCTCCAAAGAATACTTAAGTGCGGTTTTATTATCTCCTCGATCATGATAAATAATGGCAATATTCCCCAGGTTGGCTGATTCGAAATTGCTGCCGGGACTCATAACACGATTAATCTTTAGCGCTTTTAAGAAGTAATCCAGCGCCTTTTCCTTTTTACCCTGATAAGCGTAAACACCACCGATATTACTGTAGGTGCCGGCCATTTTGTTGCTATCGAGTGTTCGCTCAAAATAGGACAAACCTTTCAGGTAATCATCCAGTGCCTCAGGCAGGCGTGAAGTATAAAGGAAGTTTGCACCACGGTAATAATGTGCACTTGCTATTCCTTTCTCCCAGTTTAGCTTTTCAGCCAGCAGAACAGCTTCGTTCCCGAATTTGATTCCTTTATCTGGATCCATCGAGCTGTACTCAAATGATAACTGCTGGAGTGTTTTGACACGTTGGGTGTCTGGCGTCTCTTTGTTCAGCGATTGAAGCAGGGAATCAATGCGTGCCTGTCCGCGCAGTTTTGCACCAAAGGAATTTTCAGAAAGGAAGAATGTTAAGAGGCAGATGAGTAGTATCTGAGTGGAAGCAAAGAATTGATTCTTGTTCATCATGTTGAAACCGGTTAGCTACTGAAGTCGTGTTTAGCTATTTTCCGCCTGCCATGGTGCAGGAGCGCTTATTAGCTTTCGAAAAATAGTGATTTCCGTATTTCCATGAACAGAATGTCATGAATTACCCCGATTTTGGGGATAAAACAATGACCCACTTTCACCCGCAACCCGATATTCCTTGATTTATCCATCCGCTCCTGGATCATAAATCAATGAGGTTGCAAAATGGATTAAATTTTATTGGAATTAAAATCGTCTTTTCTATATTGTCTCCGGCAGTTTGACTACCATACAATCCATGCAGGAATATATTAAAGGACGCGGAGCACAGATCAATACTCCTAATCGCTTCAACGCCCAGGCGTTTGCCCTTGAACATTTTGAAGGGATCGATGATCTCCCGGATGCTGATCCGGGAACGGAAGTATATATTGATGAGCCTAAGCAGATTGTCAATAAAGTGGAGAGTTCTGATCTCCCTTTTCTCTATTCGTTGAATCCGTACCAGGGTTGTGAGCATGGTTGTGCGTATTGTTATGCCAGAAATGTGCATACATATTGGGGGTTCAGCGCCGGACTCGATTTCGAACAGAAGATCATTGTGAAACCGAACGCACCGAAGTTGCTGGAAGAGTTTATCAATAAGAAAAACTATGAACCGGCATCGATGAGTCTGAGCGGGAATACGGATTGCTATCAACCGCTCGAAAGAAAGTATAAAATCACCCGCGGACTCCTCGAAGTTTTTCTTCGTCATCGCCATCCGGTGGGCATCATCACAAAAAACTCGCTCATCCTCCGCGACCTTGATTTGCTCTCTGAACTTGCCTCCATGCAGCTGGTGCGGGTATATATCTCCATTACTACACTCGACGAGGAGTTGCGAAGAACCCTCGAGCCGCGCACTTCTTCATCTCTCAACCGACTGAAAGCAGTTCGCGCATTGACCGATCATGGCGTGCCTGTGGGAGTGATGACAGCGCCTGTTATTCCCGGACTCAACAGCGATGAAATACCGGATCTTTTGAAAGCCGCTGCTGATCATGGTGCGATTACTGCCGGTTATACGATGGTGCGGCTAAATGGCGATGTGAAAGATATTTTCGCCGACTGGCTTTCGAAGAACAGGCCGGATGCTGCACGTAAAGTCTGGAATCAGATACGGCATGCACACGGTGGATCGGTAAGTGATTCACGTCCCGGTATCCGCATGCGTGGCGAAGGGAATGTAGCCGATTCGGTGAATCAGTTGTTCAAGCTCTTCAAACGAAAATATTTCGGAGATAGGCAGATGCCGGAGTATGATTTTTCAAAATTTATCAAGGGCGGACAGCTTTCCCTTTTTTAATTCGAAAGATTAAATTCCCTATAATTTACCGATTAAAATCGTGTGCATTTCCTGTTGATCAGCGGATCGAGTATACAATACATGAATGACAGGAGATAACTGCATTCCGGCGGCCTGCATGAGTTCCTGTATGCGCTGGAGCGGGTGGTAGTAGAAATAGGTTTGATCACCTGTGCTGCTCGTTAAAAGTCCGGAAGAAGCCGGATCGCCTTCAACGAAACTGATGTAGAGGCAGCCTTGTTGATTCAGCATTTTGCTCAACGCCTGAATAAGATGATCAGTGTCCTGATCATTCAGGTAAGGAATGCAGAATCCGGCCACAATTCCGTCGAATGTTGTTTTGAGCGATCCGATATTTCGGATATCCATCACCGTGACTGTACTTCCCGGGATATTTTTCCTGAACAGTTCCACCATATTCGGTGCCGCATCTACTCCATGAAAATGCCAGTCGGGGTGGTTACGATGAAGGTATCCGGAAATATTTCCCGGACCAGCACCTACGTCTAATACTAAAGCATCTGGTTTATTCAGCAATGCTGAAAATTGATCATAGCTCTCATTATAAATAGTGAGCGGCATAAACTTCTCTTCGTAAAGAGTAGCTACTTTATTCCAGGTATGAATGGTTGGATCAATCATCAGCGATTCATCATATCCCGATTCTTCGGATCTCTAATATACTTATAAACAACAATAATCAAACCTGTTACCTGTAATACTGTAGATATCATGAGAAATAGATTTGCCATTGGCCAGTGCTGAATTTTGAAAAGAGCCGCGATTACCTGAAGGCAAATACCGGCAGTGATGATGATCACTCCATGTTTCAATTTCATTGGCTATGCAGATAATGTAAAAACGTATGCTGGTGCTTCAATTTCATTTTCGCTTTATATCTGAATGAGTAACAATCCGAATTGTCTGCGATGCCAGATGAACCTCTTTCAGAAAGAGTGTCAGCCCTGCCACCAATGCAAGAATAGCCAGCGAAAAGAGAATACCTATGGCACTATTGAAGGCGATCCCCATCATCTCTTCGAAAAACAAAGTAACAATCACCAGGCAGATAAGCAACGCGGCTACCGTACACATGGTGATGGCCATACTGGTATTGTATCTTCTTTTTTCCAGAACAACCAACTCCTCATCTACTTTTTCCTGATTGAACATCCCTGCCAGATCCGGTCGCTCGGTAAGAAATCTTCCACGATCAATGATGCGCGATAAACGGTTTGTCATCACATTAAGCAGGGCTGCAATACCGGTCAGCAGGAAAACCGGGCCCAGTGCAAGTTGAATAGCGCCGGCGATATCATTTACTTTTCCCTGGAGTAGTTCCATGTGGTGCAGGTTTTAAGTACGAGACGGAGATGTGATTCTTTATTATCCTTAACATTAAATGTATTTCAGTTAAATTGTTCCTGAAATATTTCTAGCTTAATGTTTCAGATGCAAAGAATATTTACCCTGACATACGAAATCATTCCGAATCCTAATAGCTTGGCGACATCGACATCAGCAACAAAAATATGATAAAATAATAAGGAAATTACCTTTTACCAAAACAGATTTTGAAGTTTATTCAGAAGGAATAGATATTTTTTATGTAAGAATCCAATTACTTTCCTATACTGAGCTTAAGGGAATCCTGAGCAGATTAATTAAGATGATAACGGACCAGTCTTTTTTCTGTGAACGTAAAGGAAGTAGTATAAAATGGCAGTATTTCTGTAACGATTCCAACATTATCTGCAAAACGACAATGTTGATACCTTGGGTTAGGAGAGAAAGAAGAGATGGGCCAAACAGTTACCGTAGTTTTTCTATTGATGGTATTAAAGTTTCCGGCCACTGTGGAAGTTGAAATTGGTGTAAGATCCATAATTGAAATGGCGGATACGACAGTATCATTCGTTCCTGGTGTATAATAGTAGTGGGCTTCTAAAGTATCGTCATCAGAATAAGGGTTCAACCAGATTCTGTTATCATAATTTAGAATTAACCCTGCCGAATCGCGATATAAAGACCTCTCCTGAGTCCCGGGGTTCATACCCGGAGCAGATAATATGTAGCAGGTGTTTCCATTGATGACTGTGTCTTTTTCAATGTAACAACTATCATATATCCCAAGGGCTGTTGCATTTCCTGCGGTATCAAGCTGAAATCGTTCGTAAATCCAGTAATTCCCGACTTTTAAAGGAAAGAAATTGGATGTTGTTTGACCAGAATCAGCATTATTATCCTCTTTTTTACATGAACTGAAAGTTAAAGAGACCACTGAAACCAGGGTAACAAGAAGTGTTTTGTACATACTAATCAATTTGGGTTGGTCAGGTGGTAACGGGATCTGCCTGGATTTATTGCTGCAGAATTTCGAAACCGGTCATCCAAATTGCTATCAAGCAGCTCTTTTTGTTTATACGCCCTTTTTAAATATTCTTTGCCACAGATTATTCTGAAACCGATTGTGAACTAAGCAGCCTTCAAGGGATTATCACTACTCTATGTACTTCGCGATGGTTGGATTGAAGAATTGTAATAAAATAGCTGCCGGGATTTAATGTTTCCGGAAACAATATTTCATCTCCCCGGGATTCCAGGTTGTATAGTATTGTCCTGCCAGTTTCGTCGGTTAGCTGAACTGAATAGTTTTCTGTTCTTGTAATAGGATGGATGAAAATTCTGTCTTTCGCAGGGTTCGGATACACGTCAAACTTTGCTTCAGGTTCCTCAGCTAAGACGCCTTCTCTGCACGGTATAGTTGTTGTAATCGTATTCGATGTTTTCTTGCAGCTGTTGCTGTTCGTAACGAGACATGTGTAGTTCTTCGCTTCTTTTGCAGCAAAACTGATGTTAGTAGCTCCGGAAATTGCATTTCCGTTTTTTCTCCATTGATAGCTGAGCCCTGTTCCGCTATTGGCTGTGAGCATGACACTATCACCTGCGCAGAAAGTTGTAGGTCCTCCGGCAGTGATCACTGCAGCAGGAAGCGGGTTGACAGTAACATTGATCGTATTTGATATTTTTGAGCAGCCGAAAATATTTGTTACTGTTACTTTGTAGTTTCCGTTTGTCGTTGCTATAAAGCTGGGTCCTGTAGCGCCGTTAATAGATGTATTGTTTTTCTTCCATTGATACGTCAATCCGGATCCGGTGTTGGCGTACAAGATCACATTGCCTCCGTTGCAGAAGGTCGTTCGACCCCCGGCAGAGATGCTGGCTGTGGGCACAGGAAGTACCATGATTGATTTTGTAATACAAGCGGTGTTACCGCAACTGCTTTCAGCCCGCAGGTAGTAGGTTTTGTTGGAGTAGGGAGAAACAGTAAGTGAATCTCCCGTGCCTGCCAGCGTACCCCCACAGGATCCGGTGTACCATTTGAAGGTTCCTCCTTGCCCTGGTGATCCACCCTGACGGATGAGCGTTATCGTACTGCCCGGACAAATAGAATTCGTTCCTGTACTTAACGCAATCGTTGTTGGTGTTACACCACAAAGCGTCATAAAGGATAATTTATTACTGTTGGTGCTATAAAGGCCGCCTCCACAATCTCTTCTTGCATATACATCATACATACCTGCAATTCCGGTGAGTGTATAAGGATAGCTGGAGACATTGACCACTGTTCCACCTGTGCCTGATGAAGTTCCAGTACCCGGAGTAAATCCATGCGGACCGTATTCGAGAATCGTATTACCGTAACAGGTATTACAGGCAGCATAAATGGTGGCAGAGTTAGATGAGATATTATTGGCCGCAGTCAATTGGGGACTAAAGCAGGATCCGGGGCAACTCATTATAAATTTATAACAGTAATTTGCGGAAGCAGCCGGTGGGTAACCATCAATCAGAATAAAGTAAGTAGTGCCGGCCTGAAGATTTCCAAGTGATATAGTGGTTGGCTGAAATGCGGTTGATGTAGAAGATAAGGACCCGGCACAAATCCAGTTCTGGGTATTGCAGGAGAAAATCTGATTTTTAATATAGACGTTTACATTATATAAATAACCTGTATTATTGGAAGTGAGAGAATAGGCCAGTAGTGCATATGCCCCTGAACTGCCGGGAGTAAACTTCCAGATTTTTTCACGTCCGGCATAACCAGAATTTGAACAACCGGCAATGGACCAGGTTCCGTTTCCATCAGCAGGAGTCAAACAATACTGAAAATAATCATTGCAATTCAGAACCGGAGCAACATTACAATCAACTGTGGTACGGAATGTATACTTCGGTGTATTGCCGTTGATATTAGTCCCGCATGCAGAACGCAGATAAACATCATACGCGGTTTCAGCAGTAAGCCCTGTGATCGTATGCGGAGGGCTCACATTTGAGACAAGAGTGCCACCTGTTCCTGGAGTGGTTCCTGTTCCGGGAGTAAATCCTGCAGGACCGTATTCCAGATATGTTGTTGCCGGACAATTGCAGCTCCAGCTGATCGTTGCAGCGGTCGACTGAATATTAATCCCTGCAACTGATGAAGGTTGTGGATTCGGGCATGTGATCAGTACATTGCCGGGACTAAATGGAAATGGATTGAACAGAGAGAAGTCAAAGAACAATTCGTAACCGGTTCCGCCGGTTAATGGCCCAATGGTATAGTAATCATAATTCCCGGATGCAGAGTCAGGACTCATACAGCTAAAGGTAGATGGATTACATCCCGATGCCGCTTGTCTGAAAAGGAAATTATAGACAGTCGATGGATCATGATAAATTCTCACGCTATATGAACCGCTTGACGGTGGCGTAAACAGATAAATGGTTTCTTCACCCGGAGTAGTATTCGAACATCCACTGTAGGAAGAGTAATATCCGGCAACCGTTGAAAATAATGGGGTGGTTACATTTACTGTGAGCGGATTCGATGCCGATGGCGGGCATAGTTTTGTGATAGCTGAAATCCGGTTACTGTTCGGACTATAGTTTGAGCCGGAACACTGGTTACGCAGGTATACATCATAGTTGGTTGCAGCGTTCAGATTGTTAATGTTATAACTTCCTCCTGAAACAAATTTTATTGTTCCACCTGGTCCCGCTACGGCCCCCGTTCCGGGTATGAAACCTTGCGGACCATACTCAAGAATTGTTGCATTACCACTCCATACAACAGAAGCGGACGAAGGAGTGGTTGATGCTACTGATGAAGCGGTAGGACCATTGCAGAATGGGCATTCAACTCTAAATGATCCATTGATGGATTGTGAAAATGTGTTAGCATCAGCAAGTATATAATACGTAGTGCCGGCGGTGAGCGGACCAAAACTGAATTGTGTCGTGTTGAGTGTACTGGTATTCCCCATACACATCCATCCGTTTGCATTGCACCCTGCAGAAGCCGCCTTCCAGGAAAAGAAAACGAAGCCATTGGTAACAGACGAAAAAAGCGAATGCATGCCGGTGATGCTTGGCGTGAAGGCATATACTTTCTCTTGTGAATATGCTGTTGAATTGCACGTGTTCCAGGCTCCCTGAGCAGGTAGTAGCGTATAAGATTGCAAAGTGCCGCAGGAAAGAACAGGCGCCGTAGCACAATCAGGTGAAGTTGCGAAGCTGGCTACGGTAGTGTTCGCTGAAAATGCTCCATTGCATAAAGCTCTTGCATAATAATCATACTGTGTTCCGGGTGCTAATCCTGTGAGTGTGTCAGTAGTAAAACTTGTATTGTACACTTTCACGGTTCCGCCCGGTCCCGGACTTGCTGTTGTTCCGGGAGTAAATCCCGCCGGACCATATTCCAGATATACCGTTACATTCGCAGGACACGAGCTACATCCCACAAAAATGGAAACGGAAGTAGGGGAGATGTTATTGACAGATCCGGCAAGCGGAACGCCACCATTGCATTGAGCCAGGAGATGAAGGGCATTCATGGTCACAAGCAGAATAACAGAAAAGAGTTTTTTCATGGTTGGGTCGGTTCAGGTATCAGGAAACTAATTTAGAAATGCTACGATTATCCTGCAAGAATTTTGCCCATATAATGTTGCACTTTACATCCTGAACATTAAAGTTGATCAAAATTTAATCATTGACTTCCCGTTTCTTCGCTTGAAAGCAAATTGAAATAAAGAGCATTTGAGCTAACGTTTACTCGAACGTAAACCGGTATCCCAGAGTCAAAATGGGCACCCCTTTCACCAGCAATTCTCTTTTATCAGATGGTGTATGAACATAATCTCCTTCATAGGTGTATTGCCGGGTGATATATTTTATTCTTAGTCCCGCGTTCACGAAAAAACCGAATTGGGTATCGTATTTGAATTGCCTGTCGAAAGTAAAGAAAAGCGAAAAGTTGTGATAGGTGTCTTTGAATTCGGCATAGTGCGTGTAGTTTGATCCTCCCCAGCGATCTTCGTCAATGATGAAGTTTCCGGATTTCAGGTAAGCATATTCGAATTTCAGGTCAATACTATTGCGTTCGTTTTTGTTTTTTAACCGGATCCCGGGACGAATAAATCCTCCGTAGGTATTCAGCGCTCTGAAAGGAACGGTCCATATATCAAAAGACCCCGGATTGTAATACCGTTCATGGGAAAACGGAATGATAATACCGGCATCAATTAGCGCGAGATGTTTTGCTGAAAACGGAATCTGGAAAGTTGCCGATGCTTCATTCAAAAAGGTATAGGCAATGGAAATCTTTGGTGGAGATATGTCTTGCGCAGTACCCTTAAGAGGAAATATGCCTGCTGATAATAATAAAAGCAAAGAGATTCGCATAGTATTACAGACTAGTACGGTCAAATTTAAACAAAAGTTTGGTTATAGCATTTTGGCTCTTTGATGACTGTAATGGGCTGAAATGCTGATGTAACAAATATCAGTTGTGCCATGTGATCCGGATCCCTATCTTTGTTAGAGATGAATATAAGTAAACTCGCGAAAGTCCGGATAAGATTCCTTTTTTTAATAGTCATAAACTTTCCTTTTCTATCCTTGTATTCACAACCTGATACTACCAGAGTCCTGTTCGTTGGCAATAGCTTTACGTATTTCAATAATATGCCACAGATTTTCGAACAGCTGGCGAATCAGTCCGCCCATCCGGTATTTATCATGCAACATACTCCCGGTGGCGTTTCAGTAGGGGATACGATTCAGGATACATTGGCACATATGAATAATCCTACCTTGTATTCCTATATCCGGAATTATTCATGGGATTATCTGGTGTTGCAGGATAATCAGGGGCGTTTCGTGTATAACTATGGAACGTTTCCGGCATCCAGTAAGGTGATTGAAGGTCACATGATGATCCGCGATTCACTGCTGTACTATTCGCCTTGTGCAAAAATGCTATGGTTCGCCGGGTGGGGCCCGAAAAATGGTTATCTGCCTTATGCTTCTACCGGGATTGATCTCATTGATCGTATCTACAGTAATTATCTTTTCCTGCTCGATACCGCCGGACAAATCATTGCTCCCATCGGTCCCGCCTGGAAAAATATCGTGCTGAATCATCCTGCACTTAATCTTTGGGATGTTGATGATGTACATCCCGGACCTGCCGGTTCGTTATTGACTGCATGTGTAATTTATTCGACCGTTTTTAAGAGCAATGCTTCAGAAAGTGCTTACGTTTATCCTGGTGTTTCCGCTGGGGATGATTCCCTGCTCAGACAAACTGCATATCAGATTGTCACCGATAGTCTTTATGCCACTCATCTTATCGAAATCACACCACCGGTTACTTGTAGTAGTGGAGCTTGTTATGTTCAGGGATTTACACAAGTGAATTGGTACCAGAACGGTGTTTTGGTCAGTACGGATTCCGTATTCTCTCCGGATAGTTCATCATATTTCACCGCCATAGTGGTCGATTCGATGGGTTGTGCGTTCAATACTTTCGTGTATCCCCCTTTAAATGTTGTAACAACAGATGATTTACAGGATGATTTTCTTTCTCCTTCGGTATACCCAAACCCGTTTTCCGGTTATCTCATTTTTCGGAAAAAAGGTGATCTGGTCATCTATAATGCGATCGGTGAAAGGGTGCTTACGGCGCATCTCAACAACGACGTTACGTTGCTGGATGTTTCAGCATTGCCACGTGGTTATTACTTTTATACTTTTAACTCTTCAGACCGTTCCATTGTTAAAACCGGGAAAGTTTGTAAATATTGAAGCACCTGATTTTCCTGTTTTCTGAAGTTAGTGGTTTCAGGTATCTTCCTGATACAGTAGGAGGGTTACCCAAGTTAACTTAATGTCAGCTATCCTGTATTTTCTGCCTTCCGTTGATTCGATATTAATTTAAAGAACCTGATTTCTATCATACAGAAAGGAAGTGCTGCTGATTAATTTTGCAGTACAGTACTGTGATACCAGCGCCCTCAGGTAATTGTAGCCACTGTTTTTCTGTATTGGTAAATTAGATACATCCATACTGTAATTCAAAATAAATTCATCATGAAGAAAAGCATTGCTCTCGCAGTTATCGCTCTGACGATTTCATCAGTTTCTATGGCTCAGATTCCAAATAATGGTTTCGAATCCTGGACCAACATGGGCAGTTATTCCAATCCCGACAACTGGTCAACCCTTAACGATATGACAGCACAGTTCGGTGTTTACACATGTACCAAAGGTACGCCCGGTAATCCCGGAACGTCATATATGAAGCTAACCAGTAAGTCCGTGTTGGGAATGGGTGTCATCGGTGGTATTGCTATTTGCGGTACCATTGATACGTTGTCAATGCAACCCATCGGTGGTTTTCCGTTTACAAACCGTCCTGCCAATTTCACAGGCTCCTGGCAACATATGATTTTCGGTTCTAGTCAGGGGTATATTGATGTTACATTGACGTATTGGGATGCCGGAATGCAAATGCGTATGCCGGTGGCCAGTGCGCATCAGACGTTGTCAGGTATGGCGATGAACTGGGCAAATTTCACTATGCCGCTTACTTATGTGAGCGGACTGGCGCCTGACTCCTGTATCATCGTTTTATCTGCCTCCGGAAATACCCCAGCAGCGAATGACTATCTCTGGGTGGATAATCTGAATTTCTCAGGGACCGTTACCGGTATTTCTGAAATCAATACCATGGCCGATGTTAAGCTTTCTCCCAATCCCGCTCAGCATCAGCTGTTCATTGATTTATCCGGAACAGGTGCACAGCCGGTAACGATGGAAGTATATAATCTGATAGGGAAACAAATGATCAGTCCGACGTCACTTTTTGCAGGAGAGAAAAATGTACTGGACGTATCCGGGTTTCCAGCAGGTTCATATCTGATGAAGATTACTTCTGATGATCATGAACTGACACGCACCTTTGTGAAAGAATAATATCGCATTGCATTGATTCGGGAATAGGAGGAAAGGTTCTGTTCCTTAAATGCAATGGGCTGGAACCGGGATCCGGCCGTTGATAAGGGGCGATTAAACAGTTGTTACTGTTTAATCGCCTTTATTACCTTACGCTGTTGTGTGTTGCGGATGTCAATCAGATACATCCCGGCCACCGTGTTTTTTAAATCCTGAATCCGGACTTCACCTTGCTGGTCTTCCGGGAGAATAATTTCTTTTATCAATTGTCCAATGGCAGAATAAATCCTTATCGTTGCTGATCTGAAGTCACCACCCGATAAAACCAGCTCCTCTGAAAATGGATTCGCTTGTAACTGCCAGGCCTGTGGTTGCCCGGGTGTTTCTTCTATCCCTGTCGTCACACAGTAATACGGATTCTCCATCAGATTATTGAGTCCCCAGCTGGAAGTATGACCCTGTAGCGTGATCCCTACATGTGCGTAATTTGCACTGTTTCCCAAACTGTCAGGTTGATGGATGACACCCAGAAACGCATCTCCCGTGAATCCACCGGTAAAACCATAATGTGAAACAATAATTTTTCTGTTGGGGGCAATTTTCATGCTGCTGAAACCGCAATCATTGCACGTATATAGAATGAATTTTGACTGCTGGATTGTCGCTGAATCACCCGATCGTAAATCAAATTGCAGCAATTGAGCAGTTGCCGGTAAACCGCCTGTAGAAATGGTGTCCATGCGTCCGATGTAAAGCAGATTGTTGTCAGGACTGAAGGTTAATCCATATCCGCTTCCGGAAATGTTCAATGCAATAGGATTGGAGATAATCCCCGTTGATTTATCAAAACTGAAAACCGCGCTGTAACCGTTGTAATAGGTTGTAAAAGCGAGTTTGGTTCCGTCAGGCGAAGCTTTCATTTCTCCGATGGCATCGTATCGTGAACTGGCCGGTATTCCGGGTTGCCAGGTGTTTATTTCAGGACCCAGCGCATAGAATTGTGGAATTGTATCGATTCCGGCACTGGTAATTTTATAGACGAAGAATCGGTTGTTTCCATATTCATGTCCGATCAGCCAGATGTCCTGTCCGTTCGCATGTCGGACAGCGGTAAGCTTTTCACTGTTGCTGGTGTCTTTGAGAATATTGAATTTAGAAATGACACTGCCCTGGCCTCCGTTCAGTGACATGTCTATTTCTGCATAGTTGATACCAATTGCGTTCGGATAAGATGGATTAGAAGTAATCCCGCCTTGTACATCAGCGGTGAATAAATAAAAAAGAGTATTGCTTCCCGGCTTCTTAATGATGATATTCTGAGTGATACTGGTGGATAATGCGGCCTGAAATCCGTTTTGCATAACGGTGTGGTTGGCACTGTATATGTTAAGACCGTTTGAGTAAAAAAGGAGTTGGCCGGTCTGTTCATCTGAAATGGCAACCGTTCCTTCAAAAGTAGAAGGACTCATGTTTGCATCGGTCAGCACGGTTATCCGGCAGGAGTCAAAGTTCAATCCTGCACCAGTTGCACCGAAGTACCAGGTATAATCTTCCTTTTGTGCAAAGCCGGCATCGGAAAGAAACAGTATAAATAACAAACTCAAAAATCCCCGCATAGCATGATGTTGAATTTTTATAAAGATAGAAAGATTTCTGTTAACTCCCGTATATATCCGTAGGGCCGTTGTATGGTCACCGCCATTTTATACCGATTGTTCAGAACTGACATGAACCATCAGCCAGGTTCCTGCAATACACTGCACCTTCCACTATTGGCTATTTTGTAGTAGGAGCCCCCATTTTTTTCCCCATCTCATCATACACCACATCGTTTGGTTCCCAGAGTTCGATTTTATTTCCCTCCGGATCCATGATGTGAACAAATTTCCCATATTCATAAACGGCTATCGAATCCGTTACCGTTACGCCGTTTTTCTTCAGCTCAGCCACCAGCGATTCCATGTTCAGCACGCGGTAGTTGATCATGAAATCCTTCGTTGATGGTGCAAAGTATGTGGTGGTTTCTTTGAACGGACTCCATTGCGTAAACCCTTTTTGTGTGGTATCTACCCCTTGTCGCCATTCGAATACAGTACCGTATGGGTTTACATTGAAACCAAGATGCGTTTTGTACCATTCGCGGATGGCCTTCGGATCTTTGCATTTGAAGAAGATGCCGCCGATGCCGGTCGCTTTTCTTACACTGTTTGTTTCGTTGTTAACTTCAAAATAAACAAGTACTGTTTTGACACCGTAACCTGATAGGAACGAAACGGAGATCATAAGCAGCAGAAAGATAGATTTTTTCATGGGCAAATGTTGTGAGTTGTTCGAATACTGGAATTCCAGTCAATGAAGTAAAGTTAGTACCTTCCTCTGATAATTCCTGTTCTTATCTGGTATTTTTTGGGGCGTGCCCCGGAGGCTCCCTTCGGTCACTCCGGGTCGGGCTATCCGCTGCAATTCCTCGCTCGTTCCTCGCTGTGGTATTTCCGCTGCTATCCCTCACGCGGGAGTTCTTTTTATAAACCTGATATTCTTCAAAACAGGACGTATGAAACATCCTTCATCTTAAGGGTTTTCACTAAATTCCATCACTCTCGTTCGCGCAGCGTTTTATCTTCGTTCGCTCTACGGGTTCAAATTTCCCACTGACACGGTTCGCTCTCCAGGCCTTGATGATTTTAGTATAGTATTCCGGATTTCCCTTTTGTTTCTTCACAAGGGCCATCAGCTCTGCGTCCCTTCCTGTTGCTGTTTCACATCCTTCAACAACAATTCCATCTCCTGCGAGCTCCGACTTTTTTATCTCCAGCACATCCAACACCATTCGTTTTCTGTTTTCGGCCTTGCTCACCCCTCTTTCAAATATATAGTATGCCGCATCTGCCGCATTCCAGTAGCTGATAAAGTGTTTATTCTTGTTCGTCGTATCTCCCGAAGTGATGGTGTATCCTCCGCCATTGCGAATCGTGTATTCGCCGAAACAAATACTGTCAGTTTTTACAGGAAGAATGGTACCTTTTAAACTGAAGATGTTATCTCCCCAGCTACGGTACATATTTCGCAGTGCCGGATGCTCCAGCCAGGGTTTGAGTTCGTTCAGGTCGATGCCAAAGGTGAACATCGCCGGACCATTGCATTGGTAATTGAACATCAGGTGGAGACCCGAATCCGTCTTTTCAAGATAATACGCTACGCAACCGGCATCCTCAATGGCGTACAGACTTTTCATAAACTCATCCATGTCCTCCATCCCAACACTCACCGGAACTTTTACAAACGGAGTATCAGGTATGCTTAGTTCTTCCATGTAGTACCCTTTCTTCTGGAACACATCTTTGAACTGCCCGGGTTCGATGGAGAGCAGTTCGTTAAAGGTAACTGCATCTCCGGTTTTAAGGTCATAGGTTTTGCTTTCAAACGTAAACTGCGGACGCCCTCCCGCCGGATATAACGTGGAGGCATAGGTGAAACTTAGTAACTCGTCGGATGTATATGGAAGCCGATAGTCTTCTGAAAATTCGTCCGGTCCGCTTTCTGCCATCAGGTTTCTGTAGCCCTCTAAGTCTTTAACATTGTATTCAGTCATTAATTTCTGTACATAGGCAGCACTATCTTCATGTAAAGCAGCCATGAAATGATTACGTAAATCTCTGTTGACGGCTTCTTTAACTTGCCCATTTATCTCTCCTTCCAACTGTGGCGCCACAGAAAATAAGTTTACTACGCCCGGAATCGTATAACGAAGCTGCAGCGTATCAATCCGGTATTTCGTATTCAGCTGCGAATAACCTGCTTTAGTCAGGAATAAAATGGCGAAGAAAAGCAAGCGTTGTTTCATAGGTTGGTAGTAGCGGATAAGTGTTTGTCTCCGCCAAAAGTAAGCATATACGGCTTTCGTCCCGTTTAGTACCCCCAATCCTGTTTCTCCAATCGATAACCGAAAATGTTCCCTTCACTTTACATTATTCTGTACAAGGTGTTCGTCCCGCACGCTGCGCTTTGCGGGAGTCCCGAGGTATCAAACAACAAATTATTTGGTATGCAAGGTGTTCGAGTGTCCCGAGTATCAAACAACGTTTGATACTCGGGATGTATCGAGAACACCGACGCATCGTATCGAAAACACCGCCCCGCCTACCCCTTCAACCCGTTAAACGGATTAAACTTCCGCAGATTCAGCCCTGTTCCGATCGCCCGCTGCACTGCGCCATCGCCGAACTTCTGCCGCATCTTGTCCATCGCCTGATAGAGGTTGATGATCTCTTCGCTGTCTTCAAAAAGGTTGATCTGGTGTCCGCCACCCACGAGATGACTGAACCGCACACCCAGCAGCCTTACCAGCATCCGGCGCTCGTAGAGCTTGTCGAAGAGCTCCTTGGCGCGTGCAATCAGCGTATGATCGTTGGAGGTGTAAGGGATCCTGCACTGCGTGGTATGTGTATCAAAATTACTGTAGCGGATTTTTACGGTAACGCAGGCCGTTAGTTTGTTCTCGGTGCGCAGCTGAAAGGCGAGCTTCTCTACCATCTTTACGAGCAAGGCCTTCAGAAAGGTAACGTCGATGGTGTCGGTGTCGAAGGTGTCTTCGGTGCTGATGCTCTTGCGTTCGTTGTAAGGCTCCACCGGACTGTTGTCAATTCCATTGGCTTTTTTCCAGAGTACAATACCGTTTTCTCCCATCACACGCTCCATCAGCTTCACCGGCATCTCCTGCAGCGTTACAATCTTCTCTACGCCCATGCTGCGCAGCATCGCCGTGGTTTTCTCTCCCGCCCCCGGAATCTTACTCACCGCCAGCGGTGCGAGAAAGGGCTTCTCGGTGCCATGGTCGATTTTTAACTGTCCGTTCGGCTTGGCTTCACCGGTAGCCACCTTGCTCACCGTTTTGTTTTGCGAGAGTCCGAAGGAGATGGGCAATGCCGTTTCCTTCATGATCTTCTGTCGCAGTTCCGTTGCGAAACTATAGCAGCCGTAAAAACGATCCATGCCGCTGAGGTCGATATAAAATTCATCGATGGACGATTTTTCATAGAGCGGCACTTTCTCGTGAATGATATCGGTAACCACGCCCGAGTAATAACTGTAACGTTCGTAGTCGCCGCGGACAATGAGCGCATCGGGACACAAACGCTTCGCCATGCGGATGGGCATAGCGGAGTGCACACCATAGGCGCGCGCCTCGTAACTGCAGGCCGCTACTACACCTCGGTCGCTGCTGCCGCCAACAATCACCGGCTTACCCACCAACCCCGGATGCTCCAGCCTCGAAACCGAGACAAAGAAGCTGTCGAGATCCATGTGGACCACAGTGCGTTCATTATTAGGACCTTGCATTTCCATCGTTTGACTACCATACAATCATTTGGCAGGACTGCAATATAAACATATATTTGCGAAATAAATTTACTAAACCAGACTTTAACATGGAAAACACAATTCTTCAAACAGGAGGACTCCTGTTGAACCGCGGGGAGCGCAAGGGAGGCGCAGGGAGCGCAAGGAAAAGTTATTCGTCCGATCGCTATGAAGATGTCATAGCAACGGCAGTAAAAAATGCAGCATTGCAGGTCCATCAAGCTTTAGGACCTGGATTGCTGGAAAGTGCATATGAAGAGTGTTTAGCATATACACTGAAGAAAGATGGTTGGGAAATAAAAAGGCAACATCCCATGCCATTGATTTATGAAGAAATTAAAATGGACATCGGATATCGTTTAGATCTGATGATAGAGGATAAGGTAATTGTAGAGATTAAATCGGTTGAAAAACTAAACGACGTTCATACAGCACAAGTATTAACCTATTTAAAGCTATCCGGATGTAAACTTGGATTGTTGATCAATTTCAACAATGCAAGAGTAATGGACGGCTTTCACAGACTTGTGAACAAACTATAACCCCGCGTACGCTGCGCCTCCCTTGCGCTCCTTTAGTTTGCAAACTCATTAAATTTATAGCTTAAACCAGTTACCGTAAGAAGCAGGGCGCGTCGGCTTGCGCTAAAGGTTAGAGGCCTAAGCGGGGATTATGACACCCTGCTTCTTTG
>WBZP01000047.1_pt1 | contig 160035 bp, 148 predicted proteins | sample 5204301 | NCBI WGS metagenome assembly WBZP01 (sample SAMN12412401, study PRJNA552823) | activated sludge metagenome | isolation source: activated sludge from nitrification reactor of wastewater treatment plant... | place: USA: Pennsylvania | collected 2017 | reverse complement strand
CGTCCGCTACGGCGATTTCGTCCTCTACCGGCCACCGGTGAAGGGGATCACGCTGCTGCTCTGGGGCGGCCCGCTGGCGCTGCTACTGCTCGGCCTCCTGATCCTGGTCCGCTACCTGCGCCGGCGCGTCTCCCGCATGGCTGAGGACAAGCCGCTCTCCGCCGACGAGGCCGGCCGCGCGGACGCGCTGCTCAAGGAATTCGACACCAGATGACCCAGTTCGTGATCTACGCCACCTTGCTGATCGTGGTGGTTGCCGCCTTCCTGTTGCCGCCGCTGTGGCTCGGCCTGCGCCGGAATGAGACGAAAGCGAGCCGCAAGGAGGCCAACCTCGCCGTCTTTCGTGACCAGTTGTCCGAACTGGAACGCGAAAGGACTGAAGGCACACTGGCCGATGCCGATTTCGATCAAGCCCGGCGCGAACTGCAGCGGCGCCTGCTCGAGGAGGTCGCACCGGAAGCGGAAGAGGCGGGCAAGGCGACCTACGGCCCGAGCCGCAAGATGGCCATCGTCCTTCTGTTGTTGCTGCCCGTCCTCGCGCTTGCGGCTTACGGCATTCTCGGCAACCCGAAAGCGCTCGATCCGGCACAGACCGCCGCCGCGCCGAAAATGACGGCAGAGCAGATCAGCGGCATGGTCGCCAGACTCGCCGAGCGCATGCAGGCCAACCCCGACGACATGCAGGGCTGGCTGATGCTGGCGCGTTCGTACAAGACGATGGGCCGCTACGAAGAGGCTGCCGCAGCTTACGCCAAGGCGGAGAAGGTCATCGACGACGATCCCGAGCTGCTCGCCAGCTACGCCGAGACGATCGCCATGGCGAGCGGCAACGGGCTCAAGGGCAAGCCGAGCCAGCTCATCGCACGCGCCCTGAAGATCGACCCGCAACACCCGCACTCGCTTTTCCTGGCCGGCGCCGCCGCCATGGGAGCCGGCGACAACAGGAAGGGCATCGCCTACTGGGAAGCCTTGCTGCCGCAGGTCGAACCCGGTTCGGAACTCGACCAGATGCTGCGCAGCGGCATCGACAAGATGAAGCAGGGAAAGTAGGCCAGCCGGAATGGTCGATGCCAGCCGCCGCGGCTTCCTGCGCGGTCGACCCCGCCCCCGGGCCGAAATGCGGCCGCCTTGGGCCTTGCCCGAATCGGCATTCATCGACCGCTGCACCCGCTGCGGCGATTGCGTGACGGCGTGCCCACAGAGAATCCTGGTACCTGGCGACGGCGGATTCCCCATGGTTGATTTCAGCCAGCGCGAATGCTCCTTCTGCGGCGAATGCGCCGCCGCCTGCCAGCCGTTGGCGCTGGTCCGCGGCGAAGACCTGCCAGCCTGGCCCTGCAAGGCGCTGGTCAGCGATGTCTGCCTGGCGCGGCGCGGTACCGAATGCCGGGTCTGTGGCGATTTCTGCGCGGTGCGCGCCATTCGCTTCGCCCCCCGCCAGGGTGGCACCGCGATTCCCGCCATCGACAAGGACGCGTGCACCGGCTGTGGGGCCTGCGTCGCGCCATGCCCGACCAAGGCAATCACGATTCAGGCATGATCGCCGCGTGCGGGCGCGGAGCACCCGGGACAAGCACGCAGTGCGGTGACCGCCATCCGCCGCTGGCAGCGATATTGGCGTATTCTGTCCCGGATTGCATTAAGCGGTTCAAGAGCCGAAGCCGTTTTCGCCGGGTCGATTTCATTGGGAGGGAACTATGGCGCTAAGGGTACTGAGTTGGAACGTCGAGCATTTCCGCAGTGGCGGCAAGGTCAAAGCGGTCGCCGATCACATCAAGAGACATGACCCGGATGTCTTCGCGCTTTACGAGGTTGAAAACCTTGGCGTCCTCGAACTGATGCGGGATCACTTTGCGAACTATTCGTTCCACCTGACCGATGGGCCCGAGGTGCAAGAAATTCTCGTTGGCTACAAGGGCAGCAGCAGGTATCAGGCAACGTTTGTTCAGAAGCGCGAATTTAAGGCGTACAACCCGAGCCTCCGTCCCGGCGCCTGCCTGACTCTCCACAAGGATTCCGTCTATATGAATCTTCTCTTCCTCCATACCGACAGCGGAACGGATGCGGCGGCTTTCGGTAATCGCTCGGAGATGTTCGACAAAGTCTGGAGCATGAAGGCCACGATCGACAAGATGGCAGAGACCGGTCATCTTGTGGTCACCGGCGACTTCAATACCATGGGTCTCTATTTCCCGAGGCCCGCCAAGAAAAACCTGGCGGTGGCCGCCGCGCGTGAAATCGAAGTCCTCGGCGCCGCCGGCAGCAAGGCAAGCATGACGCTACTCGCGAAGGAGCATTCGCTGACCTTCAGCAATGGCACGCTCGAGTCCGATCTCGACCACGTCCTGGCAAGCAATGGTCTTGGGGTCAAGACCCTGGGAACCAGGGCTGATGGAGTGAAATACCAGGTCGCCGTCAGCGGCTGGCAGCAACTTTCAGGCGCCCGGCGTGACGACTTCATCAACAACGTATCGGATCATTGCGCGCTGGTATTTGATCTCGATTTCTGACAACTGACAGTCGATCGGCGGCTTCTCGTGGCGCACCGCAAGCGCTCGCCACTCACTCGCCAAGATAGGCGGCGCGCACCTTGGGGTCATCGAGCAATTGCGCCGCCTCACCGTTGAGGGTGATCTCGCCGCTTTCCATGACATAGCCGCGCTGGCTGGTTTGCAGCGCCAGCTTCGCATTCTGCTCGATGAGCAGAATGGTCATGCCTTGTGCAGCCACCGTCCGGACAACCTCAAAAATCTTCTGGACCATAAGCGGGGCGAGACCCATCGACGGTTCATCTAGCAGCAGAAGCTTTGGCCGGCTCATCAGGGCACGGCCGATGGCCAGCATCTGCTGTTCTCCACCGGAAAGCGTCCCGGCGAGCTGGGCCGCGCGCTCCTTGAGACGCGGAAAATGCCCATAGACCTGTTCGAGATCGCCAGCGATTGCCGCCTTGTCGTTGCGTACGAAAGCGCCCATAGCGAGATTCTCGGCAACTGTGAGCCGCGGAAAGACGCCGCGCCCTTCAGGCACCATCGCTATGCCCTTGCGGATGATGTCGTGCGACGCAATGCGCGTCATCTTCTCGCCCCGAAAGTGGATATCCCCACCTGCCGAATCGATGACCCGCGAAATCGCTTTCAGTGTGCTGGTCTTGCCGGCGCCGTTGGCGCCGATCAAGGCAACGGTTTCACCTTCGTTGACGTGAAAGGTGACGTTGCGCACCGCCTGAATGCCGCCATAGGCGACGTGGAGTCCGGTGACTTCAAGCACCCAGGTAAGCCTCGATGACGCGTTGATCTTTCTGTACTACGGCCGGAACATCCTCGATCACGAGGGCGCCATAGTCGAGCACCGCCACCCGGTCACAGAGACCCATGACCAGTTTGACATCGTGCTCGATCAGCAGGACAGTCGTGCCATCGCGGCGGATCCCGTCGATCAGCTCACGCAGCTCGGCGGTTTCTGTGGCATTCATGCCTGCGGCAGGCTCATCGAGGCAAAGCAGCGTGGGTTCGGTGGCCAGGGCACGGGCAATCTCCAGGCGGCGCTGATCGCCGTAGGACAGATTCATCGCCAGATCGTCGGCGCGGTCCTCGATGCGGACGTAGTGCAGCAATTCGATGGCACGCTGGCGAATCGCCACTTCCTCGGCCCGCGTCGCCGCATTCTGGAGCATGGCACCGATGACGCCAGCGCTGGTCCGCACGTGACGGCCGACCATGACATTTTCCAGCGCGGTCATGTTGGCGAACAGCCGGATATTCTGGAAAGTTCGGGCTATGCCAGACTCGGCGGCCCGGTGCGGCTCATCAGCACGCAGCGCTGCGCCGGCGAACGTGAAACCGCCACCATCGGGAACGTAGAGTCCCGTCATGCAGTTGAAAAAGGTCGTCTTGCCGGCGCCGTTGGGGCCGATCAGCCCGTAGATCTCACCCTTGCGGATGGTCAGCGAAACGTCGCGCAGCGCCTTGACGCCACCGAAGTGCTTGGCAACCGCCTTCGCTTCGAGCAGTACCTCGACCATCAGGTATTTCCCTGCAGTTCGCGCTTGCGCTCGGGCGAAGGCCACAGCCCGGCGGGCTTGAAGCGCATGACCAGCACCAGCGCCAGACCGAAGATCAGCATGCGCAGGCTCTCCGGATCGATCAGCATTTTCCCGAAAACCGCCACCTGAAGCGGGCCGACGCCGTAGCGCAAGACTTCCGGGAGGATGGTCAGCAACACGGCGCCGAGAATGACGCCGGGGATGTGCCCCATGCCGCCGAGGACGACCATGGCGAGGATCATGATCGACTCGATCAGCGAAAAGCTCTCGGGGGACACGAAGCCCTGCATCGCCGAGAAGATGCCGCCGGCAATGCCGCCGAAACTGGCGCCCATGGCAAAGGCGAGGAGCTTGATGTTGCGGGTATTGATGCCGACCGCCTTGGCGGCGATCTCATCTTCGCGTATCGCCTGCCAGGCGCGGCCGATCCGCGAATGCTGCAGCCTCAGGTTGATGATGATGACGAAAATCGCCAGGGCGACCAGCAGAAAGTAGTACTTCTGCGGTCCACTCAGAGAAATGCCCAGAATCTGGCTGGTGCCAGAAAATCTGAATTCCCCGATCGCCACCGGGTCGATCAGGGTGATTCCCTGCGGGCCGTTGGTGACATTGATCGGCGCGTTGAGATTGTTGAGGAAAATGCGCACGATTTCGCCGAATCCGAGGGTCACAATGGCCAGATAGTCACCACGCAGCTTGAGCGTTGGCGAGCCGAGGAGGACGCCGAAGAAGCAGGCGATGAGCGCGCCAATCGGCAGGATGACCCAGAACGGCCAGTGCAGCCCGAAATGCGGACTCGCCAGCAGCGCGTAGGTGTAGGCGCCAACCGCATAGAACGCGATGTAGCCGAGATCGAGCAACCCGGCGAAGCCAACGACAATGTTCAGTCCGAGCGCCAGGAAAATGTAGAGAATCGCGAAATTGACAATCCGCACCCAGGCCTGACCACCCATCGCCGCAACGAATGGCAACGCGCAGAGTGCCACGGCGATCAGCAGGATCCCGGTTGCCGAGCGCGGGCTGAGCCACTTCTTCATGCCCGATCACCCGTCTTTTCGCCGAACAGGCCGGAGGGCTTGAACATCAACACGACAATCAGCACGACGAAGGCGAAGATGTCCTGGTAATGGCTGCCAAGGAAGCCGCCGGTCAGGTCGCCGATGTAGCCCGCCCCCAGCGCCTCGATGATGCCGAGCAGAATGCCGCCGGCCATCGCTCCGGCGAGATTGCCGATGCCACCGAGCACGGCAGCGGTGAACGCCTTCAGGCCGAGCATGAAGCCCATCTGGTAGTGGGCGATCTCGTAATAAGTGCCGACCATGATCCCGGCCAGCGCCCCGAGCGCCGAGCCGATGACAAAGGCGGCGGAGATCACGCGATTGCTGTTGACCCCCATCAGACTGGCCACCTGGGGATTCTGCGCGGTGGCGCGCATCGCCATGCCCAGTTTGGTGCGATAGACGAGGAGGACAAGGCCGGTCATTGTCAGGGCGGAAACCGTGACGATCATCACCTGGACAGCGGTGAAGTTGGCGCCGGCGAACTCGTAATCCACCTTGGGCAACAGCGGTGGAAAAGTCATGTAGTTGCGCCCCCAGACGATCATGGCGATGTTCTGCAGCACGATCGACATGCCGATGGCCGTGATCAGGGGGGTCAGGCGCGGCGCGTTGCGCAGCGGCCGGTACGCGACGCGCTCCAGACCCCAGCCGATCGCCATGCAGGCCAGTACCGCAGCACCAAGGCCCACCAGACCGGCGACTGCCAGCGGCAGACCGGCCTTGATCAGCAGACTGGTGACGGTAATGGTGACCAGCGTGCCGATCATCACCACTTCACCATGAGCGAAATTGATCAGGCCCATGATGCCATACACCATCGTGTACCCCAGCGCGACCAAGGCATAGATGCTGCCCTGAACAAGGCCATTGATGATCTGCTGGAGGAAAATATCCATTATGTGTAAGTTGACCGCGGCATGAAGAAACGGCACCTTGCGGTGCCGTTTCGATCAGCCTGAAAGTGTGTTACTTCTTCTCGACGGCACCCTTCACCGCCTCGGCGCCGGCTTTGGCTGCTTCCTTGACCTCGCCACCGACCTTGGCTGCCTCCTTGGCAACATCCTTGCCGGCATCGGCAACGGCAGTCGCCGCCGTCTTGGCTGCATCACCGGTAGCTTGGGCAGCATCCTTGACTGCCGCCACCATGCCACCACCCAGGGTCTCGACATACTCGAGCTTGCCACCCTTGTACTGATACATGGAGATCGCTCCGCCCTTGACATCGCCAAACTCGTCGAACTCGATGACCCCGGTCACGCCGTCATACTTGCTCTTGCCGACTTCCGGCAGGTACTTGCCCGGCTCGACGGAATTGGCGCGCTGCATGGAATCGGCCATCACCATCACGGCATCGTAGACATACGGTGCGTAGAGCTGGATATCAGCACCGAACTTCTTGTTGAACTTGTCCTTGAATTCGGGACCCTTGGCCAGCTTCTCGAGCGGCACGCCAGGCAACGAACAGTATTGACCCTCTGTAGCGACACCACCCAGCTTCATGAATTCCGGCGTACAGACCCCATCGCCGCCAAGGAACTTGGCCTTGATGCCGAGATCCTTCATCTGCTTGGCCATCGGACCGCCTTGCGCATCCATGCCACCGAAGAAGATGAGGTCCGGCTTGGTGGACTTGATCTTCGTCAGGATCGCCTTGAAGTCCGTCGCCTTGTCGTTGGTGTACTCGGTTGCAACGACCTTGATGCCGGCCGCTTCGGCCGCCTTGCGGAACTCGTCGGCGAGACCCTGGCCATAGGCGGAACGGTCATCGACGATGGCAACGCTCTTGGCGCCCTGCTTGGCGGCGAACTCGCCGAGGCGCTTGCCTTGCTGGACATCGTTGGCCATCACGCGGAAAGCCGTCTTGAAGCCCTGCTGCGTGTATTTCGGATTGGTCGCGGAACCGGAGATCTGCGGAATGCCGGCATCGGAGTAAAGCTTGGAGGCCGGAATCGTGGTGCCTGAGTTCAGATGGCCGATGACGCCATTGACCTTGGCGTCGACCAGCTTCTGGGCAACGATCGAGCCCTGCTTGGGATCGGCCTGGTCGTCTTCCGGCAGCAATTCGAACTTGATCTTGGCGCCGCCGATTTCGAGGCCCTTGGCATTGAGTTCTTCGATGGCCAGAACAGCGCCGTTTTCGTTGTCTTTGCCCAGGTGAGCCTGCGGGCCGGTCATCGGCGCGGCATGGCCGAGCTTGACGGTGATCTCCGGCTTCGCAGCCGGCGCGGCGGCGGCCGGCGCGGCGGGTGCCGCAGCCGGCTTCGGCTCTTCCTTCTTGCCACAGGCAACCATGGCGAGGGCAGCGGCGACGGAAAGGGCAACTACGGAAAGCTTGGCTTGCATCGATATGTCTCCTGTATTGTGCGTCGAAGGAAAAAAGTGTGACGGGTGATTGTCCGGAGGCGTCGGCATCCTGTCAATAACAAGGTGCTATGATGGCCGCAGGTAACGACGACGGTCCAGCGTTCGCAATGCAGCCAATTCAGTTCTTGAAGAGTATCACCCATCAGGCGGTGGGGCAGCGTCTTCTGGCCCTTCCGCGCAGAAAGCGCTATCGGTGATTCGCGATGTATCTCGCATCCCACGGGAGCGGGGGGATGATTCCGTTCCTGCTGATGGGGTGCGTGCGCGACTGCGGCTCGAATGTCTCCGACACGCGTCATCTGGTCATCGACGTGCACCCGCCACGTATCGAGACTTGCGAAGCGCTGCCTTTTTCCAGCGGTGGTCGGGCAAGTTGCTGTAAGGCGGCGCTTTCATCAATGCTGCTCCGCCCCTTCTGCCTTGAGTAACCCGACCCCCGCCACGGTCCTGCCGGATGCCCTCCGGCGACATCTCGCCGATCACTTCGGTCCGCGCTTCTCGAGCGGCGACTCGATTCGCATGCAACACGGCCGCGACGAATCGATCCACGAGCCGGCCCTGCCCGATGCCGTGGTCATGGCGGAAAGCACCGAAGAGGTCGTGCTGGTCGTCGAGCTCTGTGCCCGCCATGGCGTGCCGGTTATTCCCTACGGCGTCGGCAGTTCGGTCGAGGGCCACGTGCTGGCGCCAGCCGGCGGAATCTCGCTCGACCTGTCGGGCATGGGCCGGATCGTCGCCATCCATGCCGATGACGGCGACGCCGTGGTCGAGGCCGGCGTCACGCGCAAGCAGTTGAACGACGTGCTCAAGGGCAGCGGCCTGTTCTTCCCCATCGACCCCGGCGCCGACGCGACCCTCGGCGGCATGGCGGCAACCCGTGCCTCGGGGACCAATGCCGTGCGCTACGGGACGATGCGCGACAATGTGCTGGCGACGACCACAGTGCTCGCCGACGGCCGTGTCATGAAGACCGGCGGCCGCGCCCGCAAGTCGTCGGCCGGCTACGACCTGACCCGCCTGCTGGTCGGCTCGGAAGGAACGCTCGGCATCATGACCGAGCTGACGGTCAGGCTCTACGCGATCCCCGAGGCCATTTCGGCGGCGGTATGCACCTTCCCGAGCATCGACTTGGCGGTACGGACGGTGATCCAGACCATCCAGCTCGGCGTACCGGTGGCGCGCATCGAACTCCTCGATGCGCTGTCGCTCAAGGCCATCAACCTGTTCAGCAAGAAAACGCTGGCCGAGGCGCCGACCCTGTTCTTCGAGTTCCACGGCAGCCCCGCCGGTGTCGAGGAGCAGGCGCAGACCGTTCAGGCCATCGCCGGCGAACTCGGCGGCACCCACTTCACCTGGGCAACCCGCCCGGAAGACCGCAGCCGCCTGTGGCAGGCACGGCACGACGCCTACTTCGCCTGCCTGCAACTGAAACCCGGCTGCCGCTGCTTCCCGACCGATGTCTGCGTTCCTATCTCGCGCCTCGCCGAATGCATCGCCGCAACCAACGAAGACATCGCCCGGGTCAGCATTCCGATCGCCCTCTTCGGCCACGTCGGCGATGGCAATTTTCACCTTGTCGTGCTGGTCGACCGCGACAACCCGCGGGACATGGAGGAAGCAGCCTGGATCAGCGAACGCGTGGTCGAACGCGCCATTGCCATGGGGGGCACGAGCACCGGCGAACACGGCATCGGACTCGGCAAGCGCAAATACCTGGTGCCCGAGCATGGCGCGGTTGCGGTGGACATCATGCGGGCACTGAAAACTGCGCTCGATCCGCACAATCTGCTCAACCCGGGAAAGATATTGCCCGAGCGCTGATGGCATAAAATCCCGTAATGCCACCTTCCGCCGATCGCCAACTGGCCCTGCAAGGGGCGGCCATCATCCTCGTGCTGTCGCTGGCCTGGCCTTACTTCGGCTGGGCAGCCGAGGCCATGCCGTGGCGGGAAACCTGTCTCGCCATCGGCGGCGTCGCTTTCGCCTTTGCCACGCTGTCACGACAACCGTGGCCATGGCGCATCGCGCACGCCGCCATCATGCCGCTGGCGTGGTTCTTCTACCCGCTGCCAGGATGATCCGTCGTCGCCCCGACTTGCTGGCCCTGATCGTCGCACTGGTCAGCACGCTCGCCATCGTCGCCTTTGTTCTCGGCAACCTGATCCTGTCGCGCGACCGCGAACTGGACCTCGGCATAGCGCGGACCGGATACTTCGGGGCAATGCTCGGCGAACACACGGCACGCACCTTCGACGCTCTGGACATCCTGCTGCGCGAGGTCGCGACCGACCTGTCAAACCATCGTCAGGACTGGCCCGCTTGGGAAGCCAGCCGCGGCTGGACCTACGTCGCCGAGCGTCATACCCGCTCACTGCCCCAGTTGCGCGACCTGGCCATCTTCGACCGTGACGGCGAACAACGCTTCATCTCGACATTTTTCCCGCCGCCTCGCGTCAATATACGTGACCGGCCCTATTTCATCGCGCTCGAACAGGGAACTTCCAAGACAAGTTTCGGCCCCTTCATCGGCCGCAATTCGGGCCGCTACACCTACGCTCTGGCACGACGCATCGACGATGCCGGCCGCAACTTCGTCGGCGTCGTCGTGGCCGCCATCGAGCCAGCGTATTTTTCCGACCATTGCTGGTCGAACCGTCTGGCCGAAGATTTCGAATCGGTCATCATCAACGCCCGCGGGCAGGTTATCGCCTCCTGCCGGCCAACCGAGCTCAGCAAGCAATCGGCGATCCTCGGCGCCGTCGCGGTTGACGTACTCTATGGCGGCCGGCTGCGCGACTGGTTGCCCGCATCCGGCGTCGCCCGGCGCAACGGACTGATCGCTTCGGTGTCGCCGGTTCCGGACTTCCCCGACCTGACCGTGCTCACCGTCCTGCCCGAAGCCAGCGTGCTGGCTTCGTGGCGCAGCCACCTGACGCAGGTGGGAATACTCGCATTCATCGTCATCCTCATCCTGCTTGCCGGCGGGCTGCTGGTGCGCCGCCAGATTCGCGGCATGCACGCGCTGACCGAGGAGTTGGCAAGCAACCGCGACCAGCTTGAGGAACGGGTGCGAGTCGCTACCGCCGAGCTGTCGCTGCAGAGGGACCAGGCCGAACAGTCCAGCCACGCCAAGAGCCGCTTTCTGGCCGCGGCCAGCCATGATCTGCGGCAGCCCCTGCATGCGCTGACACTGTTCGCCGCCGACCTGCAGTGCCAGGTCCGGAGCAGGAATGCAGACGACCTGCCGCGGCTGTCCGACCAGATATCCATCTCAGCAAGCATGCTCGGCGAGCTATTGGATTCGCTGCTCGACCTTTCGCGCCTCGACGTCGCCGGGATCAGGCCAGAGATTCGTGGCTTTGCGCTGAACCCGATGCTGGAGCGGCTGGCCGCATCGTTCCGGGTAATTGCGGTCGACCGCCAGCAGGCCCTCATTTTCAGACCGACCGGACTCTGGGTTGAATCCGACCCGGCACTGCTCGAACGCATCCTGTCCAACCTGATCACCAATGCCCTGCGCCACACCGCTCCCGGCGGCCGCATTTTCGTCGGTGTGCACCGGCGCGGCGGGAACGCGCTGATCGAGGTAAGGGATAACGGTCCCGGCATCGCCAGCGAACATCAGAAGGCGATTTTTGCCGAGTTCTACCAGGTCGGAAACAAGGCGCGCGATCCTGACCGGGGACTTGGCCTCGGTCTCGCGATCGTCGACCGCCTGGCCCGGGCACTGGATGTCGAGGTCACTGTGCGCTCGGCAAGCGACCGTGGGAGCACCTTCGGATTGCAAGTGCAGATCGCGACGTCATCGACTGCAGCCAGCCTTCCCGAATCATCGGAGAGTGGAGCAGTCATTCACGTCGTCGGTGCGGGCCTGGACCTCCAGGCGAGCATTGCGCTGGCCAGGAACTGGCGCTATGAGGTCAGCCATGATCCGGACGCCACCGGCCGGCCAACCGAAAGGCGCCGACCGCTGATCGTGATTGCGCTGGCCAGCATTGCTGCGACATTGCGTGCAAGCTATCCGGCGACCATCCCGATCATCGCGCTCGACGACGCGCCGGAAGTTCTCCTGCCGCAAGACACCTACCGGCTGTCGCTGCCGATCCAGCCTGCAAAATTGCGGGCGCTGCTCGGCTACCTTCAGAGGGCCTGGCCGAAATCGATGCCGTAGCGCGTCACGGCGACCAAGGCCTGGGTACGACTGCCAACGCCCAGCGCCTTGAAGATCGCGGTCGCGTGGATCTTGACCGTTCCTTCAGAGAGTCCAAGCCGCTCCGCGATATCACGATTGGAGTAACCGCGGACCATGAGCAGGAGAACCTGCGCCTGGCGATCGGTAAGCCCCACTTCACCGGGACTGATGCCGGTTCCGGACGGAGGCAGCGGTATCGCATCATCGAGGCGCGCCCCGTTGTGGGTGCCCGGTGGATGGAAAATGTCTCCAGCCAGCACCCGACGCAAAGCGTCCAGAACTTCCTGGCCGGAAAACGACTTGGGGATGAATCCTGACGCGCCGAGATGCATGACACGGCGTACGGTCGGCTGGTCATCGAATGCCGACAAGACAACAACCGGGACTGTCGGGAACCTTCGGCGCAGAATGTCGAGGCCGACAAAGCCGTCGACTCCCGGCAGTGCGAGATCAAGCAGAATCAGGTCTACTTCATCGTCGCCTTCAAGCACCGTCAGCGCCGACTCGAAGTCCGCGCGCTCGCGCACCACGACACCATCGCCCACCTGGGCCAGCAAACGCACGAGTCCTTCGCGGACCAGCGCGTGGTCTTCAATCACCAGAAGCTTGAGCATTCCGCCCCCTGTCGTTCGACGGATGCCAATTTAACATCTGCGACCCGGAAGTGGTTTAAGATGTCCGAACGCCTTTGCCTCGGAGAGAGACATGTCCAACGACACCCCCAACCTGAACGACCCTCTGGCTTTCGTGCGCAGCATGTGGAGCGGCATGGGCATATCGATGCCGGGCATGGTAACGCCGACTTTCGACGTCGACGAACTCGACAAGCGGATCAAGGACATGAAGGCAGTCGAAGGCTGGCTGCGCATGAATCTCTCGATGTTGCAGATGACCATTCAGGGACTTGAGATGCAGCGGACAACTCTCGATGCCGTCCAGACCATGGGCAAGATGGCATCCGAATCCGCCCGGTCGATGACAACGGAAGCCACGCCGGCGTCTGCTGCCCCCGAGGCGGCCGTCCCGCCAAGTGCGGTCGACCCCGAAAGGAATGCCTTTTCCGGTGCCGCGATGTGGCCTTGGCAGATGATGCAGCAGATGCGTGACCACATGCAGCAAGCTGCCGAAGCGTCCGCGCAGGCAGCCAGCGCGGAAAAGCCCGCCGCGACGAAGCCGGCCGACCAAGACCGCAAGTCCCCCTAGCGCATCAGCCACGCTGCCCAGAGCGGCAGCGTGAGCATCGATCCGAGCGTCGTCGCCGAAATCAGCCAGGCGACGCTGCGCCCGTCGCCGCCCATGCGCATCGCCAGAATATAGGCCGACGAGGCCGTCGGCAGCGCGGCAAACAGCACGACCACCCGATAGTTCAACCCTTCCAGCCCCAACAGCCGGCCGACAACCGCCGCTATCAGCGGAAGCGCCAGCAGCTTGACGGCCAGCAGCCAGAGCGAAATCCCGCGCACCCCCGGCGTTCCCTCCAGGCGCAGGGCGGCACCGACGGTGATCAGTCCGAGGGCAATCGACGCGTCGGCCAGGCGCCCGAGAAATGCCTGCAGCGGCGCCGGCGGTACGAAGCCGGCAAGGTTCAGGATGAAGCCCGCCGCCGTCCCCCAGATCAGCGGATTACGCGCCACCTCCCGCCACAGGCCGACCTCGCCATGCCGCGCAAGCATCCACACCGAGACCAGGTTCGCCAGCGGTACCGCGGCACCGACGATCAGACCCATGGTGGCGATCCCCGGCGAACCGAAAAGCATGCCGGCCACCGCCAGCGCGATGTAGGAGTTGAAACGGTAGCCACACTGGAACAGCGACGCGAAGGTCAGTGCCGGCAATCTGGCGACCGGCTTCGCCAGTAACCCCAGCAGCATCCCGCCAAGCATCGCGGCGAAGGCGGTTGCCAGCAGCGGCAGCGCCGCGCCGAGGTCAAGGCGGGTCTTGACGATGGCGTTGATCAACAGCGCCGGGAAGAGGATGAAATAGACCAGCTTCTCGACGCCGCTCCAGAAGTGATCGCCAAGGTGCATCCAGCGCCGGATGGCGGTGCCGAGCAGGATCAGGGCAAAGTCGGGGAGGAGCAGCAGCGCGGTATGCATCACCGCATTCTATGGCCTGCCGGGCGCCTTCCCAAGCGTGGACAGCCGCGGGCCCGCTTGACCTTCCCCGGCAAACCCGAAATACTCGTCACCATGAGGAAAAACAAATGAATCCCGAGTGGTGGACCTGGGTGGTCGGCGGCATTGCGCTGATCCTTGCGGAACTGGCGATCCCGTCCTTCTTCATCGTCTGGTTCGGGCTTGGCGCCATCCTGGTCGGCGTGCTGATGCTGGTCATGCCCGACCTTTCGCTGACCGCGCAACTGGCGACCTGGACGCTGGCGTCGCTGGCCATGGTCATTCTCTGGTTCCGCGTCTTCAAACGAAGTTTCCACAAGACACGGATCGGCATGGCCGACGGCGAAGTGATCGGCGAAATCGGCCTGTTGGTCAACGCCGTCGCCCCCTTCGAGCGCGGCAAGGTACGCTTCCAGCGGCCTGTGCTCGGCTCGGAGGAATGGGTCTGTCTGGCCGATTCGGCGATCGCTGCCGGCGAGCGCGTCAGGGTAGTGGCGGTCGAAGGCAGTTTTCTGAAGGTTGGCAAGACTTGAAGAGGTCGGGGAAATGGATATGAGCGCTGGATTTATCGTTGTTGTGGCCCTGCTGGTCTTTGTTGCGGTCACCATCGCCAAGGGCGTGCGTCTGGTGCCGCAGGGCATGGAGTGGATCGTCGAACGCCTCGGCAAGTACCACAGCACGCTGAAGCCCGGCCTCAATATCGTCATCCCCTACCTCGACAAGGTCGCCTACCAGCTGGTGACCAAGGACATCATCCTCGACGTCCAGGAGCAGGAAGTCATCACCCGCGACAATGCGGTCATCCTGACCAACGCCATCGCCTTCATCAAGGTCACCGACCCGGTCAAGGCGGTCTATGGCATTACCGATTTCTCCGAGGCGATCCGCAACCTGATCATGACGACGCTGCGCTCGATCGTCGGCGAAATGGAACTCGACGAAGCGCTTTCGTCGCGTGACAAGATCAAGGCCCGGCTGCGCGAGAGCATCGCCGATGAGGCCGTGGATTGGGGTTTGACCGTCAAATCGGTCGAAATTCAGGACATCAAGCCCTCGCAATCAATGCAGAAGGCCATGGAAATGCAGGCCGCCGCCGAACGCGAGCGCAAGGCCGTGGTGATCCGCGCCGAAGGCGCCAAGCAGGCGGCCATCCTCGAAGCCGAGGCGCGGCTGGAGTCGGCCAAACGCGACGCCAACTCGCAGGTCATGCTCGCCGAAGCGTCGGCCGAGGCAATCCGCCGCATCACCGCCGCCATCGGCGACCAGACCGGGCCGATGTCCTACATGCTCGGCGAAAAATACATCCGCGCCCTCGAGCGCATGGGCGAGAAGGACAACGCCAAGGTCGTCGTCCTGCCGGCGGATTTGCAGGAGGCGGTGAAAGGGCTGTTTGGGCGGGCCAAGCCCTGAAATGCTTGAATCGACCCTCAGCCGACGGTCGGGGGAATCGAGACCGGACATTCGAGCCGGGCAACGGGAATATCGAAGCGGCCGTTTAATTTTCAATTTCGATATTTCAGCCTGAAGGGCAGATTTGCTGCGGGTACGGCCATTCCGGTCAGTGATACCACGGCGAAGCCCGGTTACGACTTATTCAACGTCTGCCCACCGGCGCAAGTGCGTCACCCACCCTCAGAGCGTGTTGGGGTGACATTGACAGCCTTAACAATTGGAGCCGATCACCGCTTCAGCATAGAATGATCCTCTGAGGGCAACAGGTTGCCGAATCTGGCAACAAAAAAGAGGTTCCAGATGGACGATAAACGCGCACCAAGCGGGTTCCCAAATGTATTAAGAAAGCTTGGGGCGATGACCGCCATTCGTGACACTCATTTGGTTGAGCAGAGTTTGCTACGCACTTTGGGGCCGTTGCTTGGAGTGCTTGATACGTCTTTTTATCGTGCCGATGAAAAAGGCAATCTAATTAGCGCACTTCATCACTCGCTCAAAGTGGTACTGAAGGGCGAAGCGCGTAGCACTGTCGAGAACGTCGAGGAAATCACCAACGTCAGGGATATACCTGAAACGTTGATGAGTTTATTCGATAGCGTTCGTGTACTCGGAAAATCCTGTAGCAGCAAGATTGAGGGCGACCTGCACATCTGTTACCCCATACGAAGCCAAGGAGAGTTGGTTGCTTTTTTTATTTTTCGGCGAGAGAAAGAGGTCACTCCCGTCGAGGATGCAATCATCCACGGAGTTCTCGAAGTATTCACGAACTACTTTGCTTTGCTTGACACCAGTCAACGGGACCAACTCACAGGTTTGCTCAACCGTTACTCTCTGGAGTCCAATCTCGACCGGTTGTGGAATCTGATATCAGCGCGACGACACCTTGCTGCCGACGGTAATAACAAGCGGTCACCCTCCACAGAAACATACTGGCTTGGCGTTCTGGATATTGATCACTTCAAGAAGGTTAATGACACTTATGGCCACATCATCGGTGATGAGGTGCTGATCTTGACAAGCAATCTGTTAAAAGCCTCGCTGCGTCAGTCTGATCTCCTTTACCGTTATGGTGGCGAAGAATTTGTTGCCGTTATTGCAGCCAACGACTTGGAATCCGCGACTCGTGTTTTTGAGCGTGCGCGATCAAAAATTGAACAATTTCAGGTTCCGCAGGTGGGGCGAGTCACTATTAGCGGTGGCTTTTGCAGTGCTGATCCGACCGTGCTGCCCAAGGAGGTACTTAACCGTGCTGACAGTGCCCTATATGCAGCCAAGGATGCCGGACGCAACCGTGTTTATTTTTACGATACGTTGATCATAGAAGGTATTTTGAAGGCGCCTGGTTCCGGTAGCATCGAACTGTTCTAGTCCAAATCGCAGCAAAGAGTCTGCAATAGCCAGCAGACGAAGCCTAGTCTGAACGGCAGGAACGTTAGGGCGATTTGTATTCAAATGTCAGCAGGCAGCAATCAGTCTGCAAGAAACTGTGACGGCGGGGTTCAGCAGTTTCACGACCGGATGGGTGCTTCATAGTGACTACTTCCGAGCGAGCGGGAAAATGAACGGCCGCAATGGAGCAGAAATTCCACCGTCGGGTCATGGCCGGTTTCAGCCAAACACCGCAATTGGCCTCCTGCTTTGCTTCCTGCCACAGCGAGGCAACTTCTGGTCAGACCGGACAACTCGTTCTTCTCTCCTCTGCGAACGATTCGAAACTTGTTCAGCCGAGGGCGCCGCTGGCGGCAAGCTGTTCTATTTCGGCGGTGCTGTAGCCGGCGGCGACGAGGATTTCCGCATCGTGCTGGCCCGCGCTGGGAGCTGCCTGGCGGATCGCGAACTTGAAGTCGGACAGCTTCAGCGGTGGGGCGAACTGGGTCAGGCCGTCTTCGTGCAGCACCATGCCGCGCGCCACGATCTGCTCGTTCTTCAGGGCTTCCTCGGGAGTCAAAATCGGCGTTACGCAGCAGTCGACCGCGGCAAACAGCTTCGCCCATTCGTCTCGGGGTCGCGTTGCGAACAGGGTGGCCAGTTCAGCGCGCAGGCTGGCGTCCCATTGCCGCCCAACCCATTCCGGGCGGCCAACAACCTCGCAGCAGATCTTCCAGAACTTGCCTTCCAGTGCCCCGACCGCCATGTGCCTGCCGTCGGCACAACGATAGGCGCCGTAGCAGGGAAATCCGCCCGCGAGCAGGTCGCTGCCGCGGGGAACCGAGTGGGCGCTATCGTTCAGGCGCAACATCGCAAAATAGGTGTGCGCCAGAACGCTGTCGGTCATCGACACATCGATGTACCGCCCCTTGCCGGTACGCTGCGCTTCGACCACCGCCGCCAGGATTCCCATTGCCGCAGTCAGCGCCCCGCCGAGCAGATCCGCGATCTGGAAATTCGGGATGGCCGGGTTGCCGCCTTCACAGCCGATCTGGTCGAGCACCCCGGCGTAGCCGAGGTAGTTGATGTCGTGGCCTGCCAGATCCTTGTACGGGCCATCCTGCCCGTAGCCGCTGATCGAACAGTAGGCGATCCTCGGGTTGAGCGCGGCGATCACGGCATAGCCGACCCCGAGCTTGTCCATGACCCCCGGCCGGAAGCTCTCGATAATTACGTCGGCAGCGCCGGCGAGGCGCTTGAAGACTTCCACGCCCTCCGGCTTCTTCAGGTCGAGCCGCAGGCCCTGCTTGTTGCGGTTGATCATCCGGAAATAGGCGCTGTCCTCGCCCTGCCCGGTGCCCAGCGTCCGGGCATAGTCGCCGACTTGCGGGTCTTCGATCTTGATGACCTCGGCCCCGAGATCGGCCAGATGCAGCGTGGCGACCGGCCCCGGCAGCAGACGGGTAAGATCGAGAACACGGATGCCGGCCAGCGGTCCGGGCCGGCTCATTCTTCGCAACTGCCGAGCAGGTCGGCTTCGAGTTCTATTTCCATGCCTTCTTTCAGATTCGTGTCGATGAACATGCCGCGATAGAGCCGCCCTGCGCTGGCGGCGCGCCGTGCATGCGGCGTTTCCCATCGCTCGACACGCAGGCGGATCATTCCCGACTGCACTTCACGTGCGTAACTGGCGGACGACACGCAGGGATGGGCCAGCACCAGACGGTTGAATTCCTCGCGCGTGTACTGCTCGATGCTCTTTCCCGGCACTTGCGGGCACACCGCCAGGCGCCGGGTCTGCACGTCCGCAGCCACGATGCGGCCCCTGACGTAGAACGCGGCATCCGCCACACCGGGATTGCTCTCCCTGTAGATCACGCAGCGGCCTGCCCGCCAGGCCTCGGGATCAGCCTCGACCAGCCTTGCCGAAGGCCGCAGCTCAACAGCGCCGGCCGTGGCACCTGCTGCCGCCAGCGCCAGAAAGGCAGTGACGAAGCGCATCGGCAGCGGCATCGGGTCAATAGACGCGGCTATCCTCGATTACCTTCCCGTCGTTCGCAAGGCGGCCGGGAACACAGAAGGCCACCTCGCCGCGCAGCTTGGTGACTTCGCGCAGACTGCTCGCAACCGCCTTGTCGAGCGCCTCGCTGCCGGCTGCGATTTCGCAATGCAGGACCATGCGATCCTGCCCGCCGGGATTGTCGACAACCAGCCGCATGCGTTGGATTTCCGGATGGCGCCTGGCAAGATCGGCAATCTGCTCGGGATGAACGAACATGCCCTTGATCTTGGTTGTCTGATCGGCGCGGCCCATCCAGCCCTTTAGCCGGACGTTGCTGCGCCCGCACGGTGAACGACCGGGCAGGAAGGCGGAGAGGTCACCGGTAGCGAAGCGGATCAGCGGACAATCCGGGCTGAAGGTCGTGACGACGACCTCGCCGACCTCGCCCGGATCGACCGGATCGCCGGTGCCCGGGCGGACGATCTCGACCAGCAGTTCCTCCTCGACGACCAGGCCTTCCTCGGCCTCGGTCTCGTAGGCAATCGCCCCGATGTCGGCGGTCGCGTAGCACTGACGGACCGCGATGCCGCGCTCGCGAAGCCACTCGCGGGTGACGCCGGGCAAGGCTTCACCCGAGACGCAGGCCTTGCTCAGCGAGCTGACATCGGCGCCGATCTCTTCCGCCTTCTCGATGATGATGCGCAGGAACGATGGCGTCCCGACATAGCCTTCGGGCCGCAGGTCGGCAATCGCCTGAACCTGCTGCTCGGTCTGCCCGGTGCCGCCGGGAAACACCGAACAGCCGAGCTTGCGCGCCCCGCCCTCGAAAATGAAGGCGCCGGGCGTGAAATGATAGGAAAAGCAGTTGTGGATCAGGTCGCCATTGCGGAAACCGGCGGCATAGAGCACGCGGGCCATGCGCCAGGAATCGAGATCCTTGCCCTGCATCTCGTAGATGGGGCCCGGCGAAGCGAATACCCGTTTTGCGTTGCGTCGCGGCAGCGAATTCAGCCCGCCGAACGGCGGCGATCTTTTCTGCAAGTCCATCAGGTCGCGCTTGCGCGTCAGCGGCAGTCGCGCCAGAGCATCGCGGGTCACCACCTCGAACGGATTGATCCCCGCCAGCAGGCGGAAATAGTGCGACGTCGTTTCCTTGGCGTGCGCGATCTGGCGCACCAGCCTGTCCATCAGGTCATCTTCGCGCTCACCGGGGTCCCGGGTTTCGAGCGGGTCGTAGAAACTCATTCATTTTCTCCGTTTTTTGCCGGTCGACCGCAACACGTTCCAATTCGGCCGCAGGAGGTTGCAAAGTAGCCGCTCGGGGCAAGGCGGAGCGGGGCGCCGTTTGCTTCCTGCAAACAAGCCCCGCGACAACGCCGCCCTGAACGGCGCACTGCAACCTCAAGAGAGCCAGCGCTTGCGGCGACGATAGTGCTTGACGTCCTTGAACGACTTGCGCCCGGCGGACGACAGGCCGAGGTAGAACTCCTTGACGTCCTCATTGCTGCGCAGATCCTCGGCCGAACCTTCCATGACAACCCGGCCGTTTTCCAGAATGTAGCCAAAGTCGGCATAGCGCAGGGCGATGCCGGTGTTCTGCTCGGCCAGCAGGACGGTGACCTTCTCGCGCTGGTTGAGGTCCTTGACGATCTCGAACACCTCCTCGACGATCTGCGGCGCCAGGCCCATCGACGGCTCGTCAAGCAGGACCATCTTCGGGTTCGCCATCAGTGCGCGACCGATCGCGCACATCTGCTGCTCGCCGCCCGAGGTGTAAGCAGCCTGGCCGGTGCGCCGCGTCTTGAGGCGCGGAAAGTAGTCGTAGACCTTTTCCAGCGTCGCCGCGACGGCGCCCTTGCCGTCGGTTCGGGTGTAGGCGCCGGTCATCAGATTTTCTTCGATGGTCAGGTGGCCGAAACAGTGCCGCCCTTCCATCACCTGAACCACGCCGCGCTTGACCAGATCGGCAGGCGTCAGCGCCTCGACACGCTCGCCCTTGAGTTCGATCGATCCCTTGGTCACCTCGCCACGCTCGCCGTGCAACAGATTGCTGACCGCGCGCAGCGTCGTCGTCTTGCCGGCCCCGTTGCCGCCGAGCAGCGCGACGATACTTCCTTCCGGCACGTTGAAGGAAACTCCCTTGAGCACCAGGATCACGTGGTTGTAGATGACCTCGACGCTATTGACGTTGAGGAAGATGTTGGCGGCAGTCATGTCGATTCCTGAAAGCGGTGCCCCGCACCTCGCGGCACGGGGCGACTCACGTTACATCTTGCACTGCTCGGGCGTACGCGGCGTGATCTTCTTCTCCTCGGCATACTTGCGCGAGGCGTTCAGCACCATGCCACGCAGCAGTTTGTCGTCGGCCTGGTACCACTCCGCGCCGACCACCCACTTGCTGCCGTCCCACGACTGGATGCGCACCCAGGATGACCCCATGTGATCCAGACAGGAGGTCTGCACCGGGCGCATGACGCCAGCGAAGCCCATCGCGTCGAGCACTTTCTGGTCAAGCTTGAGGTTCTCCAGGCCCCAGCGTGTCTGTTCGCCGGTCATGACCTTGCCCTTGCCATAGCGCTCCTGCGCCTTGCGCACGCCCTCGACCCCGAGCATCGCCGAGATCAGGCCGCGCATGTAGAGCACGCTGCCGACGTCGGCCTTTTCGCCGCTACCCTGCCCCTTGGCGTAGAGCGTGTCGAGAACGTCCGTGACGATCTTGCTCTGCGGTTCCGCGCTGTGCTGCAAGGCCAGCGCGTTGTAGCCCTTGGCGCCGTCGGCGACGTCCTTGACATCGGGCTCGGCCCCTGCCCACCAGATGCCATACATCTTGTCACGCGGGAAACCGGTGGCCTGTGCTTCCTTGAGCGCTGTCGAGTTCATGACGCCCCAGCCCCAGAGCAGGACATAGTCGGGACGGTTCTGGCGGATCTGCAACCAGGTCGCCTTCTGCTCAACGCCCGGATGCGCGACCGGCAGCAGCGTCAACGTGAAGCCTTCCGTCTTGGCCCGCTCCTGCAATAGCGCAATCGGCTCCTTGCCATATGGGCTGTCGTGATAGACGAGCGTGATCTTCTTGCCCTTGAGCTTGTCGAGTCCGCCTTCCCTCTTCGCCAACGCCTGGATGGCGACGTCGGCACCGACCCAGTAGGTTCCGAGCAGCGGGAAGTTCCAGGCGAACACCGAGCCGTCCTGCGACTCGCTGCGGCCGTAGCCGGCGGTGATCAGCGGAATCTTGTCCACCGGCGCCTTGTCGGTCAGGGCGAAGGTCACCCCCGTGGACAGCGGCTGAAACAGGGTGGCGCCGCCGTTCTTGCCTTTCAGGCGCTCGTAGCATTCGACGCCGCGGTCGGTCGCGTAGCCGAATTCGCACTCTTCGAAACTGATCTTGACGCCGTTGATACCGCCCTTGGCGTTGACCAGCTTCAGGTAATCGACATAGCCGTTGGCCCACGGCGTGCCGTTGGGCGCATAGGCGCCGGTGCGATAGACCAGAACCGGGAAGAACTGTTCCTTGGCCTGGGCGAAGGCGGCAGGTGCGGTGACGGTCGAGGTGATGCCAATGGCGGCCAGCGAAACGGCCAGAGCAAGCGAGCGAATCTTCATCTATGTCTCCTCCAGAATGTGGATTGGTAATGCACTTGCGGTTGGTTAAGACTTCAGCCCGGTCACTGCCAAAAACCCAAAGGATGGCACTAATGCGGGAACGGCCAGAGGCGCAACTTCTCCTTCGCCGTCACCCACAGTCGGGCAAGACCATGGGGCTCGACGATCAGGAAAAAGACAATCAGCGCCCCGAAGATTATCAGTTCCGCGTGTGAAGCCGCGGTGGTGGAAACGGTAACCCCGACCAGCGCCCCGAGCGCTGGCAGGAACTGGCTGAGGAAGATCGGCAGGATGACGATGAAGGCAGCGCCGAAGAAGCTGCCAACGATCGACCCCATGCCGCCGATGATGACCATGAAAAGCAGCTGGAACGAGCGGTCGACCGAGAACGCGGCCGGCTCCCATGAGCCGAGATGGACAAAGCCCCACAGCGCACCAGCTACGCCGACGAAAAAAGAACTGACGGCGAAGGCGGAGAGCTTGGCCCACATCGGGCGGATACCGATGACCTCGGCCGCCACGTCCATGTCACGGATCGCCATCCACTGCCGCCCGATCGAGGCGCGCGTCAGATTTTTCGCCACCAGGGCAAACACGACCAGCAACATCAGGCAGAAAAGATATTTCTCGACCGGCGATTCGACCGGAAAGCCGAAGACCTGGAGATTGGACACCGACACCGAACCGGAGGATGAATCGTTGGTGAACCATTTGACACGCAGGAAGGCCCAGTCCGCGACGAACTGCGCGGCGAGCGTGGCCACCGCCAGATAGAGCCCGCGCACGCGCAGGCTGGGAATGCCAAACAGAACCCCCATCCCTGCCGCCGTCAAGCCACCGAGCAGTAACGCGACAAGCAACGGCATGTGCGGGATGCGAATCAGGAAATTGTAGGCGGCATAGGCGCCGATCGCCATGAAGGCACCCGCGCCCAGCGTGATCTGGCCGCAATAGCCGACCAGAAGATTGACGCCAAGCGCGGCCAGCGACAGGATCAGGAAGGGAATCAGGATGGCGCGGAAAAAATACTCGTCGGCCAGAAAGGGGACACCGACGAAGGCGAAGACGATGATCGCCAGGACCAGATAGCGGTCCTGGGCAATCGGGAAGATCTGTTGGTCAGCCCCGTAGGAGGTCTTGAACTGGCCATTTTCGCGGTAGATCACGTTGCTTCTCCTGAATTACACGCGGTCGATGATCTTCTCGCCGAACAGGCCCTGCGGCCTGAACAGCAGGAAAACGAGGGCCAGCATGTAGGCGAACCAGATCTCGATGCCGCCACCGACCATCGGGCCGATGTAAACCTCCGACAACTTTTCGCCAACGCCGATGATCAGCCCGCCGAGAATGGCGCCGGGAACCGAGGTCAGACCGCCGAGGATGACGACCGGCAAGGCGCGCATCGCCACCGTCGCCAGCGAGAACTGAACCCCGAGTTTCGAGCCCCAGATGATGCCCGCAACCAGCGCCACGACACCGGCGACGCACCAGACGATGACCCAGATCCGGTTGAGCGGGATGCCGATCGACAGCGCCGCCTGGTGGTCATCGGCGACGGCGCGCAGGGCGCGGCCGGTCGACGTCTTCTGGAAGAAGAGCGTGAGCAGGACGACGAGAACGGCGGCGATCAATGCCGCGTAGAAATCCTCCTTGTTGATCAGGATACCGCCTTCGAAGACGCTCTCCAGCATCATGACCGGATCCTTTGGCATGCCGACATCGATCTTGTAGATCTCGCTGCCAAAGAGGGTCTGGCCGATGCCTTCGAGAACGTAGGCGATGCCGAGGGTCGCCATCAGCAGGGTCGCCCCTTCCTGATTGACCAGGTTGCGCAGCACCAGGCGTTCGATGACCCAGGCAACGACGAACATGACGACACCCGCCGCCAGGAAGGCCAGGATATTGGCCAGCACCAGGCTATCGCCGCCGAGTACCGCCCCGATCCATTCCGAAAAGCGCGCCATCGCCAGCGCCGCGAAAAGAACCATCGCTCCCTGCGCAAAATTGAAGACGCCGGAGGCCTTGTAGATCAGCACGAACCCGAGGGCCACCAGCGAGTAGAGCATGCCGGCCATCAGGCCGCCGATCAGGGTTTCGAGAAAGAATGCCATCATCCGCTCCGCTTAATGGCCCGCACCGAGGTAGGCCGTGATGACCTCGGGGCTGGAACGAACTTCATCCGGGTCGCCGTCACCGATCTTCCGGCCGTAGTCAAGAACGACCACGCGGTCGGAAATGTCCATGACGACACCCATGTCGTGCTCGATGAGGACGATGGTCGTCCCGAACTGGTCGTTGACATCGAGGATGAAGCGGCACATGTCCTGCTTCTCCTCGACGTTCATGCCCGCCATCGGCTCGTCGAGCAGCAGGATCTGCGGTTCCATGGCCAGAGCGCGGCCGAGATCGACGCGCTTCTGGAACCCGTATGGCAGGCGCCCCACAGGCGTCTTGCGGATGTGCTGGATTTCGAGAAAGTCGATGATCTCCTCGACCTTGGCCCGGTGTTCGAGCTCCTCGTTGCGCGCCGGTCCCCACCAGATCGCCTGCAGCAGCAGGTTACTCTTCATCTTGAGACTGCGGCCGGTCATGATGTTGTCGAGGACGCTCATGCCCTTGAACAGCGCGATGTTCTGGAAGGTACGGGAAATCCCGTGACGGGCCGCCAGGTGCGGATCCATCTGCGTGCGCTCTTCGCCACGGAACATGATCCGGCCTTCCTGGGGATGGTAAACGCCGTTGATCACGTTCAGCATCGAGCTCTTGCCGGCGCCGTTGGGGCCAATGATCGCCCGTATTTCATGCTCGCGGACATCGAAGGAAATATCGCTCAGCGCCTTGACGCCCCCAAAACGCAGCGAAATGTTCTGCAGGTCGAGAATGACGTCGCCGATCTCCTTGCTCACGTTCAGGCTGCCTTCTTCACGACCGGAAAGGTCTTCACGTCGATGATCTTCAGGTCGGCCGAGACCTTGCCGCGCCGGCCGTCCTCGAACTTGACCTCGGTCTCGATGAACTGGCTGCTCTTGCCACCGTAAAGCGCGTCGATCAGCACCCCGTATTTCTCGGCGACGAAGTTGCGGCGCACCTTGCGTGTCCGCGTCAGTTCATCGTCGTCCGGGTCGAGTTCCTTGTGCAGCACGAGGAAGCGGTGAATCTGCGAGTCCGCCACCATCGCGTCATGGACCAGATCGGCATTGACCTTTTCGACGCATTCGCGGATCAGATCGAGCACTTCCGGCTTGCCCGCCAGATCGGTATACCCCGAATAGGCGATGCCGCGCCGTTCGGCCCAGTTGCCGACCGCCCCGACGTCGATGTTGATGAAGGCGCAGACCATGTCGCGCTCATGACCGAAGCAGACCACTTCCTTGATGTGCTGGAAGAACTTGAGCTTGTTCTCGATGTAGTTTGGCGCGAACATGGCGCCGTTGGAGAGCTTGCCGACATCCTTGGCCCGGTCGATGATCTTGAGATGGCCATCGGCGTCGAGAAAGCCTGCGTCGCCGGTCATGAAGTAGCCCTCGGCATTGATCGACTCGGCCGTGGCGTCCGGCCGCTTGTAGTAACCCTTGAGCAGCATCGGCCCCTTGACCAGCACCTCGCCGTTGTCGGCGATCCTGATCTCGACGCTCGGCGCCGGCGCGCCGACGGTATCCGACTTGACCTGACCGTCCGGCTGCAAACAGACATAGGCGCAGGTTTCGGTCTGCCCATAGAGTTGCTTGAGATTGATCCCGATCGAGCGGAAGAAACTGAAAAGTTCGGGGCCGATCGCCGCACCGGCGGTATAGGCCACGCGGATGCGGCTCATGCCAAGCACGTTGCGCAAGGGTCCGTAAATCAGGACATTGCCGAGCCAGTACATCAGTCGATCGCTGACGCCCACCGGCTTGCCGTCGAGAATGGCGCCACCGCAGCGCTTGGCGACGCCCATGAAATAATGGAAGAGCTTCTGTTTGACCTTTCCGGCATCCTCCATGCGGATCATGACGGAGGTCAGCAGGCTCTCGAAGACCCGTGGCGGGGCAAAATAGTAAGTCGGGCCGATCTCGCGCAGGTCGGTCATGACCGTTTCGGCCGACTCGGGGCAGTTGATGGTGAATCCGGCAACGAGTGCCTGGGCATAGGAGAACAGATGATCGCCGACCCAGGCCATCGGCAGGTAGGAAAGAATGTCGCCGTCACCGCTCATGCGGTCGACCTGCACGCCGCCCTGGGCGGCAGAAATGAACGCGGCGTGCGTCTGACAGACGCCTTTCGGCTTTCCGGTCGTCCCGGACGTGTAGAGCATGACCGAAACGTCATCGTGATGACCCTTGCCGACTTCGTTGTCGAAGACGTCGGGATGGTTGCGGTCATGGATCCGCCCCATTTCGATCAGTTCCTGGATGTCGTGCAGGAAGGGCTGGGTGTAGTGCCGCATTCCGCGCGCATCGTCATAGATGATGTGTTCCAGCGTACCGACCTGCGGCATGATTTCGAGCAACTTGTCGACCTGCTCCTGGTCCTCGACGACCGCAAAGCGGATGCCGGCATCCTGCATGACGAACAGCATCTCGTTGGCCACCGCGTCCTGGTACAGCGGAACCGGCACCCCGCCCAAGGCCTGGGCAGCACTCATCATCATGTAGAGGTGCGGCCGGTTGTCGCCGATGACGGCCAGGTTGTCGCCGCGCCTGAAGCCGAGCTCCGCAAGGCCGCAGGCGAGTGCCCGCACCCGTACGGCAACTTCCGCCCAGGACAGGGTCTGCCAGATCCCCAGGTATTTTTCACGCATCGCCGGAGCATCAGGACGACTCCTCGCGTGATTGAGCAGCAGACGCGGGAACGTGTGCAGACCAGTAAGCGACTCGGGTCCAGCCTCAGAAGGCATTCTTTGACTCCTCTCCGCCGCGCCTCATAGGGCAACGGTCTAATGTGTGTTCTGCATTGTGTCCAAAGCGCCGGCCCACGTAAACCTTGCAGTGCACAACGACAATGGTTAACCATCGCAGCGAAGTTTAGGGAAAGGGCCAGCTTATAATTGTCATCCGGCGGACATTTGGAAAAAAGACCTTGCAAAATGCAGAGGAACTGCTGCGGACCTCCGTGTGGGGGCAAGCGCTGACGGAGACAGAAATGTCCCGGGCAGTTGACGGCACCTGCGAGCGCGCTTTCGCCGCCGGCGCTTTCATCTGCATGAAGGGCGACCCAGTCGACGCGTGGATGGGGATCATCGATGGCCTGGGCAAGATGGCCAGCTTCTGGACGACCGGAAAAACCACATCCTTGATCGGCATCAGCACTGGCGGCTGGTTCGGCGAAGGGTCACTACTCAAGAACGAACCCCGTCGCTACGACGTCATGGCCTTGCGCGCCACTCGGGTTGCCTTCATGAACCGCAGTACCTTTCTGTGGCTGATGGATCACAGTATCGCCTTCAACCGGTATCTGATCACGCAGTTGAATGAACGCCTTGGCCAGTTTATCGGCATGATGGAGAACGAGCGCCTGCTCGACCCCGACGCCCGCATCGCCCGCTGTCTCGCCGGCCTGTTCAACCCGGTCCTCTATCCGGGAACCAGCCGCCTGCTGCAGATTTCGCAGGAAGAGCTGGGCTACCTTGCCGGCGTATCCCGCCAGCGCACCAATCAGGCGCTGCGGACGCTCGAGGACGCCGGGCTGGTACGCAGCGAATATGCCGGCATAGACATCCTGGACCTCGATGGTCTGGGCCGTTTCGGCGAGTGAGCAACAACTCGCAGCCCAACCTGCTGCCATTGCACCTGGACAAGAAATGACCATGTCAACGAGCTACCCCCGCCTGACCTCACTGTCCCACGGGGGTGGATGTGGCTGCAAGATCGCCCCCGGCCTGCTGACGGAGATCCTCAAGGGCAGCAGCCGCCTGCCAATACCGCCCGAGTTGCTGGTCGGGATCGAAACCGCCGACGATGCCGCCGTCTACCAGTTGAACGATGAACAGGCGCTGATCGCCACCACCGATTTCTTCATGCCCATCGTCGATGACCCCTACGACTTCGGCCGCATTGCCGCCACCAACGCCATTTCCGACGTCTATGCCATGGGCGGCCGGCCGATCATGGCGCTGGCGCTGGTCGGCATGCCGATCAACGTGCTGCCGACCGAGGTCATCGCGCGCATCCTCGCGGGTGGCGAAGCAGTCTGCCGCGCTGCCGGAATACCGATTGCCGGCGGCCACAGCATCGATTCGGTCGAGCCGATCTACGGCTTGGTCGCCCTCGGGCTGGTCCATCCGAAACTGGTCAAGCGCAATGCCGATGCCCGCGTCGGCGACCGTATCATCCTCGGCAAGCCGCTCGGGGTCGGCATCCTCTCCGCCGCCCTGAAGAAGGATGCGGTCGACCCCTCCGGGTACGCCAAAATGATCGACATTACGACCAGACTGAACACCCCCGGGCCCGAACTTGCCGCCCTGCCCGGCGTGCACGCGATGACCGACGTCACCGGATTCGGGCTCGCCGGTCACGCCCTCGAGCTGGCGCACGCCGCCCAATGCAGCCTGAACATCGAGTGGTCGCGCGTCCCGCTGATCGATGGGGTGCTGAAACTCGCGGCGGACGGGATCGTCACCGGCGCCTCGAGCCGCAACTTCGCCTCCTACGGTCACGACACCGCCCTGCCGGCGGACTTCACGCCGCAAGAGAGGGCGCTGCTCACCGACCCGCAGACCAGCGGCGGCCTGCTGGTCTCCTGCGCCGAGGACAGCGTCGCCGCGGTTCTGGAAGTTTTCCGGAGACACGGCTTTGCGAGCGCGGCCGAGATCGGCGCCGTCGGAGCGCGCAGCGAAGCGCTGCTGACCATCCGTTAAGCGTGAGCAATCGCCGGAACTCGGCACATCCGTAACGCGCAGAGCAGACAGGGAGTTTGACGCTCAATGCCGATACCCACGAGAATGGGCAGGTCACCAATGCAGGGGAAAGCAATTTGGAAACATTAGTCCGCTATCATCTCGCCGATGGCGTCGCCGTCATCACGCTCGACGATGGCAAGGTAAACGTCCTAGGTCTTGCCATGCAGGATCAATTGAACGCCGCCCTCGACCGCACAGAAGCGAACGGAGCAGCGGTGCTTCTGACCGGCAACGCCCAAGTCTTCAGCGGCGGATTTGACCTGAAGGTCTTCAAGGCTGGCGGTCCAGAATTGGTGCGCATGCTTATTGGTGGTGGCGAATTATGTGAGCGCCTGCTGACGTTTCCGCGGCCAGTTGTCGTTGCCGCAAGTGGCCACGCCATGGCGATGGGGGCGCTCATGCTGCTCTGCGCGGACTACCGGATCGGTATCGACAGCGGCGCCCGGGTACAGCTCAACGAAACAGCCATCGGCATGACCCTGCCGTATTTCGGTGTCGAGCTCGCACGGGCCCGTCTGGCGACACCTTGGCTGAATCGCGCATTGGTCAATGCCGAAGCGTTGACACCGTCACAGGCGGTTGCCTGCGGCTTTCTTGACGAGGTCGTGCCGGTAACGGATCTACCTGAGATCGCTCGGGCAAGAACCGCTGCACTGGCCGCACTGCATCCGGAAGCGTTCGTCGCTACCCGCTCACGAGTTCACGAACCGTTGCTTGCGGCCGCGAGGAAAGCAAGGTTACGCGACGAAGAGGAATGGAAGCGGAGTATCCCCCTCGGTTGAGAGAGGGCATTGCGGAACGATGCCGCCAACTGAATCCCCGCTTCGGGCAAGCACCTGACATCGTGAACCCGCCCAGGCTGGAAGGGCGGTCGGCGAATCACCCTCTGCCTCGAGCGATCGAGAGATGTCCTACATGCTGCGCCGGTACTGACCGCCGACTTCGTACAGTGCACTGCTGATCTGGCCGAGCGAGCAATACTTGACGGCATCGACGAGAACGGCGAAGACGTTGCCATCCTCGATCACAGTCTGCTTGAGCTTCTCCAGCATGGCCGGCGAGGTCGCCGCGTTTCTCGCCTGAAAATCGCGCAGCCGACTGATCTGCGACTGTTTTTCCTCGTCGGTCGAACGCGCGAGTTCGATCTCCTGCTGGGCCATTCCCTTCGGGTTGAGGAAGGTGTTGACACCGATGATCGGGTAGGAGCCGTCGTGCTTCTTGTGCTCGTAATAGAGGGATTCTTCCTGAATCTTGCCGCGCTGGTAGCCGGTTTCCATCGCGCCGAGGACGCCGCCACGCGAGGCGATGGCTTCGAATTCCTTCAATACGGCCTCCTCGACAAGATCGGTCAGTTCGTCGATGACGAAAGCGCCCTGGTTCGGATTCTCGTTCTTGGCGACGCCCCACTCGCGGTTGATGATCAACTGGATGGCCATCGCGCGCCGCACGCTCTCTTCCGTAGGCGTCGTGATCGCCTCGTCGTAGGCATTGGTATGCAGCGAGTTGCAGTTGTCGTAGATGGCGATCAGCGCTTGCAGGGTGGTACGGATGTCGTTGAAATCCATCTCCTGCGCGTGCAATGAGCGCCCACTCGTCTGGATGTGGTACTTGAGCTTCTGGCTGCGCTCGTTGGCGCCGTACTTGTTCTTCATCGCCACCGCCCAGATGCGGCGGGCGACACGGCCGATCACCGAGTATTCCGGATCCATGCCGTTGCTGAAGAAGAAACTCAGGTTGGGCGCGAAGTCGTCGATGTGCATGCCGCGCGCCAGGTAGCTCTCGACGTAGGTGAAGCCGTTGGACAGCGTGAAGGCGAGCTGGCTGATCGGATTGGCGCCGGCTTCGGCAATGTGATAGCCGGAGATCGAAACCGAATAGAAATTCTGGATACTGTTGTGGACGAAGAACTCCTGGATGTCGCCCATCATCTTCAGCGCGAATTCGGTGCTAAAGATGCAGGTGTTCTGGCCCTGGTCTTCCTTGAGGATATCGGCCTGCACCGTGCCACGCACGGTCGACAACGTCCATTCGCGGATTTTTTCGGCTTCGTCCTCGGTCGGGTCGCGGCCGTTGTCGGCCTTGAACTTGGTGATCTGTTCGTCGATGGCGGTGTTGAAGAAGCAGGCGAGGATGATCGGCGCCGGGCCGTTGATCGTCATCGATACCGAAGTCGTCGGCGAGCACAGGTCGAAGCCGCCGTAGAGCACTTTCATGTCGTCGAGGGTGGCGATCGAGACGCCGGAATTACCGATCTTGCCGTAAATGTCCGGGCGTTCGTCGGGGTCGCAGCCGTAGAGCGTGACCGAGTCGAAGGCGGTGGACAGGCGCTTGGCCGGCATGCCCTCGGAGACACGCTTGAAACGGCGGTTGGTGCGGAAGGCATCGCCTTCCCCGGCGAACATCCGGGTCGGATCCTCGCCCTCGCGCTTGAAGGCGAAGACGCCGGCGGTGAACGGGAAGGAGCCGGGAACGTTTTCCTTCATCAGGAAGCGCAGCGTTTCGCCGTCATCGTCGAACTTCGGCAGAATGACCTTGCGGATCTTTGTACCGGACAGCGATTCGCTGACCAGACGGGTGCGGATTTCCTTGTCGCGGATCCTGACGACGTATTCGTCGCCGGAATAGGCCTTGACGGTGTCCGGCCACATGTCGAGCAGCTTGCGGGCTTTCGGATCGAGTTGGCTCTCCTTCCAGGCGAGCATTTCGTCGACGTCCGCCGTCGGCTTGTCGCAGGCACGGAACAGGCTGCCAGCGATGCGCAGCGACTGGCGTTCGCGGGCAATCCGCACCTGCTCTCCGGTGTGGGCATGATACGCGCGCACGCTGTCGGCGATTTCGGCCAGATAGCGGATGCGCTGGGCCGGCACGATGGCGCGCTGGCTCGACGACTGCTTGACGGTGACCGGGGGCAGCTTGCCGACCTTGAGCTTGAGGCCGCGTTCGCTCAGGGTCGGAACCAGCGCCTGATAGAGCGCGGTGACGCCATCGTCGTTGAAGCGGGCGGCCATTGTGCCGAATACCGGCATTTCGTCGGTCGGCTGTGAAAACAGCTCGCGGTTGCGCTGATATTGCTTGCGCACATCGCGCAGCGCATCCTCGGCGCCCTTGCGGTCGAATTTGTTGATGGCAACGAAATCGGCGAAGTCGAGCATGTCGATCTTTTCAAGTTGCGATGCCGCGCCGAACTCGGGGGTCATGACGTACAGCGAGACATCGACGAAAGGCACGATGGCCGCATTGCCTTGGCCGATGCCCGACGTTTCGACGATGACCAGATCGAAGCCAGCCAGCTTGCAGGCGGCGATCACCTCGGGCAGCGCCGCGGAAACTTCGCTGCCGGTGTCGCGGGTGGCCAGCGAACGCATGAAAATGTTCGGATGCTCGATGGCATTCATGCGGATGCGGTCGCCGAGCAGCGCGCCGCCGGTGCGCTTGCGCGAGGGGTCGATCGATACCAACGCGATCTTCACGCTGTCCCCCTGATCGAGGCGGAAACGGCGAACGATTTCGTCGGTCAGGGATGACTTGCCGGCGCCCCCGGTCCCGGTAATTCCAAGAACCGGCACAGCCAGTCCGGAAGCCGCCTGCAGAATGGGCTGCTTGAGTTCATGAGCCTCACCATTCTCCAGCAACGTGATAACCCGCGCCAACCTGCGCCGATCGCCCGAACGCAGGGCATCGATCACCTCCTGTGGCGTGCCAATCTCGGCATTCATCGCGAAATCGGATTTCGCGACGACATCGTTGATCATGCCCTGCAGGCCCATGGCCACGCCGTCCTCGGGCGCGTAGATGCGGGCCACGCCATATTCGTGCAATTCCTTGATCTCGGCCGGCACTATCACCCCGCCGCCGCCGCCAAAGATCCTTATCTCGCTGCCCCCATTGGCCTTGAGCAGGTCCAGCATGTACTTGAAGAACTCGACGTGCCCACCTTGATAACTCGTAATCGCGATACCTTGCACGTCTTCCTGGAGCGCCGCGTTGACGATTTCCAGAACCGAGCGGTTGTGTCCGAGGTGGATCACTTCGGCGCCGGTTGCCTGAATGATGCGGCGCATGATGTTGATCGACGCATCGTGCCCGTCGAACAGCGAGGCCGCAGTGACGAAACGCAGCTTGTTCTTCGGCCTGTAGGGAGCAAGTTTCTTGGCAACGGAAAGATCGGTCATGGCGCCTGCCTCATCGAATACGGGGAAAGCTCATGATATTACGGTGCCCTGTCCCTGTGGCAACTGTGGCGATTGACGTTTATAATGCAAATTCCGCCAGAATCATAAGCGGTCGCGGTCGACCGTTGAAAAAGGCCGAAAATGCCTTCGTGCGCCATCCGTAGCCCGACCACAAGAACGCAAGCCACTGTTGCAATGGGTTTTGTGAACGGCCTGCTGGCCGGGCTGGCGCGCCAAGGAATCGACGCCGCACCGCTGCTTGCCGCGACCGGCATCGACATTGCAGACACCGCCACCAGAATCCCGGTCGACCGCTACGCTGCGCTCTACAACCAGATCAATCGCCGACTGGACGACGAAGGCTTCGGCCTCTTTTGCCAGCCGATGCGCCTCGGCAGTTTCGAGTTTCTTTGCCGGAGTTGCATCAGTTCCCAAACGCTGGCCGAGGCATTGCTCCGCGCTGGCCGCTTTCTGCGCATCGTGCTGCCCGACCTCTCTGTGACCGTCCTTCGCCAGCAGGACCGCGCCGAACTGGTGATCGGCGAATGCCGGTGCCTTGCCGACAACCCGGATGACCCTGGCCGAGTCTTCGCTTTTGAATGGCTGCTCCGGCTGTTGCACGCCCTCGCTTGCTGGCTGGCCGGACGTGGCATCGCGCTCGACAGCGTGACCTTTCCCTACCGCAAGCCCAGCCATTCCGCCGACTACGCCCTGATCTTCACCGAGGATTCCCGGTTCGTCCAGACCTTGCCGGGAGCGGTCGGGACGCTGGTCGCCACCTTCAGTGCCAACCTCCTCGACTTGCCGGTCCGTCGGGACGAAGCCGCTCTGGGCGCTTTTCTCGACGGCGCTCCGGGCAAGATCACCACGCTCTATCGGCGCGACCGCGAGATGCTCATCCGCGTCCGTGACCTCCTGCGTGCTGCACTGCCGGCCACGCTCAGCCTCAAGGATATTGGCGACCGCCTGCACCAGTCGCCGCGCACCATCCACCGTCGCCTGGGCGAGGAAGGCACAAGTTTTCGCGGCATCAAGGATGCGCTACGTCGCGACATCGCACTGACCCGCCTCACCAAGACCCATGATTCCATCGCGAAGGTGGCCGCTGATCTCGGTTACGCCGATACGTCGGCCTTCTACCGGGCCTTTGTCGAATGGACCGGCATGGCGCCTGTCCGCTATCGAAGGTGCTGGGCCGAAGGCGTCTGAGAACCCCGGGGGTGGTCAATCCAGCCATGATGAGCAAGCGAAGAACTTCCGTTCCCGACTCGAATGCGCTAACCTTGGCTCCTTGGAAGCGAAGCCCACAGGATCCTTGGCTGACATGAGCCCCTCTAAAACACGCAATCCGACGGAAGATCGACGCTTTGAGGATGCCGGCCCTCCCGCGGGCTGGCGTGAGCGCCGCATGCATGTCGAGAGGCGCATCCCCACCGCCGAAGAAGTCGAAATGACCGACAGCCAATGGGCAACGTATTTTGGCACCTCGTCCGAGGAAGCCGAATGCGAGTACGAGAAAACAGTCGCCGCAGACGTTTTCGACCGGGCGCGCAAGTAGTTGCGCCAGGCCCGGGGGCAGGGGTGGCAGGTTCCAGACGCAGGGTGAAACAAGGCCGGACAGCTCCGGCCTTTGCCTGGTGGGCCGCTTACTCGTCTTCTTCGTGCAACTGGAACTTGCCGGCCATCTGCTGTTGTACATTCGGTGGCACAGCCGCGTAACGCGCAAACTCGATGGTGTAACTCCCTTGGCCACCGGTCAGCGACTTCAGGCGTGACTGGTAATCACTGAGTTCAGCCAGCGGCACCTCGCCGGCGATTGCAGCCATTCCGTGGCCACGGCCATCGGTACCGGTAATGTGGCCGCGACGGCTGGAAAGGTCGCCGGTCAGATCACCGATGGAAGGCTCCGGGACGATGATTTCAACGCTGACGATGGGTTCGAGGACAATCGGTCGCGCTGCGCGAACCGCCTCAATCACTGCCTTGCGACCAGCGGTGACGAAGGCAACTTCCTTGCCATCGACCGCGTGGGTCTTGCCATCGAAGACCGTCACCTTGAGGTCGTCGACCTGATAACCCGCGACGACGCCACCCTCAAGACCCTGACGCACGCCCTTTTCCACTGCTGCCATGAAGACGCCTGGTATTACGCCGCCCTTCACAGCATCGACAAACTCGAAGCCTTCGCCCCGTCCCTTCGGCTCCACGCGCAGATGCACCTCGCCAAACTGGCCCGCGCCACCACTCTGCTTCTTGTGCCGATGAACGCCTTCAGCCGGAGCAGTAATCGTTTCGCGGTAAGGTATACGGGGCGGTCTGGTGGTTACCTCAAGCCTGTACTGAGCGGCCATCTTTTCCAGCTTGGCCTTGAGGTGAATTTCTCCAAGGCCACGGATGACGGTTTCATTGCTGGTCGGATGGCGCTCGACGATGAAGGTCGGATCTTCCACCGCAAGCTTGCCGAGAATATCAAACAGACGCTGCTCATCGCCCTTCTTCTTGGTTTCGACTGCGAGTCCAGCCATCGGCTTGGGAAATTCGAGCGGAACCAGATGGATTTGATCTTCATCGTGCGAATCGTGCAGCACGCAATCGAACTCGATTTCCTCCACTTTCGCGACTGCGCCGATGTCACCCGGCAGCAATTCGTCGACTTCAATGGTCTCCTTGCCCTGCAACTGGTATAGGTGGCCGACCTTGAACGGACGCTTGCCGTCACCGACGAACAGTTGCATGTCCTTTTTCATTGTCCCTTGATGCACGCGGAAAACGCCGATCTTTCCCAGATAGGGATCGGCGACCACCTTGAAGACATGAGCCAGCACATGCTTGCCGGCATCCGGCTCGGCGTGGAACGCCTCGGTCACACCGCCCGGTTCACCCTTGAAGAAAGGCGGCGGGTTGCCTTCGACCGGGTTCGGTGCAAGGGTAGCCAGGACATGCAGCAGTTCCTTGATCCCGGCGCCTGTCTTGGCAGAAACAAACAGGATGGGAATCAGGTGGCCTTCGCGCAGCGCCTTCTCGAATGGCGCATGCAGCGCGGAAAGACTCGGGTCGGCACCATCCTCCAGGTACTGGGCGAGCAGGTCTTCGTCTTCTTCGACGATCTGGTCGATCAGCGCGCGATGGGCGGCGGCAACCGACTCGAAGTCGGCGTCGCCGGCATCATGTTCCAGCACCTCGACGACATCCGCCGCGCCATGGGCCGGAAGGTCGAGCAGCATGCATTGCTTGCCGAAGCGCTCGCGGATGTCGGCCACCAGGCCCGGCAGATCGAGGTTCTCGGCGTCGATCTTGTTGATGACGATCATCCGGCACAGCTTGCGCTCGGCCGCGTAGCGCATCATGCGCTCGGTCATCAGTTCGACGCCGTTTTGCGCGTTGACCACGATCAACGCAGAGTCGACCCCCGCCAGCGCAGCGATCGCCTGGCCGGCAAAGTCCGGGTAGCCCGGCGTGTCGATCAGGTGAATATGCCGGCCTTCGTGTGCGAAATTGACAATGGCCGAATGCAGTGAGTGACCAGCCTCGCGTTCCTGGGGATCGAAATCACAGACGGTGCTGCCCCTCTCGACACTGCCCTTTGCCGGAATGGCGCCGGTGGCGAACAGCAAGGCCTCTGCCAGACTGGATTTTCCGGCTGCGCCATGGCCGACCAGCGCCAAGGCGCGAATTGCCTCGGTATTGTATTTGGACATCCTGCTCTCCCTGAGCTTGTAAGAAATTCAGCTGTTAATTTTAGCCTGTGTCGCCGTGACCGGAACCGTCACTTCTTCACCTTCTGCGGACGCACCCATGCGGTCAGGGTGGTCTGCCGGGCCCGCGACAGGGTGAGTGCACCCGCCGGGGCGTTTTTCGTCAGCGTGGTTCCGGCGCCCAGCGTTGCCCCTCGTCCGACGGTAACCGGGGCGACAAGCTGCGTATCCGAGCCGATAAACACATCATCCTCGATGATCGTCGTAAACTTGTTGGCGCCGTCGTAGTTGCAGGTAATTGTCCCGGCCCCGACATTCACCCGCTCGCCAATCTCGGCATCGCCGATATAGGCCAGGTGATTGGCCTTGGATCGGGCAGCAATCCGGCTTTTCTTGACCTCGACAAAGTTGCCGATATGCACTTCTGGGCCAAGTTCCGTTCCCGGACGCAGCCGGGCATAGGGCCCAAGCACCCCGTCCGCGCCGATCAAGGCTTCCTCGAAATGGCAGAAGGCGGCAACCCGCGTACCGGCACCGACCTTGACGTTCTTCAGCACGCAGTAGGGGCCGATTTCGACAGCGTCGCCAAGGTCGACCTGGCCTTCAAAGACGCAGCCAACGTCGATGAAGACATCGCGCCCAAAGTTGACTTCGCCGCGCACGTCGATGCGCTCGGGGTCAGCAAGCCGCACCCCGCCGACCAGCATGGCAGCGGCCAGATTGCGTTGATGCACACGTTCGAGTCGGGCCAATTGCACCTTGCTGTTGACACCCAGAGCTTCCCAATCAGCATCAGGCTGGGCGGTACGCACGGAAGCGCCCTCGCTGACGGCCAGCGCCACGATATCGGTCAGGTAGTACTCGCCCTGGGTATTCTGGTTGGACAGAAGGCTCAACCAGTCGGCCAGCCGGTCCGAAGGAATCGCCATGATGCCCGTATTGACCTCCCGGATCGCTCGTTCCGCTGAAGTCGCATCCTTTTCCTCGACGATGCACAGGACTTTCCCGTCGGCATCGCGGACGATGCGGCCATAGCCAGTCGGATCGGCCAGCTCCACGGTCAGAATCGCCAGGCCGTCCTTGCCCGCATGCAACAGGCGCTTCAGTGTGGAGGCCTTGGTCAGCGGCACGTCGCCATAGAGGACCAGTGTCTGCCCCTCGCCAGAAAGGACGGGCAGCGCCTGAGCAACCGCATGCCCAGTGCCGAGTTGTGGCTCCTGCCGGGTCCATGAAATATCGGGCAAATCGACGGTCGACCGCACCACCTCGCCGCCATGTCCGTAAACGACGACAATCTCCGCCGGTGCAAGGGAACGCGCAGTGTCGATGACATGCCGCACCAAGGCTTTGCCCGCCACGGGATGCAGGACCTTGGGCAGATTGGAATGCATGCGCTTGCCCTGGCCGGCGGCAAGGATGACTACTTGGACGGGCATTTCAGCCATTATTCGACTCCGGAAATGACGAAGGCGACCACTGAGGCCGCCTTCGCATTATCGCATGATGCGCATGGTCCTACCGAGGCAGCGTCGAGCACCCCATCAGGAAGGCATCGACTTCGCGCGCGGCCTGGCGGCCTTCGCGGATCGCCCAGACGACCAGTGATTGGCCGCGACGCACGTCGCCGGCAGCAAAAACCTTGGCAATATTGGTGGCATAGCAACCATCACCGTCTGTCGTCGCCTTCGCGTTGCCGCGCGCATCCTTGTCTACGCCGAAGGCGTCGAGCAGACTGCCCACGGGTTTGGTGAAGCCCATGGCCAGCAGGACCAGATCAGCTGGCAGTTCGAATTCTGACCCGGCCACTTCGACCATCCTGCCATCCCTCCATTCGACGCGAACAGCTCGCAGGGCCTTGACGTTGCCGTTGCCATCATCGACCAGCGACTTGGTGGCGACCGCGAAGTCGCGGTCGCAGCCTTCTTCGTGCGACGAAGACGTGCGCAGCTTGTAAGGCCAGTAAGGCCAGGTCAACGCCTTGTCTTCCTCTTCCGGCGGCATCGGCATCAGCTCGAACTGGGTCACTGAAGCCACACCGTGTCGGTTGGAGGTGCCGACGCAGTCGGACCCGGTATCGCCACCACCGATGACGATCACGTGCTTGCCCTTGGCGCTGATCGGATTCGCCTTGCCGAACTGCACCTCCTTGTTCTGCGGAATCAGGAACTCCAGCGCGGCGTGGACGCCATTCAACTCGCGGCCAGGAACTGGCAGCTCTCGCGGCACTTCGGCCCCGGCCGCCAGAATTACCGCATCGAATGCCACGGTCAACTGCTCGGCAGAGACGAATTCAGTCGCGTCGTTGTTGATGCCGGGCGGCAGATCCTTGCTGCCGACGATAACCCCGGTCCTGAAGGCAACGCCCTCGGCTTCCATTTGGGCAACCCGCCGGTCGACCACAATCTTGTCCATTTTGAAGTCTGGGATGCCGTAGGCGAGCAGGCCACCGATGCGGTCGCTTTTCTCGAATACCGTAACGGCGTGACCGACGCGTGCCAATTGCTGCGCGGCAGCCAGACCCGCCGGACCCGATCCGACTATTGCAACTTTCTTGCCGGTCAGGACCTTGGGCGGCTGCGGCACGACCCAGCCCGACGCCCAGCCCTTGTCGATGATGAAGTGCTCAATTGACTTGATACCTACCGGCGCCGCATTGATGCCCAGCGTACAAGCGGCCTCGCAGGGTGCCGGGCAAATGCGGCCGGTAAAGTCGGGGAAGTTGTTGGTCGAATGAAGGACGTCCAGTGCCTGCTTCCAGTTGCCTCGGTAAACGAGATCATTCCAGTCGGGAATGATGTTATTCACCGGACAGCCGCTGTTGCAGAACGGAATACCGCAATCCATGCAGCGCGCACCCTGGGTCTTGGCTTGGTCGTCAGCCAGTGGCTGGACGAACTCCTTGTAATGCCTGAGACGCTTCTCGACAGGCTCGTAGGCTTCGGAAAGGCGGTCAAACTCCATGAAACCGGTCGGCTTGCCCATTATGCGGCCTCCTTCTGTGCAGCGGCGGCCATTTCGGTAAGCGCCCGCTTGTACTCGTGCGGATAGACCTTGACGAATTTTTCGCGATAGGCATCCCAGTTTCCCAGAACGGCCTTGGCGATAACGCTGCCAGTGTATTCGGCGTGACGGCTGACGAGTTCCTTGAGTTGCTCCTCATCGGGACGACCCAGATGCAGCGGCTCGCCAGCCGCGTGACGATTGGCCGGAAGCACCTTCTCCAGCGAGACTTGCGCCAGGTTGCAACGATTCTTGAAGCTGCCATCCTCGTCCAGCACATAGGCGATTCCGCCCGACATGCCGGCCGCGAAATTGCGTCCCGTCATGCCGAGGACAACCACCGTGCCGCCGGTCATATATTCACAGCCGTGGTCGCCGACACCCTCGACCACGGCGGTGCCTCCCGAGTTGCGAACACAGAAGCGCTCCCCACCGACTCCTGAATAGAAGGCGTCACCGGCAATCGCACCGTACATGACGGTATTGCCGACGATGATGTTCTCCTGGGTGTTGCCGCGGAAATCCTTGCTGGGCTTGATAATGATGCGCCCGCCCGACAGACCCTTGCCGACATAGTCGTTGCCTTCGCCCGTCAGTTCCAGTGTCACGCCCCTGGCAAGGAACGCGCCAAAGCTCTGGCCGGCGGTCCCGGTCAGCCTGACGTGAATGGTGTCGTCCGGTAAGCCGGCATGGCCGTAGCGGCGTGCCACTTCACCCGACAACATGGTGCCGCAGGTGCGGTTTACGTTGATGATCGGGGTTTCGATGACAACCTTCCGGCCCTCCTCAAGCGCTGCCCTGGCCTGCTCGATCAGCTTGTGATCGAGTGCCTTGGCCAAACCGTGATCCTGACCCTCAGTTTGATGGCGCGGCTCGCTGGCCGGCACATTCGGCTGATAGAAAATCCTGGAAAAATCGAGACCCTTGGCCTTCCAGTGGTCGATACCCGGCCGCATGTCGAGCAGGTCGGAACGGCCAATCAGGTCGTCGAACCTGCGAATGGCAAGCTGGGCCATCAGTTCGCGCACTTCCTCGGCGACGAAGAAGAAGTAGTTGACCACATGCTCCGGCTGCCCGGTGAAACGCTTGCGCAGTTCCGGATCCTGGGTGGCAACGCCGACTGGGCAGGTGTTCAGATGGCACTTGCGCATCATGATGCAGCCTTCGACGACCAGTGGTGCCGTAGCGAAACCGAATTCGTCAGCGCCGAGTAGCGCGCCGATAACGACATCGCGGCCGGTCTTCATCTGGCCATCGACCTGGACACGGATACGGCTGCGCAGGCGGTTAAGCACCAGCGTCTGCTGGGTTTCGGCCAGGCCGAGCTCCCACGGCGTACCGGCATGCTTGATCGAGGACTGCGGTGAAGCACCCGTGCCGCCGTCAAAACCGGCAATCACGACGTGATCGGCCTTGGCTTTGGCAACACCGGCCGCCACGGTACCGACGCCGACTTCGGAAACCAGTTTCACCGAGATTGAAGCCTTGGAATTGGCATTCTTGAGGTCGTGAATCAGTTGGGCCAAGTCTTCGATCGAATAGATGTCATGGTGTGGCGGTGGAGAAATCAGCCCGACCCCCGGCACCGAGTGGCGCAGGAAGCCGATATACTCGGAAACCTTGTGCCCAGGCAACTGACCGCCTTCGCCCGGCTTGGCGCCCTGTGCCATTTTTATCTGTATCTGGTCGGCGTTGACCAGGTACTCGGTCGTTACACCGAAGCGGCCGGAGGCCACCTGCTTGATCGAGGATCGCAGGGAGTCACCATCCTTGAGCTTGATGTCGCGCTGGATGCGGTTCTTGCCGATAACGTCGGAGAGCATGGTGCCCCCCTCAACCGGCGCAAAGCGCCGGGCATCCTCGCCCCCTTCGCCGGTGTTCGACTTGCCGCCGATCCGGTTCATGGCGATCGCCAGGGTCGTGTGCGCCTCGGTCGAGATGGAGCCTAGCGACATGGCACCGGTGGCGAAGCGCTTGACAATTTCCTTAGCCGGCTCGACTTCCTCCAGCGCAATCGGAGCACGCTGCGGCTTGAACTCGAAGAGGCCGCGCAGGGTCAAGTAACGCCTAGTCTGATCGTTGATCAGCTTGGCGTACTCCTTGTAGGTATCAACCTTTCCGGAACGCGTCGCGTGCTGCAGCTTGGCGATGGCATCGGGCGTCCACAAGTGCTCTTCTCCACGGATGCGAAAAGCGTATTCCCCACCTGCATCAAGCATCGTGGCAAGCACCGGATCATCCGAAAAAGCTTCGCGGTGGAGGCGGATTGCTTCCTCTGCAACCTCGAACACGCCAATCCCCTCGACATTCGAAGGGGTGCCGGTGAAATACTTTTCAATGAACTCATGCTGCAAGCCGATGGCTTCAAAAATCTGTGCGCCGGTGTAGGACATATAGGTCGAAATGCCCATTTTGGACATGACCTTGTTCAGGCCCTTGCCAATCGCCTTGACATAGTTCTTGACGTACTTGCACGCCGTTTCAGGGTCACCCTTGGCCAGCGACTCGATGGTTTCGAGGGCAAGATAGGGGTGAACCGCTTCGGCACCAAAACCGCCGAGTAGCGCAAAGTGATGCGTCTCGCGCGCCGACCCGGTTTCAACAACGAGGCCGGTGCTGGTTCGCAACCCCTTCTTCACCAGATGCTGGTGGATCGCCGATGTGGCGAGCAGCGCCGGAATCGCGACATGATCCGCGTCGACCTTGCGGTCAGAGACGATCAGCACATTGGCCCCGGAGCGGACTGCGTCCTCGGCATCGGCGGCCAGCGATGCAAGACGGGCTTCGACACCGGCCCGTCCCCAAGCCACCGGATAGCAGATGTCAAGTTCGAAGGAACGGAACTTGCCGGAAGTGTATTTCTGGATATGGCGCAGCTTCTCCATGTCGGTGCAGGAAAGCACCGGCTGCGAGACTTCAAGACGAATCGGAGGGTTGATGTCTGTTGTATTCAGCAGATTGGGCTTGGGTCCGACGAAGGAGACGAGCGACATGACCAGCTCTTCGCGGATCGGGTCAATCGGCGGATTGGTGACCTGAGCAAACAGCTGTTTGAAATAGGCGTAAAGCGTCTTGCTCTTGTTCGACAGAACCGGGAGGGCCGAGTCGGCACCCATGGAGCCGGTCGGCTCTTCACCGTTCTGGACCATCGGCTCAAGGATGATCTTGATGTCTTCCTGCGTATAGCCGAAGGCCTGCTGACGGTCGAGCAGTGAAGCGGGAGCCGCTTCGGCCTTCTCCTCGGGCGCTGGAACGGCATCGAGCTTGATGCAGATCTTCTCGATCCATTGACGGTAGGGCTTGGCCTTGGCCAGCGAATCCTTGAGTTCCTTGTCGTCGATAATGCGGCCCTGCTCCATGTCGATCAGGAACATCTTCCCTGGTTGCAAGCGCCACTTCTTGACAATCTTGCTCTCGGGTATTGGCAAGACCCCGGATTCCGAGGCCATTACGACAAAGTCGTCATCGGTCACCAGGTAGCGCGCCGGCCGCAGACCGTTGCGGTCAAGCGTAGCGCCGATCTGCCTGCCGTCCGTAAAGGCAACCGCGGCCGGGCCATCCCATGGTTCCATCATGGCGGCATGATATTCGTAGAAAGCACGACGGTTTTCGTCCATCAGCGTGTGCTTCTCCCAAGCTTCCGGAATCATCAGCATCACGGCATGGGCCATCGAGTAGCCCCCCATGACCAGCAGTTCGAGGGCGTTGTCGAACGATGCCGAGTCTGACTGGCCGGGATAATGGAGCGGCCAGACCTTCTTCAGGTCCTCACCGAGGATAGGCGACGAAATCGCTTGCTCACGCGCCTTGAACCAGTTGACGTTGCCGCGCACGGTGTTTATCTCGCCATTGTGGGCGATATAGCGGAACGGGTGAGCGAGGTCCCAGGTCGGGAAGGTATTGGTCGAGAAACGCTGATGCACCAGCGCCAGTGCGGAGACGGCACGCTCGTCCTGCAGGTCAAGGTAATAGACACCAACCTGATGCGCCAGTAACAGGCCCTTGTAGTTGACAGTGCGGGCAGAGAACGACGGGACGTAGAACTCCTGGCCGTGCTTGAGCTTGAGTGACTTGATGGCGTTGGCGGCACGACGACGAATGATGTAAAGCTTGCGCTCGAGCGCATCGGTGACGAAGATGTCCGCGCCCCGTCCGACAAAAACCTGGCGGATCACCGGCTCCTTGGCCCTAACAGTCGGCGACATCGGCATGTCACGATTGACGGGCACGTCGCGCCAGCCGAGGAGCACCTGACCTTCAGCCTTGACCGAACGCTCGATTTCCTCGACACATGCGTGGCGGGAGGCGGCTTCCTGGGGCAGGAAGACGATCCCGACGCCGTATTCGCCACTTGGCGGCAGGGCAACGCCCAGCTTGGCCATTTCTTCGCGATAGAACAGATCCGGGATCTGGATCAGAATTCCGGCGCCGTCGCCCTGTAGCGGGTCGGCGCCCACGGCGCCCCGGTGATCGAGGTTCTTGAGGATCAACAAGCCCTGTTCAATGATGCCGTGGCTTCTCTCGCCCCTGACATGGGCGATAAAGCCGACGCCACAAGCGTCATGCTCGTTTCTCGGGTCATACAGTCCCTGCCGCTCGGATACTGCCGTTTCCATCACACTATTCCTTCAAGAGACTCGGTCAAGACAACATGGACCAAAGGTAGGGAAGCCGGCTTGGCTACGCGCCGGGCTGCTTACAGGGATTTGAGTCAACGTGTGAATATACCGCCAAACCCCCGCCAACTCAATATGCTGCAATGCACCAACGTGGTTCACAGGGGCTTCGGAGTCCCCTTTCAGGTGCAGCGCGCCTCGATGGCGGCGCCTATCGTCGCTTCGTCCAAACCATCCGCAACCACCGCCATGCCAATCTCCTTGAGCAGGACCAGACGCAGGCTGCCATTGCGAACCTTCTTGTCGTGGCGCATCAACTCGATATAGCGAGCCGCACCCAAAATCGGGCCGAACACCGGCAAGCCAGCACGTAGATGCAGCGACTCGATGCGTTGCATCGCCTCTGCCGAAATCCAGCCCAGGCGATGCGACAATTCCGCAGCAATTAGCGTGCCCGCGGCGACTGCTTCACCGTGCAGCCATTCGCCATAGCCAAGCCCGGTCTCGATGGCATGCCCGAACGTATGACCGAGATTGAGCAGGGCGCGTTCCCCGGTTTCGCGCTCATCCGCAGCAACCACCGCGGCCTTGTTTGCGCAGGAGCGATGAACCGCATAGGCCAGCGCTTCCCTGTCCCGCCCCAGCAACTTCTCCAGGTTCGCTTCCAGCCATGAAAAGAAGTCCGGGTCACGGATGAGTCCGTATTTGATGACTTCGGCAAGACCCGCTTTCAACTCCCGGTCCGGCAAGGTGTCGAGGGTCGAAATATCCGCCAGCACGAGCTTTGGCTGGTAGAACGCACCGATCATGTTCTTTCCCAGCGGGTGGTTGATTGCAGTCTTGCCGCCGACCGACGAGTCGACCTGAGAAAGGAGCGTCGTCGGAATCTGGATGAAGGGCATGCCACGCTGGTAGCATGCCGCGGCAAAGCCGCTCATGTCACCGATGACGCCACCGCCGAGGGCGATCAGGGGGGTGTTCCGTTCGCAGTGGTTACCGAGAAGCGCGTCGAAAATGAGGTTGAGCGTTTCCCAAGTCTTGAATTTCTCTCCGTCCGGAAGGATCACCGGCAAGGCCAAAATTCCGCCGCTTTCGAGGGTCGACCGCAGCGTCGCGAGGTAGAGCGGGGCGACCGTCGCATTGGTGACGACCACGACCCTGTTCTGTCCGATGTGCCCAAAAAAGAGGTCGGGCTTTGCCAGTAGTCCGCACCCGATGTGGATTGGATAGGAGCGCTCGGCGAGTTCGACCTTCAGGGTCTGGATCATGCTGTGCATTGGCGATGGAATTCCCGGAGCAGGTACTGGACGATGCCGGAAGCAACAAGATGCGCGCCGTCCACGACGATGTGCGCTGCTTCCCGGTACAACGGGTCGCGCAGGGCATGCAACTCTTCAAGTTTGGCGAGTGGATCGGGAACACGCAGCAGCGGGCGATTGCGATCGCGGCGGGTGCGTTCATAAAGTTTTGCGGGGGGCACGTCCAGGTAGACAACCCAGCCGTTATCATGCAGCCGCTTGCGGTTCTCCGGATCGATCACGACACCCCCGCCGGTGGCCACCACCTGGTTAGTCCCCGAGGTCAATTCAGCAATGGTCTGCGCCTCGCGGCGGCGAAATCCCTCCTCGCCTTCGATCTCGAAGATGGTCGGGATGGAAACTCCGGTTCGCTCGACGATCTCGTGATCGGAATCAAGGAACTGGCGGCCAAGTCGCCTTGCCAGTTGCCGGCCAACCGTCGTCTTTCCGGCCCCCATCAAGCCAACGAGATAGATATTGCTGCAATTGTTCACGACCGCATTTTAGCCGACTCTGGCACCCGGTCACAAAAGGCAAGGGCCGGCAATGCCGGCCCCTTGGTTTTCGCAAGCGCGACGCTCAGTTGATCTGCAACTTGTCCGAAATGATGCGCGGTGTGATGAAGAAGAGCAGTTCGCGCCTCTGGCCGCTATCTTGCTGGTACTTGAAGAGGTAGCCAAAGAACGGGATGTCGCCGAGCAGCGGAACCTTTTCGGTCACGTTTTCCTTCTTGGTGATATAGACGCCACCGATGACGACCGTGCCGCCGTTTTCCACCACCACATTGGTTTCGACCGTAGCAGTCTTGATCGGCGGGTTGCCGAGAACTGCCCGCGTCCAGTCCGGCTCTTCCTTCTTGACAATCAATTGCATTCGCACCGTGCCTTCAGGCGTGATCTGCGGTGTCGCTTCGAGAGAAAGAGCGGCCGTCTTGAACGAGACGTTCTGGGTGGCCACGCCGCCCCCGGTCGCGGTGGTCACGTACGGAATTTCCGTGCCGTCCTGAATCTTGGCCTTGACGTTGTTCGCCGTAATTACCCGCGGGCTGGAAACGATCTTGCCCAAGCCATCGGTTTCAAGGGCCGCGAGTTCAAGGTTGAGGATGCGCGTCAACGCGGCGTTGAAGAGCGAGAACGCCAGCGTGCCTCCGACATTGGTGAAGGATGGCAGGTTGACGCCTACGGTTTGGTTGGTCACCTGACCAGATGGCGAATAGGTACCACCCCCGGCATATATGCCACTCTGGTTGAGTTGGGTGCGCGAGGCGCTGAGGAAGTTCAAACGCACGCCGAGATCGCGATTGAATGTATCCTGTGCCTCGACGACACGCGCCTCGATCATGACTTGGCGGGACCCGGTATCAATGGCCCGGATAAACGCTCGAATCTCTTCGAGCTTGCCGGGAATGTCATTGACGAAAAGTATGTTCGATTGCAGGTCGGCAATGGCATTGCCGCGCTTGCTAAGAAGGCGGTAGTTGCCCCCGGCGGCACCAGTCAGGAGTTTCTGAACGGTCTCGGCCTTCTGGTAGTTCAACGCGAACTGCTCGGCCTGGATCGGCTCAAGCTCACTGATCTGCTGGCGGGACTCGAAATCCAGCTTTTCCCGGGTCGCGATTTCATCACGCGGGGCAATCATCATGATGTTGCCCTTCTTGCGCATGTCCAGACCCTTCTGCTGGAAGATGATGTCGATCACCTGATCGGCGGGCACGTCCTTCAGGACAAGGGTGGTGGTGCCGGTCACGGTATCGCTGATGACCGTATTCAGTCCAAGCTCTTCCGCCATCAAGCGCAACAGGGCCCGGACCTCGCCGTTCTGATAGTTGATGCTGACGCGTGGCCCCTGGTAGCCTGTCTTCGTTCCCTGCACCAACTTGTTCGGGTCCTCAACGATGCGCTTGACTTCGACCACGAACTGATTGTCGCTCTGATAGGCGTTGTGCTCCCACAGGCCATGCGGGGATATCGTCATCCGCACGTTGTCACCGAGCGCCCTGGTTTCCACCGAGGTGACCGGCGTGCCAAAATCGGTCACGTCAAGCTTGCGGCGAAGATTCTCCGGGACGCTGGTCTTGATGAAGTCGACGATCAGACTCTTGCCCTGCTGACGAATATCGATGCCGGTGCCCGCATCGGTCAGGTCGACGACGATGCGCGCCTCACCGTCCTTGCCCCGCCGGAACGCGACATCCTGCAACGCGTGACGCTTGCCAACGGAAGTCTCTTCGGTGAATCGCGTGACCCGCTCCGCCAGGGAACCGATGGCTGGAATGGGGGCAAGCAGGACGTAGAGTGACTTGCCGTCCAGGCGGGTCGTATAGTTCATGTTTCGAATCAGATTCAGAACGACGCGGGTGCGCCCACCCACCTGAACGATGTTTGCGCTCTGCAAGTCGCCTTCCTTGAAGGTCACGCTATTCTTGCCCAGAGCATTCCCGGTCGAAGGAAAGTCAAGTGCGATCTTGGCCGGGTTTGCAACACTGAATCCCGTCGGGGGAGTGGCAAGGGGTTCCTTGAGGTCGATCCTGACCGCCACGCTGTCTCCCTGCGGGGCGGCAACGATTGCCTCGATGGCATTGGGGCCAGCGGTCTGCGCCGAAACTGGCCCGCCCAAGACAAGGCAGGTCGCCGCAAGAGCGGCCATCGCGTACATGAAGACTTTCATTTGTTACTCCCCTCCTTGCCCTGCAGATACAAGGAACTGGTGCGTTCGCTCCAGTCACCCGCAGAATCCTGAATCAGCTCGCGCAACAACACTTCCTTGTCGGTCACTTGCGTAACCAGGCCAAAATCAAGTCCGACATAATCGCCGACCTTGACTTGCTTGACCTTGTTCTCAACCTGAATCACTGCAATCGGCCGTCGGTTGATATTCAGATAGCCGATCATCCTGAGCGATTCGACCGGATATTTTTCGAGCAGGCTGTTGCGCAAGTCGCGTGCCTCGAAGTCCGGCTGAAAGGCTCCGCCCTTGCCTGAACCTTGCCTGTTCTTGGATTCCGGCTCAATCTTGCTGGCCTTGAATGGATCCAGCAAGACCTCAACATCGTAGGGAACCGGCTCATAGGCCTTGACCTCGGGCAGCGTGGGAATCCTGCCACGCATATCCTTGGTATTGTCGGCCATCCACTTCCTGAGCTCTTCGTGGTCACTGCCGGAACAGGCACCCAAGGCACTACAGAATGCGACGAGGATTAATCGCTTCACTTGTTCGCTCCTTGTGCAGCCTTCTTCTGTTTCGCAACCTCTTCCTCATCCAGGTAACGGAAGGTCTTGGTTGTCGCATCCAGCGTCAGGGCATTGTCCTTGACGGGCGCGATCGCGATGTTATTGAGCGTCACGATGCGCGGCAATTTGGCGATATCCGCCGCGAACGCCCCGAAATCGTGGTAGCCGCCATTGATCTTGACCGCAATCGGCAATTCTGCGTAGAAGTCCTTGACCTGCTCGGCACCGGGCCGGAAGAGGTCAAACTGGAGGCCACGACCCAAGCCGGCTTGGTTCACTTCGATAAGCAAGGCCTCAACTTCGGACTTGTTGGGAAGCTGCTTGAGCAGCGCGCCGAACGAGCGGTCAATCTCGGCCAACTGTTCGATATAGAGATCAAGATTGACAGCCTGTCGCTTCTTCTCAAGGTATTGCTGCTTCAGTGTTTCCTCTTCCTTCTGCTTCACCTCCAACTCGGCAAGTTGATCGCTCCAGAGGAACCACCAGCCAGCAACAGTCAGAACCAGAAGAATACCGAGGAGAGCGGCGATTTTTGGCAGTTGCGGCCATGACCCAGGATCATTCGGATTCAGGCCACGGAACTCGTCGGCGATCGCCTGAAAGTCAATCTTCGGGAGTGAAGCAGACTTGGCCTTCATTTCTTGCTCCCCCCAACGGCCGGCTGAGTGCGGGTCAGCATGAAGTTCATCGCGAATTCGTTACTCCGGCGGCCATTCAGGACGACCGCTTTAACCTCGATCAGTTGGGCATTTTCCAACCAGGGAGATGCCTCGAGGTTGCGCATCAATGCCGAAACGCGAGCATTCGACTGGGCGTATCCGGTAACATTCACCTTCTGGCCTTCCTGCTTGAGCGACTTGAGGTACACCCCCTCGGGGACCTGCTTGACCAGTTCGGTCAGCAAATATACGGTCTCGCCACGATCCCGCTGCAAATCCTCGATCACCTGCTTACGCGCCAGCAAGGCCTGAGTCTTTTCCTTCAATAGCTTGATTTCGGCAATCTGCTTGTCGAGAACCGCAATTTCGCGCTTCAGAAAATCATTCGCATCGGCCTGACTGCTAATGAACCCGTTAATGATCGTGTAGCCAAGGAAAACAACCAGTGCGGCCAAGCCAACTGCGGCACCGGCCATGGCGTAGAACTGCTGGCGTCTTCTCTTGCGCGCCTCTTCACGGTGAGGCAGGAGGTTAATTCTGATCATGATGGGTCAAACCTCCGCAAGGCCAAGCCGCACGCCACCATCAGCGACGAGGCATCGGCTAGCAGGCTCTTGGCCCGGACACGGTCCGAAAGCACCATGTTGGCAAATGGGTTGGCGATCAGGGTACTTACCTGCGTGCGAGTCGCCACAACCTCATCAATGCCCGGAATCACCGCACACCCCCCGGCCAGAACAATGCTGTCGACCTGATTGTATTGCGTCGACGTAAAGAAGAATTGCAACGCACGTGACACTTCGAGCGCCAGATTCTCCATGAAGGGCGCAAGCAGTTCACCCTCATAACCCTCGGGAAGGCTGCCGGAACGCTTCGCTGTCTCCGCCTCCTCATACGACATACCATAATGTCGGGCGATGTCCTGGGTCAGCTGTCCACCGCCAAACGCTTGTTCACGCGCATACACTTGCTGGCCGTTGCGCATTACAGTAAGGCTCATGACACTGGAGCCGGCATTGACAAGGGCAATCGTCTGGTTCTTGCCACCTTCCGGCAACTGTCGTTCGATCAACTCGAATGCCGAGAGCGCCGCCTGGGTTTCAACATCGACGACAACGGCGCGCAGTCCGGCGGCATCGGCAACGGCAACACGATCCTCAACACGCTCCTTTTTCGAGGCCGCAATGAAGACTTCAAGCTCGTCGGGAAGCGATGGCACGGGCCCGATCACCTGAAAATCCAGATTCACCTCGTCGATGGCAAATGGGATGTACTGATTCGCCTCGGACTCAACCTGCACTTCAAGTTGATCCTCACGCAATCCGGCCGGAACGATGATCTTCTTGGTAATCACCGCCGAGCCAGGCAAGGCCATCGCAACGTCCCGTGTGGAAGTTCCGAGCCGCTTCCAAGCCCGCCTGACGGCATCGACCACACCGTCCAGATTGGCGATGTTGCCATCCGACACCGCGTCCTTCGGCAACACCTCGATGGTGTAGCGCTCGACACGGTAACCCTCTTTTCCGTTGGCGGTCAGTTCAACCAGCTTGACAGCCGAAGAACTGATGTCCAGTCCCAACAGCGGACGCGCCTTGGAATTAAAAAAAGCTGAGATATCGAAGCGCACCAGACCCCCAAAAAGTCTTTACAAAATGCGAAGTTAGCGAAACAACCAATAATTGACTTCAGATGCTAGCAACAAGCACACGGCATGTAAAGCGTTTTCACGGGCCCCATATGCAACGGCGTATAATCCGCGCAACGTCAATCAGACTGATCTAGAACCTTGCGCTCCCTCCCTCTGGCTGTTCGAATTGTCCTGTTCCCGCTGATCATGCTGCTCGGTCTGACGGCAATTGGTATCGCGCTGGCGATGATCATGTTTGCTCTCGCCTATCCGAATCTGCCATCGCTCGAGGTGCTCACGGATTACCGCCCGAAAATCCCTCTTCGCGTTTATACCGCAGATGGCCAACTGATAGGCGAATACGGCGAAGAACGAAGAGCGGTGATAAGCATAGACGAAGTGCCGCTTCTCATGAAGCAGGCGATTCTCGCAGCCGAGGATGATCGCTTCTACCAGCACGGCGGGGTCGACTACATCGGCATCCTGCGTGCTGCCGGCACCAACCTTCTGGGCGGGGGCAAGCGCCAGGGCGCTTCGACAATTACCCAACAGGTGGCGAAAAACTTCTTTCTGTCGGGCGAAAAAACCTACACGCGAAAACTCTATGAAGCCTTGTTGTCGTTCAAGATCGAGCACAACCTGACCAAGGACCAGATCCTTGAGCTTTATATCAACCAGATATTCCTCGGGCAACGCGCCTACGGTTTTGCGGCGGCAGCCAGTATCTATTACGGCAAGCCGCTCAAGGAGATCTCAATTGCCGAGGCTGCCATGCTGGCGGGCCTGCCAAAGGCCCCATCGGCCTACAATCCGATCGTCAACCCCAAGCGTGCCAAGATCCGGCAGCAGTATGTGCTGCGCCGGATGCGGGATCTTGGCTACATCAACGAAGGGCAGTACGACTCGGCTCTGAAGGAAACGCTGATCGTCAAGCGCGAACTGGCCGATTACCCGGTCCACGCCGAATACGCTGCCGAAATGGCCCGCCAGATAGCCGCCGAACGATTTCCTGAAGATGTGTATTCACGCGGCCTCAAGGTCTTTACGACCCTGGACAAGAACGAACAGGAAGCTGCCTATGCCAGCCTGCGCCGGGGCGTCATGGATTATGACCGCCGCCATGGATACCGGGGCGCCGAGTCCTATCTCGACATGCATGACATCACGGGCGATCAGGACGAGGCGATCGACGAGGCGCTGCAGGATGTCGCCGACGCCGGTGATCTGCTCCCCGCCCTCGTATTGGCGGCTGATGCGAAGCAGATTCGCGTCTACCGCAAGGGGGGTGAGATAGTCGCACTTACCGGCGACGCCATGAAATTCGCCGCAAGAATGCTCGACGACAAGGCGCCGCCCAACAAGCGGGTCAAGCGCGGCGCCATCATTCGCCTGCAGAGGGATGACAAAGGAAACTGGCAGGTCAGCCAGTTGCCCGAGGTTGAATCAGCGTTTGTCGCGATCGACCCGAGAACGGGGGCAATTCGTGCCTTGGTCGGTGGTTTCGACTTCAATCGGAACAAGTTCAACCATGTAACGCAAGCCTGGCGGCAACCCGGTTCCAGTTTCAAGCCGTTCATCTACTCCGCCGCACTCGAAAAAGGCTTCAATCCGAGCAGCGTCTTCGAAGACGCGCCGATTGTCATCTCCGCCAGCCATACCGGCTCACAGGCCTGGGAGCCGCACAACTACGATGGCAAGTATGAAGGTCCGATGAAGATGCGCACCGCTCTGGCCAAGTCGAAGAACATGGTCTCGATCCGCATACTGCAATCGATCGGCACGCGTTACGCGCAGGATTACTCAAGTCGCTTCGGCTTCGATGCTGCAAAGCACCCTCCCTATCTGACGATGGCGCTGGGTGCCGGATCGGTGACGCCGTGGCAAATGGTGACGGCCTACTCCGTGTTCGCCAACGGCGGCTATCGGATCAATCCTTACGTCGTCCGCGACATCCGCGACGACAAGAACCAGATCCTCGCAGCTGCGGTGCAGGCACCAGCCGGCGAGGAGTCAACCCGCGTCATCGATCCGCGCAACGCCTTCATGATGGATACGATGCTGCGCGATGTCACGATCTACGGCACCGCCGCCAAGGCGTCGGTCGCGCTCAAGCGCCAGGATCTGGCGGGCAAGACCGGAACCACCAACGAATATGTCGACGCTTGGTTTTGCGGCTATCAGATGACCGTATCCGCCTGCGCCTGGGTCGGCTTCGATCAGCCCAAAAAGCTGGGGGACAAGGAAACCGGCGGCGCTGCAGCATTACCGATCTGGATCGGCTACATGGGCCGTGCGCTCAAGGACGTGCCAATGCAGATATCGGAAATGCCGGAAGGACTGGTTGCCTTTGGCAGCGGCCGTGAGCGTTCCTTCATCTATGCCGAAAACGCCCACTCGGAGCCGCCACCGGAGGCAGAGGCAAACGACACGCCACTACCCCGGCCTGACTTCAGCAGCCCGCCGTCGGATTGATCAGTCGAGGCGCACCGCGTCGCCAGCCTGCTGGCTGACAAGTTCCGCGAGCTTTCCCATCAATTCGGTGCCGTCACGGGTATCGCGCCAGCAGACACCGTCCCAGCGGAAATGGAAGCCGCCGGCGCGGGCCGCCACCCAGATTTCGCGTGCTGGACCGTGACGATTGACGATGATCTTGCTGCCATCGACAAACTCGATTTCCAGAACCCCGCCAGCCGCCAGTTCGAAATCGATATCGGCACCACTCGCTTCGAGTGATGCCTCGATCCGCGCCAGAATGCTGTCGGCCAACGCGCTGAATTCGTTATCATCCATCCTGTGCTACCATCCCGCTTTTTGCTGACTGGTCGGTCATTAATGTCCAGAATCGTTGCCTTGCTCCTGACGGTATGCGTCGCTGGCTGCGGCCAGAGAGGGCCGCTCGTGCTGCCACCAGGCCCGCCGCCGGCTCCATTGCTCGACCGTCTGGTTGCACCGTCGCCGCCAGCCACACCAATTCAGCCGGCCAGCAACGAGGCCGATGGTAGCACGGACAAGAAACCCCCGGCCCAATGAGTCACTTCGCGATCAGGGGCGGCATCTTATGCGCCGAATCCGTTGCCCTGCCCGAGATTGCCGAACAGTTCGGCACGCCAGCCTATGTCTACTCGCGTGCGTCACTCGTGGCTTCGCTGCAGGAGTTTCTCGAGGTCCTCGATGGCCATCCAGCCGGACGGGGGGCGCTCGTCTGCTACGCCGCCAAGGCCAATTCGAACCTCGCCATCCTCAACCTGTTCGCGCGCATGGGCGCCGGCTTCGATATTGTTTCTGGTGGCGAACTACAGCGTGTTCTCGCAGCTGGCGCCGATCCCCGGAGAGTCGTGTTCTCCGGCGTCGGGAAGGCGGCTGCCGAAATGGAAATGGCGCTCAATGCCGGTATCTTCTGCTTCAACATCGAATCCGCGCCGGAACTGGAGCGCCTGAACGAGATCGCCGGACTCTGCGAAACGACAGCGCGGGTCAGCCTGCGCGTCAATCCGAATGTAGACCCCAAGACCCACCCGTACATTTCGACTGGCCTCAAGGAAGCCAAGTTCGGTGTCGCCTACGAAGGTGCGCTGGCGCTTTACCGCCGCGCCGCCGCATTGCCGAACATCGACGTGGCCGGCATCGACTGCCATATCGGTTCGCAACTCCTCGACCCAGCGCCGTTCGTCGAGGCACTTGAGCGCATTCTGGCGCTCGTTGACCAGTTGACCGCAGAAGGCATCGGCATCAACCATCTCGACCTCGGCGGCGGCCTCGGCATCAAGTACAAGGCCGATCAAGCGGAACCGTCGGTCGCTTCCTACTTGATACCGCTGCTCGACAAGCTGACGGGCCGTGGCTTGCAGGTCGTCCTCGAACCAGGTCGCCGGCTGGTCGGCAACGCCGGCCTGCTACTGACCCGCGTCGAGTTCCTCAAGCCGGGCGAAGGCAAGAATTTCGCCATCATCGACGCAGCCATGAACGACCTGATGCGCCCGGCGCTCTATGAGGCCTGGCACGATATCGTGCCGGTGATTCCGCGCGGGGGAGCGACCCGAGACTACGACGTCGTCGGTCCGGTCTGCGAATCCGGCGATTTTCTCGGCCTCGCCCGTCCCTTGAACATCGAGCCTGGCGATCTGCTGGCCGTGATGTCGGCGGGCGCCTACGGCATGGCAATGAGTTCCAACTACAACACCCGGCCGCGCGCAGTCGAAGTCATGGTCGACGGCGACCGGGTGCACCAAATCCGGCGCCGTGAAACCGTCGCCGAACTCTATGCCGGCGAGCAGGTCCTGCCTGCATGAGGCGCGGCACGCTGGTTTGTCTTGCCGTCCTGCTGCTGGCGGCCTGCGGGGAAAAGCCGGCCGAGAAGAAGGGCGCACCACCCACGCTGATTACCGCCACGCAGGTCCGGACCACTGCCCTTGAAGTCAGTGAGCGCACGCTCGGCACGCTGAGTGCGGTCAAGGACCCGTCGATCAGTGCCGAAATCGCCGGAAGGATCATCAAGATTGCGGTCCGCAGTGGCGAAGCAGTCAGGAAGGGCCAGTTGCTCGCCCGCATCGACCCGACCGACGCCGAGCATCAGGCCAGCGCAGACTCCGGCGAAATCGCTCGCCTCACCGCCCTGCTCGCGCAACAGGAGCGCGTGGTCGGTCGGCACAGCGAGCTGGTGCAGAAAAATTTCATTTCGAAGAACGTCCTCGATGATGCCGTCGCCCAGCGCGACGCTCTGAATGGCCAGTTGGCGAGCGCCCGGTCGCGGGGCAGCCTGTCGCGTCGCAACGTCGACAAGACCGAGGTGGTCGCACCTTTCGACGGCGTCGTCGAACTGCAGATCGCCTCGCTCGGCGACTACGTCAAGCTCGGCGACCCGCTGTTCCGTTTTGTCGCCAATGACCGACTGCGTGCAGACCTGCCGTTCCCGGAATCTGCCGCACCACGCATCAAGGTCGGCATGCCGGTTCGCCTGCTCAGCCCGCTGGCGCCGGATACGCCGATCGACGCCGTGGTCGAGGACATCCGCCCAACCGTCGGCGAGATCAACCGCGCCATCAACGTCATCGCCCGCCTCGATAACCCCGGCGCGCTCAAGGGTGGCGGCTCGGTCGATGCCGCCGTAATTACCGGGCAGAAGGACAACGCAGTGGTCGTCCCGGAACAGTCGGTCGTGCTGCGTCCGGCCGGCACGGTGGTTTACCTGATCGTCGATGGCAAGGCAACGCAGCAAGTCGTTGCAGTCGGCAGCAAGCAGCGCGGGATGGTCGAAATCATCAGCGGACTGAAGGGTGGCGAAACGATTGCACAGGACGGCGCCGGCTTCCTCAGCGACGGTGCCGCGGTCAACGTCAAGGAAAGTCCGAAAACCGCCGCCCCGGGCGCGCCCAAGGCTCAATGACGCTGCCCGAACTATCCATCAAACGCCATGTCCTGGCGTGGATGCTCAGCGCGGTACTCGTCCTGTTCGGCATCATCAGTTACGACCGGATCGGCATGGACCGCTATCCGTACATAGAATTCCCGATCGTCTCGATCAGCACGACGCTCAAGGGCGCCAACCCGGAGATCGTCGATACGTCGGTGACCAACGTCCTCGAGAGTTCGGTCAATTCGACGCCCGGCATCGAACACATTCAGTCGACCTCGTCGCCCGGCGTGTCGATCATCGCCATCACCTTCGGGCTCGAAAAGAAGATCGACGTCGCCTTCAACGAGGTCCAGGCCAAGGTCAACCAGGTTCTGCGCCGGCTGCCCAAGGATGTCGATCCGCCCGTGGTCGCCAAGGTGGAAACCAATGCCCAGCCGATCATGTGGCTGGCCATCCAGGGCGACCGTACCCAGCAGCAGCTCAACCAGTACGCGATCAACGTGCTGAAAAAGCGCCTGGAAACCATCGATGGCGTCGGCGAAGTGCGACTCGGTGGGCGCCGCGACCGTACCATCCGGGTCGAGTTGCTACCGGCAAGGATGGCCGCCATGGCGATCACGGCGCAGGACATCAACGAAGCCTTCACAAGGGAGCACGTGCAACTGGCTGGCGGCTTCGTCGTCGGCGAGAAGACCGAGAACCTGGTCAAGCTCGACCTCGAATTCCACTCGATTGAGGCGCTGAAGGAGATGGTGATCGGCTGGAAGGGCGGCGCGCCGATTCGCCTCCAGGATGTCGCTGAAGTGATCGACGGTCTCACCGACAACCGCCAGCTCGCCCGCTTCAACGGCGAGACGACGATTGGCCTCGGCATCGTCAAGGTGACCAATACCAACACGGTCGCCATCATCGACCGGATCAAGGACAAGATCGAGAACGAACTGCGTCCGCAACTGCCACCCGGGATGAAACTCCATATTGTCTCCAACGATGCCGTGTTCATCCTCGAAATCGTCAATTCGCTGAAGCAGCACCTGCTCGAAGGGACGCTGCTCGCCGCGCTGGTCGTCTGGATCTTTCTGCAATCGGTACGCTCGACGATAATCATCTCGATGGCCATTCCCGTTTCGCTGATGGGCGCCATCGCGATCATCTACTTCTTCGGATACACGCTGAATTCGCTGACCCTGCTCGCTCTTCTGCTACTCATCGGCGTCGTTGTCGATGACGCCATCGTCGTTCTCGAAAACATCTTCCGCCACCGCGAGGAGCTTGATGCCGATCCGCTGACTGCCGCGGTCAACGGCGCCAACGAGGTCGTTTTCGCGGTCATCGCGGCAACCTTGTCACTGGTCTCGATCTTCGCCCCGGTCATCTTCATGAGCGGCATCATCGGCCAGTTCTTCCGCTCCTTCGCCGTCGTCGTCACCTTCGGTGTGCTGGTCTCGCTGTTCGTCTCGCTGACGCTGACGCCGATGCTCTGCTCGCGTTTCCTGACCATCCGCGAAAAGGGGCACCAACACAGCCGCATCCACGGCCTGATCGCGGACGGATTCCGCCGGCTCGATGCCTTTTACCGTCGCCTGCTGGCATGGTCACTGGCACATCGCTGGACCATCGTGCTCCTGACGGCGTTGACCGTGGCTTCGAGCACCGTCTTCTTCACCAACGTCGGCAAGACCTTCGCGCCTGAGCAGGATGAAGGCCGTTTCCTCGTGTTCCTGCGCACGCCGCTGGGCTCGTCGATCGAATACACGGACTCGCGGCTGAAAATGGTGGAAAAAATTCTGAGCAGCCATCCCGAGATCGTCACCGAGTTTGCGCTGATCGGCCTCGGGTCGGCCGGGCAGGTCAACCAGGGCACCGTCGTCACGCGCATGGCGCCGCGTAATGAGCGCAAGCTGACGCAGCAGGAAATCCTGCCCATCCTGCGCAGGGAACTGGGCGAGATTCCGGGGGCACGCGTCTTCGCCGCGCCCTATCCGATGGTCCAGGGCCAGCGCGGCGAGCCGCTGCAGTTCGTTCTCGCCGGCGAGAACCTTGCCGAGATCGGTCGCCTCGGGCGCGAACTACAGGCCAGGCTGGCCGCCGAACCCGGCCTCGGCGGGCGCATCGACACCGATCTCCAACTCGACCTGCCGCAACTCGTCTTCCATCCCGACCGCCTGCGCATCGCTTCCTCCGGCCTGACCACCGCCGATGTCGCGCTGGCAGTCAACATGCTGACCGGCGGCATCGATATCGCCAAGTACAACGACGAACCGGGCGACGGCCAGCGCTACGATATCCGCGTCAAGGGCCGCGAGGGCGAATTCCTGCAGCCGGCCGACCTCGCCAAGATCTACCTGCGCAACCGCGAAGGCAAGCTGGTGCGCCTCGATTCGGTCGCCAGCTTCAGGGAGACGCTCGGCCCCGCGGTGATCGGGCGCTTCGACCTCCAGTATTCGGCGACCTTTTATGCGACGCCGACCATCCCGCTCGGCGAGGCGGTGGGGAAGGTGCGGGCGCTGGGTGCCGACCTGCCGCCAGGGTATCAGATCAAGCTGATCGGCCAGGCCGAGGAGTTCGGCAAGACCACGCAGTACATGGCCTTCGCCTTCGCGCTGGCGATGGTCCTGCTCTACATGGTGCTGGCCAGCCAGTTCGACTCGTTCCTGCAACCGTTCATCGTCATGCTCGCCCAGCCGCTGGCCATCGTTGGCGGTGTCGCCGCGCTCTGGGCGACGGGACAGACGCTCAACATCTATTCGATGATCGGCCTCGTGCTGCTGATCGGTCTCGTCGCCAAGAACTCGATCCTGCTCGTCGACCTGACCAACCAGCGCCGCGCCGGCGGCATGGACATCGACGACGCCCTGCGCGACGCCTGCCCGATCCGCATGCGGCCGGTCCTGATGACCTCGGCCACCGTCGTCCTCGCCCTGTTCCCGGCTGCGCTCGGCTTCGGCGCCGGTGCCGAGACCAACCAGCCGCTGTCCATCGCCGTTATCGGCGGCATGATTTCCTCGACACTGCTGACGCTGGTTGTTGTCCCTGCGGTCTATTCGCTGGTCGAAAGCGCCCTCGGTCGCCGAGAGCCTTGCCTGAACAACACCTGACCTTCATTGCGGCAGATCACCGGGGCGGTGATCGAAGATGACACCCATCAAATCCGTCAATGATGCGTCAGGTCTTGCGCTTTAGCCTCTCTGCCGCCACTGCACGCTGGACCTGCCGGAAGTGGTCTTCCATGTCGCAACTGCCAAACATCTCCCGCACGGCGCGGAAGGCCCGGGGTGCCTCGTCACTGCTGAGCAGCCTTTCGGCCACGCGATCGGCCAACTCGAGATCTGAAAACAGGAGCGCCGCCCGGATTGCATCGAGAGCGCGATCAACACTCATTTCGTTGCGCATGAAGTCGGCGCGGATACGATCGAAGCGCTTCCTGCCAGCATCCTTGCCCTCCATCACCGCCTCCAGGCACTCGATGGTGAGCTTCTCGTCCGGGGCGAGCGCTGCCCTCTCCTCGGACGTCAGTTCGCTCAGGGTCTTCTGCGCCAGCTCCTGGTTGCCTCCAGCCAGGGCAGTGCGCAACAGTTCAATGCGATCCATGATCGGCACACCGGCGATTTGATCATGGGCCATGACTTCTTCGATAAGCCGTTGCGCCGTCTCGAGATCGCCGTTGAGCTTGGCTACCGTCGCCAGAGTGCGCTTGCGCTGCCAGTTGCGAGGTGTACGCTTGGCAAGTTCCTGCAGAAGGTGTTGGGCCTCGTCGAAATTGCCGAGGTCGCAACAGATCTCTGCCTTGAGGTCGTACGCACTGAAGTAGCCGGGCGCTACCGCCAGCACACCATCGATCACGTCGCTAGCTTCTTCATGCCGTGTCAGCTGTTGCAGCGCACGCGCCTGCCCGGCAAGAGCCCAGGGAAATGGGTGAATCTCGACGATGGACACATAGCTGTCCAGCGCATCCGCCCACCGGCCAGCCTTGAGCAGGGTCTCGGAGCGCGCGCGCAAAATGTCGAAGCGGTAGGGCTTGCCATCCTCGGCATTGTTCAAGGCATCGAGCTCAACCAGGGCGGCGTCAAACTTCCCGTGGCGCTTGAGTTCGAAGAAGTGCCGGAAGAAGACTTTCTTGCGGATCACTCGGTCCATCCGGGCTCGCAGTATTTCTGGCGAGAAGGGCTTGATTATGTAGTCGTCGGGCGCCAGTTCGACTGCGGAGATAACCTGTTCGTAACCTCGCTCAGCGGTAACCATGAGGAATGCAACCGTGTCGGGCAGCCCATCGGTACTCCGCAGATCCTCCAGCATTTGCTGCCCGGTACGGCCGCTGCCAAGTATGTAATCGCAGATGATCACGTCGGGCATCTGGCCGCGAATGCGGTGGTAAGCCGCATTGATTGTATCTGCCTGATCGACGGCAAAGCCGCCCATGGACTGGATACATAGTTTGAGCGACTGCCGCGAAGCAGCCTGGTCGTCGACTACCAGATAGCGCAGCTCCTTGTAGGGATTGAACGGGATGCGCTTGGCTGCGCCTGGCTGCGCCCTGTCTTCAAACAGTGCCGCGAGGGACTCGGCTTCGAGCATCTAGGGTAGCCGCAGCTCGAAGCAGGCGCCCCCGAGCGGTCCGCCGTTCGAGAGACGCAACTCGCCGCGACGGCCATGACGCTGGTGGAGGTGCGCAATGCGTTGGGCGATGAACAGGCCGACCCCGGAATGCTCGCTGCCGGCACGGGACGGCGGTTGAACAGAAAAACCAGGACCATCGTCCGCCACGGCGATCGCTAGCTGGCCGTCGATTTCAGCAACATTCAAATGTACTTCGCGACGTGAATGACGTAGCGCGTTCTGCAGGGCGTTGACCAGGCAATCTGCGATTACTTCGCGGTCGCAGATCCAGACACCATCGTAGCGGCAATCTGCAACAATCTTGATCCCGCCGCCTGCACTTTCGCGCGCTCGAATCAGGACGTCCTCGATCAGATCGCCGACATAGACCGGCAATAGTGACACCAGGTTTTCAGCGCCGGCCAGTCGATAGGCCGACAGCAGTTTGGACAAACGGTCCGCAGCGGCGACCACGGCAGTCTCGGCTTCAGTCAAGGCCGGCAGTGCCACCCCTCCCTTGCCATCGTCAATCGCCTGGACTGCAACGCGGATCCGTGCGAGGGCGTTGAACATGCTGTTCTTGGCATCGTGGATCCCTGAGGCGATCACATCAACAGTCGGGGTCATCTGGGCACATGCGGGAAAGAGTCGTAAACAGTCGCCACAAACTGGCGTGTCGCGAAATCCTAACACGGCAATCCCTTGGAGGCTGCCGCTTTCCGAGATCGGGTTCGATGTCACTTCTCCGAAAGTGCTCAAGGACAACATATTGGGAGATGGCACCTGCGAACACAAACCGACCAGCGCCGGAGGTCATAGGATCATATTCTGGGAAGGTTGATCCCCCTGCTGATTCATGCCCGATCCACCGGCGCCCCATCGATGGCCTCATCTCGGACCGAAGCGGGTGTTCTGCAGATCCGGGAACTGAGTTTTCAGACAGGATCTCCGCACGCTCAAGATCAGTGCGGAAAATACATCTTTGCCTTGTCCAGTATATGGGTCCACGGCAGATCGGCATTTTTCCAGCCGTTGACCGCGCGCTGCCCATCCTTGGCGCCCCCCTTCACGGTGTCGCCTTCGAAGCCTTCGGCAACGCTGTAAACCTTTGTATAACCAGACATCTGGAGGCGGTCCTGAGCCTTGGAACTGCGATCTCCCGAGCGGCAGATCAGGATGATCGGCGCGTCCTTGCCCAGCCCCATTTCTTTCAGACGACGTTCAAGCTCCGGAACAAAATCGACATTCGGCTCCACCTTGTACATAAAGCGTTTGTCGTCCCACTCGGTCATGATCTCCGCGTGCTCGACATAGGGCACCAGAGCATCGGCATCGCCGGGCCAGCCGACGTACATGGCCTCGGCCCGAGTGCGGATGTCGAAAAAGGCGACCCTCTTCCTGTCCTTCATCTTCATGTCGTAGGCCTGCTGCGGCGTCAGATAGAGCCCGATCTTGCTGCGCTTTGCATCGGGCAGCTTGTCCCAGTCGGTACTTCCCGGTGCCCAGTCGGCGGCGCCGGCAAGTGCCGAAGCAGCCAGCAAACCGACAGCTAAGCATTTCTTGAAAGAGGATCTTGTCCCTGTCATGCCATCCCCGGATTCTTGCCGGCGCCCTTCAGCGTTGGCAGATTCAGATTGACTGGCTTGACCGTCTTGATGTCACGCAGGTAGGCGGCGACGACTTCCCAGATCGGCTCGCCTGAATTCTTCGCCTCTTCCGACACCGGCGCCCAGCCGGCGACCTTGTAGGTCTTGGCCGGATCGATGGGTTGACCGCGCAATCTCAAGTTCTGGATCCGCGCACCCATATTTGCCGTCGGGTCGCAGGTGTATTGCAGTCCGCCGACACGCACCATGTCGCCACCCTGTTGGTAGTAAGGGTCTGGATTGAACAGGTTGTCGCAGACGTCTTCGAGCACCGTCTTGATCATTTCGCCGCTCATGTTGCTGACCGTCGTCCACGGATAGGTGATGGCCGTCTGGTCGAGCACATGCTCCATCAGGATCGGCTGCCCGGGCAGCAATGACGTGCCCCAGCGGAAGCCGGGCGAGAAGGCGATTTCGGCGTCCTTGACCGTCATCAGCGCGTCGAGAATGACCTGGTCGAAAGTGCCGTTGAAGTTGCCCCGCCGGTACAACAGGCCCTCGGTCACGGCCAGCTTTTCGTTGAGCTTCGCGACATAGGGCGCCCGTGCCTTGTCGATCAGCGACTGCATTTCCTTGTCGGCCGGCAGCAGGTTGGCAAAGACCGGCAGCAGCTTGTAGCGGAAGTCGGCGACCTTGCCGTTGTTCACGTCGAAATCGAGGACGCCGAGGAACTTGCCGTTGGAGCCCGCATTGGTGACCAGCGTCTGGCCGCCGGCGTTCTTGACGACCACCGGCACCGGCACGCCGTCGTGCGTGTGGCCGCCCATGATGGCGTCGATGCCGCGCACGCGCCCGGCCATCTTGAGGTCGACGTCCATGCCGTTGTGCGAAAGGACGACGACGAGCTGGGCGCCGGCGCCGCGCGCTTCATCCACGGTCTTCTGCATGTTCTCTTCCTGGATGCCGTAGGTCCAGTTGGGCACCTGCCAGCGCGGGTTGGCGATCGGCGTGTAGGGGAAGGCCTGGCCGATGATTGCGACCTTGACACCATTCATGTTCTTGATGACAAAGGGTTTGAAGACCGGATCGCCGAAATCAGTGGTCTTGATGTTCTGGGCGACAATATCGACCTTGCCGGCGAAATCCCTTTCCTCGATTTCCTTGACCCGCGCCTCGCCGTAGGTCGCTTCCCAGTGCAGGGTCATGACGTCGACGCCGAGCGCCTTGCAGGCATCGACCATGTCCTGCGCGTTGGTCCACAATGCGGTGCCGGAGCCTTGCCAGGTGTCGCCGCCATCGAGCAGCAGCGCGCCCGGCCGATTGGCCTTCATGCGCTTGACCAGGGTCGCCAGGTGGGCGAAGCCGCCGACCTTGCCGTAGGTCCCGGCAGCCTTCTCGAAATTAAGAAAGGTGAAGGCGTGGGCGTCGCCGGTGTTAGGTTTGATCCCGAAATGTTTCAGGAAATGCTCACCGACCAGATGCGGCACCTTGCCGAACTGGTCGCCGAAGCCGAGATTGACGTTCGGCTCGCGAAAATGGATCGGCAGCAACTGGGCATGGCAGTCGGTGATGTGCAGCAGGCTGACATTGCCGAATTTCGGCAGGTCATACATCTTCGCGGCGGCTTTTTCGGCAAGCGCGAACTCACTGTGCAGCGACATGCCGCCGGCCGCCGCAACGGCCAGCATCTGGAGGAATTCACGACGGTTCATGCTCTATCCCTGAAAATGAAATTCTGGCGCAGCAAGGAAATGCCCGGCCAGTCCTCCGGTCGGGCACATCACGCAAGTTCAGTCCTTGTTAACCGGCGATTCGGGGTCCATCAGGAAGGCCACGACATGGGTGATTTCCTCCGGGGTGAGCCAGTTGTGCAAGCCGAAGCGCGGCATGTTGGTGCACGCGCTGAATGCATTCGAGTTGTAGATCTTGTCGTAGGCATACTTGGTGATCTCTTCCGAGTAGCCGCGAATCTTGCCGAACTGGAAGTGGCTTGGACCGATCGTCCCGTAAGCGACTTCCTTCTTGGCTAACTGGTGGCAGGCATAGCAGTTGCCACCGCGCGGCGTCATCGGCGCATCTGGCTGAATGAAGCCGATATGGCCACCACGGCCGTGGGCGGCAATTTTCTCGCCATCCTTCCAGTTGCCGATCAGCGTGCCGTCGACCGGATAGCGGATCGTCGCCTTTTGCGACAGTTCGATCTTCTGGCGCACAGCCGCCGGTGGGTTGTCCTTGTACCGACCGCACAGTCTCATTGCGTCGTCTTGCTCGATGCGGGTCATCCAGTATTTCGGGTTATCCGGGCGGAAGGAGCTGCGGAAGATCTGTTCCGCCTCGGCTGATACCGGGTTCTTGGCGACCGCCTTGCCTGAAGGCGTCTTTTCGTCGGCCAGCGCCGTCTGGGTTAGCGCCGCACAATAGGCTGCAATCAAAAGTTTTCTCATCATCATCCCCTTAGCGCTTGATACCCGGCGTTTCCATCACGGTGCCCGTCGCATTCTTTTGCAGGTACACCTGCAGGGCGATGATGGAATCGGAGAGATACTTGGGTTCGGGGAAGCGTGCCTGGCGCATGCAGTCGATCAGGCGACGCTCCATGGTCCACACCGCTCCTTGCGACACGCGATAGGACGGCCAGGTCTTCATCGCCGCGCCGGCACCTTCCTTGGTCGTCAGGTTGCCGAGTTCCTGCAGACGGATGCGCTTCCCTTCCTGGCCGTGGCAGATGGCGCAGGAAAAGTCCTGCGGGCCGGAACGGCGATAGAAAACATACTCGCCGACCTGGTACATCTTCTTCTCCGCCGGGTGAGTGGCCGGCACATTGATCGGCATGCCGTTCGACTTGGCGCCGATGAAGGTGACCAGCGCCTCGATGTCCGACTCGGTGCCCGGTTTGGAAAACCACTGCCTGGTCGCGTCTTCCTGCCTGAAGCCCTGCAGGGTCACCATGCAATGGACGAGGCGGGACTCGACATCCATCACCTTGCCGGTGTCCTTGAAATAGCGCGGCAACTGGGCGTAGGCACCGTCCAGCTTGCCGGGGCCGAGGCCGAAGTCGCATTGTTCCAGCGATGCATTCTTCGGGCCGCGCTTCTCGGCCCATAGCGCGGCGCCCTTGACTTCCAGCAGGTCAGCCGGGTTGCCGTCGGCCAGCGCCTCGCGGTATTTCGCCAGCTCATCAGCGACCTTGCTGTCCTGCGCCGTTGCGCCGCAGGTGAACACAGCCGCGATCGTTGCACCGACCAGCGTGCGGGTCAAACGTCGGATCATCTCAACTCCTCCGGGAAAATGCGATCGGCGGCAGCGATCTTCGTCGCCTTGCCACCGATTCTCATGGATCAGGCAATGGCCGCTTCGTCGGTCCGGGTTTCACCCTTGGTGTCCTTCCACGACAAGGTGATCTTGTCACCCTTGGCGCCGCCCTTGAACTTGAAGGCGAGATAGGGATTCTTGGAGACGGCCGTGCCAAATTCACCAGCCAGGACGATCTTGTCGTTGTGCTTGGCGCTCAGTTCGGTAATGAACCAGGCCGGAACAATGGCGCCGGCTGCGTCCTTGCGCTGGCCGGTTTCCATTTCGTGGCTGATCAGGACTTTCACTTCGGTCACGCCATCCTTGGTGCTGGCGCGGATTTTCATCGGATTTGTTGCCATAGGTATCTCCTTGAATTCTCGAAATATCGTGACCGCTCAGCCGCCGCAGCCGCCGAGGGTGACCTTGATTTCCTTGGTCGCCATGAAAAACTTGTCGCCGGACTTGACGAGCGCGTAGACATTCGATGTCTGCCCCATCTTGACCCGCGTCTGAACGTTCGCTTCGGTGCCTTCCGGCAGCGTGAAGCTGGCGGCCAGTGCGTTCGGGTTCTTCTCGATCAGGATGGCGACCATGGTCACGCCTGGCAGCGTGGAGCTGACGCCTACCGGCACCACCGCGCCATTCTCGGCGATGTCCGGACCGGTCACATGGACGTCCTTGCTATCGGCGGGGGCGGCCGCGCCCATGGCCTTCAGCGTGTCAGCCATGCTCTTGGCGTCAAAAGCAAGTTTGTTCCAATCGGCCAGCGCCATGCCGGGCTTGATGATGCCGGCGACGCCGAGAACGCTGAGCAGCGCAGCGCCCGAGCCAGTTTTCAATACATTACGACGTTGATTGTTCATGACTTCTCCTCTAGAAAAATTACTTCGCACCGGTCAGGATCCACTGCACGAGTGCAGTGATGTCTCCATCATTCAATTGGCTGTTCGGCGGCATCGGCACAGCACCCCATGCCCCCTGGCCACCGTTCTTCACTTTGGCGGCGAGGCGGGCAGCAGCGTCAGGCTGATCCTTGTAGCGCGCCTGAACTTCGTTGTAACCGGGGCCGACGATCTTGTTGGCGACGCCGTGGCAGGCCATGCAGCCGTTCCTGGTCGCCAGATCGAGATTCGGATTGCCCGCCGCAACCGGCGCCGCAGCCACGCCGCCAAGGGTCTTCGTACCGCGGACCGGGCCAAACGAACGACTCTGTTCAGCCAGCTCGCCGTGCGCCGTGCGCGCGTAATCCGGCAAGGTTGAACCAATCTTCACCTCGGTCTTGCAGTTCTTCATGCACGCCTTGTTCTGCACATCGGGCTTGCCACCATTGCCGATCCCGCCCCTGGCTGCCGAGGCGCCTGGCCAGAGGCCATGGTCGGTCGTCATGCCGTTGCGGTTGGGCAGCATCTTCTGGATGTCGCCGATGTTCTTGTCAGAAAGCACGAAGTCGGCCGGCACCATTTCCGAAAGGTTCAGCATGTAGGCCAGAATGGCGTACACATCGTCCGCTGTCAGCGACTTTGGCGAGGTCCACGGCATGGCGCGCTGGATGTAATCGAACACCGTCGAAATAGTCGCCACCTTGGTAAAGGTTGTCCGCTGCGGAAGTTCGCCGGAGGACAGCCCCTTGACCCGGCCTGCCTTGATGTCGTCCTTGGCGGTGCCACCGACCAGTGGCGTGAACACCTCGTTCGACTCGCCAAACGTCCCGTGGCAGGAAGCGCATTTCTCCTCGAACAGCTCCTGTCCCTTGTCTACCGAGCCCGATCCCTTGGGCAGGCCCTTGAAGTCAGGGCGCACGTCGATGTCCCAGGCCTTCACTTCAGCTGGCGTCGCCTGACGGCCTACACCCTTGTAGTGGTCCACAGCGAATGTTGCGGTCGACGCCCCCAGAAGGGCCAAAACGAAGATGGTCCTAGAGAACCTGGACATTGCTGACCTCCCCGCTTTCGACGATCTTCCAGGACTGGATGGCGTTGTTGTGGTAGATGGACTTGATCCCCCGGACGGCACGCAACTGGCCGTAGGTCGGCTGCACGTAGCCGGTCTCATCAATCGCCCGTGACTGGAGGATGACCGGCTTGCCATCCCAGACCCAGTCGATATTGAAGCGGGTCAGGGCCTTGTTCTGCACCGGACCTTCGAGGCGGGCGCTGCGCCAGTTGATGCCGCCGTCGGCCGAGACATCGACCTGCTTGATCTTGCCGCGGCCTGACCAAGCCAGGCCGGAGACATTGTAGAAGCCAGTGGCAAGCAGCGTCTGGCCACCGGAAGGGGTGGTGATCACCGATTTGCACTCCTGGATCGAGCTGTACTGGCGATGCAGGCCGCTTGGCAGGAGGTCGATGTAATGCACTGCCTCATCCTTGGTCGCGTAGGACTTGTCGCCCACTTCGATGCGGCGTAGCCACTTGACCCACGACACGCCCTGCACGCCCGGCACGACCAGACGTAGTGGAAAGCCGTTCTCCGGACGCAACATTTCACCATTCTGACCCCAGGCGACGATCACTTCGCCGTTCTCGACCATTTCCATCGGGATCGTGCGGGTCATCGACGAGCCATCTGCCCCTTCAGCCAGTACGTAGCGCCCTCTCTTGTAGTCGACACCACAGTCTTCGAGCAGCACCCTGAGCGGCACGCCAGTAAACTCGGAACACGACAGCATGCCGTGCGTGTACTGGACGGTCGGCACCGCAACATTGCCCCATTCGAGGCCGGTGTTGGCGCCACACTCGACGAAATGGATGCGCGAGACCGAAGGCAAGCGCATCAAGTCATCCATGGTGTAGACCTTGGGCTTCTTCAGCAAGGCTTCGTCGGAACCATTGACCATCAGGCGATGTCTGGCCGGATCGATGTCGTGCCAGCCCTGGTGATGACGTTCGAAATGCAGGCCCGAAGCTGTGATGATTCCGAACATGCTCTGCAGGGGGGTAAAGGACACGGAAGCGCCGCCGACCCGGGCCAGGCCAGGCGATTCGCGGCGGATCACAGTGCTTTCAAATTTCGACGGCAGGCCATAGGGACGGGTCGCCACCGGCTGTCCGAGCGTCGTCGTCCACTCCGGGTTCTGCAGGATATTTGGATCGCCTTCGCTGGCCCGCACCGCGACGGGCACTGTCAGCGCCGCCCCGGCGGCAAGGAGACCTCTTCTCAGAAAATCACGCCGCCCCGCTGCTACTGCCCTGACCTGCTCTTCCGACAGGAAGTTTTCCGGGGCTGGACTCAGGCGCCCCGGCTGTCTTGTGATATCCACCATCGATATGACTCCCCTTTTGACTGTTGTGACTCAATCAACCCGATGCAACATCGACGACTCCGATCCCCCGCCAAGGTGGTGGATTGCCGGCTCATTGCTGGCAGTTCGGGAGACATCGACAAAATGCGGATCCACAACGCAGAAGTCTTCAAATCCTCCATGCATCGGGTTTTTGATTCCAATCAAGAATCACTGTATAACTGTGCCCTTATATAGTCAACGACTAATGTTTGTGCGATGCAGCATGCATTTTGGGCTAAAGGCCTATAACCTTTGTCTTGCGCTGATATGCACAACGTACACGACCCCGGCTATATGGCGTGCCTACACAACTGAGAGGAGATGTACCGATGAAACTGCTACCTACCGCCGTAGCGCTGACCCTGCTTGCTGCAACCGGCGTCGCGCATGCCGCCGATCCCAACCTGGCCCGCAATCTGGCGGCCACCTGCGCCAACTGCCACGGCACCAACGGCAAGGCTGTCAAGGGTGCCGGAATGGATGAACTGGCTGGCATGGAGAAGGCCAAGACCCTGCAGAAACTGGCCGACTTCAAGAGCGGCGCCAAGCCCGCGTCGATCATGCACCAGATATCGAAGGGCTATACCGACGAGCAGCTCGAGCTGATTGCCACCTACTTCGCCGCTCAAAAATAAGGGGAGATAAACATGATGCTCATGAAAAGACGCGATTTCCTGAAGGTCGGCGCGGCAGCGGGTGCGATGGCATCCCTCTATGGCTGTGCCGGCGGCGCCAAGGCCAGCGGTCATGTGGTCGTGGTCGGTGGCGGCTACGGCGGCGCCACCGTCGCCAAGTACCTGCGGATGTGGAGCGAAGGCGGCGTCCAGGTGACGCTGATCGAACGGAACCCGACCTTCATTTCCTGCCCCATCTCCAATTTGGTCATTGGCGGCACCAAGACCATGGAGGACATCACGATCAGCTACGATGGCCTGAGGAACAAGTGGGGCATCCGCATCATCCAGGATGAGGTGGTTGCGGTCGACGCAGCAAAAAGGTCGATTTCGCTGGCCAAGGGTGGCGCCATGACTTACGACCGCCTGGTGCTCTCACCCGGCGTCGATTTCATGTTCGACCAGGTGCCCGGCCTCAACAATGCCGCAGCCCAGGCGAAAGTCTTCCATGCCTGGAAGGCCGGTCCGCAGACTGTTGCCCTGCGCAAGCAACTAGAAGACATGAAGAATGGCGGCATCTATGCCATTTCGATCCCCAAGGCGCCCTATCGCTGCCCGCCCGGACCCTACGAGCGCGCCTGTCTGGTGGCCAACTACTTCAAGCAGAGCAAGCCAAAATCCAAGGTCATCATTCTCGATGGCAACGAGGATGTCGTCTCCAAGAAGGGATTGTTCATGAAGGCGTGGAGCGACCTCTACAAGGATGTGGTCGAATATCGCCCAAACAGCGAACTCAGGGATGTCGACGCCGCCACCAATACCGCCATCCTCGAATTCGACAAGTTGAAAGCCGATGTACTGAACGTGATTCCCCCACATCGTGCCGGCGACATCGCCGCCAAGTCGGGTCTCAAGCTGATCAACAACCGCTGGGTCGACATCAACTGGCTGTCGATGGAATCGACCGGCACTCCGGGCGTGCACGTGCTGGGCGACGCCATCTTCCCGGCACCGACGATGCCGAAGTCGGGTCACATGGCCAACCAGCACGCCAAGCTCGCTGCGGCAGCTATCCTCAACATGCTGGCTGGCGACGCGCCGAGTACCACGCCGGTGGTCATGAATACCTGCTACAGCTACGTCGATGCCAGGAATGCGATCCATGTTGATTCGGTCCATACCTACGATGAGGCGACCAAGACCATGCAACCGGTCAAGGGTGCGGGCGGCGTTTCTGCCGCACGCAACGAGATCGAAGGCAAGGCGGCGATGGGCTGGGCGAAGAACATCTGGGCCGACATGCTCGCCTGAGTCTTTCCGGCACCGATAAGAGAGGCCGCATTCCGCGGCCTCTTTTTTTGGCAACTCCGAAAGTCAGTCCAGCGTCGCGATGTACTCGGCGACGGCGTGCGCTTCCAGTTCCGTAAGCTTCGACGCCACGGTATGCATGACCGCGTTGTCGTTGGTCCGCTCACGCCTGTTGAACTGCTTGAGCTGATCCTCGATGTAGCGTGGATGTTGGCCGGCCAGGCGCGGAAGCTGCGGCGTGCCGTGGCCTTTGGCACCATGACAGCTGGCACAACTCGGCAAGCCCGAAAACTGATTGCCCTTGCTGAAGATATAACGACCGACAGCGAGAATCTCGGTATCGGTCGGCGCATTGGTGGTCGCCTTCTTCTTCTCGAAGAACGCTCCAAGCGCTTTCATCTCGGCGGTCGTCAACTCCTCTGACTGCGGCTTCATCGTCTCACTCTTGCGCTTGCCACTCTTGAAGTCGCCAAGCTGGCGCGTCAGGTACTCTGCGTGCTGGCCGGCGAGGCGCGGGAAGACGGGACTGGCTGACTCGCCTTCCATGCCATGACACAAGAAACAGCGCCCGGAAACAATTTCCTCGGCCCGCGCCTGATCAGCCTTGGCATCGGCCAGAACCGGCATGCAGAACACGGCGCTCAGTGCCCCCGCAACCAGAATGGAATGCCTGTGACGCATCTGTCTTTCCCCCGCCAATTCACGAATCAGTAAATTGATGCATAATAATTCACTTACGCAGCATTTTCAATCTGGCCGATGCTGCGTCGCCTGGGACCATCGCAAAGAATGTAGACGCGACGGCATAACAGCGCGAAGATTCGAACTTGTCTGCTTCAGGAGATGCTGATGGACCGCCGCCATTTTCTGCGCACCGCTGCCGCCTTTTCCGCGCTGACCGCCGCCGAATTTGCCCCGTGGCAGGCGATGACCGTGTTCGCCAGGGAGGTCGAGGACTTTGTGCGCGGCCCCAAGGTCAAGGATCATCCGCTGCGCCAGGTGTCGAAACATGTCTGGATCATCTTCTCGCCGGACGGATTCCCGACTCCCGAGAATCAGGGGATGATGTGCAACATCACCTTCATCAATACCGCCAAGGGCCTGGTCGTCGTCGACTCGGGCGCCTCGGTGCAGATCGGTGAAATGGCCATCCGGCAGGCGCAAAAAGCCTTCAACAAGCCAGTCGTCGCGGTCATCAACACCCATTACCACGGCGATCACTGGCTCGGCAACGATGCCTTCGCGACAGCCTACAAGAACATCCCGATCTATGCTCACCCCGGCACGATCCAGGAGATCCAGGGTGTTCAGGGCAACCTGTGGCGCACCCTGCTAGAGCAATGGACAAACCAGGCAACCGCTGGAACCCGCGTCGTACCGCCGACCCAGCCACTTGCGCATGGCAGCGAACTCCGATTAGGCGACATCACGCTGCGGATGCACCATTACGGCAAGGCGCATACGCCGTCCGACATCTGTGTCGAAGTCGTCGAGGACAAACTTGCCTGCGTCGGTGATGTCGCCATGGACCGGCGCATTGCCAACATGGATGACGGTTCCTACCTAGGCACCTTCAAGACTTACGATGCGCTGGAAAAAAACACCAGGAGCGCCATCTGGCTGCCCGGTCATGGCGAGCCCGGCCCCGATGTCCTGAAGTGGAACCGGGAACTGTTCGAAGGCATCTACATGACCTGCGAGCAGGCGGTCAAGGATGGCCTGCCGCTTGAGGATGCCAAGGCTCAGGTGTTGAAGGACCCGCGCGTCGTTGGCCGGGCCAAAGATACCAAGGGTTTCGATGTCAACATCGGCAAATACGTCAGTCTTGCCTACCTCGAAGCCGAGACCGCCGAATTCTGACATTTTCCCCAACCAACTCCCAAGAGATCAGGAGATCGCATGCACCTGAAAACCATTGCCGTCCTCGCCCTGCTACCCGTCGCGCTACACGCCGAGGAACCTTGGGGCAAGGTCGACCTGCAAACTGCCAAATCACTCCATGACAAAGCCTGCACGAGTTGCCACATCCGCATGTATGGCGGCGACGGCAGCAAGATGTACCTGCGTGACGGTCACATGCTTTCGAACAAACTCGAGCTGCTACAACGCGTCGCCGCGTGCAACGCCCAAGTCAGCTCCGGCTGGTTCCCGGAAGAGGAAGGCGCCGTCGCCGCGTGGCTGAATCAGCACTACTACCGCTTTGAAAACTGACATGATCGAATCGAGGAAAGCCTTCAGGCGGCTCGTCCTGCGGACTTTCGTGCCCGCTCTTCTGGCGCTGCACGCGCTCGCCGCACCGGCAGCAGGCGTTGATCTGCCGCTTGCCGTCGACCTGCGCGTCGAAGTCGCGCAAGCCGGCCAGAGCGGTAGTCCGCTGATCGTGATCTTCAGCCGTCCGGACTGCCAGTACTGCGAAACGGTCAAGCGCGATTACCTGAAACCACTTGCCAGCGATCCGCTTCGCCATGGCGTGGTCGTCCGCCAGATCAATCAGGACAGCGCGGCACCATTGATCGACTTCCGCGGCGACCGTACTACGCACGCCCGCTTTGCAAGCCTCGAAAAGGTCAAGCTGGTACCCGTTGTGGCCTTCTATGGTCCGAATGGCAAGCGTCTGGCCGACCCGATCATCGGCGCGCGACTGCCGGATTTCTACCAGGACTATCTCGAAGAATCGATCGAGAAATCGGCGGCGGCTCTCAAGGCTCACTGAGCAGTCTGAAAATTGGCCTTGCCGGCCCGTCGACCGCGACCATCCCGAAAATCGGGAAGCGGATGCCCAGCGGACGAAAAACGATACTTTCGCCGCTCACAACACGTAGCGTGAAAGATCCTCGTCGGCCGCCAGTTCACCCAAGCGCTGATTGACGTATTCGGCGTCGATGGCGACTGCTTCCAGGCCGGCCTTGCCGGCATCGAAGGAAACCTCCTCGAGCAGCTTTTCCATGACCGTGTGCAGGCGGCGGGCACCGATGTTTTCGGTCTTCTCGTTGACCTGGAACGCAATCTCGGCCAACCGCCTGATGCCGCTTTCAGAAAACTCGAGCCGCACCCCCTCGGTTTCGAGCAAGGCCTGGTACTGCCGCGTCAGACAGGCATCGGTCTGCGTCAGGATCGCTTCGAAGTCCTCGACCGACAGCGAATCAAGCTCGACACGAATCGGCAAGCGGCCCTGCAGTTCCGGGATCAGGTCGGACGGCTTAGCCAGGTGAAATGCACCGGAGGCGATGAATAGGATGTGATCGGTCTTGATCATGCCGTACTTGGTCGACACAGTGGTACCTTCGACCAGCGGCAAGAGGTCGCGCTGCACGCCCTGTCGCGAGACGTCAGCGCCTTGCATTTCCGAACGGCTGGCAATCTTGTCGAGTTCATCGAGGAAGACGATGCCGTTCTGCTCGACCGCCCTGACCGCTTCGAGCTTGACATCCTCGTCATTGACCAGGCGCGCGGCCTCTTCGTCAGTGAGCAGCTTCAGTGCTTCCTTGATTTTCAGCTTGCGCGACTTCTTCTTGCCGCCGCCGAGGTTCTGGAACATGCCCTGGATCTGCTGAGTCAGTTCCTCCATGCCGGGTGGCGCAAAGATCTCTGCCTGCATTGCCGGAGACGCGAACTCGATCTCGATTTCCTTGTCGTCAAGCCCGCCCTCGCGCAACTTCTTGCGGAATTTCTGGCGGGTCGTGCTGTCGGTTGTGGTCGACTCGGAATTTTCGGCAAAAAAACCGGGGCCGCGCGCCGGCGGCAGCAGTACGTCGAGGACGCGATCCTCGGCGGCATCCTCGGCGCGACCGCGCATCTGCTTCATCGCCCGCTCGCGCTGCGACTTGATGGCCATTTCGACCAGATCGCGAATGATCGTCTCGACATCGCGGCCGACATAACCGACTTCGGTGAATTTTGTCGCCTCGATCTTGATGAACGGGGCGTCGGCAAGCCGGGCCAGGCGGCGGGCGATTTCGGTCTTCCCAACTCCGGTGGGGCCGATCATCAGGATATTCTTCGGAGTGATTTCCTGGCGTAGCGGCTCGGCGACCTGGGCCCGCCGCCAACGGTTACGCAGTGCGATGGCGACCGCCTTCTTGGCATTCTTCTGCCCGACGATATGCTTGTCCAGTTCGTGGACGATTTCCTGCGGGGTCATCCCGGCGCCGCCACTCATTCCAGCACCTCGATCGTGAAATTGCGGTTGGTATAGATGCAGATGTCGCCGGCGATTTCCAGCGACCTGGTGACGATCTCGGACGGCGCCAGATCGGAATTTTCGAGCAGGGCGCGCGCCGCGCTCTGCGCATACGCGCCTCCGGATCCGATGGCAACGATGCCCTGCTCCGGTTCGAGGACGTCTCCGTTGCCGGTAATGATCAGCGACACTTCGCGGTCAGCCACTGACAGCATGGCCTCCAGGCGGCGCAGGGCTCGGTCCGAGCGCCATTCCTTGGCCAGTTCGACTGCCGAGCGCAGAAGATTGCCCTGATGCTTTTCCAGCTTGGCTTCGAAGCGCTCGAACAGGGTAAAGGCATCGGCAGTGCCACCGGCAAATCCCGCCAGGATGCGGCCCTGATAGAGCCGACGCACTTTTCTGGCCGTAGACTTGATAACGACACTGCCCAGCGTGACCTGGCCGTCGCCGCCCATGGCGACCGAATTTCCCCGACGCACCGACAGGATCGTCGTGCCGTGATATTGCTCCATGTTTGTTCCTGATCTTAGGACTTGGGGACGATGATGCGGGCAACCTTGTTGAGGCCGACGACGGCCATAAGTTCCGCCACCAGATGATTTGGGCTACGGACAATCACGTCCTTTCCGCCAGCCTTGAACGGTGCGAGGATATTGACCAGTTGCCCGGCGGAAGAGAAATCCATTCGGCGCACACCCGAGAAATCGAGAATAACGTTATCCGTAAGACTGAGGACCGCAATCAGGTCGTCGAAGCGGCTGTTCTTGATCTCGCCGCTCAGGTAATGCGCATCCTTTGCCTGGCCGGTTGCCTTACCTGCGGGAAGCGTCGGCAACGAAACAACTTCCCAAGACGGCGGTGAACGTTCGAAGGTGACGGCAAAGTCAATGGCGTAATGCTCGAAATCTTCCTGAGTGGCGTGGCGCTGCAGCAACTCCAGCAACAGCAGCCATGAACGGGCATTCGCGGCTTCGCCTGCTTTCAGCCGACGGCGCAGGCGCGGAATCAGGCCATCGACATTGTCGAGGACGATCACCGCGCCCTGGTGTCTGGCACTCGTCAACAGTTCGGCCAGGCGGCCGGCAATTTCGTCATCGCAGCCCAGCAGTCGGGCGCACTCCACCCTTAGGGGTCGCTTTGTCTTGAGCGCCTCCACCAATGGCGCCAGCATCTTCAGATCGTCAGCGGTCAACACCCCCTGCAACTCGCAGCTTTCCACTGCAAGTCCCCCTGAAGGTGCATTGGGCGCGGACCCAACCTCGCGCCAGGCCGGCGGCGACATCTCACAAGCCTCCACGAATTCCGCTGTCAGCTTATCGAAGGCGATCCGATCACCAGACAGTTCCAGGAAATCGAACAGCATCTGCCACAGGCGCAGGCCTTCAGTTCCCGGATAAGCGCCGAGCAGGGACTGCAACAACGGGCGAATGACCGCGTCCTGTCCATTGGCGTACAACATGGCGACCTGCTCGATATCGGACTGGATGGAGTCGGAGCCATGGTCCACATTGATCGCCATCACGCTGGAGTCCGTGAACTCGCGGTCGAACTCCGACATTGCGAGTTCCATCTCGGCCCGGGTCTTCGGCGCCCCTGGCTTCACAGCCGACGGCGTCGTGGCGGGCACGGACTGAGCCTTGCGCGTGAACTCGAGGTCGGGCAATGGCTCCGGCGCCTTCACGACCTCTTCGGACGCCTTCGTTACCGTGGGCTTTAGCACCCCTGGCACGGCGGACTGCGGCAAGCGCGGCGTGGCAGGCGGCTTCGGGCGCATGATCTCGCGCTCCGGCACTTTTTCAGTCTTTTTCTTGAACAGCGAAAACACTTTACTTTCCCCGATCGCAGAACCTGTCTTTTAGCATGCCACAACGTGTCATGCAATGATCAAACCCACCGCGATCAGAAGCAACGCCAGCGTCGGCCCCGCAAGGCTGATCCGGCGCAAGGGCCAGCAGAAAGGCGGCCACATAGCCAACCGGACCGACCAGCGCCACCAAGACGAGGCCGGTCCCCCAGCTACGGGCGCGCCGGAAGGCGATCCACGCCGGGACGAAGACCAGCGCAAAACCACCCACCCATGATCATCGTCGCCAAGGCGAGCGTCAGCACGGCAACAAGGTCGAACCCGAAGACTACGGGCCAGGGGCGCAAATGACGAGCGCCAAAATAGTCGGGATAGACTCGCGCCAGAAATAGATGGTGCGACAGGATGGCGAGCACCGCGCCGCTGAAGACAGCCCATGGCGCCAACAGGGCCAAGCGGTATCCGGTCAGGAAAGCCAATAGCAATAGGTCTGACCAAAATGGAGGCATCGCACAACACCACGATCTGATCGCGAACCTGCGTTACGAAGTCGCGATGCACGTCGCCAAACATCAGCTTGTGGGCACCTTGAGCACCGAGGCTCAGGATATACCGGACAACTTACTGATTGTCGGTGAGCCCGAACATCGATTCATCCTGGGCATACTCTAGGCGCACCCAATTGACCTGCGACCTCGCGTACCAAGAGCGCATCCACTTCGCCAACAAGAGCGAACAGCTCTCGCCACAACAGGACGAGTCATTTCAGGAAAGTTGGAACCGATACAAGCGCCCTATTGGCTCCGTCCATGCTGCGCCAGAACAACCAATACCGCAAACGCAGCCTGCGTAGTCGGCGGAAAACAGCCGGCCCGATTCGCGACTATTGGTTCTCCTTGCTCGGCCTTGCGCCGGTGGGGGAAATGCATCGCCCAGTCGGACCATTACCTTTGCGTGATCTTGCCCGCAACAGCATCATGCCCAGCGCGGCGAAAGACAAGGCCAGGGTTGCGGGTTCGGAAACCGATCCGGAAGGCGGCGGCTGGCCATCTGAGAATGGCTTGTACAGCCAGACACCCGCATCAGCGGTAAGGTAGTTGTATTCGTCCAGGGCAACGAATGCATCCAGTTCATCAACGAAGTGCCACTTTCCGAGTACGCCAGTCTGGAACTGACCATTTGGCTGGGCGCTTGTCATGCTTGGGCGCTTCTTCACAACCCATGTGGTCACAAGATTACCCGCAATGTCGTAAACAGCCTCAGTCTCCCAGACAACCCCTTGATTGCGACCGTCCCACATCAGAATCTTGCCGTTATCGCTATCGTAGTCGATTCCGAAATCCCCGCTCATCAAGAACGGCGTTCCGTTCTCATTGACCAAGAAGATGGGGATGTCATTTCCATTGGGAATCGCCGAACTGGATTTCGAGAGATCCCAAACTGCAAAACCCATGTGCGATCCAGAAATGCTGGCTGTTCTTATGAACAACCCTCGAGCAGTGTCGATGGTCGACGTGCCTTTGAAGCTTGGCACATTCGAGGCAAACGCTACCTTCTCGAAACTTCCAAATTCACCCGCGCGAATATCAGCCACCTCATACCGGAATAGAGATGCCCACCCCCCGCCACCTGGGTCCACAACGTAGATGACATCTTTGCCATTCTCTTTTCGATACGCTGTAGACCCTTCCAGAAATGAGGCGCCAAGGTCACCAACCCACTTTCCGTACTGGTTGCTCCACATCGTTCCACCAAGAACCGATTGGTCATATCCAGAGCCATCCGTGCCCCCAACCTTGTTCGGGTCTGCTTTACGGGGGTCCCACATCCACGGCCCCGCAGGTACCGGTGCACCATTGGCGTCCTTGACAACAAACCCTCCACCACTGTTGTATGCGGCACCACCGAAAGTGACGAACATGTCATTCACGGGAATATAAATATTGTTGTCGTAGGTATGTGCCGACTGTGGGGCGGAATTGTCCACTGTGAAATACGTGGAAGTGGAACCGAATCCTTCCATCCGGCTCGGCAAGGAGCCTCTTGTCCAGGAACCATCATTTCCCTGCCAAACATACATCTCGTTACCAGCGTAATTCGCGTGCCCCCCCCCAAACAACAGCAGATTGCCTCGACTGGAATCCCAGGCGAATGAACTCCATGCATGAACAACCGCAGCCGGATTTGAGTTAGGAACACCGTCTGCCTGCGAAGGCCAAGCACTGGAGAACTTGTTTACATTGACTTGAACCCACCCCCCTTCCGGTGTTGCAGCCAGCAACCCCTGGAGATAGCTCAAATCTGCCACCGCAATAGCCGGTGTGGCAACAATGCAGGACAAGAACACCGAAGCGGAAACAACTTTTTGAGGAAAACGCATCATCGAAACATCCTTCCAAATCGAAATTGGCTTCATGCCCAACTGACCTATCTTCATGACAATCTCCCGATGCCATCGAGAACCGTCTCGGTCCGTCCACGGCACGACGGTTGAATCAATTCAGTGACAAGCCACAACCGTCTGAATTTAAAGAATTCCGGGCGGCAAATAAGCCGTCCGGCCACGAGCAAAATAACTGCCGAATCTTTCAATGTGTCAAATCGGCAGTGCAACTCCTTGAGGACCAGTGGCACGGTGTCGCGAATGTCGATGGCGCCGGTCGCCTCATTGACCGTGGTCTGGTCGGCGTCGGTCGTCACACTCGTCACGCGCCGATTCATTATGTTGTGGAGCACCGAACTGGGCCACGACAAAATCTTCTGCTGCGGACCGCGGGCGCAGCGCTGATAGAGCCGGTCGATGGTTTCGACACGCGCATGCTTTTTCGAGTCGCAGGCGTTCGAGGCAACCGGCTTGCTATCAACGTTGATGTGCATTTTGATTCCCCGCAATCAATACGTGCAGAACGATTCGGCGCATCGGCGCAAACGTGACGTTACCGCAATCAAAACGTGGTGTAAACAGAAGGGTCCGGAGTCAAGTCGAGCCGAGGAATATCCTCCAGTGTCGCGGAGCGTGCTCAGTCGACCTGGACCAGCAAACCCTTGAGATACTCGCCTTCCGGGAAATTCAGGGCCACCGGATGGTCGGCCGACCCCGTCAGCCTGTGCACGATGCGCGCCTCGCGGCCCGCATCAAGCGCCGCGCCGGCAACAATCTTCTGAAACAGTTCGAGCCCGATGCCACCGGAACACGAGTAGGTCATCAAAAGACCGCCCGGCCTGAGCAGCCGGAAGCCAAGCACGTTGATGTCCTTGTAAGCTCGCGCCGCGCGCTCGGCGTGGGCAGCCGAGGGCGCGAACTTGGGCGGATCCAGGACGATCAGGTCGAACAGCCGGCCTTGCTTGCGGAAGTCACGCAGGGCGAGGAAGACATCGGCTTCCCGCCATTCCGCGCGGTCGCTGGGCAACTGCGGATTGAGCGCCAGACTGATCCGCGCCTGCTCCAGCGCTGGCCCGGACGAATCGATCGAAAGTACCCCCGCCGCCCCGCCAGCCAGCGCCTGCAGCGAAAAACCACCGGTGTAGCAGAAGCAGTTCAGGACCTCGCGTCCCGCTGCCAGTTGGCCGAGCAGGGCACGATTGTCGCGCTGGTCGAGATAAAAACCGGTCTTGTGCCCGCCAACGATGTCGACCGTCAGCCTTACGCCGTTTTCCTCGATGATCGCCGGCGAGTCCGGCGCCGTTCCATGCAGCCAGCCGGTCGCCATCTCCAAGCCTTCCAACCCGCGCACGTCGGAATCGGAACGCTCGTAGATGCGCGTGCAGCCGGTCGCCTTGACCAGACCGGCAACGATGGCACTGCGCCACTTGTCGGCGCCGGCCGAGGTCAGTTGCACGACGACGGTGTCCCAGTACTGGTCGGCGATGACGCCGGGCAGACCGTCAGATTCGGCGTGAATCAGGCGTAGTCCCTGCTGCCCGCGCAGTTCTGGCAAGGCCTGTCGACGCGCCACGGCAGCCGCGATGCGGCGCTTGAAAAAGGCATCATCGACCGATTCTGCGCAGTCGAAGGTCCAGAAGCGCGCGCGAATCTGGGACCGCGGGCTATAGGCCGCCCGGCCCAGCGGCCGCAGGTTGTCGGCCAGCACCTCGACGGTATCGCCCGGCCGTGCCCGACCTTCGAGGCGCCCCACCGCGCCGGCAAACAGCCACGGATGGTGCAACTTGAACGCGGACCGCTCCTTGCCCGGCAGAAGGATGAGCTGAGCCATGTTTTCTCGACTTCAGAAGCAAGAAGCCCCGGTCACCTCGCGGTAACCGGGGCCAGAATCAGCGGCAACAGCTCAGCCACCCAGCGCCTTGCGGTTACGGGCATGGCACTCGGCGGCATAGATGACCTTGAACATGGTCTTGCCGGTGCCCTTGAACAGACGCTTGCTGGATTTGGAGATGCAGCGGCGCTCCAGGGAAGAGCGGCGGGTACGGTTAATGGCCATGACTAACTCCTTGAATTTGGTAATCTTCCAAACGGCTAATCATAGAGGCTGGGGCGAAAAAGGTCAATTGAAGCCTGATAATTGTGCCTTCCATTCATAATCAATGACCAGCGGCGCGTGATCGGAAAAGCGTTCTCCCTTGTAGACCTCAGCCCGCCGCACGCCTGAAGCGATCCCCGGCGTGGCCACCTGGTAGTCGATTCGCCAGCCGACATTCTTGGCCCAGGCTTGCCCACGATTGCTCCACCAGGTATAGGAATCATCGGTTGCGTCGGGATGCAGGCGACGATAGGCATCGACCCAGCCCTGGTTGTCGAACACCCGGGTCATCCAGGCCCTTTCCTCAAGCAGGAAGCCGGAATTCTTCTGATTGGACTTCCAGTTCTTCAGGTCGATTTCCTTGTGCGCAATGTTCCAGTCGCCGCACAGGACAATCTCCCGCCCTTCAGCGCGCAAGCTGCCGAGATGTGGCAGGAAGCTGTCGAGAAAGCGGAACTTGGCCTCCTGGCGCTCGGGTGAAGACGAGCCGGACGGCAGGTAGAGAGATATGACCGAGAGTTTTCCGAAATCCGCCCGGAGGTAGCGCCCTTCGGCATCAAACTCGCCGTGGCCGAAACCTTCGAGGACGCGGTCGGGTTTCTGCCGGCACCAGATGCCGACCCCGCTATACCCCTTCTTTTCCGCCGCATGATAGAAAGCGTGCATGCCGTCCGGGGACAGCATTTCCTGTGAGAGATCTGGCAATTGTGCCTTCAGTTCCTGCAAACAGACGATGTCCGGGGCCTGCGCGAGCACCCAGTCAAGAACGTTCTTGCTCCAGGCACTGCGGATGCCATTGAGATTCAGCGAGATGATGCGTAACATTTGGCTTTTTTTGGCGACGAATGCGCGGGCGTTCGGGAATGGAAGGGATGGACTTTCGTCAGGAATTCATCGAATTCGCACTCGGCTGCAGGGTACTGCGCTTTGGCGAGTACACCACCAAGGCTGGGCGGCCTTCGCCGTATTTCTTCAACGCCGGACTGTTCAGTGACGGTCAGTCGCTTGGTCGACTGGCGGAATTCTACGCCAAGGCCGTCGATGCCGGCGGGGTCGAGTTCGACATGCTGTTCGGCCCGGCTTACAAGGGCATCCCCCTGGTCGCGACCATTGCAGTCGCACTGGCGCAGCGCGGCAGGAACCTTCCGTTTGCCTTCAACCGGAAGGAAGTCAAGGATCACGGGGAGGGCGGCAGTATTGTCGGTGCCCCGCTCGCGGGCCGCGTGTTGATCGTTGACGATGTAATCTCGGCTGGAACCTCCGTACGCGAATCGGTCGAACTGATTCGTAACGCGGGCGCCATACCCGCTGGCGTACTGATTGCACTGGACCGTCAGGAACGGGGCCAGGGCGAACTTTCGGCGGTTCAGGAAGTCCGGCGTGACTATGGGATCCCGGTGGTCGCCGTCGCCGATTTGCGTGACCTGATGGCCTACCTCGAATATCATCCCGAGTTCTCATCGCACAAGACCGCCGTCAGGCGCTACAGGGAGCAGTATGGTGTCAGTTCTTAAACCACTGGTCAGCATCATCTTTCTTGTCGGGACCGTCCCCGGGCATGCGGCAGCCCCGCCTTCCACAGCCGGCAAGATGTATTGCTGCGAAGGCGGACGCATCTGCGGCGACTCGCTTCCCGATCTCTGCCGTGGCAGGGCCTACCGGATCCTTGATGGCGGCGGGAATGTGATCAACGAGATCCCGGCGCCGCTGACCGCGCAGCAGAAAGCCGAGGCTGCGGCCGAGGCGCTGCGCAAGAAGGAACTCGAGGAGCACGCGAGGGAGCAGCGGCGCAAGGATCAGGCCTTGCTCGAAACCTATACCAGCCTGCAGGACATTGATCTTGCCCAATCCCGTGCCGAGATGGCGGTGAACACTGCAATCAAGGAGGCTGGGGAGAGGATCGCAACTGCGCGCAAGCAGCGCAAAAAACTCGAGGCCGAGGCCGAGTTTTACAAGAACAAGGCGCTGCCCCCCGAACTGGCCAAGGGTCTGCGTGACGTCGACCACGAAATCAAGACCCAGCAGGATCTCCTCGACGTCAAGAAGGGCGACTTCGCCAACATCAATGCCAAGTACGATGCCGACCGCAAGCGCTACGGTGAATTGACCGGTCGTCCGGCAACGACTGCGGCCCCGGCCAGAACCACCCCGCCAGCGACTGCTCAGCCGCGCTGATCAGCCCGCAAGCTTTTGCCGGAGCAGGTCGTTGACCTGTTGTGGATTGGCCTTCCCCTTGGCCGCCTTCATGACCTGACCGACCAGCGAATTGAAGGCTTTTTCCTTGCCGGCCCTGAACTCGGCGACACTGGCAGGATTGGCAGCCAACACTTCATCGACGAGGGATTCGATGGCGCCGCTGTCGGTGATCTGTTTCAGTCCCTGCCGGTCGATGACCTCGTCAGCCGTCGCACCCGCGCCGTTCCATAAAGCCTCGAACACCTTCTTGGCAATGTTGTTGGAGATGGTGCCGTCGGCGATGCGCTGCACCAACCCGGCAAGCTGGGCGGCAGAAACGGGAGAGTCGCCGAGATCGCGACCTTCCTTGTTCAGGCGGGCAGCCAGATCGACCATGACCCAGTTGGCACAGGGCTTGGCATTGGCTATGCCGGCGATTGCCACGGTCGACTCGAAATAATCGGCCAATTCCAGGCTGGCGGTAAGCGTTCTGGCATCGTAGGCAGAGAGTCCGAGGTCGTTGATGAAACGCTCGCGCATCTGGCCCGGGAGTTCTGGGAGTTCGTTCTTGACACGGGCGATCCAGTCGCCAGAAATGACCAGCGGCAACAGGTCGGGGTCGGGAAAGTAGCGGTAGTCGTGCGCGTCTTCCTTGCTCCGCATCATGCGCGTTTCGCCGCTATCCGGATCGAACAGCACCGTGGCCTGGTGGATCCTGCGCCCTTCTTCGATTTCGTTGATTTGCCACTGAACCTCGTAATCGATCGCTTCCTTCAAGAATCGGAAGGAATTGAGGTTCTTGATTTCACGCCGCGTGCCCAGCTCGGCCTGCCCGCTGGGGCGCACCGAAACGTTGGCATCGCAGCGAAACGAACCTTCCTGCATGTTGCCGTCGCAGATGCCGATCCAGCGTACCAGCGCGTGCAGGCTCTTGGCGTAGGCCACAGCTTCGTCGGAAGAGCGCATGTCCGGTTCGGAAACGATCTCGAGCAATGGTGTGCCCGCACGATTGAGGTCGATGCCGGACTTGCCGCGATAGTCTTCGTGCAACGACTTGCCGGCATCTTCCTCAAGATGGGCGCGCGTCAGGCGGACCACTTTTTCGTAAGCCTTCTCCCCGTGACCGACCTGCAGCGCAATCTCGCCGCCAACCACGACGGGCAGCTCGAACTGGCTGATCTGATAACCCTTCGGCAAGTCGGGATAGAAGTAGTTCTTGCGCGCGAAGACCGACTTCTCCGCCACTTCGGCACCGATCGCCAGGCCAAAGCGGATCGCGCACTCCACCGCCTTCCTGTTCAGCACCGGCAACACGCCTGGCAGGGCAAGGTCAACCGCGCAAGCCTGGGTGTTGGGCGCCGCACCAAAAGCCGTTGATGCGCCTGAGAATATCTTCGAGATGGTCGCCAGTTGCGCGTGCGTCTCGATGCCGATTACCACTTCCCATTGCTTCATAGTTTCATCCGCTCAGAAACGACGCCCCGATTTCAGCTCGATCATGATCAGTCCTGGACCGCTGAAAGCGCCCTTATTCGATTCCGGCTGGCGAGCGCAGATGCCAGTCAGTCGCCTGCTGGTAGCAATGCGCCAGATTCAGCAACCGGGCCTCGGCAAAGTAGTTGCCGATCAGTTGCAGGCCGACCGGCAGGCTGTCAACGATACCGCAGGGAATCGACATGCCGGGCAAGCCAGCCAGGTTGACGGCGATGGTGTAGATGTCGGACAGGTACATCTGCACCGGATCCGCAGCCTTTTCGCCCAGCTTGAATGCGGTCGACGGCGACGTCGGGCCCATGATGACGTCGCATTCCTTGAACGCCTCGACGAAATCATTGGCGATCAGCCGCCGGATGCGCTGCGCCTGCAGGTAATAGGCGTCGTAATAGCCGTGTGACAGCACATAGGTGCCGATCAGGATGCGCCGCTTGACCTCAGCGCCGAAGCCCTGCGCCCGGCTCTTCATGTACATGTCGTCAAGGCCGCCATACTCCTGTGCGCGATACCCGTAGCGCACGCCATCGAAGCGCGACAGGTTGGAACTGGCCTCGGCCGGTGCGATGACGTAATAGGCCGGCACCGAGAGGTGCGAGTTGGGCAGCGAAATCCCCACTGTGGTCGCCCCAAGCCTTTCATAGTCGGCAAGTGCTGCCTGCACGGCAGCCATAATGCCGGCATCACAGCCCTCGCCGAAAAACTCCCTGGGCAGGCCGATGCGCAGTCCGGACAGCGGTTTTTCCAGATCGCGGGCATAGTCCTCAGGCGGGCGATCAAGCGAAGTCGAATCGTTCTCGTCGAACCCAGCCATGGTGTTCAGCAGCAGCGCGCAATCCTCGGCGCTTTTCGCCATCGGCCCGCCCTGGTCGAGCGAGGAGGCGAAGGCAACCATGCCGTAGCGCGAGACGACCCCGTAGGTGGGCTTGAGACCCGTCAGATTGCACAACGCCGCCGGTTGACGGATCGAACCACCGGTGTCGGTGCCTGTGGCGGCTGGCGCCAGCCGGGCGGCGACCGCCACCGCCGAACCACCGGAGGAGCCGCCAGGTACGCATTGGCGATCCCAAGGGTTCTTGACCGGTCCAAAAAAGGAAGTTTCGTTGGACGAGCCCATTGCAAATTCGTCCATGTTGGTCTTGCCCAGCGACACCAGGCCGGCTTCCGACTCCATCTTGCGGATAACCGTCGCATCGTAGGGCGACACGAAGTTGGAAAGCATCTTCGAGCCGCAGGTGGTGCGCCAGCCTTCGGCGCAGAAAATGTCCTTCTGGGCGATCGGAATACCCGTCAGCAGCCCGGCGGTGCCGGTGGCAATGCGGGCATCCGCGGCGCGGGCGGAATTCAGGCTTTTTTCGGGGTCGACCGTGACAAAAGCGTTCAGGAGCGGATTGAAACGTTTGATGCGCTCGAGAAAGAGTTCCGTCAGCTCGACGCTGGAGATCTGCTTGGCACCCAACGCCTGTGACAGTTGCTTGAGACTGGCGTTGATCATTCGATAACCTTCGGCACCAGATAGAGGCCCGCCTCGGTCTCCGGCGCGACCGCCTGGTAGACCGCCCGGCGATTTTCCTCCGTCACCGTATCCGCGCGCAGACGCTGGCTCAGATCCTGGGCATGCGCCATCGGCTCGACGCCCTGGGTATCGACCGACTGCATCTGCTCGATCAACTCGAAAATCCCGTTGAGATGGACCTGCGTCGTTCTGGCCTCGGCCTCGCTGATCTCGATGCGGGCAAGATGAGCAATGCGTTGAACCTGCTCTAGTGTAAGCGACATGGCGAGCAAAGACTTATTGCGCTGCACTAAGTCTTAAATTGGAAAGCGTTATAAGGTATCATAAAAGTTTTCCCCGCAGCCCCCCACAGCGGAGTCACAGATGTTCGGTTTCCTCAGCAAGTACTTTTCCAACGACCTCGCCATCGACCTCGGCACGGCCAACACGCTCATATACTTGCGCGGCCGTGGAGTTGTTCTGGATGAGCCGTCGGTCGTCGCAATCCGCCTCGAAGGTGGCCCCCACGCCAAGAAATCCATTCTGGCCGTCGGCAAGGATGCCAAGGACATGCTCGGCAAGGCGCCCGGCAGCATCACCGTCATCCGCCCGATGAAGGATGGCGTGATCGCCGATTTCACCGTCACCGAGCAGATGCTCAAACAGTTCATCAAGAAGGTGCACGACTCGAAGCTGTTCAGCCCGAGTCCGCGCATCATTATCTGCGTGCCCTCCGGCTCGACCCAGGTAGAGCGCCGCGCCATCCGTGAATCCGCAATCGGCGCCGGCGCCAGCCAGGTTTACCTGATCGAGGAGCCGATGGCGGCTGCGATCGGTGCCGGTCTTCCGGTTTCCGACCCGACAGGTTCGATGGTCGTCGACATTGGCGGCGGCACGACCGAAGTGGGCGTCATCTCGCTGGGCGGTCTGGTCTATGCCGGCTCCGTCCGCGTTGGCGGCGACAAACTGGACGAGGCGATCATGAACTACATCAGCCGCAACTACGGCATGATGATCGGCGAAAACACCGCCGAGAAGATCAAGAAGCATATCGGTTCCGCCTTCCCGGGCGCCGAGGTCAAGGAAATGGAAGTCTCCGGTATCAACAAGGCTGAGGGCATTCCGCGGAAATTCACCATCTCCTCCAACGAAATCCTGGAGGCGCTTACCGATCCGCTCAACCAGATCGTTTCCGCAGTCAAGTCTGCCCTCGAAAAGACCCCGCCTGAACTGGGCGCCGACATCGCCGAGCGTGGTTTGGTGTTGACCGGTGGCGGGGCTTTGCTCCGCGACATCGACCGTCTGCTGATGGAAGAAACCGGCCTCCCGGTAATCGTAGCCGACAACCCCTTGACCTGCGTTGCCCACGGTTGCGGGCTGGCGCTGGAAAAGATGGACAAGCTGGCTTCGATCTTCGCCTCCGAGTAAGCCAGGACGCCGTCCGTGGCGAGTCTCGACCACGCGCCGCCGCCATTTTTCAAGCAAGGGCCAGCACCGCTGGTCCTTCTGATTTTTTACATCCTGATTTCCTTGGCAACATTCGTTGTCGACTTGCGCTTCCGTAGCCTCGACCTGCTCAGGCAGAGCGTCGCGCTTGTAGTTGACCCGGTGCAGCGGGTCGCGCAAACCCCAGGCAGTCTCGTCGACTACGCCCGGAACTACCTTGAAGGCATGCAGTTGCTACAGCGTGAAAATGAAGAGTTGCGCCATGCCAAGTTGAATACGGCGCCGAACCTTTTGCGTCTGGAGCAACTGGAAGCCGAGAACGGGCGCCTGAGAAAATTGCTGGCAGTCAAGGAGCGCGAAAAAGCCAGGGGCCAGGTTGCCCAGATTCTCTACACCGCGCGCGACCCTTTTTCGCGCAAGGTGATCGTCGATAAAGGCCAGCAATTCGGCATCGTTGCCGGGCAACCGGCAATCGACGAGGCCGGCGTCGTCGGGCAGGTGACCCGGGTCTTTCCTTTTTCCGCCGAGGTCACCCTGATCACCGACAAGGATCAGGCGGTGCCGGTGCAGATTGCCCGCAGCGGCCAGCGCTCGGTCGTTTTCGGCCTCGGCAACGGCCAACTCGAACTGCGCTACATGCCGGCCAACGCCGACGTCCAGGTTGGCGACATGCTCGTAACCTCGGGCCTCGACAGCATTTACCTTCAGGGTTTCCCGGTTGCCCGCGTGGTCAACATCGAACGTGACAGCGCCTACTCCTTCGCCCGCATTTTCTGTGTGCCCATTGCCGGCGTCGAGAATTTCGGGGAAGTGATGATTCTCGACGTGCGTCAGCCATTGCCCCCGGCGCCAGCAGTGACGCGGCGCAGCGGCAGCGACGGCAGCGACAGAGCCGGTCTGCGTCCGAAGAAGAAGCGCGCTGCGAAGGGCCATTGATGCAACCGACCTTCTACTCCTCGCGCATCCTGCTGCCGGTTCGTCCCTGGTTCATCTACTTGACCCTGATCGTCGCCTTGCTCCTCAATTTCTTGCCCACCGCCCATTGGCCCGGAGTTCCGGACTGGGTCGCTCTGGTGCTGTGTTTCTGGAGCGTGCGCGAGTTTCGCCGCATCGGGATGGGCTGGGGGTTCATTCTCGGATTGCTGATGGATGTCGCCGACGGCTCGGTACTGGGTCAACATTGTTTCTCCTACGTCATTCTCGCTTTCCTGACCGCCTCGCTATCGCGCCGCCTGCTCTGGTTTCCACTGACCCAGCAAGCCTTGCATGTACTTCCCCTGCTGCTTCTGAATCAGGTCACCCAGGCCATGATGCGCCTTGTTGTCGGCGCTGATTTCCCGGGCTGGGGATATTTCCTCTCTCCCTTCGTTTCCAGCCTGCTCTGGGTTCCGCTCACCTTCATCCTGCTTCTGCCGCAGTACCAGCCAGCCGAGCAGAACCCGGATCGCCCAATCTGACAAGATCCCCGGCCATGGGCGATTTTCACAACTCCGAAGGCGACCTCGATCGTTTCCGATTCCGGCTGGGCATTGCTTCACTCCTCGTGCTGCTTGCCTTCGCCATTCTGACCGGGCGCTTCGTCTGGCTCCAGATCGTGCAGCACGACTTCTACCGTACCCGCGCCGAAGACAACCGCATCGCGCTGATCCCCATCGTTCCCAACCGTGGCGTCATTACCGACCGCAACGGTGTCGTTCTGGCGCGCAACTACTCGGCCTTCACGCTGGAGATCACGCCCTCGCTGGTTGGCGAACTGGATGCAACGATCGAAGGCCTGGCAGAGGTCATCGAAATCCAGGCCAAGGACCGCAAACGCTTCAAGCGCCTCCTCGACGAGGCCAAGAATTTCGAGTCGATCCCGATTCGCACCCGGCTGACCGATGCCGAGGTGGCGAAATTTGCCGCCCAACGCTATCGCTTCCCCGGCGTCGAGGTCAAGGCCCGGCTCTTTCGCCAGTATCCGCTTGGCCCCATTGCTTCGCATGCCCTCGGCTACATCGGCCGCATCACCGACCGCGATCTGCAGTGGATCGAGGAGGCCGGCAGGCAGGCAAATTACAGGGGCACCGACCACATCGGCAAGATTGGCCTTGAGCAGCACTACGAATTCGAGTTGCACGGCGAGACCGGTTACGAGGAGGTCGAGATCGATTCCGGCGGCCGCGCGCTGCGCAGCCTGAAGCGCATACCGCCGGTTTCCGGAAACAATCTGCAGTTGACCCTCGACGCGAAACTCCAGGAAATCACCGAACAGGCCTTCGGCGATCGCAAGGGCGCTCTGGTGGCCATCGAACCTGCGACCGGCGGTATCCTGGCGTTGGTTTCAAACCCGACCTACGACCCCAACCTGTTCGTCGACGGCATTACACCCGACAACTGGAAGGAGTTGAACGAACACCCGAGCAAGCCGATGGTCAATCGCGCCATCAACGGCGCCTATCCGCCGGGTTCGACCTTCAAGCCCTTCATGGCGCTGGGTGCGCTGGAGCTGGGGAAACGCACACCCAATCAGACCATCAGCGATCCCGGTTTCTACACTTTCGGCAACCACACCTTCCGGGATGACAAAAAGGGGGGGCACGGCAGCGTGGACATGTACAAGTCCATCGTTCACTCCTGCGATACCTACTATTACATCCTCGCCAACGACATGGGAATCGACAACATCGCCAAATTCATGGGCTCGCTTGGCCTTGGTCAGCGAACCGGCGTCGATCTCGGACGTGATGATTCCGGCGAATCAAAAGGCGTACTGCCTTCGCAGGAGTGGAAGAAACAGCGCTTCAAGAAGCCCGAGCAGCAAAAGTGGTACGCCGGCGAGACCATCTCGATCGGCATCGGGCAAGGGTACAATGCCTACACGCCCATACAGCTCGCGCAAGCGACGGCGGTCGTCGCCAACAACGGCGTGATGTTCCGTCCGCACCTCGTCAACCAGATCATCGACGCCAAGACCGGCGAGAAGCGCGCGGTCGAGCCACAGCCGCTACGGGACCTGAAACTCAAGAAGCAGAACATTGACGTCATCCGCCGCGCCATGGCCGGGGTGATCAAGGAAGGCACGGGCGCCCGAGCATTTGCCGGCGCGCCATACGACGCTGCTGGCAAGACCGGCACGGCACAGGTATACTCACTCAAGGGTAGCGACTACAAGGCAGGCAGCGTCAAGCGGGAACTGCGCGACCACGCACTTTTCATCGCCTATGCTCCCGCCGACAAACCCACAATCGCCTTGGCGGTGCTGGTCGAAAATGGCGGCTTTGGCGCCCAGTCGGCGGCACCGATTGCCCGCATGGTGCTCGACTACTATCTGCTGGGCAAGCTGCCTGCCGGCGCTGCCAGGGAAGATGCAACCGCCGTGGAGGCTGACAGCGAAGAATGATCGACGTTCTCGGAGTTATCAGGCGTGGCGGACGCCAGATGATCGCCCACATCGATTTTCCGCTGCTGCTGATTACCTTGGCAATCATGGCGGTCGGGCTGTCCACCGTCTATTCGGCAACTTACGACGGCAACAATCGGCTGCTGTCTCAGGCTGGCAACATGGGCGTGGCACTTGTCGTCATGTGGTTCGTTGCGCGCCTGCGCCCGCAGCAGCTGATGAGTGCCGCCATTCCGCTCTATGCCCTCGGTCTGGTCCTGCTGCTGGCTGTCTTTCTGTTCGGGATCAAGGTCAATGGCGCCAGGCGCTGGCTGTCGCTTGGCTTCACTCGCATCCAGCCGTCGGAGATCATGAAGATCGCCATGCCGTTGATGCTCGCCTGGTATTTCCACAAGTACGAAACATCGTTGCGCGCCAGACATTTCGTCGTGGCGGCCCTGCTGCTGGTGATTCCGTTCGGCCTCATCGCCAAGCAGCCCGACCTCGGTACCGCGCTGCTCGTCGGTGGTGCGGGCTTTTTCGTCATCTTCTTTGCCGGCCTGCCCTGGAAAGTCATCATCGGCATGATAGCTGCCGGCGCCGCGGCTGCCCCGTTGGTCTGGAGCATGATGCACGACTATCAGCGCAAGCGGATCCTGACCCTGGTCGACCCGACGACCGACCCGCTCGGCTCTGGCTACCATATCATCCAGTCCACCATCGCCATCGGTTCCGGCGGCCCGTTCGGCAAGGGTTACCTCAACGGCACGCAGACCCATCTTGAATTCATCCCGGAGAAGCATACCGACTTCATCTTCGCCGTCTATTCGGAAGAATGGGGTCTTCTTGGCAACGCGCTTCTCGTCTTTCTCTACACACTGCTGGTCGGGCGTGGCCTGATGATCGCGTCTGCCGCCTCGACGCTGTTTTCGCGCCTGCTGGCGGGGGCCATCACGCTCGGCTTCTTCAGCTATGCGTTCATCAACATGGGGATGGTCAGCGGCATCCTGCCGGTCGTTGGCGTACCGCTGCCCTTCATGAGCTACGGCGGTTCGGCGCTGGTGATGCTGTTTCTCGGCATCGGCATCCTGATGTCGATCCACACGCACCGCATGATGGTGAAGAAGTGATCGTCAGGCTGGCGCTGTGTGCCCTTGCTGCGGTCCTTCTCGCAGCCTGCGGTAGCGCGCCGAAGCAGGATGTTGCGGTCGACGGAAAAAAAGGGGCGATTTCCAAAGCGCCGACCCGGAAGCCGACCGCCACCCTGAAGCGAGGCGGCGGTTTCTACAAGGATGACGGGCCGGCCGAGGATATTCCCGATGGCCTCGACGACATTCCCGACGCCGAGCCAAAATGGGAGCCCCTGCACAGACCGGCGACCAAGCCGTATGTCGTCCTCGGCAAGGAATATGTGCCGAACACGGTACTGAAGCCCTACCGAGCACGTGGCATCGCATCCTGGTATGGCAAGAAGTTTCACGGTCAGAAGACCTCGATCGGCGAACCCTACGACATGTTCGCGATGACAGCGGCCCACCCGACACTGGCGCTGCCCTCGTACGTCCGCGTCACCAGCCTGCAGACGGGCAGGGCGGTGGTCCTCCGCGTCACCGACCGCGGTCCCTTCCACGCCGACCGCGTCATCGACCTCTCCTACACCGCAGCCTACAAGCTCGACCTGATCAATGGCGGCAGCGGACAGGTCGAGGTGGAAGCGATCATTCCTGGCGAGCCAACCGGCACTTCGTATGCCCAGATGGGCGCGCCGATGCGCCTGGCGCCCGCCGAAGTGGATGAAATCGAATTGCTCGCCAGGCGCATGGCCCTGGAGGAGCGCCCGGTTCAGACGGCTGCGATGGTCGGCATGGGCAGCGACGGCATCCCGCCGAAGGGTGTCTTTCTGCAACTTGGCGCCTTCGCCAGCGCCGACAATGCCGAAAACCTGAAGAATCACCTGGCCCGTGATCTGGACTGGCTGAGCGAGCCGATGCGCGTTCAGCCGGGCGACGGCATCCATCGCCTGCAACTTGGGCCCTACCGCAGCCGCATGGATGCCGACAAAGTAGCCGAAAGAATCCGCGTCGCGCTTGGCTTCAAGCCGACCGTCGTCATCCGCTGACCGACACGGCCGACGTCAGGCACTGTTTTGACGCGGATCAATGGCTGAAAACGTCCACGGACTATACTCGTCCAGTTACCCTGAGCGGATGCGTCCATGAGTTCCCTGCCCGATCTGATCTGCCCGGCTGGCGGCCTGCCGGCGCTCAAAGCTGCCATCGATAACGGTGCCGACGCGGTCTATCTCGGTTTCAAGAACGACACCAATGCGCGCAACTTCGCCGGCCTCAATTTCGACACCAAGGCCATGACCGAGGGCATCCGCTATGCCCACGCCAGGGGGCGCGAAGTTCTGCTGGCGATCAACACATTCCCTCAGCCGGGGCGCGTCGCGGACTGGCAAAGGGCAGTGGATGCCGGAGTCGACCTTGGTGCCGACGCCATTATTCTCGCCGACGTCGGCCTGCTTGATTACGCGGCCCACCGTCATCCAGGGCAGCGCCTGCATCTCTCCGTACAGGGCTCGGCAACAAGCTACGAAGCAATCAACTTCTGTCAGCGCGAATTCGGCATTCGCCGTGCCGTGCTGCCGCGGGTTCTGACGCTGGCCCAAGTCGGCCTCGTTGTCGAGAACACGTCGGTCGAGATCGAGGTATTCGGCTTTGGCAGTCTGTGCGTCATGAACGAGGGGCGCTGCTGGCTGTCTTCCTACGCCTGCGGCGAATCGCCGAATACCGTCGGCGCCTGCTCACCGGCAAAGTACGTCAAGTGGGACAAGCAGCCGGGGGCGATGGAAACCCGCCTCAACGGCATCCTGATCGACCGCTTCGCCGACGACGAGCCAGCAGGCTATCCGACGCTGTGCAAGGGTCGCTTCGAGGTCGCCGGCGACACTTATTACGCGCTGGAAGAACCGACCAGTCTCAACGTTCTCCCCATCCTGCCGGACATCGTCCGGATCGGCGTCCGCGCGATCAAGGTCGAAGGGCGCCAGCGCAGCCCGGCCTATGTCGCACAAGTCACGCGTACGCTGCGCGCCGCCCTCGATTCACTCGCCGGTGGCCCCGAGCACTTCCATGTGAAACCTGCCTGGGAAGCCGACCTGGCCAAGGTTTCCGAGGGCAGCCAGGCGACTCTGGGTGCCTACAACCGGCCTTGGCGCTGAAGGATTGCCTGTGAAGCTTTCTCTTGGACCACTACTCTGGTTCTGGCCCAAGGCTGAGGTGCTGGAATTCTACGCCGAGATGGCGGAGAACCCGGCGCTCGACGTCATCTACGTCGGCGAGGTAGTCTGTTCACGCCGTCAGCAATTGCGCACTGCCGACTGGCTTGGCTTGGCGCACGACCTGACCGACGCCGGCAAGGAGGTCGTCATCTCCGCGCAGGCACTGCTTGAATCGGAAAGCGACCTCAAGGCACTGCGCCGGCTGATCGACGAAGCTGGCTGCATGATCGAAGCCAACGACCTTGGCGCGGTCAACCTCGTTGGCGGGCAGAATTTCGTTGCCGGCCCACACCTAAACATCTACAACGAATCAACCCTCGCCACCTACACCCGCTACGGCCTGAGACGCTGGGTGCCGCCGCTGGAAGCGACGCGCGAGCTGGTGAGCGCCCTTCACCGCAACAGACCTGCAGGCGTCGAGACCGAGGTCTTCGTCCATGGCAAGCTGCCGCTGGCCTTCTCGGCGCGCTGCTTCACCGCCCGCCATTACGACCTCAACAAGGATGACTGCCAGTTCAAGTGTCTTGACCACCCCGAGGGCTTGACACTGAGAACGCGTGACGGCCAGGACTTCTTGACCATCAATGGCATCCAGACCATGTCGGCACAGAGCTACAACCTCCTGCACGAAATCCCGGACATGCTGGCGATGGGCATCGACATCATCCGCATCAGCCCGCAGAAACAGCACATCAACGAAATCATCGCGGCCTTCGACAATGCGCGGCGCGGACAACCGGTCAGTCTTGCGGACCAGAACTGGAATTCCAGCGGCCTGGTTGACGGCTACTGGTTCGGCGACGCCGGAATCGTCCGGCACAACCTTCCAGCAAACGACCACCCCCGAACATGAACCCGAAGCTCAACATCCCCAGATTCCGTTTGCCAAGCCTGGTTGCCACAGTCTTTCGCCGGTTGCCACAATGGCCCCACGCAGTCATTCTGGTCACCGGTCTCAATGCCGCGCTAAGACTTGGTCTGCTGCCCGCAGACAGCCTAACCGCGCTCGAAGGCAAGCTCTTCCGGATTCGCGTCCTCGATAGCGGTGGCGAAGCGTCATACACCTATCGCGACGGAATGTTCCGGCCGGTATTTCGCCCCGATCGCGAGCCCGACCTGTCCTTTGCCGCGAATCTCTCGGCCTACCTGCAGTTGCTGGCCCGCCAGGAAGATCCCGATACGCTGTTCTTCAACCGTGAGCTGGAAATCACCGGCGACACCGAACTCGGGCTCATCATCAAGAATATGCTCGACGCCGTGGAGTGGCCGAGCCTCCCGCAACTGCCGGAATTCAGACGCTGATCAAGCGTCGCCGATCAGCACGATGCTGACAAGTTCTTCCATCTGCACCGGCGTCGCCATTCCCTGCAGGTCACGGACGCTGGTCGGGCCAAGATAGACTGCGAAGCCGGGCGCCAGCGTTCCATCGGCGAGAAGGACATGGCCGCGGAAGCCGTGGTATTCGTTGCTGACCGCCTCAAGCACCTCGCCGACCGTATCGCCGCTGGCGGTTACCTCTTCGTTGCCACCGGCCAATGGCCGCAGCAGCGGCGGAATGTGAACCGTCACGACGGGTAACTCGGAAATCATGTTCGACCCTTCAGCAATATGAACCGCGACAGTCCGGGCTCTCCGGGGTTCAAAAAAGACGGGGGCCGAAGCCCCCTGTCGATTACCGGAACCGGCGGGACCTACTGTTCCTTCTTCTGGGCATCCAGACGGAACTTGACATAAGCGCCCGGCGCATCCTCGATGACAGCCAGCGGACCATCGGCCGCATTGCGAGCAGCGACCTTGGCGCTACCGCCCGGCAGACTGGTCATCCAGGCGTCCCAATGCGTCCACCAGGAACCAGGATTCTGCGTCGCACCCGCCAGGAAGTCCTCAGGGTTTTCAGGAAGGTTGCCATCGGTGGCGTCATTGATCCAGTAACAGTACTTGTTGGCCACCGGCGGGTTGACGATGCCGGCAATGTGGCCGGAGCCGCCGAGCACGAACTTGGTGTTGCCGGTAGGCAAGCAGGCGCCCATGTAGGTGCTCTTCCAGGGGGCGATGTGGTCTTCCACCGTCGAGACAAAGTAGCACGGAACCTTGACCTTGCGCAGGTCGATCTTGACGCCGCCCAGCGTGATGCCGCCGGGTTTGACCAGATTGTTGGCGAGGTACATGTTGCGCAGGTAGTAGCTGTGCATTGCCGCCGGCATCCGGGTCGAATCGGAGTTCCAGAAGAGCAGGTCGAAGGGGAACGGGTCCTTGCCCAGCAGGTAGTTGTTGACGACGAAGGACCAGATCAGGTCGTTGGCGCGCAGCATGTTGAAGGTGCCGGCCATCTGGGAGCCTTCGTGATAGCCGCGTTCGAACATTTTCTTCTCGAGGCCGGCAACGGTCGCTTCATCGAGGAAGACACGCAGTTCGCCCGGTTCGGAGAAGTCGAGCATGGTCGTGAAGAAGGTGCCTGAATTGCCGCGCTTGTCCTTCTTGGCAGCCATGTACGCCAGCGTGGTCATGACCAGCGTGCCGCCGAGACAGTAGCCAGCCATATCGACGCTGTCCTCGCCGGTCTGGGCGCAAACCTGGCTGATGGCTTCCATGGAACCTGAAAGCAGGTAATCCTCAAAGCTCTTTTCGGCCAGCTTTTCGTCCGGATTGATCCAGGACATGATGAACGTGGTGCGGCCCTGGTCCGTGGCCCACTTGACCATCGAGTTCTTCTCGCGCAGGTCGAGAATGTAATACTTGTTGATCCACGGCGGGACGATCAGGAAAGGTCTCTTGTACTGGTCAGGCGTCGCCGGATCGTACTGGATCAACTGGAACAGCTCGTTCTGGAAAACCACCTTGCCCGGCGTCGTGGCGACGTTCTTGCCCATTTCGAAGGCCGAGGTGTCGGTCATGCGGATGCGCAGTTCGCCATCGCCTGCCTCGACATCGTGCAGCAGGTTGTTCAGACCCTTGATCAGGTTCTGGCCATGACTCTTAACGGTTTCGCGAAAGACTTCCGGGTTGGTCAGCGCGAAGTTGGACGGAGACAGGGCATCGATATACTGGCGGGTGAAGAAGTTGACCTTGAGTTGGGTCGATTCGTCCAGTCCCTCGGCTCCGGCAACGGTCTCATGCAGATGACGGGCCGTGATCAGGTAAGACTGCTTGATGAAGTCGAACAGGAAATGCTGCTCCCACTCCTCGTCCCTGAAGCGGTTGTCGCCCTTCTTCGGTGTGGCGACGGGGGCCGCTACCGGCATGCCCAGGATCTTCGCCGTGGTATTCTGCCATAGCGAAAAATAGTCCCACATCATGCTCATCTGCGTTTGCGCCAACTTGAACGGATCGGCCAACAGGCGCGCGGAAAGATCCTGGAAGGCCTGGGCAACACCAAGGTCGTCGCTAGGCGCAGAAACACCTTCCCTTGCCTTCTTTTCCACGAACTGGGTGATCAGTCGCGAAGCGCGCTGCGCAACTTCGGCGTAGGTCTTGGCCATTTCAGCCGGGTTGGGCAGATTGCCCGTCTTGTCAACGGTTTGCTGCGACATACTCAAACTCCCTTTTGGTCAATGCGCGGCTGGTCAATGCTGGAACCGCAAGAATCGTATTACACCGTCGGCGTCGGTGAGGCGTGACAACCGGCCAGCTAGTCGAAGGTAATTCAGATGGGCAATCGCTTCGCCCATCGCAAACATGGTCTGATGCGTATCGAGCGCCCGCTGAAACAGGGTTTCGAGCAACTCGGCTGCGCTCTTCGGCGCATCTTCACAAGCCTCCTCCAGCACCTGCAAGCGCTCCTCGTGGTGCGCGCGCAAGTTTTCCACCCGCTCCTGAATCCCGACGAAGGGAAGGCCGTGCGACGGCAAGACCAACGCCTCTCCCGGTATTTCGCTTGCCATTTCTTCGAGCGACTCGAGAAACCAGCCCAAGGCATCGGCATCGGGAGTCGCCGCAAATACGCTGATATTCGTGGAAATAGTAGGCAGAAGCATATCGCCTGAAATTAACACGTTGAACTCGTCTGAGTATAGCGCAATGTGCTCGGGCGCATGGCCGTGACCGATCAAAATGCGCCATTTTTTCCCGTCGACCGCGACAACATCGCCTGACTTCAGCCGATGGTAAGACTCGGGCAGTGCGGGGACCGCCTTGCGGTAACCAGAGCCACGCTTTTCAAATTTTGCCAGCCGCTCGGCGTCGAGGCCGTGCTGACGAAACTGGTCGACCATGAAACGGGCGCCATGGCCGCCGACCTCGTTCCACACGGCATGGGCGGTCAGGAATTCGCCCGTCGTCATCCACAACTGCGCACCGGTTTCGTTCATCAGCCAGGACGCCAAACCGAGGTGGTCAGGATGAAAATGGGTGACGATCAGGCGCCTCACCGGGGCGTCCAGCGCCGCCAGCAGTTCCTGCCAGACAGTGCGCACGCCATCGCTCGCGAAGCCCGTGTCGACGATCGTCCATCCGTCCCCGTCACGCAGCAACCAGAGGTTGATGTGATCGAGCTGGAACGGCAGCGGCATACGCAGCCAGAAGACCCCCGGCGCGACCTCGATCTTCTCGCCGGCAGCCGGCGGGTAAGCATGAGGAAAATCCAGGGACATGGGGAACCTTGACCGAAGGGGCTGGTAAGTTACCACAGAGGTCCCTGTACCCCCAAATACGCCTCCCGCAGACCTGTTCATTTGGTCGTGTCCAAACGGAAAGCACGATGGCTTTTGGCCCCCGATCACCATGCCATCGAAACAGGCGCTGGCTAGAATCCGCAGCGTCGTCCCTGAGCACTCCCTGGGTGCAACCACCCGGTCACACCGTTAGTCAAGGAATCAGCAGAGTGTCGCGGCGCAGGCAACAGACCCCTCTCTGGAGATAGCGCTTCCACCGCCGGGGCCGCTGATTCTGCAGCGACTGTCGTTGTCTGCAGTCGAAGAGCCGTGAGGGAGACGTTCCGCGAGTGCCTGAAGATCTCCGGCACTCGCGGGTCTGCGGCTTATACGCTGTGGCGCCGGCGTGAGACGCCAAGGCCAGCGAGCAGAGCGACCGTCAGCAGCAACAGGCTGTTCGGTTCCGGGACGTTGGCGCCTTGCTGCACGATGGTCCCGATGACCTGGAGGGTATAGAAGTGGTCATTCGCGTCGCGGTAGCCGCTGCCGTTGGTGCCAAACCAGGTGAGTGCGACGCTGTCCTGGTAACTGCCAAGGGCAAGGGCGTTGGTGTCGAACAGGAAGGACAGAGCGTCACCACTGGATGCGTCGGCGCCTACGTTGCTGAACGACGCCAGCAACAGGCTGGCGAAGAAGTCGTTGCCGTCGACGATGTTCAGGGAACCGTTCAGGTCGTCAGCCGGGCCGCCATTCACCAAGTTGTCGACATCGAGGATCGCGCTTTTCAGGCCCGATCCCTGAACCCACGTGCCGAAGTTCAGCGTGAATGCGCTGCCATTGCGGGTCAGCGAGCCGGCACCATTCACTTTGCCAAATTCGGCATTGGCATACTTGTTCACCTGGGCACTGAGGGCGACGGACTGCGAACCCAGTCCGAGATCGGCCATGTCGGGGTTCTGGCTGGCCAAGGCGAGGTTCGCGGTGCCGTTGAAGATGCCTGCGGTAGCGGTGTTCACGCCAACGGTCAGGGCCGTGGTATTGGCTGGGCCGCCAGCGGCGAGTCCCGCCACGCTGCCGTTGTTGCTGCTGAAGGAGCCGGTGGCGCCACCAATCGAGGCGGCCAGCGTGTCGTTGAGCGCTGTCACCGGAGCACTGTTTTGCACCGAGACGCCGCGCACTGCAACGACCTCATTCACATGCACGATGCCAAAGTTGACCGCGGGTTGCACGGTGGCTTGCGCTGCGGTGTACACCTTGCCAGTGAGCGTCACATTGCTGGTTCCGACGCTGACATCGGCGGCGTTGGTGGTGCCGGCGCCGGTCGAGGTATTGTTGAGTGTCAGCGTGCCGGTGGAGGAACCCGCCGTGCCGGTGTTGAGACTGACCTGGAGCGCGCCGGTGCCCTGCGCGGCGATGTTGGCCGGGTTGTTGCCAATGTTGAACAAACTGCTGGGGGCGGCACCCGCGACCACCTTCAGCGCTTCCGTGTAGATGTCCGGCGATTGGTTGGTGATCGAGACGTTGCCGCTGGCCGAGCCACCCACGCGCGCCGCCAGGGTGAGGCTGGAAGTGACACTCTGCGGATTGGCCAGGCGATAGACGGCGCCGTTGACGTTGACCGTCTGGCTCGCCAGGCTGGTCTGGCCAAGGCCACTGGTCCCGGTGCCGTCGGAGACGAGCGCGATCGTTGCGCTGCCGCTCTTGGCACCGGCGCTGCTGGTGTCGATGCCGACGTGCAAGCTGGAATTGTCACTGGCCTGCGGGCCGAGCAAGTTGAACGATCCGCTGGCAGTCACCGGCGCACCGTTGCTGCTGATGCTGGCGTTGAGTTTCTCGCTGAAGCCGTCGTTGGCAGCCGTGTTGCCGATGGTCAGCGCCTGGTCGGTCGCTGTGTTGATACGCACGTTGCCGAAGTTGACCGGGTTGGGCGTGGCCGGGCTGGCGCTGGCGAGACGGTAGACATTGCCCTGCGTGGTGATACTGCCACTGACGCCGACGTTCTGCGTGGCCAGCGCGCTGATGCCAAGGCCGCTGGTGCCTGCGCCGTCAGAGGCGAAGTTGACGGCAATGCTGCCATTGACCGTGCCTGCGGCAGCAGTGTTCAGCCCCACAACCATGCTGCTGTTAGTCGCGCTCGCAGCCAGTTGACTGATGCTGCCGCCGTTGTTGGTGATACGGGCATCGGTGGCATTACCAAAGCTGGCGTTGAGCTTTTCGGAAAAGCCGTCGTTGGCAGCGGTGTTGCTGATGGACAGCGCCTGCTGCACGCTATCGCCGACGTGGACGTTGCCGAAACTGACCGCGCCCAGGGTGTTGGCCTGCGCCAGGCGATAGACGCTGCCGCTGACGTTGACCGTCTGGCTGCCGGCGCTGATGGAGCTAAGACCGCTGGTGCCTGCACCATCGGACTGGTAGTTGACGGCGACACTGCCCGATTTGTTGCCGACGCTGCTGGTGTCCATGCCCACGCTCATGCTGGCGGCGTTGCTGCCGCCGGCGGCGAGCAGGCTGACGCTGACGCCGTTGTTCGTGGCGTTGCCGCTGTTCGTGCCGAAACTGGCGTTCAGCTTTTCACTGAAGCCGTCGTTGACCGAAAGGTTCTTGATGGTGAGCGTCTGACTGACGCTATCGCCGACATGGCGGTTGCCAAAATTGGCCGCAAGCGGCGTCGTGTCGCCCTGCGCCAGACGATAGACGTTGCCTGAAACGTTGATGGTCTGCGAACCGGCGCTGGCGGTGCCCAAGCCGTTGCTGACGCCATTGACGGTGCCCAAGGTCTCGTAGTTCAGCGTCACGCTGCCCGTCTTGGCACCAGCCGTGCTCGTATCCACGCGCGCAGTCATGGCGCTGGCGTTGTTGCCGCCCGCAATCAGCGAGACGACGCTACCGCCGTTGTTGAGCGCAGCGCCACCATTGCTGCCGAAGGTGGCGCGCAGGTCTTCGCTGAAGGCACCCGCCGCCGCGGTGTTGCTGACCGTCAGCACCTGGCTGTTGCTGCCACCCACACGCTGGTTGGCCACGACCACAGGCGACGGTGCGGCGCTGCCCGCCGCTGCGTTGTAGGCCGCCGCCCCGCCGGCCAGCACGATGTTGAGCTTCTGGTCGGCGATATTGTCGAAGTTGCTGCGCAGATTGATGGCCTGGCCAGACAGCGCCGCCTGGGCGCCGGCGCTGGCGGCCGTGAAGGTCACGCCCAGGTTGCCGCTGTTCCCGTTTGGCCCGCCGGCGTTGTAGTTACTGGCAGTTACACCCGTGCCTGACAGTCGCGCGTCGGTGATGTTGCCACCATTCACGTTGGTCTGGATGGCGCCGCGCAATGTCGGGCCGGTGGTGCCGGTATTGGCAAGCTGGTAGTTGAAGGTATTGGCGCCAACGCGCATGTTTCCGATGGTCAACGTGGCGTTGGTCGTGTTGCCACCCGTCACGCCGGTGCCGGTGATGGCTTGCGCAGCATTGCCACCTGCGAGAATCTGCCCCGTGCCGGTGACGCCGGCCCGGCGGTTGAAGCTGTTGCCGCTGCCAGCCTGGACGTTCGTGTAGTCGTTGGTGATGGTCAGGTTCTGCGTGCCCAGGCCCAGCGAGCCGGTGGCGCCAATGATGAGCTTGCCCTGCGTGCTGGCGTTGCCAGTAGACACATTGAGCGTGCCGCCGTTAACCTGCAGGGTGCCAGTGCCCGCCAGGAGGCTGCTACCGCTGGCCGGTGCGCTGATCGTCAGCGTGCCACCGTCGGCCAGGATCAGCCCGTTGTTCGTCAGCACGTTGTTGCCAGCCGCGTTGATTGCCTGCCCGATGTTGCCCTGCCCACGCACTGTAAGGGCTGCACCCAGAGTCGTCGTTCCGGAACCGTCGATGGCCAGGCGTGCGGTGGCATCGTTGAGGTTGATGACCCCTGTGCCGTTGACGACCGCACTGCCGCCGACCGAGTTGCCACTGTCCAGGCTCACGATGCCGCCGTTGGCGATGTTGATCTGGCCGTTGACGGTATTGGCGTTGATCAGTCGGTCACGTGAGTTGGCGATGTTCGTCATGTCGAGGACGCCACTGAGCGTGACGCCGTCAAGGAAGTTGGAGGCGCTGCTGGACGCAGCGATCACGCCAGTGCCGTTGCTGCCGAGCGTGCCGTGGGTGATCGTGACACTGTTCTGGAGCACCTGGCTGCCGTTCTGCGCATTGATCTGCCCAGCCGCGTTATTGACGTTGGTGGAGATTACCAGCGTACCGCCGTTGCGGGCCTCCAGAATACTGTTGTTGACGATCGAACTGCCGCCACCACTGGCCGGCGCAGTAATGTTGAGGGTGCCGCCGCTGACATCGGCCGAGATCAGGCCGTTGTTCGTCAGCAGGTTGTTGCCAGCGACGTTGATGGCTGTGCCGATATTGCCCTGCCCGCGCACGACGACGTTCGAGCCCAGCGTCGTGGCGCCGGTGCCGTCGATGGCCAGGCGCGCGCCGGCATCGTTGAGGTTGATGGTGGCTGTGCCGCCCAGGGTCTGGTTGCCGCCGCTGGTAAGCGAGCTGTCGAGGCTCAGAATGCCACCGTTGGCGATGTTGACCGCGCCATTGATCGTGGCGCCGTTGGCGATGCGCTCGCGCGAGTTCGAAATGCTCGTCAAGTCCAGCATGCCGGTAAAGTTCACGCCGTTGAGGACATTGCTTGCGCTGCTGACGGCGGTGAAGACGCCGGTGCCGCTGGCGTTGATCACGCCGTTGAGGGTGACGCCGTTCTGCACCACCGAGCTGCCGGCGCCGGCGACAATCTGGCTGCCGGTGTTGGAGGTGATGTTCGTCGACAGGAGCAGGCTGGCGCCGTTGATGGCCCGCAGCGTGCCGTTGTTGATGAAGCTGCTGCCGCCACCACTGGCCGGCGCAGTAATGTTGAGGGTGCCGCCGCTGACATCGGCCGAGATCAGGCCGTTGTTCGTCAGCAGGTTGTTGCCAGCGACGTTGATGGCTGTGCCGATATTGCCCTGCCCGCGCACGACGACGTTCGAGCCCAGCGTCGTGGCGCCGGTGCCGTCGATGGCCAGGCGCGCGCCGGCATCGTTGAGGTTGATGGTGGCTGTGCCGCCCAGGGTCTGGTTGCCGCCGCTGGTAAGCGAGCTGTCGAGGCTCAGAATGCCACCGTTGGCGATGTTGACCGCGCCATTGATCGTGGCGCCGTTAATGATCCGCTCGCGCGAATTGGCGTAGTGAGTCAGGTCGAGGGTTCCGCCAAGCGTGACGCCGTCGAGGAAGCTAGCGGCGCTGCTGACCGCGCGGATCTCGCCGCTGCCACTGGTGCCGAGTGTGCCACCGGTAATGGTGACACCGTTGTGCACAACCACACTGCCGTTTTGAGCGTTGATCTGTCCGGCCGAGTTGTTGACGTTGGCAGACAGAAACAGGGCTCCGCCGCCGCGCGCGTCGAGGATATTATTGTTGGTGACCGTGCCCGAGCCGGCGCCGGGCACGATGGTCAGCGAGAAGCCGTTGACGTCAGCCGAGATGCGGCCATTATTGACCAGAGTGTTATTGCCGCCAGCAATCGCTGGTTGGCCGATGTTACCTTGCCCGCGCACGACGATGTTGGCGCCCAGCGTGGTGGTGCCGGTGCCTTCGAGCGCCAGACGGGCATTGCCGTCGTTGAGATTGAAGGTGCCTGTGCCGCCGATGCTGTTGGCCGCACCCAGCGTGCTGTCGAGGCTGACGATGCCGCCGTTAGCGATGTTCACGTTGCCATTGAGCGTCATGCCGTTGGCGATGCGCTCGCGGGCATTGGCGTTGGTGGCGACGTCTAGCACGCCATTTAGCGTGACCCCGCTCAGGACGTTGTTAGCATTGCTGAAAGCAACCAGCGCGCCCGTCCCGATGGTGTTGATCGTGCCGCCGGTGATCGTGCTGCCAAACTGGTTGATGACGCTGCCGGCGCCGACGTTCATCGTGCCACCGGCGTTGTTGATGTTGTGGCCAGCCGAAATGCCCAGATTCGCAGTGCTGGCACCACCCACGTTGATGACGCCGCTGTTGGCGGTGCTACCGCCGCCTGCCAGGTTGAGGCCAAACGCGTCGATATTGATCTGCCCGGCATTGCTTAACGTCAGGATTGAATTGCCCAGAGTTATGGTGACGGTCTTTGCTGCGGCGATCGACGCACTGTCCGCTGCACCCGGGATAGCGCCACAGGACCAGAGGCCGGCGGTGCTCCAGTCTCCGGAAGCCGGGTTCCAGGTGCAAGCGGCCGCCAGCGCCTGTTGCGCAGGGAAGGCAAGGAGAATTGCAAGCGCGGCTGGCTTGACGATCAAACGGAATTGACGAATGCGCACGAGAATCTCCCTCGGGAAATACCAGAATAACTACAAGCTCAAAAAAAGCTGCGGCCCAAATGCTCAACCCGTCCCCAGCGTATTTCTTGACACGTTTGCCAGATGCAGAGTCAGTTGAATGGCGAAAGCACTTTTCGTGCTAGAAGGCGCACTATGTTATTTATCAGAGAGTTATGCAGCAGGCACCACCCGAAGCTCCGGGGCTGTGTAAAGTTTTTCGACAGCTGGGGATGCCTGGCTGGCACGAGGCAGAGACCGGATGGACGTGCTGGCGCGACCCCGGAATTCGGCCGCGTGTCAGGCGGCCGGGAACTTCATCAGCAGACGCTGGCCGGGCGCACCGCTGCCGCGCAACGGAGACCGGAACGGGCGCCCTCGGGGGCGCGTGCTACTTGGCGGCCGGCTTGTCTTCGGCGGGTTTGGCCTTGCTCGGGTCGATGCTGATGCCGCGTGCGTTGAGCGCCTGGATCATCTGCGCCGCGTTGGGATTGCCTGCCTGCGCCAGTCGCGCGAGTTCGCCCGCGATCGCATCGAGTTGCGTGCGCATCTTCTGGGCGTTGTTGTAGATGGTGGTCTGGTTGGCTTGCAGGTTTGCCAGCGTCTCGCGTTCCTTGATCAACTGGCTGGTCTGAAAGCCGAACCACACCACCAGCGTGATCAGGCCCACCAGAAGCGGCAGGAAGCTGTCGTACGGTCTTTGGTCGCTGTTCATTTGGCTTTGCCCTTGGTTTCGCCCTGATTCGCCGGGTTGACGGTGAAGGTAATGCCCTGGGCCGTCAGCAGTTGGGCAATCTGCGGGTCGTTGGTCTTCACCGAGATTTCCGCGAGGCCGCGCACAATGCCCTGGTAGACCGGCTCAATTTGCTGGCTCTGCTGGATGTATTGGGCGCGTGAGGTGAATTCGTTCTGCGCGTCGCGGTTGTTGGTGAACATGACGATGTTGGTGATGACCAGCGCCGCGGATACCAATGCAAGTGCGGTCAACAGCCTGAACTGCCATTGTTTGAGCATGTTCGTTTTCCCTTGTTTGGAGTGACGGCGCATGATAGCGCAGGAGTATCGCTATTTCAAAACCGGCTGCCGGGGGGAACCAGAAGCGCCCTTCAGTTCCGGATCGCAGCGCCGACAGTGCCGGAGAACCGGGAAAAGCGTGTAAAGTTTTCCGACGCCTTGCAGTTATCCCTTGCCACAGCCTCTGGCCGCGCTATCCTCGGGGCGCGCAGCCGCCGGATCGCCGGCCAGGCCGCGGCATCCACTACCTGAAGACCTGGAGCATTCATCATGAAACGGACCGGCGCCTGGACCGCGGTACGAGCCCTCGAAGCGCTCGGCATCAGATACACCTTCGGCATCCCCGGCGTGCACAACACAGAACTGTACGACGAACTCAACAGTTCCGGGCAGATCACGCCGGTGCTGGTAACCCATGAAGGCGGGGCGGCGTTCATGGCCGATGGCGTCAGCCGGACCTCGGAACAGACCGGCACTCTGGTGATCGTTCCTGCGGCCGGGGTCACCCACGCTGCCAGCGGCATCGGTGAAGCCTTTCTCGACGGCGTCCCGATGCTGGTCATCTGCGGCGGCATCCGCAGCGATCTCGACAAGCGCTACCAGCTTCACGAACTCGATCAGCATGCTTTCATCAGGCCGCTGACAAAGGCCGCCTTTCTCGTTACCAGCCACGCGGAGATAGCGCCGACGCTGTTCAAGGCCTGGGAAATCGCCCACTCCGGCGAGCCCGGCCCGGTCTTCGTCGAGATTCCGGTCAACCTCCAGATGTTTCCGGGTGAGGTGGGCGAAATTCCCAGCCCGCCGGTCATCGCCAGGCCACAGCGAGCGCCTGCCGGCGCTATCCGGCACGCTGCCGAAATGCTGTTCGCGGCAAGGCATCCGGGCTTGTTCATCGGCTGGGGCGCGCGCGATGCCGTTGCGCAGACGCGCGCGATCGCCGAGTTTCTGCAAGCGCCCGTGGCAACGACGCTGCAGGGACTCTCGGTATTCTCGGCCGCGCATCCCCTGCACACGGGCTTTTCTTTCGGTCCGGCGGCCGTGCCCGCCGCGCGCAACGCCTTCGGCGATTGCGATTGCCTGCTCGCCGTCGGCACCCGCTTCGCGGAAATCGCCACCGGCAGCTTTGGCGTCAGCGTGCCGAAGGAACTGATCCATGTCGATATCAATCCATTGGTGTTCAATGCGAACTACCCGGCGGCCGTGGCGCTTGAAGGTGATTCCGCGGCGGTCCTCGATGCGCTTCTCTCCGAGTTGCAGCAGATCGGCGCCGCCCGCGCCACGGATACCGGACTGCATACCCGCATCCAGCACGACAAGCGTGACTACAACGCGGAGTGGTTGCGCCACGAAAGCGGCGCCAGGGTCAATCCCGCCGTTTTCTTCAATGCGCTGCGCGCGGCCGTCCCCGACGACGTCATCGCCGTCGTCGATGACGGCAACCACACCTATCTGACCGCCGAACTTTTTCCGGTGCGGCAAGCCAAGGGGCTGATCGTCCCGACCGATTTCAACTGCATGGGCTACGCGGTGCCCGCCGCCATCGGCGCCAAGCTGGCCAACCCCGACCGCGAGGTGTTCGCCATCGTCGGCGACGGGGCGTTCACGATGACCTGCATGGAAATCGTCTCGGCGACGCGACTGGGGATCGGCCTGATCTATTTCGTATTTCACGACGGCGAGTTGTCGCAGATCGCCCAGGCCCAGGAAATACCCTTCAATCGCAAGCCGTGCACGGCACTGGGGGCAATCGATTTCAGCGGCGTCGCCATTGCCACCGGGGCCGAATACCTCAGGGTGGCGGCGAACGCCGAGGTCTCCGACGCCATCGCCCGCGCTCGCGAGCTTGCAGCAGCCGGACGACCGGTGATCGTCGACCTGATCGTCGACTACTCCAAACGCACTGCCTTCACCCTGGGCGCCGTCAAGACCAACTTCAGGCGCTTTCCGCTGGCCCAGCGGCTGCGTCTGGTGACACGCGCCGTGAAGCGCAGGATCACCGGCTGAGAGGCCATCCACGGAAGCCGGAACTGCCGGCCTTGCCCGCCGCCGGATTGATAAAATACCCCGGTTCTGATCTACTTGGTCCCTGAATCGAGGAATCCCAATTGGCCCAGACGACAGCCAGATTCGCCATTTCCGATCTCGCCCGCGAGTTTGGCATCACCCCGCGCACGATCCGCTTCTGGGAAGACCAGGGCATCCTCGCGCCGCAACGGGAGGGCCGCAACCGGGTGTTCACCCGCCGTGACCGCGCCCGCCTCAAGATGGCCCTGCGCGGCAAGCGACTCGGACTGTCGCTGGCCGAGATCAAGGACCTGATCGGCATGTACTCGGGCACCGAGGATGAAACCCCCCAGTTGATCGAGTGCCTGCGTGTCATGTCCAAGCGACGCGAGGCTCTCCAGCAGCAGCGCGAGGACATCGAAGCGATGCTGGCGGATATCGCACAGTTCGAGCAGCAATGCGAGCAGGAGTTGCTGCGCCGGGATTCCCGATGATCGACATGCACCGGAACGTTGACGTTTACGTTAACGTGAATACAATGTCGCCATGAGGCGCATCTCCGACCCCCACTTTGCCGAGCGCGTGCGCGCCAGCTTTGCGCTGCAGCACGCGATGAGCCTGATCCGGGCGACTCTGCCGGTGGTCGAGCACGGTCGTACCGAGATCCATCTCCCGCACTGGTCCGGCGTCGAGCAGCAGCACGGCTTCGTGCATGGCGGCGTGGTCGGCATGATCGCCGACTCGGCGGCCGGCTATGCGGCGATGACCACGGTGCCGGCCGCGGCCTCGGTGCTCACGGTCGAATACAAGATGAATCTCGTGGCGCCGGCCGATGGCGACCACCTGCTTGCACGCGGCCGGGTGATCCGGGCTGGACGCACGCTGATCGTCACCCAGGGCGAGGTATTTGCCGTCAAGGACGGCCAGGAAACCCTATGTGCGCTGATGCAGCAGACGATCATGGTCATGCACGGCAAATCCGAAAAACTTCAGGGAGAAACGCCATGAACATCCCCAGTCTCGACTTTGGCCTCGGCGAAGACATCAGCCTGCTGCGCGAAGCGGTGCAGGCGTTTGCCGACGCCGAGATTGCCCCGCGCGCCGCCGAGATCGACCGCGTCAACGAGTTCCCCGCCGACCTCTGGAAGAAGTTCGGCGAAATGGGTCTGCTCGGCATGACCGCTGGCGAGGAATTCGGCGGCACTGACATGGGCTATCTGGCGCACATTGTCGCCATGGAGGAAATTTCCCGCGCTTCGGCCTCCGTCGGCCTCTCCTATGGCGCACACTCGAATCTGTGCGTAAACCAGATCCGCCGCAACGGCTCCGACACGCAGCGCCGGAAATTCCTGCCCAAACTGATTTCCGGCGACCATGTCGGCGCGCTCGCCATGTCCGAGGCGAACGCCGGCTCCGATGTCATTTCGATGAAGCTGAAGGCCGAAAGGAAAGGCGACCGCTATGTCCTGAACGGCTCCAAGATGTGGATCACCAACGGCGGCGACGCCGACACGCTGGTTGTCTACGCCAAGACCGATCCGGATGCGGGGCCACGGGGCATGACCGCCTTCATCGTCGAAAAGGGATTCACCGGATTCAGCTGTGGCACCCACCTCGACAAGCTGGGGATGCGTGGCTCCAATACCTTCCCGCTGTTCTTCGACGACTGCGAAGTCCCGGAGGAAAATGTGCTGGGCGGCGTCGGCAACGGCGCCCAGGTTCTGATGTCCGGGCTCGACTACGAACGCGCCGTTCTCTGCGGCGGTCCGCTCGGGATCATGGCCGCCTGCATGGATGTCGTCGTACCCTTCCTCCACGAGCGCAAGCAGTTTGGCCAGGCGATCGGCGAATTCCAGTTGATGCAGGGCAAGGTTGCCGATCTCTATTCGACCTGGCAGGCGACCCGCGCCTATGTCTATGCCGTCGGCCGCGCCTGTGATTCGGCCAATCATTCGCGGACGCTGCGCAAGGATGCCGCCGGCGCCATTCTCTATTCGGCCGAGAAGGCGACCTGGATGGCCGGCGAGGCGATCCAGGTGCTGGGTGGCGTCGGCTACACCAACGACTATCCCACCGGCCGCCTGTGGCGCGATGCCAAGCTTTACGAGATCGGAGCAGGCACCTCCGAAATCCGTAGAATGCTGATCGGTCGCGATCTTTTCGCGGAAACCGCCTGAACAAGCTCCCGCCCGTGCTCCAGACCGGGGCACCGCTGGAATCGAGGAATCAAGCATGACCATCACCCTGCGCACCCTCACCGACAAAGATAGCGAAGCCCTGGAGCAGGTCCGCCAGTTCTTCCGCAACTATGCGGGCTGGCTCGGCGTTGACCTGTCCTTCCAGAACTTTGACCAGGAAATGGCATCCCTGCCTGGCGCCTACGCGACGCCGCAGGGTCGGCTTTTTCTCGCCGAAGTGGACGGACGGCCAGTCGGCTGCGTTGGTGTTCGAGTGCTGCCGAACAGCGCAGGCGTCTGCGAGATGAAACGCCTTTACGTGACGCCGGAAGCACGCGGCCACGGCGTCGGGTCGGCGCTGGCGCTGGCCGCGATCAAGGCAGCCAAGGAAATCGGCTACCGCAAGCTGATGCTCGACACGCTGCCCAGCATGCGCATGGCCGTCAAGCTGTACCGCGAACTCGGCTTCACCGAGGCCGCGGCTTACTACCAGACGCCGGTCGAAGGGACGATGTTCCTCGCTCTCGATCTCGAGAACTGGTCGGAAGAAGAAACCCGCAGCGAAAACCTGTCGCACCTGTTCGACTTCAACCGCGCCTGGGCGCGCCAGATGCAAGAAGTCGACCCGGAGTATTTCAACAAGCTGGCCAGGATCCAGAGGCCCGAATTTCTCTGGATCGGTTGTTCGGATTCCCGCGTGCCGGCTAACCAGATCGTTGGTCTGCTGCCCGGCGAGGTCTTCGTTCATCGTAACGTCGCCAATGTCGTCGTCCATAGCGACCTCAACTGCCTGTCGGTCATCCAGTTCGCCGTCGAGGCGCTCAAGGTCAAGCACGTCATGGTCGTCGGCCACTACGGCTGCGGCGGCGTCGGTGCCGCGCTGCGCAAGGAGCGCGTCGGCCTCGTCGATATCTGGCTGCGCCACGTCCGTGACGTCCATGCCAAGCACCTGCCCGACGTCGACCGCCTGCCCTCCGAAGAGCGTCACGACCGCCTCTGCGAGTTGAACGTTCTGGAGCAGGTGGTCAATGTCTGCCAGACCTTCGTGGTCCAGGATGCCTGGCAGCGTGGCCAGCCGCTGACGGTCCATGGCTGGATCTACGGCCTCAAGGACGGGCTGATGCACGATCTCGGCATCACCGTGCATCAGCCCGGGGATTTGCAATCGCGCTACGACGCCGCGCTGAAGGCGCTGGAAGCATAACCTTGCCTCTCATCAAGGAGAATTCGCCATGAATGACCCGATCGTCATCGTTTCTGCAGCCCGTACCCCGATGGGGGGGTTTCAGGGAGTCTTCGGCGCCGTGAGCGCGCCGCAACTCGGCGCCGTCGCCATCAGGGCGGCCGTCGAGCGCGCCGGGGTCGATCCCGCGCTGGTCGAAGAGGTGGTCTTCGGCTGCGTGCTGCCGGCAGGTCTCGGCCAGGCGCCGGTTCGTCAGGCAGCTCTGCTCGCCGGACTGCCGCTGTCGACCGGCTGCGCCATGGTCAGCAAGGTCTGCGGCTCCGGCATGAAAGCCACCATGGTCGGGCACGACGGCATTCTCGCCGGTTCGTCCGGCATCACGGTGGTCGGCGGCATGGAATCGATGACCAATGCCCCGTACCTGCTGCCCAAGGCGCGTGGCGGCTATCGGCTCGGCCACGGCCAGATCATCGACCACATGTTCATGGACGGCCTGGAGGATGCCTACTCCGCGGAGAACCGCGGTCGCCTGATGGGCACCTTCGCCGAGGATTGCGCCGGCAACTACAACTTCAGCCGCGCCGCGCAGGATGAATTCGCCATCCGCTCGACCAACCGCGCCAAGCAGGCCAGCGACGACGGCAGCTTTGCCTGGGAGATTGCCCCGGTCACCGTTTCCGGACGCAAGGGCGATGTTGTGATCGACAAGGATGAGGGGCCGTTCGCGGTCAACATCGAAAAGATCCCGACTTTGAAGCCGGCCTTCCGCAAGGATGGCACCGTGACCCCGGCCAATTCGTCGTCGATCTCCGACGGCGCCGCCGCCATGCTGCTGATGCGCGCTTCGCAGGCGGAAAGCCTGGGGCTGGCAGCGATCGCCCGCATCGTCGCCCACACGACTCACGCCCACGCGCCGGCGCTGTTCCCGACCGCGCCGGTCGGCGCCATGCAGAAATTGTTCGCCAGGACCGGGTGGACCGCGGAAGGCGTCGATCTCTACGAGATCAACGAGGCCTTCGCCGTCGTCACGATGGCCGCCTTGCACGACCTCAAGCTGCCGGCCGAGAAGGTCAACATCCACGGGGGCGCCTGTGCGCTGGGCCATCCGATCGGCGCATCGGGCGCCCGCATTCTGGTGACGCTGCTCGGCGCGCTGAAAAAAACCGGCGGCAAGCGCGGCGTCGCCAGCCTGTGCATCGGCGGCGGCGAAGCGACGGCGCTCGCGGTGGAAATGCTGTAAGTGCCGCAGCCGGTCGGGTCGACTACCTACCTCAAGCTGATCGGCGCCATGTTCATGTGGGGCGGAACCTGGATCGCTGGCCGGGTCGTGGCGCAGGAACTGACCGCGCCTCTGGGCGTTCCCGCCATCCGCTTCCTGCTCGCCGGGCTGGTGCTGGCCGGCTTTGCGCTGGTGACCGAGGGACGGATTCCACGCCCGCAGACGGGCAGCGAATGGGGAATCGTCAGCGGACTGGCGATGACCGGGATCTTCCTCTACGCGCTCTGCTTCTTCTACGGCCTCAAATACATCAGTGCCGGCCGCGGCGCGCTGGTCGTCGCCCTGACCCCGGTTGTCGTCGTGCTGGCAGCATGGTTTCTCGGCAAGGAACGGATGAACGCGCTCAAGCTGACCGGCGTCGCGATCGCCATGGCCGGCTGCCTGACGGTCATCGGCAGCGGCAATCCGCTCGCCCTGCTGCACGGCGCGGTCGGCATCGGCGAGTGGCTCATTCTCGGCTGCGTGATGTGCTGGACCGCCTATACCTTCATCGGCCGGCGCGCGACGAAGACGCTTTCCCCGCTTGCCGCCACCCTGTGGGCCAGTCTCATCGGCGCCGCGCTGATCGGAACCACGGCCCTGCTGCAGGGTGGCAGCGACATCGCCGCCTGGTCGTGGCGGGTGTGGACCAGCGTTGTCTTCCTGGCGGTAGGCGGTACCGCCCTCGCCTTCACCTGGTTTGCCGATGGCGTCAAGCGCCTCGGCGCCGCCAGGGCGTCCGCCTTCGTCAACCTCGTCCCGGTATTCGCCGTCCTGCAGGCAGCGGTCCTGCTCGACGAACGCCTCGGGTTATCCGTGCTTGGCGGTGGCATTCTGGTCATCGCTGGCGTCTGGCTGACCACCCATTTTTCGGAGAGCACAGCATGATTCTGACCCAGGAACAGGAAATGGTCCGCGACGCGATGCGCAGCTTCGCGCAGGAGCGCCTCGCCCCCTTCGCCGGCGAGTGGGATCGCAACCATACCTTCCCGGCCGAAGCCTTGAAGGAACTCGGCGGACTCGGCGCGCTCGGCATGGTCGTGCCGGAGGAATGGGACGGCGCCGGAATGGACTACATGTCGCTGGTCCTGACCATCGAGGAAATCGCCGCCGGCGACGGCGCCACGTCGACCATCGTCAGCGTCCAGAATTCGCTCGCCTGCGGCATCACGATGAAGTACGGCACCGATCAGCAAAAGGAAACCTGGCTCAAGCCGCTGGCGCGTGGCGACAGTCTCGGCTGCTTCTGTCTGACCGAGCCGCACACCGGTTCCGACGCCTCGTCGATCACCACCCGCGCCGACCGCGACGGCGACCATTTCGTGCTGAACGGCGTCAAGCAGTTCATCACCACTGGCAAGTACGCCGATGTCGCGATCGTCTTCGCCGTCACTGACAAGGCCGCCGGCAAGAAGGGCATCTCCTGCTTTCTCGTGCCGACCGCGACACCGGGCTACATCGTCGCCCGCATCGAGGAAAAGATGGGCCAGCACGCCTCCGACACCGCGCAGATCCTTTTCGAGGACTGCCGCGTGCCGGCCTCGGCCCTGCTCGGCAAGGAGGGGGACGGCTACCGGATCGCGCTGTCGAATCTCGAAGCCGGCCGCATCGGCATCGCCGCCCAGTCGGTCGGCATGGCGCGCGCCGCTTTCGAGGCGGCCGTGCGCTATGCGAAGGAACGAACCACCTTCGGCGTCGCGATCATCGAGCATCAGGCCGTCAACTTCCGCCTCGCCGACATGGCCACCCAGATCGATGCCGCCCGCCTGATGGTCTGGCGCGCCGCCACCCTGAAGGATGCCGGCCGCCCCTGCCTGACCGAAGCGTCGATGGCCAAGATGTTTGCGTCCGAAATGGCCGAAAAGGTCTGCTCCGACGCTATCCAGATCCACGGCGGCTACGGTTACGTCAGCGACTTCCCGGTCGAGCGCATCTACCGCGACGTGCGCGTCTGCCAGATCTACGAAGGCGCCAACGACATCCAGCGGCTGGTCATCGGCCGTGCCGTGGCCGCATAGGGAGACGCGCATGTCCGATCCCATCGATTTCTGGTTCGATTTTTCCAGTCCCTACGGCTACCTGCTGAGCGAACGGATCGACGAGGTGGCAGCCCGTTTCGGGCGCAAGGTGCGCTGGCATCCGATCCTGCTCGGCGTCGTCTTCAGGGCCACCGGTAGCGCGCCGCTGACTCTCCAGAATCCCGCCAAGGCCGCCTATTCGCTGCTCGACTTTGCGCGCTCCGCCCGCTTCATGGGTATCCCTTACCGCCATCCGACCCGCTTTCCGCTGGCGACGCAGAATGCCGCCCGCGCCTATTACTGGCTGCACGGCGAGGACTGCGCGCTGGCCCGGCGCTTTGCCCACGCGGTCTTTCGCGCGCTGTACGGCGACGACCGCGACATCTCGGCGCCGGACGTCGTACTGGAAATTGCCGCAAATCTGGGCGTCGACCGCAGCAGTCTGGAAGCTGCGCTGCAAAACCAGGAAATCAAGGACCGGCTGAAAGACGAAGTCGATAAAGCACTGGCCATCGGCGTCTTCGGTTCGCCGCATGTGGTGATCGATGGCGAACCCTTTTTCGGCGCCGACCGCCTGCCACAGATCGAAAAGTGGCTGGAAACCGGGGGCTTCTGAGGCCGCCATGAAACGCATCTGCGTCTTCTGCGGCTCCAACGCCGGCTACGATCCGCATTACCGGGCCGAGGCCGAACATCTCGGCCGACTGCTGGCCGGGCGCGGCATCGAACTGGTCTACGGCGGCGGCAATGTCGGGCTGATGGGGATCATCGCCGACGCTTGCCTGGGTGCCGGTGGCACGGTCATCGGCGTCATCCCCGAGGCGCTGATCGGCAAGGAGGTGGCCGGGCGCGTCGTCGATCACCGGGGCCTCACCCGCCTCGAGGTCGTCGACTCGATGCACACACGCAAGGCGCGCATGGCCGAGCTTGCCGACGGCTTCATCGCGCTGCCCGGCGGCTTCGGCACCTTCGAGGAGTTCTGCGAAATCCTGACCTGGGGCCAGCTCGGGTTCCACGTCAAGCCGATGGGCCTGCTCAACGTCAATGGCTTTTACGACCCGCTGCTCACCCTCTTCGAGCGCGCCGTCGCGGATGGCTTTCTGCGCCAGGAGAATCGGGCAATGGCGCTGGCGGCAGAAGACATCGAGACCCTGCTCGCGGCGATGGCCGCTTTCCGGCCGGAACCGGTCAGCAAATGGCTGAAGGAAGCACAGCAACTGTAGGACACGTACCGGGACAAGAACAGCGAGGCGACATGAGCACCCTGAAAACCCAACTGAACCCGCGCAGCGCCGAGTTCCAGGCCAACACGGCAGCCATGCAGGCGGTCGTCGCCGACCTCCATGAGAAAGTTGAGAAGATCGCCCTCGGCGGTCCGGAAGCGGCACGCCAGAAGCACCTGGCGCGCGGCAAGCTGTTGCCGCGCGAGCGCGTCAATGGCCTTCTCGACCCGGGCACGCCCTTCCTCGAGATCGGCCAGTTCGCCGCCTATGACATGTACGGCGGTGACGTCCCGGCCGCCTCGATGATCGCCGGCATTGGCCGTGTCAGCGGCGTCGAGTGCATGGTCGTCGCCAACGATGCCACCGTCAAAGGCGGCACCTACTACCCGCTGACCGTCAAGAAGCATCTGCGCGCACAGGAAATCGCCCTGGAAAACCGCCTGCCCTGCGTCTATCTGGTCGATTCCGGTGGCGCCTTCCTGCCAATGCAGGATGATGTCTTCCCGGACAAGGAACATTTCGGCCGCATCTTCTTCAACCAGGCCAACCTTTCGGCGAGGGGCATCCCGCAGATCGCGGCCGTCATGGGTTCGTGCACCGCCGGCGGCGCCTATGTGCCGGCGATGTGCGACGAGTCGATCATCGTCAAGAACCAGGGCACCATCTTTCTCGGCGGGCCGCCGCTGGTCAAGGCGGCAACCGGCGAAGTGGTCAGCGCCGAAGACCTCGGCGGCGCCGATGTCCATACCCGAATCTCGGGCGTCGTCGACCATCTCGCCGAAAACGACGCGCATGCCCTCGCCATCGCCCGCCGCCTGGTCAAGGATCTGAACTGGAAAAAGGCCCCGCCGGTGACGTTGACCGCGCCAGTCGCGCCGCTCTATCCGTCCGAGGAACTTTACGGAGTCATCCCGAGCGACGCCAAGAAGCCCTTCGACGTGCGCGAAATCATCGCCCGCATCGTCGACGGGTCGGGCTTCGACGAATTCAAGGCGCGCTACGGCACGACGCTGGTCTGCGGCTTCGCGCGAATTTATGGCTACCCGGTCGGCATCGTCGCCAACAACGGCATCCTGTTCTCAGAATCGGCACTCAAGGGCGCGCACTTCGTCGAACTCTGCGCCCAGCGCAGCATCCCTCTCGTCTTTTTGCAGAACATCACCGGCTTCATGGTCGGCCGCAAGTACGAAAACGGCGGCATTGCCCGCGACGGTGCCAAGATGGTCACCGCCGTCGCCACGGCAAAAGTGCCCAAATTCACCGTCGTCATCGGTGGCAGCTTCGGCGCCGGCAACTATGGCATGTGCGGCCGCGCCTACTCGCCGCGTTTCCTGTGGATGTGGCCGAACGCCAGAATTTCGGTGATGGGCGGCGAACAGGCGGCGAGCGTGCTGGCCACCGTCAAGCGCGACGGCATCGAAGCCGCCGGCAAGACCTGGAGCGCCGGGGAAGAGGCGGCCTTCAAGGCGCCGATCCGTGAGCAGTACGAAACGCAGGGCCACCCCTACTACGCGTCGGCCCGCCTGTGGGACGACGGCATCATCGACCCGGCCGACACCCGCCGCGTGCTCGGCCTCGGCCTCTCCGCCGCAATGAACGCGCCGGCCGAAGAAACGAAGTTCGGCATCTTCCGGATGTAGGCCATGTACCAGCCCAAGCACTTTGCTGAAACCGATGTCGCCGAGATGCACGCCCTGATGCGTGCCCATCCGCTGGCCACGCTGGTCAGCCATGGGCCTGACGGCCTGAACGCCAACCATATTCCGCTGCTTCTGGCATGCGACCCGGCGCCCTGGGGCAAGTTGCAGGGCCACGTCGCCCGCGCCAACCCGTTATGGATAGCGGGCAATGTGGCCGGCGAAGTGCTGGTGGTCTTTCGCGGCGACGAAAGCTATGTCAGCCCGTCCGGCTACGCGACCAAGGCCCAACACGGCCGGGTGGTGCCGACCTGGAACTACGCTGCCGTGCATGCCTATGGCGAGTTGCGGGTGATCGAAGACCCGGCCTGGATTCTTGCCCAGATTTCCGCGTTGACCGCGACGAACGAAGCTGCGCTGCCACAATCCTGGGCCGTCACCGATGCCCCGGCCGAGTACATCGAGAAAATGCTCGGCGCGATTGTCGGCATCGAAATCACCATCACCCGCCTGCTCGGCAAGTGGAAGGTCAGCCAGAACCAGCCAGCCGAGAACCAGTCCAGCCTGATCGCCGCATTCGCGGCACGGGGCGACCCGATGGCGGCCCTGATCCGCCGGCACCGACAATAACAAAGGAGAACACCCGATGTTCATGCACCTTGAAATCGAACTGGACGGCCCGGTCGCGACGATCTGGATGAACCGGCCCGACCTGCACAACGCCTTCGACGAAAATCTGATCGCCGAACTAACCGCCGCCTGCAGGGCGCTCGATGACGATGACGATGTCCGCGTCGTCGTCCTCGCCGGTCGCGGCAGGAGTTTCTCGGCCGGCGCCGACCTGAACTGGATGAAGCGCGCCGCCAGCAACGGCATCGACGACAACCTCGACGATGCCCGCGCCCTGGCCAGAATGTTGCGCGCGCTCGCCGAGATGAGGAAACCGACGATCGCCCGCGTGCAAGGCGCGGCGCTCGGCGGCGGGATGGGGCTGGCGGCCGCGTGCGACATCGCCGTCGCGTCCACGAAGGCCGTCTTCGCCACATCCGAAGTCAGGTTCGGCATCATCCCGTCAGCCATTTCGCCCTACGTGCTGCGCGCCATCGGTGCCCGTCAGGCCACCCGTTACTTCCAGTCGGCAGAGCGCATCGATGCCGTCCGCGCCCGCGAAATCGGCCTTGTCCATGAAGCGGTCGAGCCTGAGCAACTCGACGGCAAGGTCCAGGATATTGTCGCCGCGCTGCTGCAGGGCGGTCCGCTGGCGCAGGCAGCCGCAAAGAACCTGATCCGGGCCGTCAACAATCAGCCGATCAACAACGTTCTGGTCGAGGAAACCGCCCACCGCATCGCCCACCTGCGCGCCACACCGGAGGCGCGGGAAGGCATCGCCGCCTTTCTCGACAAACGTTCACCCGCCTGGGTCGCTGCCGCGTAATGCCATGACCGTCGCCCTTTACGAAAAACGCGAGCGAATCGCCTACGTCACACTGAATCGCCCCGAGGCACTTAATGCACTCGACGACAACCTCAACGACGAGCTGTGGGCGATCTGGCAAGATTTCAACGATGATCCGGGGCTCGACGTCGCCATCCTGACCGGTTCCGGCAAGGCCTTCTGCGCCGGAGCCGACCTCAGGACCGTCATTCCCAAGTGGGAACACGCTACCCTGTCCGACGCTCGCAAAAATGCCGCGCGTGGCATCGGCGGCGGCATCACGCGCGGCCAACACAGGATCAGCAAGCCCATCATCGCCGCCATCAATGGCCATGCCATCGGCGGCGGGTTTGAATTGGCTCTCGCTTGCGATATCAGGATTGCTGCCGATACGGCCAAGTTTGGCGTCTTTGAGGTCCGTCAGGGCTTGCATCAGGGGGATGGCGGCCTGGTCCGCCTGCTTGCCATCGTCGGCATGGCGGTCGCCCTCGACCTGTCGCTAACCGGGCGGGAAGTTCCAGCCGACGAGGCGCTGCGTCTGGGGCTGCTCAATCGCGTGGTCCCGGCCGACCAGGTCATGGCCACGGCCGAAACCTTCGCCCGGATGATCCTCGGCAACAGCCAGACCGCCATCCGCTCGGCCAAGGAAACGCTACATGACATTGTCGGGCGTTCGCTGGACGATGCTCTGCGTCTGGAAACCTTCAACGCCTATTCGGCCGATTTCGACGACGTCCGTGAACGCCTGAGCCGCTTTTTCAACAAGCCGAAACCATGAGCAAGGAACAGGACAAGAGATGCTAAGCAACATTGTCACCTACCGCGGCACTGTCTATCCGTGGCATTGCGACCACGTCGGACACATGAACGTCATGTGGTTCGTCGGCAAGTTTGACGAGGCAACGTGGCAGCTCTTCAACCAGCTCGGCCTGACACCTTCTTTCCTGCGCAAAGCGGAGCGCGGCATGGCCGCCGTCGAGCAGCAGATTTCCTACCTGCGCGAGTTGCACGCCGGCGACGTCATCACCGTCCATTCGACCATTATCGAATTGGCAAGCAAACGTATCCGCTTCGAACATCGTATGAGGAACGACGAAACCGGTGAGTCGGTCGCAATAACCATCCTCACTGCTGTCCATCTCGATACTGGCACACGGAAGTCCTCTCCCTTCCCTGCATTCGTCGCCGAACGTGCCGCCGCCGTTCTGCCGCAGGAGACCCCCAATGTTTAACAAAATTCTTATTGCCAACCGCGGAGAAATCGCCTGCCGCGTCATCAAGACCGCCCGCCGCATGGGCATGCGCACCGTCGCTGTCTATTCGGACGCCGACGCCAACGCCCGCCATGTCCGCCTGGCCGACGAGGCGGTGCTGCTCGGCCCGGCTGCGGCGCGTGAATCCTATCTGGTCGCCGACAAGATCGTCGAGGCGTGCCTGCGCACCGGTGCGCAGGCGGTGCACCCCGGCTACGGCTTCCTCTCCGAGAATGCCGACTTCGCCGAGGCGCTGGCTGCCAACGGCATCGCCTTCATCGGCCCGCCGGCCTCGGCGATCCGCGCCATGGGCTCGAAGTCGGAAGCCAAGAAGCTGATGGGCAATGCCAGGGTTCCACTGACGCCGGGCTATCACGGCGACGACCAGACCCCGGGCGTACTGCACATGGCGGCCGACCGCATCGGCTACCCGGTGCTGATCAAGGCGGCGGCCGGTGGCGGCGGCAAGGGCATGCGCCTGGTCGAGAAGAGCGAGGATTTCCCCGACGCCCTTGCCTCGTGCAAACGCGAGGCGGCCTCCAGCTTCGGCAACGAGCATGTGCTGATCGAAAAATACATCACCCGCCCCCGGCACATCGAGATCCAGGTTTTTGCCGACACCCAGGGCAACTGCGTCTATCTCTTCGAGCGCGACTGTTCGGTGCAGCGTCGCCACCAAAAGGTGCTGGAGGAGGCCCCTGCCCCCGGCATGACGCCCGAGCGCCGCCGCCAGATGGGCGAAGCCGCCGTCGCCGCCGCCAGGGCGGTCGGTTACGTCGGCGCCGGCACGGTCGAGTTCATCGCCAACCAGGACGGCTCGTTCTATTTCATGGAGATGAATACCCGCCTGCAGGTCGAGCACCCGGTCACCGAAATGATCACCGGTCAGGATCTGGTCGAGTGGCAGTTGCGCGTCGCCGCCGGCCAGCCGCTGCCGCTGCCGCAGGAACAACTGCAGATTCGCGGCCATGCGCTGGAAGCCCGTATCTACGCCGAGGATGCCGGCAAGGGTTTCCTGCCGTCGACCGGCAAGCTGATCCGCCTTTCCCCGCCAGCGGAAAGCCTCAACGTCCGCGTCGATTCCGGTGTCGAGGAAGGCGACGAAATCACGCCCTTCTATGACCCGATGATCGCCAAGCTGATCGTCTGGGACGAACACCGCGACGCGGCGCTGGCGCGCATGCGCAAGGCGCTGGCCGATTATCAGGTGGCGGGAGTGACCACCAACATCGATTTCCTGTCGCGCCTCGTCGCCTGCCCCGCCTTCGCCGGCGCCGATCTCGATACCGGGCTGATCGAACGCCAGAAGACCTTTCTTTTCCCGGCGACCCAGGCCGTGCCGTACGACGCGTTGCTCGTGGCCACCGTCGGCGAACTCCTCTGGGAACAGCACAAGGCCGCGCTGGCCGCGAAGAGCAGCGGTGACCCGTGGTCGCCCTGGCACGCGCGCGACGGCTGGCGGATGAACCTATCGGCCGCCCGCATCATCGGCTTCCGCGATGGCGAAAGTCTGGTCGAAGCACAGGTCCGCTATCAGCGCGACCAATGGCGGATCACCATCAATGGCCGGACTGCCCTCGCGCGCGGCCGCAAGCTCGAAGGCGACCGCATCGCCGTCGAATTCGACGACCGCCGACTGATCGCTAGCGTCGTCGTCCCCCAAGGGGATTTCCTGCGGGGCACGGTCGACGACAAGAGAAGCGTCTTTTTGCAGGGGAGTACCTACTCACTCCTGCGCGACGACCCGTTGCACCTCGTCGAGGCTGGCGGCGCTCACGGCGGCGGCCTGACCGCGCCGATGCCGGGCAAGGTCGTCGCCCTGCTCGCCCAGCCCGGCCAGAAGGTGGAAAAAGGCGCGCCCCTGCTGATTCTCGAAGCGATGAAGATGGAGCACACCATCACCGCCCCCACCGCTGGCACCGTCAAGGCTTTCTGCTACGCGGCCGGCGAACAGGTCGCCGACGGCGCGGTGCTGGTCGAGTTCGAGGGCGATATTTGACAACTTGACACGATGCATTCGGGCAACCAGTATCAAGCAACCCGAAACGCATTAAGGACTCACCATGCAAACAGAAGTGAAAGGAAAACATGTGAAGAATCGTCTCGCGGTTCGTTGCTTGTTGATTCTGGCGGCGGTGATCGGCACCGAGGTCAATGCCGGGGATTGCATCAAGGACCAGCATGGAAACGTGGTGTGCGGAGAGGGGCAGTGCGCGTCGGATCAATACGGCATCGTGTTCTGTGCCAGGGCGGGCGGTGGCGCGATCAGAGATCGATATGGTGTCGTCAAGTGCGGCGTGGGCTATTGCGCCGCCGACGACGAGGGACAGGTAAGGTGCTCGTCGCAACCGGGTGGCGGAGCCGCGGTTGATTCGAATGGCAAGGTGAATTGTTTGGGCACCTGCCAGGATGCCATGCCGGAATCTTGTGCTCCGGCGCGCTAGCGAACCACTCCCGCCCATGATCCCTTCCCAAGTCAAGATCGTCGAAGTCGGCCCGCGCGACGCGCTGCAGAACGAGAAGCAGGTCGTCGCGACCGAAACCAAGATCGAACTGATCGAGCGCCTGGCTGATGCGGGTCTGCGCGTCATCGAGGCGACTTCATTCGTCTCGCCGAAATGGGTGCCGCAGATGGCCGACACGGCGGTGATGCAGGGCATCCGCAAGCACCCTGCTGCGGTCTACCCGGTTTTGACGCCCAATTTGCAGGGCTTCGATACGGCGCTACAGGCCGGCGCCAGCGAGGTCGCCGTCTTCGGCGCGGCTTCGGAGGAGCGAGAAGTCTGAGCCTGCCCCCTTTTGCTTCTTCCTGTTGCGCTAACGATTGGGATACCAAGACGTGATACTGAGGAGTTGAGCGTGCCTGCCTTATTGGTACTCGTTGATTACGACAACGTTAGCCGTAGTCATAGAACGGCGGGGCCAGTTAGCCTCGCGAAAATGCTCGTCACACTGTTGCCAAAGAACATCATCGCCCGGCACCAGGTGGTCACTGTTCGGCTTTACGGTGGTTGGAGAAGCAACGGAACTCTGACGCATTTTGCCCAAAGTCTCGTACCCGACATTCATCGTCAATCCCCAACAGTTCTCTCGTTAGGAGATTCACGTGATGCGATAACTGTTCGGCTAACCGTAGAACTTGCCCAAGGTCCGATTGGATCCAGTTCTTCGCTAGAACAAACCTTTGTAACAAATAGGGGATTACGCAATTTTCGATCCAGCAGTTCGCCGTGGCCTACGTGTGCGAACCCTTCATCGTGCGGCTTGCAAATGTTTTCCGGTCTATCGCATGCAACTCAATGTGGGAACCCCGGATGCAATTCGCGGTTAGTTGATCTCTTTGTTCGTGATGAGCAGAAAATGGTCGACACCCTGATTGTGGCTGACATAGCGCATCAGGTCTTTACGGCCAAAGCGACCGACATCGTTATTGTGTCTTCTGATACGGATATGTGGCCCGGTGTTCTATTGGCTCTGCGCGCTGGTTGCGCGGTAGCACATATTCATACAAAGCGCGGAACACGAACCCAAACGCACTTGATGAATACCCTCGGCGGGCAGCTGACTCGCAAATACCAGCAATTAAGCGTCTAGGAGCCTCAAATGGACATTAATGAATTTAAGCGCGTGCTGACTGCATTTGCAGATGTGCCATCAGACGTTGACGTTCGGATTGGAAGGGTCGTCGCCCAAATTCGGGATGAGGTCCTTGATGTTTATATCGAATACTCAAAAGACCAAGAGCATCAGCTTCTGGTCGTTGAGAATGAAGAGCGATATCCGGCGCGTGTTTGGCTGCTAAATCGCATCGCTCGGCTGCCTCAATTGGCTGACCGATTGATTACCAGCACAACGCCAACTCCGGAGGCGGCTGCGCGATCTCCATTCGTGGTCCCGTCAGGACGTTTGGCTCCTGATCTGTCGGCAGCAGGAGATTCGTTCGAAGACAGGCAAATAGACAATGCCGTCGAGTCGCTCTTGGATATTGCGAATAACCCCTTGCCGGGTGCGACTTCGGTGTTTTACGTAACGTCGGACGCAGGGGAGGGAAAAACGACTGTCATCGGTCAAGCAGCTCGCCTTCAAGCTCAGCGCTTCAAACAGAAAACGGTGGCATCACTTGTCGTTCCGATTCCTTTGAGCGGAAGAACATTCCTAAATTTTGACGATGCCGTGATCGCCGCGCTGGTGAATAAGTTGCGCTTCAACTACCTGTATTTCGACGCGTTCATCGAATTGGTTCGCATGGGGGCAGTAGTTCCCGCGTTTGATGGCTACGAAGAAATGCTTGTTGAGGGTTCAAAAGGCGAAGCCATCTCGGCTCTTGGGAATTTGGTTCAGGCCCTCGATTCATCAGGAACAATCTTTATTGCCGCGCGAAGGGCTTTCTTTGATTACCTTAGCTTCAAGACACAAGCACGGTTGCTGGATGCCATAGGGGATCGTTCTGCATCTTTCTCTCGTCTTGAGATATCACGTTGGAACAAAGTACAGTTTTCCCAGTACGGACGACTCCGCGGGGTGATGCGGCCGGAGGATATCTATGAGACGGTTTCTGCCAGGCTGGGAACTGACCACCCCCTCTTAACTCGCGCCGTCTTGGTAAGACGTCTCTTTGATGTGGCCGGGGGATGTTCAGATCAAACCGAGTTGGCAGCGATGCTGGGCAACAACCCACATGATTATTTTTACACTTTTGTTGATGCAATAGTGAAGCGAGAAGCTTCAGAAAAATGGCTGGCGAGAGTCAGTGGGGAGGTGATGGAGCCGCTGCTTGGAATAAATGAACACCACGAATTGTTAGCCCAGATCGCTCAAGAAATGTGGCAGTCGTCGGTGAATTCAATTCGGTATGATGTTCTTGACGTTATCGTGGATATTTTCACCGACGGCCGGGGCAAGAGTGCAATGATCAACCGGCAGATCAAAGAACGAATCAAGCAGCATTCATTACTGACGTCGGAGACATCAAAGGGCCTTGCGGTCGCCTTCGATCACGAAGACTTTCAGAATTTCTATCTTGGCGAGGCCCTCGGACGCTTGCTAGAAAAAGGCATTCGTTCGGACTTGCAAACGTTTATTTCCGCCAATTTGTTGGCAGCCGCCACGATCGAGCAATCCATTCAGTATTTGAACCGGTGTAATGCCGACATGACCAAGACTCTTGCCAGTCTCATGGCCATCAACGCTTCCGAGACCGGCTTCTCCTTCTGCAAGGAGAACTGCAGCGCACTTGCCATCCGTGTTGCAGAGTGCACCCCAAGTTCCGACGAACCTCGCTGGCTGCACTCGATGTTCTTTCCAGTAGACGCGCTTGCCGGCAAGCATCTTCGGAAGATGACTTTCGAGCGTTGTCATTTTCAGCCGACGGCAACATCGAAAAGCTCTTTGGCAGAACTCGAATTCAGGAACTGCGAGTTTGAGCGTATTGAGATTGATCCTGACGAAAGGATTTTCGAGGATTGTGTGTTTTCGGAGTGCAAAATTGACTCGCTGGTGCTGCGCAATGGGGAAGACTATTCATTTGATCCGGTACAAATCGCCGAGTGGCTGGAAGGCGCCGGGGCGCGTGTTGGCAGTTCTGCATCGAAGCCAACTGGTACCACTATGGAGAAAGACGGGCGCCTTAAAGTTCTTGAGCGGTTCTTGCGTGTGTTCTTGCGGAGCACGCAGGTTGACGAGGAGGTAATCCGCCTTCGCCTTGGCAATGTCGCAAGTTCTCTCTTCCTTGAGGAAGTGCTTCCTGCGCTCTTGGCTAAGGGGGTGCTGGAAGAGGTGCCATGGAAGGGAAGAGGGATTCAACGTCGGTACAAACTGGTGCGGCAAATGTCTGATGTTAGCGACGCATTGGAGATCGCTCAAGGTTCGTTCGATCGATTCCTGTCTGGCTTTCGAAATTAGCGAAAACCAGCTTGCTACATCACGTTCTTCCTCTGGCCAAATATCAAACCCATGCCCCTCCCCACCAAAGCAAAAATCGTCGAAGTCGGCCCGCGCGACGGGTTGCAGAACGAGACGCAGGTCGTCGCGACCGCGACCAAGATCGAACTGATCGAGCGCCTGGCGGAGGCCGGGCTGCGCGTCATCGAGGCGACTTCGTTCGTGTCGCCGAAATGGGTGCCGCAGATGGGCGACAACACGGCGGTGATGCAGGGCATCAGACGACACCCGGCTGCGGTCTACCCGGTTCTGACGCCCAATTTGCAGGGCTTCGATGCCGCGCTGCAGGCCGGGGCGACCGAGGTCGCGATCTTCGGCGCGGCTTCGGAGAGTTTCTCGAAGAAGAACATCAACTGCTCGATTGCCGAGAGCCTGAAGCGTTTCGAGCCCATCGTCTCGGCGGCCTCGGCGCTGGAGATCAAGGTACGCGGCTATGTGTCGTGCGTCGTCGGCTGCCCCTACGAGGGCGCCATCGACCCGCGGCAGGCGGCGGCCGTGGCGAAGACGCTGTTCGACATGGGCTGTTACGAGGTCTCGCTCGGCGACACCATCGGCGTCGGCACGCCGGCCAGCATCGCCCGCATGATCGAGGCCTGCGCCGCGGCGGTGCCGATCGCGAAGCTGGCCGGCCACTACCACGACACCTACGGCATGGCTATCGCCAACATCTACGCCTCGCTGCAACTGGGCATGGCAACGTTCGACAGTTCGGTCGCCGGGCTCGGCGGTTGTCCCTATGCCAGGGGCGCCTCCGGCAATGTCGCGACCGAGGATGTCGTTTACCTGATGCATGGACTGTGCATTGAAACCGGCGTCGATCTCGCTAAACTGGCGTCCATCGGCGACTGGATCTCCAGTGCCATCAACCGCCCGAACGGCGCCAGGGCCGGCCGGGCAATCTGCGCGAGGGACCAATGAGCCTGATCTCGTCCATTGCCGATTTCCTCAAGCCGACACCTGTACCCACGCCCGAGGTCCGGAAGGCGCTCGAGCGGATCGGAGAACTCGTCGACCCGCTGCTCAGGTCGGCCTCGGGATTCGAGCGCGAGCTGGCGCCGGCCGTGGAGCACGTACTCGGTTACTGCGAGGGCCTGATCGCCGGGCTGCCCGGGCCGATCGACATCAATCGCCAGTCCTTCTCCGGCGATCCGCTGGTTCACGCCCTGTTCGCAACAGCCGACGACATCGATCAGATGCTCGGACACAGTCAGGCTGTCCGCGACTTTCTGGAGGAGCCCCAGTGCTGGGAGAGCGAATATTTTTACGCGCTGTTCGCTGCCCGTCGCCAGCAGAAGAAGCAGCTCGGCATAGTTCGGCAGGGAGACATGATTCTGAGTGAGGTGCCGCAGCTCGTCATTTATTTCTGTGACCAGACGCTCGTCGAACCGCATTGCAACCTCGAAGTGACACTCGATAACCTGCGCTCCAGGGGCCTGGAAAGCCTGCTCTCCACTTTCCATGATCATGTCGAGTCGCTGCGCAGCGAGCGTGAGGGTTTGCGCGCCGATGTCTCGATGCAGCGCGCGCACCTGACCGTGCTGCGCGGCAGGTCGCCGGGGCCGGAATACCAGACGCACACGCGGCATCTGGCAGAACTTGACGCTCAGCTTCGGGAAAGGGCCGCATCGCTGATGCCCGACCAGTTGCTTGCGGCGCTCGTCGATTACCTGCGCGAACCGGAAGCCTGGCTAGGGCTGTCGCCCGTCAATGTTACCGTCGACCGCCTCGGCATCGTCAGCGACCAGCCAGGCGACGACATCAATCTGCATACGCTGACGTTTTCCGAATTTCGCGGCCGCGACAAGCGCAACTACATGGCGATGCTCGCCCGCATCCGGCGGGACGAGGCACAGGCGGCCGTGGACCTTGTGCAGGACCAGCGCCGCAGGTTCATGATCATCTGATGATCGCCTCGCCCTGCATCAACGTCTGCAAGATGGACGAACAGACCGGCCTGTGTTCCGGCTGCTTTCGGACAATTGACGAAATCGCGGTCTGGGCAGGAATCGACGACGCCCGCCGCCTGGGTATCCTCGCGGCCGTTGCCAGACGACGGCAGGAACACGACCCCTGGGAAGGCGACCTGCGCTGCGACTGCGACCGGCATGGATAACGAGGATCAATACCTCTGCGTTGGCATCTGCATGGCCGACCCCGATTCGGGCTACTGCCTGGGTTGCGGCCGGCCGCCACTCGACGCGCCGGAGGTTTTCACCGAGGTCGTCACCCTGACAAGAACCCCACGATCGACAAACAGCGACCCGGATAACCCGGAATGAGTGTTCGCCTGCCGGAGTCGCTGCTCGTTCTCGAACGCGGCTGGCTGTCGGCCAACAGCATCATCCTCTTCGACGGCGGCGACGCCACGGTGGTCGATAGCGGCTACGTCACGCACGCTGCCCAGACCGTCGAATTGGTTGATCATGCCGTCCGCGGTCGACACCTGAAAAGGCTCATAAACACGCACTCGCATTCCGATCACATCGGCGGCAACGCGGCGCTGCAAGCCAGATTCGGCTGCGAGATCATCGTCCCGGCCGGTCTTCACGCCACCATCGCCGAGTGGGACGAAGACGCACTGCTGCTCTCGCCGCTGGGCCAGCAGGCGGCGCGCTTCCAGCACGACAGCCTGATCCGCGCCGGCGCGGTGATTTCGATGGGCGATCTCGACTGGCGGGCCCTGGCCGTTCCCGGACACGACATGGAGGCGCTGGCTTTCTACAACCCGGATCGGCGTATCCTGATTTCTGGCGACGCGCTCTGGGAAAACGGCTTCGGCGTGATCTTCCCCGAGCTCCTGGGCGAGGCCGATGGTATCGCCATCACGCGCGACACCCTCGAAATGCTGTCTCGCCTGCCAATCGATATCGTCATCCCCGGACACGGCAGTCCGTTCACCGGGGTCGAAGCGGCCTTTGAGCGGGCTTTCCGGCGTATCGACAGCTTCGCCGCCGACATCGACAAGCTGGCATGGAATGCCATCAAGGTTCTGGTTTCATTTGCCATGCTGGAAATACGGCGCTTGCCAGCCGAAGAATTTCCGGCATTCGTACTCGGCCTGCCTTTCGCCATCAGCATCAACATCCGCTACCTGAACCTGTCAGAAGATGAGCTTGTCGAGCGCATCAAGCGCGAGTTGCTGCTGGTCAATGCCCTGCGCCGCGAAGACGGCTTCCTGATGGCCGGTTAGACGACAGGCAGGGCGCGCTGGACCAGTCGTGTCCAGTAGGCAATGCCCGGTAACAGAATCTCGTCGTTGAAATCGTAATGCGGGTTGTGCAGCGTGCAGCCGCCGGTGCCCGGCCCGTTGCCCAGCCAGACGTAGCAACCCGGCTTCTCGCGCAGCATGTAGGCGAAGTCCTCGGCGCCCATCGACGGGAGAACGTCAGTGAGCACTCGCTCACTCCCCAGGACCTCGACGGCAACGCTGCGGCAGAATTCTGTCTCCTCCACGCTGTTGACCGTCGGCGGGTAGCGATGGTCGAAATCAACGCCGATCTGCGCCCCGTTTGCCGCCGCCACGCCGCTGCACAGGCGCTCGACGGCGCGCTCGACGGCTTCCTGAACCTCTGGCTTGAAGCTGCGGATGGTGCCGCGCAGGACGACCTCCTCGGGAATGATGTTCCACGCCTCACCGCCATGGAACTGGGTGACGCTGACCACCGCCGCATCGCAGGGGTGCAGCGTGCGGCTGACCACGGTCTGCAGGGCCTGGACGAGTTGCGCGCCGGCGACAATCGGGTCGACACCCTGGTGTGGCATCGCCGCATGGCAGCCGTGGCCGCGCACCCTGATCTCGAAGGCACAGGTGCCGGCCATCACCGGCCCGGGCATCACCACCATCTCGCCGACCGCCACACCCGGCCAGTTGTGCAGGCCGAACACCGCCTCGACCGGAAAGCGCTCGAACAATCCATCCTCGATCATCGAGGCGGCGCCGCCTTCCGATTCCTCGGCCGGCTGGAAGATGAACGCCACGCTGCCGTCGAAACCCGGGTTTGCCGCCAGGTGGCGCGCCGCGCCGAGAAGGATCGCGGTATGCCCGTCATGGCCGCAGGCGTGCATCTTTCCCGGGTGGCGCGAGTGGTGCGGAAACTCGTTCATCTCGACCAGCGGCAGCGCATCCATATCGGCACGCAGGCCGATCATGCGCAGTGACGTGCCCGCGCGCAGAACGCCGACGACCCCGGTCCTGGCAATGCCGCGATGAACCTCGAGACCATAGCGCTCAAGCTCGCGAGCGACCATCTCGGCGGTGCGGTACTCGTCGAAGGCCAGCTCCGGATGGGCGTGAATGTCGCGCCGAAATGCCGTCAGCTCGGAGAGGAATAGGGGTTCGCATAGAACGTTGACCGATGCCATGGGCGCTTCCTCCTGTGCCGTCATTATGCCGCGACTTGCTTGCGCCGGTAGCCTTGATTATGCTCCGGCCTATGAAACTCGTTTTGATCAGTGGCCTCTCCGGTTCGGGCAAATCCGTCGCCCTGCACTTGCTTGAAGATGCGGGCTATTACTGCGTGGATAATCTCCCGGTGATCATGCTTACGGTGCTCGTTCGCATGCTCCGGGAGGAGGGCATCGACAAGGTGGCGGTCGCCGTCGATGCCCGCTCGGGCCGCGGGATTGAACTGCTCCCGCAGCGATTGCGCATGCTGGAGGAAGAAGGAATGCAACAGAACTTTCTCTTCCTGCATGCCAACGACGAAACCCTGCTGAAGCGCTATTCCGAATCGCGCCGCCGCCATCCGCTCGCGAGCGAGGGGCAGACCCTGATCGAAGCGATCCGCGCCGAGCGCGAGTCGCTCGAACCGATTTCCACACTTGGCCATCGCATCGATACCAGCAGCCTCAAGAGCAATGCCCTGCGCGAATGGATTCGTCAGTTCATCGACGCCGAGCCAGGCCACGGACTGACATTGATGTTCGAGTCATTCGGCTTCAAGCACGGCATTCCGCTCGACGCCGATCTGGTCTTCGACGTGCGCTGCCTGCCCAACCCGCATTACGATCCTGAACTGCAACCCCTGACCGGCAAGGATGAGGCGGTTGTACGCTTTCTCGAAGGCGAACCCGAAGTCGTCTCCATGCGCGACGACATCGACGAATTCATTGCCACCTGGCTACCTGCCTACGTTCGCGACAACCGCAACTATCTGACCGTGGCGATTGGTTGCACTGGCGGCCAGCACCGTTCCGTATACCTGGCGGAGTGGCTCGGTCGCGCATTCCACACCCAGGCACGGGTCCTGATCCGCCACCGTACACTGGCCGGCGGCTGATGCGCTGGCTGGCCTATGTGCGGCCCGGCGACTGGCTGGTGATGGCGGGCGGGGCGGCGCTGGTCGGCTTGACGCTTCCCATGCTGTGGCACGGGGGGTTTGCCGAGCGGGCGATTATCCGCCAGGATGGACAGGTCTTCGGCGAGTTTGAGCTGGGCAGTCGGCGCGATGTCGCTGTCCCCGGCCCGCTCGGCATCACTCTGGTCACTATTGAACCGGGGCGCGCCCGCGTCGCCGCCGATCCCGGCCCGCGCCAGTATTGCGTGCGTCAGGGTTGGCTGGCACGACCCGGCGAAATCGCGATCTGCGCGCCCAACCGCGTCAGCGTCCAGATCACCGGACGTACCCGCACCTATGACAGCCTCAGTTACTGAACTGACTGTCACCGCCGAGGACCGCCGCGTCGCCTGGCTGGCCACTGCGGCGGTCACCCTGTCACTGGTCGATGCGGCGATCCCCAGCCCGCTGCCCGGCGTCAAGCCCGGCCTCGCCAACATCGTCACCCTGGTCGTCCTGATCCGCTACGGCTGGGCGACCGCAGTCTGGGTCAGCGGCTTGCGCGTGCTCGCCGGTAGCCTGCTGCTCGGCTACTTTCTCGCTCCCGGTTTCTTCTTGGCGTTGACCGGAACGACGCTCAGCCTGCTCACGCTCGGTCTGGCCCGCCAACTGCCGGGACGCTGGTTCGGGCCGGTCAGCCTTAGCATTCTCGCCGCCTTCGCACACATTGGCGGCCAGTTGCTGCTCGCCCGCCTGTGGCTGATTCCGCACAACGGCGTTTTTTTGCTTACGCCGGTTTTCGCCGCCGCCGCGCTGGCGTTTGGCACCATCAACGGACTGATCGCGGCTAAACTGCTGTCAGACACCCCTGCTGCGGAACCCGCCCGATGAACAAGACGATCTGCCTCGCCCTGACCGGCGCTTCCGGCATGCCGTACGGTCTGCGCCTGCTGGAACACCTGCTCGCCGCCGGTTGCCGGGTGCAGCTTCTCTACTCGCAAGCAGCACAGGTCGTCGCCCGGCAGGAAATGGATCTCGAACTGCCGTCACGCCCGGCCGAGACGAAGGCTGCCCTGCTCGCCCGGTATCCGGCGGTCGACCCGGAAAAGCTGGTTGTTTTCGGGCGCGAGGAGTGGTTCGCCCCGGTCGCCTCGGGCTCCAACCCGCCGGACGCGATGGTCGTCTGTCCCTGCTCGATGGGCACACTGGCCGCTATCGCCCAGGGGCTGGCCGACAACCTGATCGAGCGCGCCGCCGACGTGGTTCTCAAGGAAGGCCGCAAGCTGATCCTGGTTCCACGCGAGACGCCGCTGTCCGCCATCCATCTCGAGAACATGCTGCGCCTGGCCAGGGCCGGCGCGGTCATCCTGCCGCCCAGCCCGGGTTTCTACCACCGCCCGCAAACCGTTGCCGAAGTGGTCGAATTCGTCGTCGCCCGTGTCCTCGACCAGCTTGCCGTGCCGCACACGCTGATGCAGCGCTGGGGCGAATGATGGGCTGTCTGGGCTTTGCCACCCGACCGGATGATCGGCCTTCTGCGCGGATGGAGATTCCGCTGTTTCCGCTCAATACCGTGCTCTTCCCGGGCGGAAGATTACCGCTCAGAATTTTCGAGCAACGCTATCTCGACATGGCGGCCGCCTGCATGAAGGATGAGCTCCTCTTCGGCATCTGCCTGATTGCCACCGGCGAAGAAGCAGGCAGCATCGCCGAACCGCATCCGGTCGGCACGCTGGCGCGCATCGTCGACTGGGAGATGGAGCAGCTTGGCCTTTTGCAAGTGACGGCGCGCGGCGAACAGCGTTTTCGCATCATCGGCAAGGCGGTCGGACCGATCAACCTGCTCCAGGCCGAGGTCGAACTGATCGATGACGTTGGCCCGCTGCCGGTTCCCCATGAACGTCAGCGCCTGTTGCACCTGCTGCGCCGCATCGCCGGCGAGATGGGCCCGGCCCAGATCCCCGAACCGCACCGCTACGACGACGCGGAATGGGTAGGTTACCGCATCACCGAGATACTGCCAGTGCATAACCTGGCCAAACAGAAACTGCTGGAGCTCGAAGACCCGATTTCCCGCCTCGAAATTCTCGAAAAATATCTCGACCAGCGCAAGTTGCTGGGCTGAATCATGGTCACTCCGCCCCCTGCCAAGACGCTCCGGGCAACCATGCGCTTCTCGCTGAAACTCGGCTTCATCAGCTTCGGCGGCCCGGCCGGTCAGATCACGATGATGCATCAGGAACTGGTGGACAAGCGGCGCTGGATTTCCGACCGCCGCAACCGCCCTCAGGCCGGAGACTGCTCGGCGATGCGCCGGATCGACTGGCGCGCATCGGCCGGCAATACCAGTTCGGCATAGTTCAGCGGAATCAGCAGGTGCTCGTCGAAACTCAGCAATCCCTCGGCGTCTTCCACGAGGAGTTCGGCATCGAGCAGATTGGCGACAAGATTGGCAAAATCCGATTTGTCAGCGGTTTCCGTCTCTCCCAAGCCGTGCAGGAGAGCAAGGCGCTGCGCAAGCAGCACGCAGTCCTTCTCCAGCACGGCGCGCGTCAGCTTGCCGGAGCCGCGCTGCTGCAACAGCGCGAGTGCCAGGAAGTGGCGGCCCAGCATCGGTCGCAGGGTCTCGCCGATCATTTGCAGTTCGGGAAACTCCTGGCTATTCGCTTTCGGCGCCAGCAACAAGTCATTCGCGTCGGCATGCCGGAGCAGGCCACGCTCGGCAAAGACACCGATGGTGCGCCGGATTTCGCGCAGCAGTTCGTCTTCCGACCAGCGCAGGAAGAGGGCCGAGCGCAGGATCCCGTAAATTCCGACAATGGCATCGGTCAACCGCGGCACATCCAGACTGCGGCTATTCCCCAACAGGCAGGCAATCAGCGCCGGGACCGCGAACAGGTGCAGGACATTGTTGCGGAAATATGGAAGTTGCTTGATCTGCGCGTCGACGACACGGACCAGGTTGCCGAACGGATGCGGAATCTGCTCGATGATGCCGAGTCGCTCGCCATACGCAACGACCTGCAGCGGATCGAGGACGCAGGCGATGCGTTGCGGTGAATACGGCGCCGCCGCGTCGAGCGCCTGGAAGTGCGCGATCATTCGCCGCAGCCCGAGCGCATCGGCTGTACAGCGCGCCGTCGCCAACAGCGCCAGAGAAATCAGGCTGACCGGATTGAGGACCGCCGCCGCGTTGATACGCGTGGCAAGTTCGCTGGCCACCTCGCGCGTCGCCAAGCGCAGCCAATCGCCGTTGGCTTCGTCGCGCGCCGCACGCCAGTCGGCGCGCTGCCCGTCGAGGAATCCGGCCAACGGCAGCGGATCGCCGAAGTTCACATGGACCTTGCCATAGATGCGGCGAATGCTGCGCACGCTCGTCAGCAGGCTCCACAGTGATTCTCCCTGCTTCGGGCGCCCGGACAGCTCACGCACATAGGTCTGCCCCTCGATCAGCCGCTCGTAGCCGATATAGACCGGGACGAAAACCAGCGGCCGGCTGTGGCTGCGGACGAAGCTGCGGATGGTCATGCCGAGGATCCCGGCCTTCGGTGCCAGCGTGCGCCCGGTACGGCTGCGCCCGCCCTCGATGAAGTACTCGATCGGAAAGCCGCGCGCCAGCATCAGGTGCAGATACTCGTCGAATACCGCCGCATAGAGCGGTTCGCCCTTGAAGCTGCGGCGCAGGAAAAAGGCGCCACCACGGCGCAGCAGCGGGCCCACCAGAGGCATGTTCAGATTGATGCCGGCAGCGATATGCGGAGGTGTCAGGCCATGGCGGAGAATCAGGTAGGAGAGCAGCAGATAGTCGACATGACTGCGGTGGCAAGGCACATAGACGATGCCGTTGCCCGGCGCAATGTCCGCCAGTGCTTCGAAGTTGTGCGCCTCGATACCGTCGTAAAGATGTTCCAGCAGCCAGGTCAGCAGGAGTTCCGCCGCGCGCAGGACGCCGTACGAATAGTCGGAGGCGATCTCCAGCGCGAACCGGTTCGCCTTGGCCTGCGCCGCGCCCGGCGGGATTCCGAGCCGGGTCGACTCTTCGCCGATGGCAACACGCACCGGATCGCTGGCCAGCAACATCTCGATCTGCGTGTTGCGGTGCGAAAGGTCGGGACCGATGGCCATTTCCCGTTGCCGCCGGAAATGCACGCGCAGCACACGCGACACCTTGCGCTGGGCCGCCGCAGCGTTGAGCGGGGTGGCGCCACCATGCACCAGCTCGCGCAATGACAGTGGCCGGTTGAAGCGCACCAGCGTCTGCCGCCCGTGCAGCAGCACCGCAAGAAACTGGCGTAACCGGCCCGGAGAGCGCCAGGTCTCGGCGAACAGGGCCTTGAGGATGGAGTCCTGCTTGTCGGGGCTGCGACCCCAGAGTACAACCACCGGCACCAGTTGCACGTCGAGTGTCGGGTCCGCCACGACTGCCAGCACCTGGTCGAGCAGCAGGTGGGACGGCGCCGGCGTAGTGCCGTTGTGGCGACGGTTGAGAAAAAACAGGGAATGTTTCCCCCTGACACCCCCGAGCGAAAAGGGCGCCTCGGCCGGCGGCAGGCCGGCGCGTCGGGACTCTTCGAAAAGGACAAGCAGGTTCGATAGATGGCGGTCCTGCAGGACGTAGCAGACCGGTCGTACCGGATCGACGTCCGCTGCCGACTCGGCGAATACTGTCGTGCGCACCCAGGCATACAGCACACGCTGCGCCAACGGAACGAACCAGCCGGAAATGTCGAACAAGGCTTTGACCACCTCTCTTCTCAACAAGGGATGCGCGCAGTCCTAGCCGTGATTCTAAAGGGGTTTCCCTGACGAAAACAGAAACGAACGGGAACGCGCCTTCAACCTTCACATCAACCGTCCCCCGGCCTTGCGGGAAGCAAGGCTGCCCGGCAGTTCCCGGAAAGCCGTGCGAAAAAAGCGCGGGTGAAGGACTCAGTGGGGAAGGATCGAGAGGACGCCCTGTCAGCTCAGCGAACCAACAGGAGCTTCCGCCGTTTGACAACGAAGTGCGTTGAAAGCCTCAAGCTCACCTTCTTCAGGACAGACAATCTGCTCTCTTCTTCCTCAGAGAATTTCCGTGACATTCTCGCGGAACTCAAGCTCGTCACGGAACTTGAGCATGTCGAGGCCGAGTGCGTCGCGGGCCGAAACAACCCCGATCGGGCGCCCCTGTGGATCGATGACCGGCATGTGCCGGAAGCCCCCCTCAAACATCAGGTGCAAGACATGACCAAAAGGTTTGTCTGGGGAAATCGTCTGCGGGTCATGCGTCATGATTTCACCGACAGTGGTAGCGTTTGCATCCAACCCCTCGGCCAGCACCTTGAAGGTCAGGTCGCGCTCGGTACAGATACCGAGAAGAGAACCGCTCTCCTCGTCAATGACGAGCACGGCGCCCGCATTGAATTCCTTCAAATGGTGGGCAACCGCCCGCACGCTGATCGAGGGCTTCGCGCTATGGAAGCCGCGGTCTCCGATTATCTCGATAATGGGTCTGCTGGGCATTTCTGTCTCCTTGCCAAGGTGTTGAGGGCGTTGGCTACAGCAAAATCCCTGTAGTTTCCCGTCACAAGGCCGAATCGGGCAACGGTCCAAACCGTTCGCCCAGCGTCTCGAGGGGCGCGGCCAGTGGAGATGGAGCGGGCGAACGGAATCGAACCGTCGGCTCTTGCATGGGAAGCAAGGGTATTGCCATTATACGACGCCCGCTCTGGACTCAGGTTCGCATTCTAAGCGCAGTGGCCGCTCTGTTCAATGCTCGATCAACGCGCGATATTGTCCCCCATGGAACAGGAGCGGTGGCTTGCCCGGCGTCTCGCTGAACTTTTCGACTCGGCCGACGAATATGGTGTGGTCGCCGCCAGCATGAGCGACTTCGTTGGCGACCTCGAAACTGGCGCAGCAACCATGGAGCAACGGAGCACCGCCAGCACAAGGATGCCAGTGCAATCCGGCGAAACGGTCGACCGGCCACGTCGCAAAGCGGTTGGAAAGATCAAGTTGGCTGGCCGCCAGAACATTGATGACATGATGGCTAGCTTGGCGAAAAGCCACGAGGTTGTGCGAGGTGTTGTCCAGGCACCAGAGTACCAGCGGTGGATTCAGCGACACTGCCGAAAACGAATTCACAGTCAACCCGATCGGGTGGCCGTCCGGATCGATCGCGGTAACAATGGTTACCCCGGTCGCAAAGCGCCCCAGGGCGTTGCGCAAGCTGCGATTCTCGTCCTCATTCTCAATCATCAAATGTGCCAGCGGTAAAACGTCCTATTATCCGTGCTCCGCATCCGCGCGTCGAGGTTGATTTGTCCGCCGTTACCGGCTTTGCCGACCGTCTGATTGCTTGGCAGAAAGCCGCCGGGCGCCATGACCTGCCGTGGCAGAACACCCGCGACCCCTACCGGATCTGGCTTTCCGAAATCATGTTGCAGCAGACGCAGGTCGCCACGGTGATCCCCTATTTTCAGCGCTTTGTGGCACGCTTCCTGACCCTTCGGGCGCTGGCGGATGCGTCGCCCGATGTCGTCATCGAACATTGGGCTGGGTTGGGCTATTACGCCCGGGCGCGCCATCTGCATCGCTGCGCACAGCAGGTTGTTGCGGTCCACGCCGGAAAGCTCCCCGATTCCGCCGCCCAGTTGCGCACGCTGCCCGGGATCGGGCGGTCGACAGCCGCAGCAATTGCCGTCTTCGCGTTCGGGCGTCGTGCCGCCATTCTCGATGGCAACGTCAAGCGCGTCCTGTGTCGGCACTTCGGGATTGCCAGCAATGCCGGCCAGACTGCCGTGGAGCGCGAACTGTGGACACTGGCCGAAGAACTCCTGCCGCAAGCAGATTGCGAAACCTATACGCAGGGCCTGATGGACCTCGGTGCCACTGTGTGCACCCACGCCCGGCCACGCTGCGGCGAGTGTCCACTGGCAGAGACGTGCCAGGCACTCCTGAGCGGCCGTCAAGCCGACCTGCCGGCAGCACGACCGCGCGCGAAACTACCCGATCGCCGTGCAACCTTCGTGCTGATCAGCGACGGCCAGCGCTTGCTGCTCGAGCGCCGCCCGCCGAACGGGCTGTGGGGCGGACTGCTGGTACCCCCCGAGGGGGACCCGGCAACGGTGGTCGCCCACCTTGGCCTGCAAGTTGAGTGGCAACGGGACTTGCCACCGCTACGGCATGCCTTCACGCATTTCCGCCTGACCATGGAACCTGTCTTATGTCGCGTTCCACCTCAGTTCAACGCTGCCGAGGCGAGACTGACCTGGATCCCTCTCGGTGAAGTCGCCGGGGCCGGCGTGCCGGCTCCGGTCAGGAAGCTGATCGAGCAGCTTGCCGGCGCCGTCGACTGAGGGTCAAGGCTTGGCTGGTTCGCCCACAGCCGCCTTGGCATTGGCCTTTTCGACCTGGCGGGCCACCCGCGCCTCATGATCGGCTTGTTTCCTGCGCAGGCGCTCCGCATCCTCAGCCTTGCGCTGGGCGCCCTCCTCGGCCTTGCGCGCCTTGCTTTCGCGCTTGGCCGCCTCTTCCGCCTGGGTCTCGGCGCGCTCGGCGGCGGTCTCCGCTTCGCGCGCTTGCAACCCGGCCTCGCGCTCCGGCGCTTCCGCCGCCCATTTGGCTTCGCGTGCCGCGAACTGCTCTTTCTTGACTTGCCGCTCGATCGCCTTGCCCTCGTTTTCGATACGCCGGGCATCCTTGTAGGCCACGAGATAATCGCTTTGGGCGTTATCGAGGCAGCGGTTGACCAGAAACTTCAAGTAGCATCCCGCGGATTGTTCGTCGAGCTGCTTCTCGGCTGCCGCCTTGCCCGCAGCACCGCGCCGCTGCAATTCGCCGGCGCGCTCAAGGCGCTGTTCCCACTCAAGCTCCTGTATGGTTGCGGCTGTGCTTGCCTCGCCGGCACTCCAGGCAAGTCCGGGTAGCAACGCGCAGACGATCAGGCTGGCGGCGTCAAGCGACAATAAAAGGGGGTAGCGGCCACGGGACATGACGGAACGACCATGATGAAGGGTGATCAAGTGCGCCGATTTTAGCAGCACGCCGCTATAATCGGCCGCCTCATGATTGCCCTCCGCCAAGTCACCTTCGCCCGCGCCGGCCGCCCTCTGGTCATCGCTGCCTCGGTCCAACTCCATGCCGGCTGGAAAATCGGCGTCGTCGGCGCCAACGGCAGCGGGAAGTCCAGCTTCTTTTCCCTGCTCGCCAACGAGTTGCACGCCGAGTCCGGCGACATCGAACTGCCGGCGTCCTGGCGTATCGCCCGCGTCGCCCAGGAAACGCCCGCGCTCCCGGATTCGGCGATCGACTTCGTGCTCGATGGCGACGTCGAACTGCGCCGGATCGAGCGCGAACTTGCCACTGCGGAAGCGACCGGTGACGGCGAGGCGATCGGTCACCTGCATGCCCGTTACGGCGAGATTGATGGCTATTCCGCCAAGGCGCGGGTTGCCGAGGTGCTGCATGGCCTTGGATTTGCCGACGCCGACTTCCGCCGCCCGGTGTCAGAGTTTTCCGGCGGCTGGCGGGTACGCCTCAATCTGGCCCGTGCGCTCGCCTGTCGTGCCGATCTGCTGCTGCTCGACGAACCGACCAACCACCTCGACCTCGACGCCGTGCTGTGGCTGGAAGGCTGGCTGCGCCTGACCGCGGCGACGCTTCTGCTGATCTCGCATGACCGCGATTTTCTCGATGCCGTGGTCGGCCAGATTCTGTCGATTGAAAATCAGCGCCTGTCGTTGACCAGCGGCGGCTATTCGGACTACGAACGCGCCCGGGCCGCTCGCCTCGCCAACCAGCAATCGGCCTTCGAAGCCCAACAGCGCGAAATCGCACACCTCAACAGCTTCATCGAACGCTTCCGCGCCAAGGCCACCAAGGCCCGCCAGGCGCAAAGCCGGATCAAGATGCTCGAGCGCATGGAGGCCGTCGCCGCGGCCCACGTCGATTCGCCCTTCCATTTCTCCTTCCGCCAGCCCTGCGCGCTGCCCGATCCGCTGCTGAGCATTGAAAAAGCCGCTGCCGGCTACGTCGACCGCAACATTCTCGACAAGATCACGCTGACGCTGCGCCCAGGCTGCCGCATTGGCCTGCTTGGCCGCAACGGTGCCGGCAAGTCGACGCTGATCAAAGTGCTGGCTGGCGCCCTCACCCAAACGGATGGCGAACGCAAGGAAGCGCGGGCACTTAACATCGGCTACTTTGCCCAGCACCAGCTTGAGCAATTGCGCCCCGATGAGTCGCCTTTGCAGCACCTGATCCGCCTCGAGCCGACGACCCCGGAGCAGGAATTCCGAAACTACCTCGGTGGCTTCGATTTCCGCGGCGACATGGCCACCCGACCTGTGGCGCCCTTTTCCGGCGGCGAGAAGTCGCGCCTGGCGCTGGCGCTGCTGATTCGGACCCGACCGAATCTCCTGCTGCTCGACGAGCCGACCAACCATCTCGACCTCGAAATGCGCGAAGCGCTCACTTTCGCGCTGCAGGACTACGAAGGCGGCATGGTCGTCGTCTCGCACGACCGCCACCTGCTCCGCACCTGTACCGACGAACTGCTCCTCGTCGCCGACGGCAAGGTGACCACCTTCGATGGCGACCTTGACGACTACGCTGCCTGGCTTGGGGCCCGGCGCAACGCCGAGAAGGCACCGGAATCGGACGTCGTCGCCGAAAAGACCGGACGCCTGCAACAGCGTGCCGACACCCGGGCCAGCCGCCAAGCACTGCTCGCGCAGCGGCGGCCGCTGGTCAGGGAAATCGAGCTGCTCGAACGCAAGCTGGCCAAGTGGAACGCGGAAAAGGCCGCGCTCGACGGGCGATTTGCCGATCCGGACTTCTATGCCACGGTCGATCGTCAAAAGAGCGACGAAATGCACCGCCAGGCTTCACTGCTCGGAGAACAGATCGATGCTGCGGAGCTGCGCTGGCTGGAGGTGCACGAGGCCCTGGAAGGGTTGCCTGCCGTCGAGTGAAGACGGGAAGGCTGAATCCCGTCGTGCCCATTCGCTTGAGTCGTATGCCTCCGGGGTCCATACTGCTGGCACAATGGCATGCCTCTCGACAGGATCATCGTTTGGAAATGCGTAAAACCTTTCTGACGTTTGTACTCGCCACCCTTGGCGGTAGCGCGATGGCCGAGTGGGTTATGGTTGCGCAATCGGCAGATGTGCCGGACAAATATTACGTCGACCCCCAGAGCATTTTCAACGATGGAGCCATTCGCAGAGCCTGGGTCTTGGAGGAGCGCTCCGCCAAGGACAACTCTGGCGTTCTTTCCTACCGCTATCTGTATGAGTTCGACTGCAAGAATGACCGCTGGCGGATGCTGTTGATAACCGGGTTTGGCGGGCAGATGGCAACCGGCCCGAGGTTGACTTCTTTTGAGCCAGCGGATTCCTCGAAGTACGTCGCTCCCGGCACCGTTGCCGCAAGCATGCTCAAGTACATCTGTAGCCAGTAGCCACCCCACAAAACACCGCGGAAACCAATCCCGCATCGGGTAGAATCGCCGCTTTCCGAATACGCCCGCTGGAGCCAACCCGTGCAAATCGTCTGCCTGGACCTCGAAGGAGTCCTCGTCCCCGAAATCTGGATCGAATTCTCCAAGCGCACGGGCATTCCCGAACTCAAGCGGACAACACGCGACGAGCCCGATTACGACAAGCTGATGACCTACCGTCTGAATATCCTGCGGGAGCGCAAGCTCGGCCTTCCGGACATCCAGAAGGTGATCGCCGAGATGGGTCCGCTGCCGGGTGCGCGCGACTTCCTCGACAGGCTGCGCGAGGACTACCAGGTAGTCATTTTGTCCGACACTTTCTACGAATTCGCGCACCCACTGATGCGCCAGCTCGGCTGGCCAACGCTGTTCTGCCATTCGCTGAAAACCGACGAGGACGGCATGGTGATTGCCTATCAACTGCGCATGCCGGACCAGAAGCGGGAAGCGGTCAAGCGCTTCAAGGAACTGAAGTTCACCATCGTCGCCGCCGGCGATTCCTACAACGACACCGCAATGCTCGGCGAGGCCCACGGCGGCATCCTGTTTCACCCGCCCGAGAACGTCATTCGCGGATTCCCGCAGTATCCGGTCGTGTTGAATTACGACGATCTGCGTACCGAGATCGACAAGGCGTTCGCCCGCGCTGCCGGCTGACCGAAAGCTCGCTGTGACACTTGGGACCGATTTCGACCCGGAATTGATTCATGGCCTGAAGGCGCTGGTCGAGACCACGTTTCCCAAGCGCTGCGGGTGCTGTGGCCGCAGCTTTGTTGATGTCGCCGACTATGTGGCGCAGACCAACGCCTTGCCCAACGGATCCCAGGGGCTGAAGCAGTCGCTCGGCGAAGATGACGAAGTCATCGTCGACCTGTTCCGCAATTGCCCTTGCGGCTCGACCCTCATGGAATCTTTCAGCGACCGGCGCGATACGTCGCAACAGGGGGAGACCCGGCGCCAGCGTTTTAGCGAACTGATGCATTATCTGCAAAGCCGCGGCCTGAGCGCTAGCGTTGCCCGCCATGAACTGACCGAGGTCATGGACGGCAGGGCAAGCGAAGTCCTGACCCAAATTCGCCCACCAGAGCCCGGAAACGAATAAGCCATGCAGCGCGACCGCTTCTTCACGCTCTCCGCTTCCTGCCCCGACCAGGTCGGTATCATCGCCAGGGTTTCGGGTTTCATCGCCGGCAACGGCGGCTGGATACTCGAGTCGAGCTTTCACGCCGACGCGCTCACCGCACGCTATTTCATGCGCATCGAGATCAAAGCCGATACGCTGCCTTTCCTGCTGGCCGAGTTCCGCGAGCGTTTCCGCACCGAAGTTGCCGAACCATTGCAGATGGAATGGCGGATCAACGACAGCGCCGTCAAGCGCCGTGTCGTCGTCCTGGTTTCCAAACAGGAGCATTGCCTCTACGACCTGCTGGCGCGCTGGCAGGCCAAGGAACTCGATATCGAGATTCCTTGCGTCGTTTCGAACCATGACACGTTCCGGGGTTTTGTCGAATGGCACGGCATCCCCTTTCTTCATGTTCCGGTTTCAAGGGACAACAGGAAGGCCGTGGACGACGAGATCAAGCGCATCTTCGAAGACGTGCGCGGCGATTCGATGGTTCTCGCCCGTTACATGCAGATCCTGTCGCCGGAATTGTGCGCTGCACTGGCCGGCCGCATCATCAACATCCACCATTCCTTCCTGCCCAGCTTTGCCGGTGCCAAGCCCTACCACCAAGCCTACACTCGAGGTGTCAAACTGATTGGCGCCACCTGTCACTACGTCACCAGTGAACTGGACGCCGGCCCGATCATCGAGCAGGATGTGATCCGTATCGATCATTCCGATTCGCCGGAAGACATGGTGCGCTACGGCAAGGACATCGAGAAGACCGTTCTTGCCCGTGGCCTGCGCTACCACCTGGAGGACCGGGTGCTCGTGCATGGCAACAAGACGGTGGTCTTCCGCTAAGTCATGCTTATCCGACGCGAACAATCCCTGCTGCTGGTCGTCGACATTCAGGAAAAGCTGGCGCCGGCTATCCTGGAGGCCGATGTCGTAGTCGCCAACACTGTCCGCCTGCTTTCCGCTGCTCGTCTGCTTGGCGTTCCCGCGCTTGTTTCGGAACAGTATGTTCGTGGACTCGGTAGTAGCGTAGCCGAAATACGGAATGTTGCGGTGGACACCCAGATTTTCGAGAAAATGCATTTCGGCTGTGCTGGCGAACCGGATTTCGTCCCGAGGCTAAGCGCCACCGGCCGCCGGCAGATTCTGTTGACCGGCATGGAAAGCCACATCTGCGTCCTGCAAACCGGACTCGGCTTGCTTGAAGCCGGATTTGACGTATTTCTTGTCGCTGATGCCAGCTCATCGCGGACGCTTGCCAACCGAAGCGCCGCCAGTGATCGTCTGCGTAGCTGCGGTGGACAAATTGTCACGACCGAAATGGTGCTCTTCGAGTGGCTTGAAAAGGCCGGCACCGATCACTTCCGGGCGATGCTGCCGCTGATCAAGTAGGCCGGCTAATCCTCAGCCGGACGATTATCGAGTGACTTGATCAACTCAAACAGCCGTTTGTAGAAATCGGGCGAAGTTACCGTCTCTTCGCCAACTTTGACCAGGGTGTCCTTGTCCATGACCCAAGGCAAGGAGACGGAACCAAATGCCGAAACGCTCACCCCGGCATTTGTTCCCTTCGATTTCATTTCATATTGCGTTTCCAGCGCACTTGCATAGATTGCAGTGCCCAGGCTGCTGGGTAGGCAAACCAGGGAAATACTGAGGGTGCTGGCTGTGTCAGGCTGGGGACGGAAATACTTCTCTCCCCGAATGCTGCGAGGTTTTGGGTCGCCAATCTGATAACCCTGACTCAGCAAGGCGCGCTGTGCAAGTTCACATGCCTCGTCGGGCTCGCGACTGCTGTAGTACTGAAATGGCGTCTCGCTGGGAAATGCCTCGCCTTGATAGGAGCGCGCAGACTTGGCCGACCCGCAAGCTGCGAGCAGCAAGCCGGCGAGACCCGCAACCGCGATCAGTTGGCAGGAGATCAGAAGAGGCTGGGTCCGGGATTTCATTGCTGCACATTTTAAGCAGTTCGGCCTTTGGTTTGTCAGCCTTGACGCCCGACGCGAGGAATGACGCGGCAACAAGAAGCGGGCACCCGAAGGTGCCCGCTGGGGGAGACAGCAAATGTTCGCCGCTCAGTGGTGATAGGCGCTCTCGCCGTGCGAGGTCAGGTCGAGCCCTTCGCGCTCCTCGTCTTCCGGTACGCGCAGACCGATGACGATATCCACCAGCTTGTAGGCGATGATCGAGACGATGCCGGACCAGACGATGACCGTACCCACGCCCCACAACTGGCTGATCAACTGCGCGGTCATGTCGAAGTCGCCGACCTTGTTGGTCACATAGTCGTAGACGCCCGTGCCGCCGAGAGCCGGGTCGGCGAACACGCCGGTCAGTATCGCGCCGAGGATGCCGCCAACGCCATGGATACCGAAGACGTCGAGCGAGTCATCGGCACCCAGGATCTTCTTGAGGCCATTGACGCCCCACAGGCAGACGATCCCTGCCAGCAGACCGATTACGATCGAACCCATGACACCGACGAATCCGGCAGCCGGCGTGATCGCCACCAGACCGGCGACAGCACCGGAAGCAGCACCCAGCATCGACGGCTTGCCCTTGATGATCCACTCGGCGAAGACCCAGGACAGCGCGGCACAAGCTGTCGCAACCCAGGTATTGACCATCGCCAACGCGGCGGCACCAGAAGCCTCCAGCGCGGATCCGGCGTTGAAGCCGAACCAGCCAAACCACAGCAGCGAAGCACCGATCATCGTGAACGTCAGGGAATGCGGAGCCATGGCAACATTGCCCAGACCGCTACGCTTGCCGATCATGTAGGCACCGACCAGACCGGCCATCGCGGCGTTGATATGGACCACGGTACCCCCGGCGAAGTCGAGCGCGCCCTTCTGGAACAGAAAGCCGGCAGTCTTGCCCGCGGCTTCACCGGCAGCGGCATCGATATAGGCATCCGGACCCGCCCAGTACCAGACCATGTGCGCCATCGGGATATACGACAACGTGAACCAGATGACCATGAAGACGATGATGGCCGCGAACTTGGCGCGCTCGGCGAGAGCGCCGACGATCAGGCCGCAGGTGATTGCCGCGAAAGCCCCCTGGAAGATGATGTAGGCCAGTTCGGAGATGTTCACCCCCTTGCTGAACGTCGCAGCGACAGAATCGACCGTCACTCCCTTAAGGAAGAGCTTGTCGAGTACCCCGACGAACTGGTTGCCCTCGGTGAATGCCGCCGAGTAACCATAGATCACCCACAACACGGAAATCAGCGAGAACGTGACGAACACCTGCATCAGCACCGAGAGCATGTTCTTGGCACGGACAAGCCCTCCGTAGAAGAGAGCCAGGCCCGGGATCGACATCAGTATGACGAGGGCAGCACTGACCATCACCCAGGCATTGTCACCCTTGTTGGGAGGAATGACCGGTGCGGCGACTGGAACCGCCTCGGCCGCCGTCCCGCTCATGCCTGCCATTCCCGCCGGGGCGGTGGCGGTTGCGCTTGCGGCTGGTGCCGCCTTGTCGTCGGCCCAAGCCGGTGCCCCGAAGGCAACCGCGCCGAGCAAGGCTAGCATTGCAAAAACACGTTTCATGATCTGCTCCTTACAAGGCATCGATACCGGTTTCACCGGTACGGATGCGAACAACTTCTTCGAGGTTGAAGACGAAGATCTTGCCGTCACCGATCTTGCCGGTGCTGGCGGATCGTTCGATGGCTTCAATGACCTGATCGAGCTGGTCATCTCTGACGCCGACCTCGATCTTCACCTTGGGCAGAAAATCGACGACATATTCCGCACCCCGGTACAACTCGGTGTGTCCTTTCTGCCGGCCGAAGCCTTTAACTTCAGTGACCGTGACCCCTTGCACGCCGATCGCGGACAGCGCCTCACGGACTTCGTCAAGCTTGAATGGCTTGATGATGGCGGTTACGAATTTCATGAGCTTTCCCCAAAAAAGTGATGTTGGCGCCTCCCCGCCGGTGCCGGACGGCCTTCCGGCGGGGGAGGTTCAACAAGGTGTCTAGAAAGTCTTGGAAACGGAAAGGATGCCAATGCCGCGGCCCGCATCCTTCGATTTGGAACCCACCTGGCCATTGGCATTCAGGGAGTTGTAGAAGCAATAGAATTCCGCATTGCCGCAATTGCCGGCCGCGTCGGTGCCAATGTAGGCGGCGCCGATGACCCAGCCGGCGATGTCTTTGGTCACGCCGACCTTCCAGTCGGTGTAGCTTATGTCCGAGTTGCCGGTGGTGCCTGCATACTTGTAGTTGCCGGCATAGAGATGACCAACGTGCGCGTTGATCCCCCACCCTTCGCCCAGATCATAGTTGGCCGACAGGTCAAGGTAGCTGATCCCTTTGGAATCAGGCAGGCTGAAGTAGTTGGTGACGGCATAGCTATACTTGAGACTCACGAATTTCCAGCTGCCGGCAATGTACAGTTCGCCGTTGTCAACCGTGCCGCTGGCGGACTGGCCGGGATTCTTGGCGTTGGTGTAGGAAAGCGGTCCCGCGCTGGAACCGGGGTAGTAGTAATAGAGGCCGCCGATATCAAGGCCAAAGTCGCCGAAGGTTCCCTTCCAGCCACCATAGAAGTCCATTTCGAGGTTGGCTTCAGGGTAACCGGACCCAGAGTTCGTGTTGGAGTTCCAGTTGCCGACGTAGAAACCACTCGAATGCGCGTAATCGACCCCACCCTGCAGGGCCGGCTTGCCGAAGGTCTGGTCGATACCGCGGAAGCGGTAGCTGGAAAACAGCCCGAGGTTTCCGGTGAAGGCATGCGGGCTGGCTTCCGCTTCCGCTGACGGCGCTTCGGCACGTTCCGAGGAAGCCGTCTGGGCAAACGCGGGAAGGGCAAAGGCGCCAGCCAGGGCCAGGGCAATCAGGGATTTGTTCATGGTGGTTCTCCTACGGGTGAAGTGGAACTCAAGAAAGGAATTGTGCAATGCAGCTTTAGCATGAGCCGTGCCAGGACCGCTTTTGATGAATATCAAGGGTTTCTTGGCCCATATCCGCCCGGGATTGGTCCTGATTGCACCAATGTGGTGCGCCTAGGAATCAGGCTGCACCACGGACGCACAAGTGGTCAGGAAATGCCTGTCAAGGCTGCTGTGTTACACTTTTCGGAACGGAGGACTCTCATGCTCGACCCAAAGACACTTGAAGAACTCGGCAGCAAGATGACCAACCTGCTCGCCAATTCTCCGGCCAGGGATCTTGAAAAGAATGCCAGGGCCGCGATGAGCGGCTTGCTTGCCAAGCTTGATGTCGTGACCCGCGAGGAATTCGATATCCAGACCCAGGTGCTGGCACGTACCCGCGAGAAACTGAAGGAGCTCGAGGCGCGCGTCGAGGCGCTGGAAAAAGCGCGGTCGGCACAGTAGACCACGATGGCGCTCGCCATCGCTCACAGTCGCGGACTTGATGGTCTGAGTGCGCCACCGGTAACAGTGGAGGTGCATCTGGCGAGTGGCCTGCCGATCTTCACACTGGTCGGCCTGCCGGATACCGAGGTCAAGGAAGCCCGGGACCGCGTCCGCGCCGCCATCGTCAATTCGGGCTTCGACTTCCCCAGCAAGCGCATCACGGTCAACCTCGCCCCGGCTGATCTGCCAAAGGAATCGGGTCGCTTCGACCTGCCGATCGCCCTTGGAATGCTCGCGGCCAGCGGCCAGATCCCCGCATCGGCGCTGAACGACTACGAATTCGCTGGCGAACTCTCGCTGTCGGGCGAGCTGCGCCCGATCCGCGGTGCACTGGCCATGGCCCTGCAGACCGCCGGCGGCGGCAAGATTTTCATCCTCCCCGAAGACAGTGCCCGTGAGGGAGCGCTGATCGGCTCAGGAAACATACTTTCGGCGCGCTCCCTGCTGGAAGTGTGCGCTCACATCTCTGGCCAGGCCATGTTGGCGGGACCAACACCGGCGGCCATCGAAAGTCAGCCGACTATCCCCGACCTCAACGAGGTTCGCGGCCAGAGTCAAGCCAAGCGTGCACTGGAAGTCGCCGCCGCCGGCGGTCATTCGCTGCTGATGATCGGTCCGCCGGGCTCGGGAAAATCCATGCTCGCCGCCCGCCTGCCAGGCTTGATGCCGATGCTGGATGGCGAAGCGGCCAAGGCCTCGGCCGCAGTCCTTTCGCTGGTCGGGCAATTCCGCCCCGAGGCTTTCGGTGTTCGTCCTTATCGCCAACCGCACCATACAGCGTCGGCCGTCGCCTTGGTTGGCGGAGGCAATCCGCCGCGCCCGGGCGAAATCAGTCTGGCCCATCAAGGAGTGCTTTTCCTCGACGAGTTGCCCGAATTCGACCGCAAGGTGCTGGAGAGCCTGCGCGAGCCCCTCGAATCGGGTCACATCCATATCGCCCGCGCCGCCCGGCATGCCCGATTTCCGGCGGAATTCCAGCTCGTCGCGGCAATGAACCCCTGCCCTTGCGGTTTCAACGGGCACCGTAACGGCAAATGCCGCTGCACCCCGGATCAGATCGCCCGCTACCGCGGCAAGCTTTCCGGCCCGTTCCTCGACCGGATCGACCTGCTGATCGAGGTTCCGGCAGTGCCGGTCGATGCCCTCGGCGGCACCGTCGATGGCGAATCCTCGGCCGCCGTGCGCAGCCGGGTCGAAGCGGCACGGGCAAGACAGCGGGAACGACAAGGCAAGACAAACGCCCGCCTGACAGCGAAAGAGGTCGACAGCCTTTGCCAGCCGGACGAAGGCGGTATCATGCTGCTCAAGCAGGCAAGCCAGCGCCTGGACCTGTCAGCGCGTGCCTGGCATCGCATTCTCAAGGTGGCCCGGACCATCGCCGACCTGGCGGCCAGCGCTTCGATACGCGCCCCGCATGTGGCCGAGGCGATCCAGTACCGGCGCCTGTCCGGTGCCTGAGCAGGGGCGTTCCACCCGCGCCATTGCCCTTCTGCTAGCCAGCATGGCGGCGCTCGGTCCGTTCTCGATCGACACCTACCTGCCCTCATTTCACGACATCGGTCAGAACCTGAGGGCGACACCCATCGAGGTCCAGCAGACGCTTTCGGTCTACCTGCTGGCATTTGCCGTGATGACCCTGTGGCATGGCGCGCTGTCCGACCGATTCGGCCGCCGCCGCGTAATTCTCGTCGCCCTTTCGCTATTCGGCGCGGCCTCGGCCGGCTGTGCCTTCGCCACCTCGATCGAGCAGCTCTGGTTGTGGCGAGGCCTGCAGGGAATGACGGCTGGCGCCGGCATGGTCATCACCCGCGCCATCGTCCGCGACCTTTTCGATGGCGCGGCGGCGCAACGCCTGATTGCACAGATCACGATGATGTTCGCGCTGGCCCCGGCGATCGCCCCGGTGATCGGCGGCTGGTTGCAGACATGGTTTGGCTGGCGTTCGGTTTTTGCCTTTCTCGTGCTGTCGACCGCAACACTCTGGATCGCCTGCTGGAAGCTGCTGCCCGAGACATTGCCGCCGGAGATGCGTCAGTCGCTGCACCCGGCCTACCTGGGCAAGGCCTACTGGAGTGTGCTGACCTCGCCGCCCTTCCTGCTCGCCTGTGGTGCACTGTCGCTGAATTTCGCCGGCTTCTTTGTCTACGTGCTGTCGGCGCCGGTGTTTCTCATGAAGCACCTCGGCGTCTCGGAGACCAGCTTCCTGTGGCTCTTCGGCCCAGCCATGGGCGGTTTGATGCTGGGCTCGGGGCTTGCCGGGCGGCTCGCCGGAAAGCGCTTGCCGGGAACGACGGTGAAGCTTGGGTACATCGTCATGGCCATCGCCGCGCTGATCAATGTCGGACTGAATCTGGTTCTGCCGGCGAGCCTGCCGTGGAGCGTGGCGCCGCTCTTCCTCTACACGCTGGGCATGTCTCTGGCCATGCCCAACCTGACGCTGTTCGCCCTCGATCCCTTCCCCGACAACCGGGGGATGGCCGCTTCGTGTCAGACATTCATGCAGTCGGGATTCAACAGCCTGGTCGCGGCAGCCATCGCCCCGGCGGTCTGGGGATCGACGCTGAGTCTGGCGTTCGCGATGACTGCGTTCCTCGTTCTCGGATCCCTATGCGCCCTGCTCTACCAACGCTCAATTCTGCTGCCAGGGTAGCCCGTGACAACGCCAGCCACCGAGTGTCCCGCGATGGTAATTGTCGTCGAGCGGGCCTTCGAACCCTTCGGTGACGTTGATCACGCTGGCGAATCCCGCAGCCTCCAGGGCCTCGCCGGCATCCACCGAGCGCTGGCCACTGCGACAGATGAGCAGCACCGGCCGCGTCAGGTCTCCCGCGACCAGTTGCTTCACCTTGTCGGCGAAATCCGGGTCGATCTCCCAATCCGGCGCTTCCTGCCAGGCGATATGCTCGGCGCCCACCGGATGACCGACGTACAAGAATTCGATCTCCGTCCGGCAATCGACCAAAACAGCCTCTGTTCTGGCCTTCAAATAGGTATAGGCAGCAAGCGGATCGATATCTTGCATTGGTAATTCCGTATCTTCAAAACTGTTGACATTATGAAAGCAAGGACGGAAAGGCGTAAACTGAAAATATGAAGACAAAGAACTGGATCGCCACCGCAATTGCGGCTATCGCTGCAGCTATCCTGCCGGGCTGCGATTCGGTTGTGTTGCAGGACATCAGGCCAGGTGTCACGACGGCTGTCGAGGTGCGCGCCAAGATGGGTAATCCCGGCTTCGAGTTCCGGAATGAAGATGGCAGCGTCACGTGGGAATACTCTCGACAGCCGGCGGGCGTCCATTGCTACATGATTACCCTTGGCCCCGACCAGATCGTCCGCAGCCTCGATCAGGTACTCACTGAAGCCAATTTCGCCAAGGCGCGCGAGGGCATGACGCGCGACCAGATCCGCCGCCTGCTCGGCCGGCCCGCCAGTTCGGTCGTTTTCGACAACCTGCACGAGGAAGTCTGGGAATGGCACATCGAGGGCACGCCGCATAACGAGGAAACCTACCTCAACGTCTTCTTCGATACCAGTAGCGGATTGCTGAAGAAGGCTGGCAAGCGCGTGGCGATGAAAGGCTAGCCAAAACACGGTACTTGGCAGTCAGCTCTGCGGACAGTAAACTGCGGCTTCACAGCCGAGGAGCGTTGCGACCCTTTTCATGACTTCCATGAATTCCGGGGCCAGGCTCGGCGATGATCAACTGCGCTCACAAACCTGGCCGGTTTGTGACGCCGCTCCTTTCTGCGGCAACCCCGGCGTGATATTGCGGCTTCTTGCCGCCTTGCCGAGATGATCATGATGCAACCCGACCGCACCGCCGAACTCGCCGCTCTACTTGCCAAACGCCTGCTGCTGCTCGACGGCGCCATGGGCACGATGATCCAGCGCCACGGATTGCAGGAAGCCGACTACCGGGGCGAGCGCTTCAAAGATCACGCGCACGACCTCAAGGGCAACAACGACCTGCTGGTGTTGACCCAGCCGGCGATCATTGCCGGCATCCACCGCGGCTACCTTGAAGCAGGGGCCGACATTCTCGAGACGTGCACCTTCAACTCGACCGCCGTTTCGCAAGCGGACTACAAGCTGGAGCCTCTGGTTCATGAGTTGAACTTTGAAGGCGCCCGCCTTGCCCGCGCGCTGTGCGACGAATTCACCGCCGCCGACCCGGTTAAGCCGCGCTTCGTCGCCGGCATCCTCGGGCCGACCAGCCGGACCGCGTCGATTTCGCCGGACGTCAACGACCCGGGTTATCGCAACGTCACTTTCGACGAGTTGGTCAGCAATTACCTTGAAGCCATCACTGGCCTCGTCGAAGGCGGCGCCGACATCCTGCTCGTCGAAACCGTATTCGACACGCTGAATGCCAAGGCCGCGCTGTTCGCCATCGAGACCTTTTTCGACCGCGCCGGCCGGCGCTGGCCGGTGATGATCTCGGGCACCATCACTGACGCTTCCGGCCGTACCCTCTCCGGGCAGACCGCCGAGGCTTTCTGGAATTCGCTGAACCACATCAAGCCGCTCTCTTTCGGCCTCAACTGTGCACTCGGAGCCAAGGAACTGCGCCAGTACGTCGAGGAGCTCTCGCGCGTCTGCGACTGCTACATCTCGGCCCACCCCAACGCCGGACTGCCGAATGCTTTTGGCGGCTACGACGAAACAGCCGAGATGCTGGCGGACGAAATCGAAAGCTGGGCGAAGAGCGGCATCGTCAATATCGTCGGCGGGTGCTGCGGCACCTCGCCCGACCACATCGCCGCCATCGCCGAACGCGTTGCTGCGGTCAACCCGCGAAAAGTGCCAAATATCGACAAGAAGCTGCGCCTGTCCGGACTGGAGCCGTTCAACGTCGGCGGCGATGCGCTCTACGTGAATGTCGGCGAGCGGACCAACGTCACCGGCTCGAAGGCCTTCGCCCGCATGATTCTCGAAGGCCGCTTCGACGACGCGCTGGCGGTCGCCCGCCAGCAGGTCGAAAACGGCGCGCAGGTCGTCGACATCAACATGGACGAGGCGATGCTCGATTCGCTCGCCGCGATGGATCGCTTCCTGAAGCTGATCGCCTCAGAGCCGGACATTTCGCGCGTGCCGATCATGATCGACTCGTCGAAATGGGAAGTCATCGAGGCCGGGCTCAAGTGCATTCAGGGCAAGGGCATCGTCAATTCGATCTCGATGAAGGAAGGCGAAGCCAAGTTCATCGAGCAGGCCCGGCTCGCCCGCCGCTACGGCGCAGCGGTCATCGTCATGGCCTTCGACGAAATGGGCCAGGCCGACAGCTTTGCCCGCAAGACGGAGATCTGTCAGCGCGCCTACGAGTTGCTGCTGAGCATCGGCTTCCCGGCCGAAGACATCATCTTCGACCCGAACATCTTCGCCATCGCCACCGGCATTCCCGAACACGACAACTACGCCGTCGACTTCATCGAGTCGGTGCGCTGGATCAAGCAGCACCTGCCGTACGCGCACATTTCCGGCGGAGTCTCCAACGTTTCGTTCAGCTTCCGTGGCAACGACGCGGTGCGCGAGGCGATCCACACCGTCTTCCTCTACCACGCGATCCAGGCCGGCATGACCATGGGCATCGTCAATGCCGGCATGCTCGGCATCTACGACGATCTGGAACCAACCTTGCGCCAGAAGGTTGAGGATGTTGTGCTCAACCGCAATCCGGAAGCCGGCGAGGCGCTGGTCGATTTTGCGCAGACGGTCAAGGAAGGCAAGGCCAGGGACAGCGGCCCTGATCTGTCGTGGCGTGAGGCCTCGGTCGAGAAGCGCCTCGAACATGCACTGATCAAGGGCATCACCGACTTCGTCGTCGCCGACACCGAGGAAGTGCGCGCCAAGCTTGCAAGCGAAGGCAGGCCGCCGCTCGCTGTCATCGAAGGGCCGCTGATGAACGGCATGAACGTCGTCGGGGACCTCTTCGGCGCCGGCAAGATGTTTCTGCCGCAGGTGGTCAAATCGGCCCGGGTCATGAAGCAGGCGGTCGCCCACCTGCTGCCCTACATCGAAGCGGAAAAGACCCGTACCGGGCTGGGCAGCAAGGGCAAGATCCTGATGGCGACGGTCAAGGGCGACGTGCACGACATCGGCAAGAACATCGTCGGCGTCGTCCTCGGCTGCAACGGCTACGACGTCGTTGACCTTGGCGTCATGGTCAGCTGCGACAACATCCTGAAGGCGGCGCTCGAGCACCGCGTCGACATCATCGGCCTCTCCGGCCTGATCACCCCGTCGCTCGAGGAAATGGCCCACGTTGCCAGCGAAATGCAGCGTCAGGGCATGAAGCAGCCGCTGTTGATCGGTGGCGCGACCACCAGCCGCGCCCATACCGCGATCAAGATCGCCCCCAACACTCAAGGTGCCGTGGTCTACGTGCCGGATGCCTCGCGTGCAGTCGGCGTCGCTACCAAGCTGCTCTCGGCCGACAATCGCGATGCCTACATGGCTGAAATCGTGACCGAATACGAAGCGGTGCGCGCCGAACATGCCGGCCGCAAGGGTGCAACGCTGGTGACGCTGGAAGCGGCACGCGCCAACCGTTTCACGTGGAACGAAGCGTATGTGCCGGTCAGACCCCGACAGCTCGGCCTGCAGGCGCTGAACCCGAGTCTGGCCGACTTGGCGCTTCTGATCGACTGGACCCCGTTCTTCCAGAGCTGGGATCTTGCCGGTCGCTATCCGGCCATTCTGGACAACGAAACGGTCGGCGAAACGGCCCGCCAACTGTTCGAGGACGCCAAGGGGATGCTGGCCAGGATCGTCAGCGAAAACTGGCTGAGCGCCCGCGCCGTCTTCGGCCTTTACCCGGCCAGGGCCGAGAACGAAGACATCGTTATTTACACCGACGATAGCCGGACCACCGAACTCACCCGCTGGGTGGGCCTGCGGCAGCAGCACAAACAGCCGCCGGGCCGCTTCAACATGGCGCTGGCCGACTTTATCGGCGACAACGACTACGTCGGTGCCTTTGCCGTCACCGCCGGCCACCGTATTGAAGAGCGCGTCGCTGCCTTCGAAGCCGCCCACGACGATTACTCGGCGATCATGCTCAAGTCGCTGGCCGACCGGCTGGCTGAAGCCGCTGCCGAATGGCTGCATCTGCAGATTCGCACCCAATACTGGGGCTACGCCAGTGATGAAGCATTCACCAATGCCGAACTGATTGGCGAGCAGTACCAGGGCATCCGCCCCGCCCCGGGCTATCCGGCCTGCCCGGACCATACCGCCAAGCGCGAACTGTTCACCCTGCTCGACGCGCCGGGCAACGCCGGCATGCAACTGACCGAGTCGTGCGCCATGACGCCAGCGGCAGCGGTCTCCGGTTTCTACATCGCGCACCCCGCATCATCCTACTTCGCGATACCCAAGGTCGGTCGGGATCAACTGGAGGATTGGGCGACGCGCAAGGGATTCAGCATCAAGGAGGCGGAATACTGGCTGGCGCCATTGCTGTGATCGCGCACTGCTAACTGTTGGCTTGAAGACTTGCCGCCAGGTGATTGCAGGTCCAACGGCAGGACTCTGAGTAGAGCAGTCACCCAAGGAGGCTTTTCACTGGCAGCCCATCGGCCAAAGCCGTCATACCCGGAGGGGGCAGTTATTTCGGAATGGCCGCTTTACACGACCAATGTCGAATGCATGTTTTCGGCACGCAATGTGTCACAGCGGGGGCCGACGAGCCATGGCTATGCCGCACATACCGATAGTGCTGAAGCAGTGTTCGGTCCAGCTTCGTGGATTTGAGACACTTTTTCGCCTGTTTGAACCAGATGTGGGAGAAGCTCCTGAGTAATGACTAGGAGTTCGGCCCTTCCTTCTTGAGGCAATTTCTCCCAAAAATCGTTGTCGGCCACCAAGCGAATTAATTTGTCTAGGTCCTTCGAGGCGTGAAGTGGCCCCCTGAGTCAAGACAGTAATGGCTTTAGTTTAAGCTGCACATTCGACTTCACTCGCAGCTGGACGGCGCTGCCCCGGTTTTGCTTTTGATTCGGTTGTTGCTGTTGCTTCTGATCTTGCTTCTGGGGTGGAGGAATCCCCTGTGGAGCGTAGCGGAACAGGGGATTCCTCCATCGCGCCGAATCTATCGACGATCATCGCGCCGCCGCCGATGGCACTTCGATACACGACATCAGGCGTTTGCTGCCCCAGCGACTGGTGCGGACGCTCGCCGTTGTAGAAGGCCAAGTATTCCGTCAGGCCAAGCATCAACTCGCCCATCGAGGCGTAGCCCTTCAAATAGACGTCCTCGTGCTTGACGCTGCGCCACAGCCGCTCGACGAAGATGTTGTCGAACGCTCGCCCCCGGCCATCCATGCTGATGACCACGCCTTCCCGTTTCAACACCTCGGTGAAGGCGGCGCTGGTGAACTGCGAGCCCTGGTCACTGTTGAAGATTTCCGGCCGGCCATGGTGACGCAAGGCGTCTTCCAAGCAGTCGACGCAAAACACGGCTTCCATGCTGTTGCTGATCCGCCAGCTGAGTACGCGCCGCGAGTACCAGTCGATGATTGCCACCAGGTAGGCAAAGCCGCGTGGCAGACGGATATACGTGATGTCGGTGCTCCAAACCTGATTTGGCCGGACCACCGGCACACCGCGCAGCAAATACGGATAGACCTTGTGCTCCGGGTGCGGGCGGCTGGTGTTGGGGCCTGGTGCCATCCCCGCCAGAGCCATCTGGTGCATCAGGCGGCGTACCCGTTTACGATTGACGTGGTGACCCGCCGCCTTGAGAAAGACCACCATCTTGCGGCTACCGTAGAAAGGGTGCCGGGTGTATTCCTCATCGATCAGGCGACTGAACAGCAGCTCTCTTTCATCAACCGGCTTGGGTTTTTGCCGCGCATAGACCGTGGCCCGTGAGACGCCAGCCAACCGGCATTGCTGCGCGACAGCCATGACATCTCCGGCATCAATCCAAATTTGCCGAGTCATGGCAGGCTGATCCCGGACTTTTTTTTGAGCCAGTCGAGTTCCACCTTCAGTTTGCCAATCTCGCTGTACAGCAGTTCCGGCTCCCGGTGCGCCGCCAGCGGCTTGGGGCCGCGCTTGCCTTCAAATAGTGTCTTGGCCTGCTCCTGAATTTCTTTCTTCCACTGCCCAACCTGCACCGGGTGAATACCGTACTCCTGACCGATCTCGTTGATCGTCTTGACCCCACGCAATGCTTCCAGACCGACCTTGGCCTTGAATTCGGGACTGTGATACTTCCGCTTCTTCGCTTCGCTCATTTCGGCTCGTTCCTCATGACAGCGTACAGCTTAAACCGCTGTCTTGAAAACGGGGACCACTATAGCGTGACCTGCGGGGAGATAGCTTTCGAGCGCGCCGCGACTTAGGATGTAGACACGATTTTTTCGCATCGACACGAGGAAATCGCCTAATACTGAAGTGCCTTCGGCATCAATATCGGTCCGCAGTTGCCTGCGCCGTGCTTTGATGTAGCACCATATTTGCGCCGCATCACCCCAATTGCCGCTGATTATTGCGTGTTCTATCGCCTGTACAAGCGCATCTCCGTCGAGGCTCTTTGGGTTCTCAATTACGTCCAACTTTATCTCTCGGGTGTCGACACTAAACAAATTCTTGGTCTCCGGGGATCCAACCTGTTCCACGTAGTCGAGGTCTGCAACAATTGAATAGGGAATTGCGCAGGAACGTAGAACTTTTGCGTACGCCTCAAAAAAACCTTTTCCGCCGACGCTGACGACTTCAAGAATTGACCTTGAAGAGGACGACCGACCATGCTTATCTAGTACAGCCTCAAAAAACATACGGTCAGACAATCCTTCGACAAGTACCACCTCGTCAGCAAAAAACAGGCGCTCATTGTTCTGACTGTTAACAATGTTTAAGAAATGCTTTGCTTCAGGCAGAATTGTTGTATCAAGCCGAAGAATGTCACTCCTTTGGTCGTGACTGAAAACTCTGGAAACGTATTGAATTGATTCGGGCGAGACAAATGTAGGCGAATGCGTCGCCAATAGAAATTGATTGCCCGTCGATTTCGCTAGGCGAATGAATAGTTGGAGCAACGTCTTCTGCCACTTTGGATGAAGATGTAGTTCCGGCTCGTCCACAATGATCAAAGCATCTCGCACATTTAGCGCAAAAATTGCGAATAGATACGTGAGTAGCTCTCGTTCTCCGGATGAGGCGGCGCCAACCAGAAAAGATGAACCTTGCTTTGTCAACCTGACGTCATACTGATTCTTTAACGGATTTATTGTTTCAAGCGACCATTCGTATCCGAGTTCCCCAAGCAGTGTGGTCAACTCTTTTAGGTTGGTATCGCTTCGAAACTCTCGTGCGGCAACGCCCTTGTCTTTTTCTAAGAGTAAACGATACTTCTGAGCCAATCGCCCGACAGCAAGACCTACTATTGATGCAGCCGAGCGAGAACTTGCCGCATCGCTATGCCGCTTTGTCTCGTAATCGTTGTATCCGGCCAGTTCTACATTTGATTGAAAACCAGACTTGATTAGCAATGAACGTCAGCTACGCGAATCGTGCGCAGTGGACGAGGATTTGCGCTGATGGCCGCGATGAGCAGGCGGTTGTGAAGCGTGCGGAGATCGAAGCGGCGATTGAAGCGATAGCAG